>JAABUN010000466.1_pt1 | contig 104979 bp, 87 predicted proteins | sample 5559311 | NCBI WGS metagenome assembly JAABUN01 (sample SAMN10711877, study PRJNA513370) | rock metagenome | isolation source: Antarctica rocks | place: Antarctica: Victoria Land, Siegfried Peak sud | reverse complement strand
AGACCGCGGGACGCCGGCATCGACGGCGGCCACAGCCCGCTCGCGGAGATCGACGGAATGGCGGGTGCCCATCGCCGGATCTTGCCATAGCGGCAGAACTTGCGCACGCGGCTCTAGCGTGATGGGCGGAGGGATCCGAGACAGGCTCGGGACGGTCACCCGAGGCGCGACCTGGAGCCGTTCGACGTTGCCGGGGCCGTGCGGTTCCTGTTGCGGCAGCCCGCGCGCGCCTGGACCCAGGAGCTCAATCTCTGGCCAGTCTGACCCGCACCGGAAGTCGGTGCGCGATGAGATGACAGTCCACTCGGATCTGCGGTGCACTCATCGCTTCGAGGAGACGGTCTGTCTCCCACCAACCTCGACGCGATGAGGCTCCCGTGCATCGCGTCGCCGCCGGGAAAGCGTGAGCCAAATCTCGACGAGACTGAGCAGCACCGTCGGGCCGGTCATCAGCGCGACACCGGCCTTCTGAACCGTCAGGAAGTCGGCGCCCCACCATTCCCAGCCCCAGATGAAGAGCCCGTAGCCAGCGAGTGCCCCCGCGGTCCAGGCGATGATGCGCCAGCTCGGCCACCCCCAGGGCAGCAGGGCGGCGACGGCGACCGGCCAGACGAGGTACCAGCCGCGAAAGTTCCAGGTCGCGACCAGCAGAAAGAGGTAAAGCGCCTCGAAGACCGCTCGCGGCAGGCGCTCTGGTCGCGTCCAGAGCCTGAGCATGAGTGCGATCACGCCGAGCAGCACGGTCGATTGCCCGACGACCCGGCACCAATGCTTCAGGTCGTCGACGGCAAAGCGATCGCGCAGCTCCCCGACGATGAGCGCGGCCGGCGACGTCAGAAAGATGTTCCCCTGGGTGGCCACGCTGTCGCGGACCGCGCCAGGGTCGTAGAAGGGGAAAAACGCGATCACCGCGGCGATGAGCGTCAGCGCGGCGCTCCAGCCGATCAGGCGCTGTCTTGCCGCTCTCCCCTCGGCCCGTCGCCACAGGGCGACCGCCGCGAGTGGCAGCAGCAGCACGGTGACATATTTGATCAGCGCCGCGACGACGAGCCATGGCACAACCCAGCGGTCGTGCCGCCGTGCCAATGCGAGCAGAGCGAGCAGCAACGGTAAGGTCATCACGACATCGTTGTGGCCGTTCCCCATCCCTTCCCACAGCACGAGGGGGTTCCAGAGAAAAATCAATGCCGCCGTGGCCGCCTCGTCGGGCCGTGTCGCCGCCACCGCCTGGCGAATGACCCAGCCGGTCGCCAGCACCGATCCCACCGCGATGACCTTGAAACCGATCAGCGCGGGGAGGATGCGATCGCCGGAGATCGCCGTGACCGGCGCGGCGATCAGGTTCCAGAGTGGTCCGTAGGGGGAGACATCATCGGCCCACTCCCGGGAGGCGAACCGCATCAGGGGATCGTCCGGGTAGTCCATCGGCAAGGCTGTCAGCGGGTTGACCCCATGCCCGGTAAAGAGCCGGGAGCGGACCGTGTAGAGAAAGAGATCGATCGCGTTGACCGGGTACATCGTCGCCATCACGATCGACAGAACAACCGCACCGATAACGACCGGCGGCATTGACCGCCGCGCGGGCAGGAGGCGGCTCTCGCGAATCGCCAGGAGATAGCAGGCAAACATGAGGGCGAGACCGCCGACGTAGCCTGCAAACTCGGGGCGACCGTAGCGGGCCAGCTTGCCGATATCGGTCAGCTGCTGCTCGTTCCCCCGGAGTGGGTAGCGCCATGCGAAGCCGACGGCCGGGAGAAGCATGCCGGCGGCGAGGAGCCAGAGACGGCGCGCCGAACGTGGCGTGACCTCGGCGTCGGCTGTGCCGAACGATAGGGGTACTGCCTCCATAGCGGCGAAGGCTAGCACAGCCACCCGGTCGGTCTGACAATGCTGGCCTGTTGGTCAGACAGTGCTGGCCTGGTTGATGCGTCAGCAACAGGTTGACGGCGACCGGGCCACTGCCACCGTGGTACGCTGCTGGTCTGTTGCGCGCTCTGGGGGATCAGGGTGCGCTGTCCTATGCCTGCCGGGCCAGCTGGCTCGGCACCCTGTTTCGTGCCTCCAAGGAGGACCCGGTCGATGGTGATGACCTCGCTCTCCGTGGCGGTGCCGCCCCGCATTGGGCGGTTAGCCGATCTGTCACGCAATCTCTGGTGGAGCTGGCATGCGCCAGCGACGGCGCTCTTTCGCGATCTCGATCAGCGGCTCTGGATCGACTGCAATCAGAACCCTGTACTGCTGCTGCAAGGATTGCCGCCGGAACGGCTGCAGGCAGTGGCTGAGGACCCCGACTTCGTCGCCGCCTACGACCAGGTGGTCGCCGCGTTTGATGCCATGACGGGCGCCTCACTGGATTCCACCTGGGTCGGCCAGCACATGCCCGAGCTGGTCACGAAGACCGTCGCGTACTTCTCGGCGGAGTTCGGGCTCCACCAGGCTCTGCCGATCTACTCGGGAGGGCTCGGTGTCCTGGCTGGCGATCATGCCAAAGCGGCAAGTGATCTCGGTCTGCCGCTGGTCGGTGTTTCGTTGCTCTATCGCCAGGGGTATCTCCAGCAACGGGTGAATCCCGGGGGCTGGCAGGAGGACGTGCCGGCGCCGCTTGAACCATGGGAAGAACCGACCACCCAGGTGCTCAATCCGGATGGCTCGCCCTGCTTCGTCGAGGTCGTCTTCGATCAACCCGATTCGCCGCTACGCCTCGCGGTCTGGTGTGTGCAGGTCGGCCGCGTCTCCATCTACCTGCTCGATGCCGATGTCGATGGCAACCCCGATTGGACGCGCACCGTCTCCTCCCGCCTCTATGGTGGTGACCGGGAACATCGCATCCGGCAGGAGGTTATCCTGGGTATCGGCGGTGTTCGGGCCCTGCGCGCGATGGGGATCGCCCCCGTCTACTGGCATGCCAATGAAGGGCACGCCGCGTTCCATCTGCTGGAGCGGGTGCGCGAGCTGACCGCCGGCGGAGCCTCGTTCGACGAGGCGGCGGCGCAGGTGCGGGCGACGACCGTCTTCACCAGCCACACCCCGGTCCCGGCCGGTCACGATGTCTTCGAGCCATGGTTGATCGACCGGTACTTCGGGCATTTCTGGCCCGGTCTTGGACTCAATCGGGACGAGTTCATGGCGCTCGGCCAGTACGAGACGAGCGGCGATGGCTTTAACCTGACGGCGCTCTCTCTTCGGTTGGCCGCGCGCCGGAACGGGGTCAGCGAGAAGCATGGCGAGATCACCCGCGGAATGTGGACTGGGCTCTGGTCGGGCACCGCGCCGGCGGAGGTGCCGATCACCTCAGTCACGAATGGTGTTCACCTCCCGACCTGGATCTCGCCGCGCGTCCAGGGGCTCCTCGACCGCTACCTTGGGGAGGACTGGCGCGAGAAGCAGGAGAATCCGGAAACCTGGAGCGCCGTCGCGACGATCCCCGACGCTGAGCTCTGGGATGCCCATTGCGCCAACAAGCGCGAGCTGCTCGACCAGATCACCGAGCGCGTCCGCCGCCGGTGGCGGGAAGGGGGATTCGATCCATCGCAGGTGGTGGCTTCAGGGACGCTGTTGGAGCCGGATGAGCTGACGATCGGGTTCGCGCGACGCTTCGCCACCTACAAGCGAGCGACGCTGATCTTCCACGATGCAGACCGTCTGGCCCGCATCCTGAACGACCCGAAGCGGCCGGTCCAGATCATCTTCGCGGGCAAGGCGCATCCAGCTGACGAAGGCGGCAAGCGACTGATCCAGGAGATCTATGGTCGCGCGCGCGATCCCCGCTTCGGCGGCCGGATCGCCTTTGTCGAGGACTACGACATGGGTGTGGCGTCCTATTTGGTCGCCGGGGTCGATGTCTGGCTCAACAACCCACGGGCACCGCTGGAAGCGAGTGGGACGAGCGGGATGAAGGCGGCCGCCAACGGTGCACCGAACCTCAGTATTCTCGACGGCTGGTGGTCGGAAGCATGGGCGCCGGATCACTCCAACGGCTGGGGTATCCCGCCCATGCCACTCGACGACACCGATCAAGACGCGGCCGAGGCCGAGGCGATCTACTCGCTGCTGGAGCGCCAGGTGGTGCCCCGCTACTATGACCGGGGGCCGGATGGCGTGTCGGCGGCATGGGTGCAAACCGCCAAGGAGTCGATTCGCACGGTGGCGCCCGCCTTCTCGGCTCAGCGGATGGTCATCGACTACCTGCGGCGACTCTATGGTCCGGCGGCGCGCGGCGAGAGGACCGACGATCCATCGTCATAACGAGCGATCACGGGCAACCGGCTGATCGGCCGCGGAGGCACACGGCCGCTCTCAGTCGCGGCGGGCACGAGCTGGCCCGATGTGGAGCGGCGGCAGGGTGGCTGATAACGTGGAAATCGGACATCCGGCAGGACCGCCGGCGGTGTCCCGAGGGACACGTGAACGCGCGACCGTCGTGGTTCGAGGAGCGACGACCCTGGCCGGCGGCGTCGGGCCGTGGTGGCGGCTCATGGTTCGAAGGAGTGTTTGTGGTGAGTGCTGATTCGGAACCACGGCACGATCGTCCACCTTCCGGGGAGATGGTGACCACGCCGGCAGCGATCGCCGCCGCCCGGGAGCCGCTGCTGGGGCGATACAGTGCGATCGAACCGCTCGATCCGGACCGGCACGGCTCCGAGCTCTTCGCGGCGACGCGGGAAGGCGAGGGGGCGGAACGCATCTGGGACTATCTTCCCTATGGTCCATTCGCCAGCGAGGCGGCGTTTCAGATGTGGCTCGTCGAACGCGCCGCCTCGGACGATCCGCTCTTGTTCGCGCTGCGCGACCTGCAGACCGGTCGCGCCAGCGGGATGGCGAGCTACCTCAACATCCATCCAGCCAATGGCTCGATCGAGATCGGTCACATCTGGTTCGGGACACAATTGCAGAAAACGCCCGCCGCCACCGAAGCGCTGTACCTGATGATGCACCATGCCCTCGATGCGCTGCACTGCCGGCGACTGGAATGGAAGTGCAACGCTCTCAACGCTGGCTCCCGTCGCGCCGCGGTGCGCCTTGGGTTCGCCTTTGAGGGAATCTTCTATCAGCACCTGATCGTCAAAGGGCGCAATCGCGACACCGCCTGGTTCGCGATCCTGGACCACGAGTGGCCATCCCTCCGTGCGAACTTCGAGACCTGGTTGGCCCCGGCCAATTTCGACAGCGCCGGGAAGCAGCATGCCTCGCTCTCAGCCCTCAATCTCGCTGTTCGTCGAGCGGCCCCCGCCTAATCATCGAACCGGCGGTCGTTCCGGCGCGAAGCGGCCGTCGCCCCGACGATCCCGCGTCCACCCTCCCGCAACACAGCCCCTGCCGTCCATCACGCCCCCTGTGATGCACCACGCCCCGCCATCATTCCGAGCTTGTTGAGGAATCTCTGGTTGCCCGCCCGCTTCGGTGACCTGGAGGGCATGAGTCGGTGGGATACCCGGGTGCGTGCCGTGTGCCCCTCCCACGGTGCTATCTGGCGGGGGATTGGGGCAAGCGCGGGTTTCCCACCATCGGGCGCATGCCACCCACCCCGACCGCCGAGCGTGGCGGTGCGGGGTGGGTGGTGGTGATCCGGCCGGTGGGGACCACGGTCCCACGACCGGACGTCGCCCGGAAGGTCCTCGGCGGTGCACATAACCGCGCCGCGCTAGTCCCCCATCGTGGTAGGGGCGCTGCTTGCTGCGCCCGTTGGTGCGGGTCACGCAGTCCCCGCCAACCATGATGGAGATCATCACCCCTCCGTGGAAGGGGCGCATGCCATCCGCCCTCGTCCCCAACCGGGGCGTCGCGGGTGGCACACGGGGAACTGACCGTCGCCGGCCAGCGCCCCGTGAGACTCGACACAGGTGCTGCCTCCGATCCGCATCCCCGCCGCCGCCCCATATTCCACGCGGTGTCCAGTCATAGCGCGGGCCACCAGAGGACACGCCCCGACCGGAGCGCCCTGTCAGACCTCAGCCGATCAGGGGGACAGCCGCTCGATACGCCACGACCCGTCTTCCTGCCGCTGGTAGCGCAGCCGGTCGTGGAGGCGACTCGGTCGCCCCTGCCAGAATTCGATGCTAGCCGGCGTGACTCGATACCCGCCCCAGTCGTCCGGCAATGGCACCATGCGCGAGGGATCGGCCTCGTACTCGGCGGCGAGGCGTGACCAGGCCGCTTCCAGGGCGGTGCGATCTGGAATGACGCTGCTCTGGTGGGACAGGGAGGCGCCGAGCCGGCTGCCGAGAGGGCGGCTGTCGAAATAACGCCGTGATTCTTCTCGAGAAACGCGCACGACCGTTCCGGCGATTCGCACCTGGCGCTCCAGCTCGGCCCAGTAAAAGGTCAGGGCAGCGCGGGGATTCTCGGCCAGCTCACGTCCCTTCTGGCTCTCGTAGTTACTGTAGAAGACAAAGCCGCGCTCATCGACCCCTTTCAGCAGGACGATTCGCGCCGAGGGGACGCCGTTGGGCGTGGCGGTCGCCAGCGTCATGGCGTTGGGCTCCGGCAGCTCAGCAGTTCGTGCTTCGGTGAACCAGATGGCAAACTGCGCGAACGGGTCGGTCGCGACCTGCGATTCCTTCAGGCCGCCGCGCCGGTATTCCATTCGGAGATCCGCGATTGACATTTGCCGCCGTCCCCGACCGATCTGCTCCATCACCGCCGAGTCTAGCATCGCGGCACCCTCCTCCCCCCACGATAGGTACCGATCCGCTACGATGCCCCGGATGATCGCCCCGCCCCGCTCCACCACGCGACCACCCGACACCCATCCGGTTCATGCCTCGCAGCTGGGCGCCGACCTGACGGCACTCGGAATCCTGCTCGGCGTGACCGCTGTCATTGCCTGGGATCTGGTGGCGGGCGGCCTTCGCATCGGGCTGGACAGCAGCGTCTTCTTCTACCCGATGTTTCACCTGCTCGGCGATCGCCTCGCCGCTGGCGACCTGCTGCCCGGCTGGAACCCCCATCAGTTCGCGGGTATCCCGCTCGCCGCCGATCCGCAGTCGGGATGGGGTTACCTGCCAGCGATGCTCTTCTTCGCACTCCTGCCGCTGGCGTTGGCGGCGCCGGTCTTCGCGATCGCTCACCTGGCGCTGGCCGGATTCGGGCTCTACGCCTTTGCCCGCGCGGTCGGCATCCGCCCGGTTGGGGCACTCACGGCGGCGATCGCCTTCGAAGGCTCGGGGTTCTTCCGTGACCGGGCAGTCTGTTGCTTCGCGCATGTGATGGTTGCCGCCTGGCTGCCGCTTCTCCTCCTCGGTGCGGAGCGCGCCGTGCGCGCCCGTTCGTGGCCGGCGCGGCTCGGCTGGTGGGGGCTGGCTGGCGCCGCATTGAGCCAGACCCTCGCCGGCTGGCTCGGACAGGGCGCCTACTACGGCTTGTTGCTGCTTGGGGCGTACCTCCTGTACCGAACGGTACTGGCGCCGCCGGGCCTGCCCACGCCGATCCGCCCGCGGATCGGGCAGCTGTTGCAGCATGGCGGCGGCGTGCTCACCCTCGGCTTCGGGCTGGCGGCTGCGGGGTTACTGCCGCGGTTGGAGTACAATGGTCAGTCGACGCTCGACGGTGGTTACGCCGGGGCGGTTGTCGGTAGCTTCCTGAACCTCAACTATGCCGCGAGCCGTCTTCTCGGCCCAACCGGTTGGTACATCGGCGGGTCGGTGGCGGCGCTCGCACTCGCGGCGCCACTGCTCGCGCGGGGTCGCCGCGGCACGCTCTTCTGGGGAGTGGTTGCGGTGGGCACGCTCGTCCTTTCCTCGGTCGCGACCACGCCGCTTCACCGACTTCTCTATCTGCTGTTGCCCCGTTTCGAGGCGCTGCACCGGCACTACCCTGACCGGGCTCTGCTCGTGCTCTATCTGGCGCTGGCGATGCTCGCCGGGATCGCGGTCGACCTCGTCGTGGAGCGCCCTCGCGGACTCGTCTCCCTCCTTGCCATCCTCGGTCCATTCAGTGGCCTGGTGGTGGGGCGCTGGCTCGATCTCCCGCTCCCGCGCGACACGGTGGTTGCCGCCGCCGCGATCCTGCTCCTGCTCGGACTCTGGATCCTTGGGGGGGCGGCCCTGCGCAGCGGCGTGGTGCCGGCGATATCGGTGTTGGTCATCGCGGTCGACCTCTTTCTGTCGGGACGTACCGTCGTCGCCAGCTTTCCGCGGGTCGACATCGGTTCCTATTACCAGCCAGGGGGAGCGGGCGACTTCCTCCAGTCGTCGTCTGCCACCCAACCTGGTCGGTTCTTTGGATTCGCCCCGAACGTGGCGCTTGGGGGTCCGTGGCCACCGGCGGCCTATCGGCATCTCTTCAATGATCCCGCAATCGCCGCGCTCCTCGTCAACGACCGCGCGACCATGCTTGGTCTGGACGATCTCCAGGGATACAACCCGTTGCAGCTCCAGCGCTTCGCGGACCTCCTCGTCGTCGCCAACGGCGCCGCACAGGAGTATCGAGAAGCCAACGTGTTACCGGCCGGTGTTTCATCTCCCCTACTCGATCTGCTCGGCGTGCGGTACGCCGTCGTGCTGGCCGCCCCTCCCGATCCGAACGCGATCGCGACCCTCTTCGCGGGCTGGACACCCGTCTTCGCCGATACCCGCACCCGGATCCTGGAGAACCCGCGGGCTCTGCCGCGTGCATGGCTCGTCCATCAGGCCCAACGGGTCGACCGGGGTGGCGCCATCGCCCCCCTGGCGACCGGAGCGATCGATCCGCGACAGGTGGCGCTGGTCGAAGGCGAGATTCCGGAGCTTCGCCCTCTGGTCAATTCGGCGGCCGAGCGGGTGACATTTGTCGAGCATCAGGCGGATCAGATGCGGCTGACGGTCGATGCTGAAAGCCCCGGGCTCCTCCTGATCGGGGAGGCAAACTATCCGGGGTGGAAGGCGACGGTGGACGGTATCCCGACGCCGGTCCTGACGGCCGATCACCTGCTGCGGGCGGTCACCGTGCCGGCGGGACGTCATACCGTGGAGCTGCGCTTCGAATCGCGGAGCTTGCTGATCGGCACCGCGATGACGCTCGCGACGTTGGCCCTGCTCCTGGCCGCGATTGGCGGTACATTATGGTACGGTCGGCACAGGAAGACGCGGAGCGCTTCGTTGCGCAGAAGGGCCGCGCGTGGTAATCGTAGACTGGCGCATCGTGCGACTACGGGCAGCTAAGGGGATGAACGGGGGACCGATGGCGGGTGGCGTAGCGCTTTCAGTGATCATTCCGGCCTGGCAGGAAGGGCCGAATCTGGTCGTGCTCCTGCCAGAGCTGCGCGAGGTCCTCGACGGTCTTGACGCCTCCTGGGAGGTGCTCGTCGTTACCCGTGGCGCCGATCCGGAAACCGACGCGGCGGCAGCGTTGATCGGCGCACGGGTCATCGAGCAACAGGAGCCGGGCTATGGCGGGGCGCTTCGGGCCGGCTTTGCGGCGTCGATCGGGACGTTCGTGCTGACGATGGACGCCGACCTTTCCCACCGTCCCAGCTTTATCCAGGATCTGTGGGCACGTCGCGACGACGCCGGCGTGACGATCGCCTCACGCTACGTCAAGGGCGGTCACGCCGAGATGCCCCTGAGCCGGCAGGTGATGAGCCGGGTCCTCAACCTCTTCTTCGGGCGCGGCTTGAGCATGCCAGTCCACGACCTGTCGAGTGGCTTTCGTCTCTACCGGGCCGAGGTCGTCCGCAGAGTCGAGTTCACGGCCCGCGACTTTGATATCTGTCAGCAGATCCTGCTCCACGCCTACAACGAGGGATGGACGATCCAGGAAGTGCCGTTCGCCTACGCGCCGCGCCGGCATGGAAGCTCGCACGCCCGTGTCATCCAGTTTGGGATGGCGTATCTGCGGACCTTCTGGTCGCTCTGGAAGCGGCGAAACTCGATCGCCGCCGCCGACTATGACGATCGTGCCTACGACAGCTATATCCCTCTGCAACGGGTCTGGCAACGGAGCCGTTTCCGTCATGTGACCAACCTGATCGAGGGCGAAGGTCCGGTCCTCGATGTCGGGTGCGGATCGAGTCGGATTATCGGCGCGCTACCGGGTGGTAGCGTGGGGGTCGATATTCTGCAGCGGAAGCTCCGTTATGCGCGCCGGTTCCGGGCCCCATTGGTCCGGGCTTCGGCCTTTACGTTGCCTTTTCGGGATGGCGCGTTCCCGTGCGTGCTCTGCTCGGAGGTGATCGAGCATGTGCCGAAGGAATCACCCGTTTTGAGTGAGCTCGATCGGGTCCTTGCCCCTGGTGGACGCCTCGTTGTTGGCACGCCCGATTATGCGCGCCGGGAGTGGGTCACCCTCGAGAAGATCTACGGCAAGGTGGCGCCGGGCGGCTACGCTGACGAGCATATCGCCCACTACACCCGGGATGAGCTGATCTCTCTCTTCGGCCGGCGCGGATATGCCCTGGAGGCGACCCGTTACATCCTACGCGGTGAGTTGATCCTCGCCTTCCGGAAACTCCCCAAGGGTGCCGGTCTCTCCACCAACGGTCGCGTCCATGAGAACGCCGTCCGGGTCGCGGTGGGCTCAAGCACGGACTAGCACCGCGGCGACTTGATGACCACCGATCCTGTCGCTCTTCAGATGGTGGCCGGCGTCGTCGTTCCGGTCATCGAATGTTCGGTATGATGCGGCCCATGGAGAGTGCATCCGCGGTCAATGAGACAGGACCACCCTTTCGCCGGGTATTGATCGCCAACCGCGGCGAGATCGCCGTGCGGGTCATCCGCGCGTGCCGCGAGTTGGGCGTCGAGACAGTCGCCGTCTACGGCGACGGCGAGGAACGGGCGATCCACGTCCGGCTGGCCGACGACGCCTACCGGATCACCGGCGATCATGGTCTCCCCTATCTCGATGTCGAGGCGTTGGTCGCGATCGGCACGCGTGCCGGCGCGAGCGCGATCCACCCCGGCTATGGTTTTCTGGCCGAGAACGCGGCGTTCGCTGAGGCCTGCGTCGCTGCCGGGATGACCTTCGTCGGACCACCGGCGGCGGCGATTCGGTCGATGGGGGACAAAGTCGAGGCACGCCGGATCGCCACCGGCTCGGGTGTCCCCGTCGTCCCAGGCTCCGATGGTGCAATCGAGTCGATCGAAGCCGCACACGCCTGGGCCGAGCACCATGGCTTTCCGGTCGCGGTGAAGGCGGCGGGCGGCGGCGGCGGACGTGGCTTTCGCGTCGCGCGCGATGCCGCGGCCCTCGATGATGCGTTTACAGGAGCCGCCGGAGAAGCGGAGCGATCGTTTGCGAACCCGGTCGTCTATGTCGAGCGGTATCTCGATCGACCGCGTCATGTCGAGGCCCAAATCTTCGCCGATACGCAGGGGACGGTCCTCTTTCTGGGAGAGCGTGATTGCTCGATTCAGCGCCGGCATCAGAAGCTGATAGAGGAGACGCCGTCACCGGCGGTGACACCCCATCTGCGTCAGGCGCTCGGAGCGGCGGCGGCCGCGCTGGCCCGCGCGGTCGATTACCGGGGTGCAGGGACGGTCGAGTTTCTCGTCGCCGGAGATGGATCGTTCTTCTTCCTGGAGATGAATACCCGCATCCAGGTCGAGCACACGATCACCGAGGAGGTAACAGGGCTCGACCTGGTCAAAGAGCAACTGCGGGTAGCGGCTGGCTGTCCGCTCTCATGGTCCAGCGACGATGTCGCGCCGAGGGGTCACGCGCTTGAGTGCCGGGTAAATGCCGAGGATGCCGGTCGTGACTTCGCACCCGGCCCCGGGCAGATCACCGGCTATCGAGAACCAGGGGGCTTCGGGGTTCGCGTCGATTCCGCGATGGAGACCGGCGCCGCCGTGCTGCCGGCCTACGATTCCCTGATCGCCAAGGTCGTCACCCGGGGCCGCGACCGCGCTGAAGCAGTCGCCCGGATGCGCCGGGCACTCGCCGATTTCGAGGTTGGCGGCGTCCCGACCACCATCCCCTTTCACCTCGCCGTTCTGGATCATCCGATCTTCCTGGCCGGGGAAGCGACCACCTCCTTTATCGAGGAGCACCCCGAGACATTACCCGCTCCCAGCGACGCGGTCTCGATGCCCGCGCTGGCCGGGGCATCTGGCGATGTGGTCGTGGAGGTGAACGGGCGCCGGTTTAGCGTGCGGCTGCATGATGACGTCGCTGTGGCCCCGACAACACATCGGGCGCCCCGACCACCGGCGTCGTCAGGACCGGGTGGCCACCGCCATGGGGCGGTGAACGGCAACGAGGTGATCAGCCCGATCCAGGGCACGGTCCTACGGGTCTTGGTGAAGCCCGGTCAGACGGTCGAACCAGGCGCCGTGATCTGCGTCATTGAGGCGATGAAGATGGAGAACGAGCTGATCGCCCATCAGGCCGGTACGATTGAGTCGATCGGCGTTGGCGCCGGTGATTCGGTCCAGATCGGCGACCGCGTCGCCGTCCTCACCCCCCCTGGTCGCGGCGATCCGGCCTGATCTGCCGCCTGACGTGGAGCAGCCACGGCCCTCTTCCCCCCACATTCCGAGCCTGCCGGGCAATGTCTTTCCGACAGCGAGCGCGCGGTCTCGTTCGCGTTATTGATCGACAAACCCCACGCCGTGGTGCGGCACCAGGCCGCACGCAGGGCGCCCCTACCGAAGGGGTGGCGGCCCGCACCCAACTGGAGACCGACGACCCGGCCAGGCATGACGGCCACCCGGCGTTCTATCGGGAACGGGTCATGATCTGCGTGGTGCGTGGCGGTGCGACCCGCACCGGACGCGGCAAGCAGCGCCCCTACGCGGGCGGTGGCGTGGTCCCCCGGCTGGTTATCGGACCGCAACATCGGGTGTATTGCCGGACACCACGCCCTCAACACGCTCGTCTGCACTGCTGCGTCCGAGTCCGACGTGCCACGTCCATCGTGCTGCCACGCCCGACTTCCCCTCGCCTGTCAATGTCGTAGGGGCGCTGCTTGCTGCGCCCGTGGTGCTCATCGCCCTGGACGCGATGGGAGCAACGTTCCTTCCAGCGCGGTCTCAACAGCATGGCCGCCGTGGCGCTCGACGCGGTAGGCATGGGCTCCGGCACGCGACATCACGACCCGGTCAAGGGCGGTCCCGACAAAGTGGAGCGCGGCGCCATCGTCGGCGGCATAGCCATCGACCACCGCTCCGGCGCCGATCAGACGCTGATAGGTCGGGCGACGCTCCGCCTCGCCATCGTAGTGAGGACAGGCACTGCCGGGCAGAAGCCCCAGGCAGTCGATCTCGCGCAGAGCGCCTGGGACCGAGTCGGTGATCCCTTGCTCGAACCAGCAGATCATGCCGGCGCTGATCCCCGCGAGGACGATCCCCTGCGCCCAGGCGTCGGGCAGCGTTGTGTCGAGGCCCCATTCCCGCCAAAGCGCCATCAGGCTACGAGTGTTCCCGCCGCCGACATAGATGATGTCCTTCTCCAGCAAGTAGCCGCGGAGGTCGGCGGTCGGCGGCTGGAAGAGCGAGCAGTCGGTCGTCTCCGCCGCGCCGAGGGCAGTGAAGGCGGCGTGGAAACGCCTGGCATAACCGCGTGAGTCGCCGCTGGCCGTTCCCAGGAAGCAGACGCGCGGTCGTGACCGCTCGACCAGTGAGAGCACGTAACGATCGAGTGCGAGGTTCATCGGCTCCATCGAGAAGCCGCCGCCGCCCATCGCCACGATCTGCCTGTGCCCAGCCATTGCTCCTCCTGATCGCTCCTGCTCGGTCGTTGGCATCGCGCCGGTGTGTCGCCTATCCGTCGGATGCTATCTCCCGGGAGCCTACCAGACCGCGATCGGACCCTGGGCCCGGTCCACACCGCGCGCACGATTGGCAGCGCGGACTCCACCCTGGACACGGGCGCCGCGATGAATCCTCGGGCAGATGGCACCCTCCTCACCACTCGCTCAGCGTCATGCTGGTGAAACGCCTGGAGTCTTGGACCGTGCCGCTGTCCACCGCCCCTCCTGGCGATTCGACGGACGCCAGGTGAAGGCCGCTCCCACCGCGGTCAGCTTTGCGACTTCGAGTCATCTCCTTGCCGCCCACTCTCGTCTGTCAGTCCCCCCTCCCGTTCAGTCCATGTGGAACCCCGTCCCCGGTCATTCCGCGCCGTGTCGAGGCATCTTCCTCCGCTTCCTTGGGCATGACCTCCGGTACCCTCCTCTCGTCCGTCACGGCAATCGCGAAGAAGGCGCCCCGTCGCCCTCCCGTCGTGACGAGACCGAGCGTACGCGGGGTGACGTTAGGCAGAGAGCGGCCCGTGTCGGAAGAGAGCACCTGTGTGAGCTGTCAAGGAGCAGGCAAGGCCGGGTCCCACGGGGTGCCGTTGCGGAGCATGGCGGTGAGGCAGGTGATCAGCTTCCGCACCCAGGCGATCAGCGCCACGTTGCGCGGCTTGTGGCGCGCGAGCAACTGCTGAGAGAAGCGCTGCCGCACCGGATTGCAGCGCGCCCCCGTGACCGCGGCGCGCGCGCGTGGCGCACCGTGCGTCGTCCGCCGGCAATCGCGGCACGTTTATCACGCGCTCGACGATCACGTCGCGTCGAGCACCCCCGCTGATGGAACATTATCGCGGCCCCTGCCATACCTGCTGGGGTCAGGCGCGCGACAAACGGCGCCGCCGTGGGGCAGCAACTATGAGCGGCGAGTCACCGCTGACTGACTGCTAGGCAGCCTCCGGGAGGTCGGCGGCGGGGGGATCCTCGACGCCGACGTAGAAGGTCGAGCGGGGCAGGAAGTCGACGACGCGGAGGTCGATGGATGGTGCCTTCGCGTCGGCAGCGAGCTCGGCGGCGTCAACCGGATTGACGAGGCAGAGCTCGGGGGCGGTGCTGAACTTCGCGATGTGCCGCTCGATCGCGTCGGCGAGCTTAACGCGGGCCGGCTTCTTCTTCTCTGGATCGAACCATCCTAGGAACATGGCAACCTCCTCAACGGTGGGGAACGGGTCGACTATCAGTATAAAAGAACATAAGTTCTATATCAAGACCCGAGTACCCCAATACGTCGCGTACGTATGCGCGCTGTTGACATAGAGGAAAAGGTAGACAGGGTGGGACGCAGGACGTATCCTGTGGACAACGGTGGGGAAAAGTGGGGATAAGTGGTGCCCCAGGTGGATAACTCGCCGGACCTCAATCCGTTCGACCGTCGCGACAATCGCCCCCGAAGGATGCTCGGTCCGATGTTTCTCGGGCGATTTGCCCACGCACTCGATACCAAGGGCCGGCTCGCCGTTCCCGCTCGATTTCGTGACGAGCTCGCGGACGGGGTTGTGCTGACCCGTGGGATTGACCGCTGCCTGTCCCTCTATCCGATGGCCGCCTGGCTGCCGCTCGCCGAGAAGATCACGGCGCTGCCGATCACCGATCCCGACGCACGGAACTTCCGCCGGATGGTCTTCGCCGAGGCCGTCAATTTGGACCTGGACGGTCAGGGACGTATCCTTGTTCCGCCCGAGCTGCGCCGGTATGCCGGTCTCGAGCGGGAAGCGCTGGTCGTCGGGGTGCATGCGTCGATCGAGATCTGGAGCCCGGAGCGATGGGATGCCGTCGAATCGGTGATGGATCATGATGGCGCGGCGATCGCTCAGCGCCTGGCGATACTCATCTAACCAGCCGGCCAGACGCGACGCACCTGCCCCTTCCACCGCCCCACCCCTATTGGCGCCGGTGACGCAGGATGGACTGACCTGTTGAGCCGCCATCGTTGAACGACTGAAGAGGATGCCGGCGTGAGTGGCGTTGCAGCAGAGCACGGTGATCGACCGGCTGAGACGGAGCCACTCCTCGTCGGTCACGCCCCGGTGCTGCTCGCCGAAGTGGTCGCCGCCCTCGCCCCGCGCGCGGGAGGTCGGTACCTCGATGGCACCTTCGGCGGCGGCGGTCATACCTGCGCCATCCTGGAGGTGAGCCGGCCCGATGGCCGGATCGTAGCGCTCGATCTCGATCCAGAGGCGATCCGCCGGGCAGGGGGCCTTGCTGCTGAGCTGCCCCAGCCGCACCGCCTTCACCCGATTCAGGCCAACTTCGCGGACCTGGCGACGGTCGCGCGGGCCGAGGACCTCGTGCCGCTCGATGGCGTGCTGCTCGATCTCGGTCTTTCCTCGTTCCAGCTCGATACGCCGCAACGAGGCTTCGCTTTCCGGCTCGACGGCCCGCTCGATATGCGCTTCGACCCAACGGCTGGCCCAACGGCCGCCGACCTCGTCAATGAGCTGCCGGAACGGGAATTGGCCGATCTCCTCTTCCGCTTCGGCGAGGAGCCACGGTCGCGGCGGATCGCGGCGGCGATCGTCCGCGAGCGATCACGAGCCACGATCGATTCGACCGCGCGTCTGGCGACGATCGTGAGCAACGCGGCCGGCGGACGCCGCGGCCGGGAGACCCATCCCGCGACCCGGACCTTTCAGGCGCTGCGCATCGCCACCAACGACGAGCTCGGAGCGTTGCAACGAGCGCTCGATGGCGCCGTCTCGGTCCTTGCTCCGGGTGGACATCTGGTGGTGATCAGCTTTCACTCGTTGGAGGATCGGATCGTCAAACGCTTCATCCAGCTCGAGAGCACGACCTGTATTTGCCCGCCTGATCAGCCGATCTGCACCTGCGACCATCAGCCGCGACTCGCCCGAACGACCCGCCGTGCGGTCCGGGCGACGCCCGCCGAGATCGCGGAGAACCCGCGCAGCCGCAGCGCGATCATGCGCGTCGCCGAGCGCTTAGACGAGGAGCTCGAGAGCGGCGTTGGCACGACGCATCGGACGACCGGGGCCGACCTCCTCACTGCCGGACGACGACGATGACCGCGCTGCCCCTGGCAGCGGTGCTCACCGGCACCGGTGGTGAGCTCGTCGGTTCGCTCGCTCCGGGGACGATTTTTCCACGGATCGAGCGCAACTCGCGGCTGATCGCGCCTGGCGACCTCTTTCTGGCCATCCGCGGCGAGCGGCTCGATGGGCACACCTTCGTCGCTGAGGCTGCCGAGCGGGGGGCTGCAGCGGCCCTGGTGGCGCGCGATTGGGTCGCCGCCGCTGAGCCGCCGTCGTTGCCACTGATCGTCGTCGATGACACCGTTACTGCGATGCAGCGACTGGCGACGGCGCACCGGGCGGCATTGCCGATGTCAATCGTTGGTATTACCGGCAGCGTTGGCAAGACCAGCACCAAGGAGGTCGTCGCCGCCGTCCTTGGCCAGCGATTCCGCACCTACCGCTCGCCGGGCAACCTCAACACCGAGATAGGTCTGCCCCTCTCCTTGCTCGAGACGGGGCCTCGGACCGACGTGGCCGTGCTGGAGATGGGCGGGGCCTATGCGTTCGGCGAGCTGACGTTGCTGGCGTCGATTGCCCGGCCGACTATCGCGGTGGTGACCAATATCTATCCCGTCCATATCGAGCGGATGGGCTCGATCGAGGCGATCGCCGAGACGAAGGCGGAGCTGGTCGACGCGATTCCGCCGGAGGGCACGGCGGTGCTCAATGGCGACGACCATCGCGTCCTCGCCATGGCCGGTCGCTGTCGGGGCCGGGTGCTGACCTACGGCCTCACGCCGAGCTCGGAGATCTGGGCCTCTCAGGTCTCGACCGAGGCCCTGGAGGGAACGTCGTTCTGGCTGCATCTGGGCGGCGAGCGGCTCCACGTCCGGGTGCCGCTCGTTGGAGGACACGCGGTTCAACTCGCCCTCGCCGCGCTGGCGGTCGGTCACACGATGGGGATGCATGTCTCGGAGATGCTCCCCGGCTTCGATGATCCGGCGATCCAGGTCCGGTTGCTGGTTCAGCCCGGTCCTCATGGGTCGCGGTTGATCGACGATACCTATAACGCGAGTACGCCGTCGATGCTCTCGGCGCTCAGTTTGTTGGCCGATCTGCGCCGAGGACAGCGGTACCGGCGGGCGATCGCGGTGCTGGGCGACATGCGGGAGCTTGGCTCGCTCGCTGAGGGGGAGCATCGGGTCGTCGGGCGGCGTGCCGGCGAGGTGGCCGATGTCGTGCTGACCTACGGCGAGCTGGCCCGGATCATTGCCGAGGAAGCGAAAAAAGCCCGCCACGTCGACGGCCAGACGCCCGACGTGACATCATTTGGTCTCGATCAGCGGGGGGAGCTGGTCGATCACCTCCTCAAACTCCTGCGGGAAGGGGACGTCGTTCTGCTGAAGGGCTCGCGCGGGCTGCTGATGGAAGAGATGGTCGCGGCGCTGCGTGACGACGCCGGCTCTGCCGGTGGAGGCAGTGACCGGCCAGCATGATCGATTCCGTCATCTACCTGCTGGCGACGCCGGCTCTGGCGTACAACGCACCATTCAGCGTCATGCCGCGCGACCCGAACGAGAACATGGCGGTCTCACTGGCCCTGGCGGGTCTGACGTTCGTCATCACCCTGATCATTGGCAGGCCGATCATCACCTATCTTCGCCAGCAAAAGATCGGTAAGAAGATTCGGATCGACGGGCCGCAGACGCACCTCGTTAAGATGGGAACGCCGACGATGGGCGGGGTGATGGTCACGGCCGCGGTCGTGTTGATCACCTTCATTTTCAACCTGGTTGGCCGGCTCTCGATGCTGCTCCCGATCGGCGTCCTCATGGCGTCTGCGTTTCTCGGCGCCATCGACGACCGGATGAGCCTGGTTGGGGACTTACGGCAGGGGATGACCGCGCGCTTCAAGTTCGCCTGGCTCTCGACCTTCGGTATCGTCGCGGCGCTCATTCTTCACCTACCCAGGCCGTTCGGACTCGCCCTCCACCACATCTACGTGCCGGTCCTGGGGCGCTTCGACATCGGCATGTTCTATCTTCCGATCGCCGCCGTGGCGATTATTGGCTTTGCCAATGCCGTCAACCTGAGCGATGGGCTGGACACGCTCTGCCCCGGAACCGCCGCGATCGCGTTTGTCGCCTACGGCATCATCGCCTACGGTCAGGGACAGGTCGGGGTGGTCACCTTCTGCTTCACGATGGTCGGCGCCTTGATGGGCTTTCTCTGGTACAACGCCCACCCGGCCCAGGTGATCATGGGCGACACCGGCTCGCTGGCGATCGGCGCGGCGCTGGCGACCGCCGCCTTCATGACCGGACAATGGCTCCTGCTGCCCGTCGTCGGATTCGTCTTCGTTGCCGAGGCGGCGTCGGTCCTGTTGCAGGTCAGTTACTTCAAATACACGAGGCGACGAACCGGCGAAGGGAAGCGCATCTTCAAGATGACTCCCCTGCATCATCATTTCGAGCTGCTCGGCTGGTCGGAGACTCAAGTGACGATGCGGTTCTGGATGATCGGGATGATGGCCGGGTTGGTCGGAGTGGCTCTGGCGCTGATTGATGTCTGACGGGAGAAGCGCGATCGGCGTCGGGACCATGGGTGTCAGTACCATCACCGTCTTAAGCGGACGACTCGCGGCTGGCAACCGATGACCGAGCGATTCTCCGGACTGCGCGCGACCGTCATGGGGTTGGGGACGCGGGCCGGCGGCGCCGGGGTCGCGCGGTATCTCGCCGAGGCGGGCGCGATCGTGACCGTCACCGATACCAAGCCAGCGACCGCGCTCCATGATTCGATCGCGGCGATGGCCGGTCTGCCCATCCGGTTCGTCATTGGCGGCCACGATGAGCGGGATTTCACGCCTGCCGGCGCCGATCTGATCGTCCGCAATCCTGGGGTGCGTCGTGGCGCGCCCTTGCTCCAGCTGGCCCGCCAGCACGGGTTGCCGGTCGAGATGGAGATGACGCTCTTCTTTCGCGCCTGTCCCGCCCCGATCGTCGGGATCACCGGGACCAAAGGCAAGACCTCGACCGCGACCATCTGCGCGGCGATGCTGCGGGCCTGGGACCCGCGAACGGTGCTGGCGGGAAACATGGGTGTCTCGGCGCTGGCGCGTCTCCCGGAGATCGTGCCCGAGACACCCGTCGTGCTGGAGCTGTCGAGCTGGCAGCTGGAGGGGCTTGCCGAGCACCGTCTGGCGCCGCGGATCGCCGTCCTGACGATGATCGCCGAGGATCACCTGGATGCCTATGACGATTTCGACGATTACGCCGAGACGAAGCGATCGATCGCCCGATCACAGTCGGCGGGTGATGACCTGGTGCTGAACCGCGACGACGATGAGGCATGGCGGGCCGGCGACGACACGGCGGCGAGGGTCGTTCCCTTTGGCCACACCGATCGCGGTGACGATGGGGCATGGTTTGCCGACCGGTCACTGCTCTGGCGGTGGCGGGGAGAGAACGCACGTGTCGTCCTCGCGGACATACCTGCCCTGGCCGGACCGCACAATGCCGCAAATACGGCGGCGGCAATGGCCGCAGCGCGGCTCCGGGGCGCGCCTCACGATGCGATCGTGTCGGCTCTTGCCACCTACCACGGGGTGAAGGACCGCATGGAACCGGTGGCGGAGATCGCCGGTGTTCGCTATATCAACGACACGAGCGCTACCGCGCCAGTGGCCGCCGCCGCCGCCCTGCGGAGCTTTGCCGGTCATCCGGTTCACCTGCTGGCGGGTGGCGCCGACAAGCGCCTCGACCCCTCGCCCCTGATCGAGGCGGCGGTGACCAATGCCGCGGCGATCTACTTGCTCGATGGCACCGCCACCCCGGCCATCGAGCGGGGGCTGCGACGCGCGGGCTGTCCACCGGTTGGCACCTTCACCGGGATGCGGGAAGCCGTTCATGCCGCGGCCGCGGCCGCCACCGCTGGCGATGTCGTGCTCCTCTCTCCGGGCTGCGCCAGCTTCGGTCTCTTCCGCGACGAGTTCGACCGGGGCGAGCAGTTCCGGCGGAGGGTTCGTGAGATGACCTCTCTGGCAGCGACCTTGCCCGCCGTCGCCACCTCATCTACCGACACCGGTGGAGACCGATGATGAGCGATGCACCTTCACTCCTGGAGGCCGTAAGCCTTCCCATGGCGCCAGCCCGCGTTCACTTCATTGGCATCGGTGGCATCGGCATGAGTGGGCTCGCGCGGATTCTCGCCGCCGGTGGCTATGGCGTCTCCGGCTCCGACCTGAACGGGTCGGAGCTGACCGAGCAATTGGTGGCCGAGGGGATCGCCGTGACCATCGGACATGATCGCACCGACGGCGTCAGCACGGCAGACCTGATTGTGGTGACCGCGGCGATGCGCCCGGACAACCCGGAGATGGCAGCTGCTCTCGCTGGCTCCGCCCCGATGATCAAGCGGGCCGCGCTGCTCGGACTCCTCGCCAATGCGCAGCGCCAGGTCGCGGTCGCGGGCTCGCATGGGAAGTCGACGACGGCAGGGATGCTCGTCGCCGCCCTTCGCTCGTTGGACGTCGATCCAACCTACGCCATTGGGGCGGTCCTCGGGGAGACTGGCACTAACGCCGCGCGGGGAGCCGGTGATCTGATGGTCGTCGAGGCGGACGAGTACGATTACTCCTTCCTCCACCTCACGCCCGATGTCGCTATCGTCACCAATATCGACTACGACCATCCCGACCTGTTTCCAGATCAGGCAACCTACGACGCGGCATTCGCGCGCTTCACCGCCAATGTTCGACCGGGCGGCACCCTCGTCGCCGCGATCGACGATCCGGGTTGCGCCCGGCTGCTCGCCTCCGGCGTCATCCCGGCGTCTATCGCGACCATCACCGTCGGGGAGACCGACGATGCGGAGTGGTGTCTGACCGGAGGTGACGGCGCCTGGTGCATCCGTCGCTCCGGGGGCGACGAGCTGGCGCTGTCGCTTGCGGTCCCCGGTCGCCACAACGCCCGCAACGCGACCGCCGCGCTCGCGGCCCTCGTCGCGCTCGGCTACGACCCGGCAACCGCGCTCGGAGCGCTCGGCACCTTCTCTGGCGTTGGCCGCCGGTTCGAGCTGAAGGGAGATGTCGCGGGGGTGACGGTCATCGACGACTACGCCCATCACCCCAGTGAGCTGCGCGCCGCGTTGCTTGCGGCGCGTGAACGCTTTCCCGATCGCCGCCGCTGGGCCGTCTTTCAGCCCCACACCTTTAGCCGGACCAAGGCGCTGCTCGGCGACTTCGCCGCGTCGTTTGATGATGCGGATCGGGTCATGATCCTGGATGTCTATGCCGCGCGAGAAACCGATGCGCTTGGCATCAGCGCTCGCGATCTCATCGACAGGCTTCCCGTGCCGGGAGTCCTCGCCAGGGGGCCCGGCGACGCGGCGACCCGGCTGGCGACACTTGTCGCGCCGGGCGATCTCGTTCTGACACTCGGCGCCGGCGATGTCACCACCGTCGGTCCCAAGCTGCTCGATCTGCTCCGGCGCGACCGGGAGGTGGACACACGGACGCCGGAGCCGCCTCAATGACAGCACCCGCGATCCCCGATCATCCCGGGCTCAAGGTGCTGCGGGATTCGCCAATGTCGCTCCATACGACGTGGCGAATCGGAGGACCTGCCGATCTCCTCGTCCGCGCACCGACGCGGGTCGATCTGCTCGCGGCCGCGGCCTGGGGGCGCGATCTGCATCTGCCGGTGACCGTGATCGGCGGCGGCAGCAATCTGCTGGTCGGTGATGGCGGCATCCGTGGACTCGTCATCCTGGCTCGGACCCCCGGCGAGCGGGCCGAGCGCCTGGTCAGCGTCGAAGATCAAGGTGCGACCGTGCGTCTCCATGTCGGCGCGCAGGCGCCGCTTTCCTGGACCGGTCGCTACGCCGCCGAGCATGGCTGGGCTGGACTCGACTGGGGGGTCGGTCTTCCTGGAACGATCGGTGGCGCGACGGTCAACAACGCCGGTGCCCACGGGACCGAGCAGAAGGACCATCTGGAATCGGTCGTCGTCCTCGACAACGGTGGTGAGGTCGTCATGCGGCAGGGCGATTGGCTGCAACCCGCTTACCGGCACACCACGATCAAGGCCGAACCTCGCCCTCGATCGCATCACGTCCTGGAGGCAATCTTTGTCCTGCCGAAAGGTGATCCTGCTGAGCTGGTGCGGCTGGCCGACGAGCATGCCGCCTTTCGGAAGCGAACACAGCCAACCGGCGCCTGCGCGGGGTCGACCTTCGCCAACCCGCCGGACGACTTTGCCGGGCGACTCCTGGAGGAGGCCGGGATGAAGGGGTACCAGGTCGGTGCGGTTGCCTTCTCGGCCAAGCACAGCAACTGGATCGTCAACGATCGTGGAGCGACCGCCGCGATGGTCCGGGAGTTGATCGCGACCGCCCAGGAGCGTGTCCGCGAGCGGTTCGGGATCGAACTGCAGCGAGAGATCGAAGAGATCGGGGAGTTCTAGCCCGGTGGGAGGAAGCGACGGGATGCGCGAGCACAGGCCAGGGAAGGTACGCGTCGCGGTCCTGTTCGGTGGCCAGTCGGACGAACACGATGTCTCGCTGCGCTCCGCTGAGACGGTGATCGGCGCGCTCGACCCTGACCGTTTCGAGGTCATCCCGGTGGGCGTAACCCGCGACGGGAGATGGCTGACCGGCGGCGATCCGATGCGCGCCTTGATGGCGGCCTCGCCTTTCTACAGCCTGGGGGATGGCAGCGTAGATGCCGCCGTCACGGCCGGGCAGGCGTCGGCGACCACCCCGTCCGGAGCACTCGCGGAGATCGGCGGAGCGATCGACGTTGTCTTTCCGGTGCTGCATGGACCGATGGGAGAAGACGGCACCGTGCAGGGTCTGCTTGAGCTGACCGGTCTGCCGTATGTTGGTTCTGGGGTGCTTGGCTCCGCCGTCGCGATGGACAAGGCGATGGCGAAGACGGTGCTGGCTGATGCCGGTCTGCCACAGGTGCCATGGCGGTTGGTTCAACGTCACGAGTGGGAACGAGACCCGGAGACGGTGACCGCCTGGGTCGAGGATGCGCTTGGATTCCCCTGCTTTGTGAAGCCGGCAAACATGGGCTCGAGTGTCGGGGTGGCAAAGGCCCATTCGCTTGCCGACTTTCCGGCAGCGATGGCGATGGCGACGGCCTACGATCGGCGGATCATCGTTGAGCGGGGCGTCGATGCCCGGGAGCTTGAGATGTCGGTCCTTGGTAACGACGAGCCGATGGCCTCCGTCGCCGGAGAAGTCGTCGCGTGCAACGAGTTCTACGACTACAACGCGAAATACGTCGACGACACCTCGCAGATCGTCATCCCCGCCGACATTGACGGTGAAACGATGATCTCCATGCAGCGGCTCGCCATCGACGCCTTTCGAGCCCTCGATCTTGCCGGCTTGGCACGGGTCGATTTCTTTCTTGAGCGCGAAACCGATCGTCTTCTCGTCAATGAAGTCAACACGATCCCCGGCTTCACCTCGATTAGCATGTACCCCAAGTTGTGGGAGGCATCCGGTATTCCACTTGGGGAGCTGGTCGAGCGCCTGATCGCTCTTGCACGCGAGCGTCGGGGTCAGCGTCGACGGTAAGGTCACTCTGTCCGGACATAGCCCTGGATGTCTGATCGGGGAACTCGCCATGCTATACTGGACCGTGACTGACAGTCATGGAAAAGTAGCTTGTGCGACTGGAACTTTATCCAGAGCAGGACGCGATTCATGCCGATGGGGAGTGGTATGAGGAGCGTTAGGATGACCAGCCAGGTGGCGTGTGCGGCGTTTGGCTGGTTGATGGCTACCTGATCCAGAACGTCTATCTCCGCGAATAATGGCCAAACAGTCTCCAGCTGGCGTTCCCCGCAACGGCTGGGCCTGACGGGGTGGGGTAGGGAAGCGATGGAGTCCCAGGGTAACGGTCCGCCGCGTCCGACGCGACGACCCGTACAGAGTCCTCGTCCAGCGGGCGTTCAAGCGTACGAACAGGCGACTGTTCAGGCGAGCCCCGAGATGGTGCCGCCGGTCGTCTCGTCAGCGGCGGCCAGTGAGCCAGCCGCCCCACCTGCCGGGCGTCCGGATAGCCTGCGTCTCGGCTGGGGAGACCTCGACCACAACGCGAACCTGTTTGCACGCATCAAGGTCATCGGCGTCGGCGGCGCGGGCGGTAACGCGATCAACCGGATGCTCCTATCGGGCGCTGAAGGGATCGAGTTTGTCGCCGTCAACACCGACGCGCAGGCCCTCCTGACGAGCGAGGCGCCGATCTATGTCCGGATCGGCGACAAGCTGACCAAGGGCCTGGGCGCGGGCGGGCGACCGGAGATCGGCGAGCGAGCCGCCGAAGAAAGCTCCGATCAACTGGCCGAGATCCTGCGCGGCACCGATATGGTCTTCATCACCGCTGGCATGGGTGGTGGGACCGGTACGGGAGCCTCGCCGATCATCGCCAAGCTCGCCAAGGCGGCCGGCGCGTTGACCGTCGGCGTGGTGACCAAGCCGTTCGAGTTCGAAGGGACGCGTCGCCGCCGCGCTGCCGAGGAGGGCGTCGCCCTGCTGCGTCAGACAGTCGATGCGTTGATCACGATTCCTAACCAGCGCCTCCTCGACATGGTCGACCCCAAGACGCCGATCACCGAGGCGTTCCGAATCGCCGACGATGTGCTCCGGCAGGGGATCGGCGGCATCTCCGACCTGATCACGAAGCCCGGCGTCATCAACCTCGACTTCGCCGACGTCAAGACCATCATGCGAGATGCAGGCTCAGCCTTGATGGCGATTGGTCATGGAGTTGGTGACCAGCGTTGTATCGACGCCGCCAAGGAAGCGATCGAGAGTCCGCTGCTGGAGATGAGCATCGACGGCGCGACCGGCGTCCTCTACAACATTACCGGTGGCTCGAGCCTGACGCTGCTGGAGACCAGCGAGGCGGCGGAGATCATCCGCGCGGCGGTCGATGAAGACGCCGAGATTATCTACGGCACCTCGATTGACGAGTCGCTTGGCGATGCTGTCGCGATCACACTGATCGCGACGGGTTTCGACGATCGCGCTCCGGCAGATACTGCCTATCAGGTCCGGCGACCCGGGCGCGATCGGGAGATGCCACGCGAGCGAGAGATGTCGCGCGAACGGGAACTACCGCGCGAGCGCGAGATGGTGCGCGAGCGAGAGCTGCACCGGGAACGGGAGCGCGAGCGCCCTGTTCGCTATGCGCAGCCACAGTCGCAACCTCAGCCACAGGCGATGCCGCGGCAGACGAGCAACGCACCGGTCTTTCCCGCGGACGACTGGGCGGAGCAGTCATCGATCATCAAGTTTCTCCGCGACCGTTAACCCGGCGCGGATGACCGCAACGGCGGGACCGCTCATGCCGGCTTGCCGCTGGGCGGTCGCTCGTTGTGTCGCGCGGCCTTCCGCCCCCGGGCAGAGCCGAGCTGGAGAGCGGGGTTGACGAGACACGCGCAGGGCGATGACGGCAGCTGAAGGTTTTGCTCGCCGATGGTTCAGGGCGGTACAGTGCCGGAGCCAGCGAACCGACCCACCGGAGGTCCGGTCGCGGCGATTGACCGATACAAAGGATGCTAGCCGGTGCGATGCCCGTACTGCCATACCGGTGATTCCCGGGTGATCGACAGCCGTGAGCTGAGCGGTGGCGCCTCGATCCGTCGACGCCGGGAATGCGGCAACTGTGGCCGTCGCTTTACGACCTACGAGCGGGTCGAGGCGGTTGCCCTGACGGTCGTCAAGAAAGATGGACGACGACAGGAGTTTGACCCGGCGAAGCTGCGGCAGAAGCTGCGGGTCGCCCTGACGAAGCGGCCGGTTGGGGAAGAGCAGATCGAAGCGCTCGTGCTTCGCATCGAGGTCGAGCTCCTTGCCATGGGGACGCAGGAGGTGCCGTCGAGCGCCATCGGCGAGGCGGTGCTCCGTGAGCTCAAGGCACTCGATCAGGTTGCCTACATCCGGTTCGCGTCGGTCTACCGGCAGTTTGGTGATCTCGCGGACCTTCGCCGCGAGATGGAAGACCTGTCTGGCGTAGATTCGGAGACGGCGCTACCCGACGAGCCAGGCGACTCAGCTTCACCAGGTCGTCATGCCGGGGGGTAGTCGACTCCACCCATGGCACTAGCCGCACCGGCCGCCTCTCGCCTCGCCGGGCGCGGTCACGATCGGGTTGTGCTCGCCGCCCTGTTTGCGGTTTTCGGCGTCATGTTTGGTGTCTGGCAGGTGCTGCTCACCGACCTGAGTCGCGCACTGCATCTCTCGTCCGGGGCGCTAGGCGCGTCGCTCTCCGCTGGCTTTGTAGCGTCGCTGCCGACGATGGTGCTAGCTGGTCGGGGGGTCGACCGCTGGGGGCGCCGCCGGATGATCGCCGGCGCGGGTATCGCCATGGCTGGCGTCTGGCTCGGCTTCGCCATCGTCGGCGGGGTCGCGTTTCTCGTCGTGCTGCTGTTGATCTACTACTCATCGACCGGCGTCTACGATGTCGGGATTAACGCCACGGCGATCGGCGTCGAGCAGCGGACGGGGCGGCAGATCATGTCCCTGGCCCATGGGTCGTTTAGCGGCGGCGGGGCACTCGGCGCGATGAGTGCCGGCGGGCTCGTCGCCGCGGGCGTTCCGTTTCGCTGGCTCTATGCCGGAGTCGCCGCGTTGCTTGCCGGGGCGATGCTGCTGACCCGGATGCTCTCGCTCGACGATCGTCCAGCGCCGGCGAAGTCGGGACCGCGTCCCCTGAGCAAGCGGTTTGGTCTCTTCCAGAGCCGGCCCCTGCTGCTGTTGGCCACGCTGACCGCGCTCGGCTTCTTGTTCGAAGGCATCATGGAGACGTGGTCGCCGATCTACCTCCGAGCATCGCTGTCGTTGGGGGTGCTGGTAGGGGCGTCCGGGGTGGCGATCTTTCACCTGGCGATGATGGTCGGCCGTCTCGTCTCGGCGGTGGCAATCCACCGGTTTGGGCGTCGCCAGACCCTTCAAGGCGCCGGGGTGGTTTCCACGGCGGGGCTGGTTGCGGCACTGGCGACCGAGCGGACCGTGCCGATCCTGGCGGGACTGCTCGTCGTCGGTTTGTCGCTTGCCGCGGTGGCGCCGAGTACCTTCTCACTCGCGGGTGATGAGGCGGGAGACCGGCTTGGCGAGGCGAGCGCCGTCGTGACGACCATCGGCTACGGCGGGTTTTTGATCGGGCCGGCCATGGTCGGCGGACTGGCCGAGGCAACCGGGCTCCGCCTTGCCCTTGCCACCGGCTGCCTCGTCGGCATCCTGATCACCCTGCTGAGCCGCTACGTCCGCGACCGGGTGCGGCCAACATGATCGTGGTGAATCGTTGCATAGATCCCGTCGGTGCCTGTCCGATGTCATGATCGGATGCGCGCGGACGGTCTCCATAGTGGGGATTAAGGGCGCGACCAGGCATCGGGTAGCGTTCATCACGCGTGAGCCGGACGCATCAGGCACCGCCGGTTCGCGTCCCGCGGCGCGTCAACCGTTATGAGGCAGCCTCGGGCCAGGGCGCATGCCATGTGCCCCTACCGATCAGCCGGTGCGCCAACCGTCACGGCGCGGTCAGGAAGGCGGACACACCGTGCCTTGGCTGAACGCGGCGGCGCTGATGATCTGGACCGAAGCGTACTGAGATAGTGGGACTGCGTGACCTGTCACATGGGCGCATGCCATGCGCCCCTCCAACGGCGTATCGCGGCAGGGGGTGTCCGGCATATGGCCGTGTCCGTTCCGCAACCCACCTCGTGCTCATCCGGTAGCTCGCCGGGATCCAGGTTGCGATGGGCCTACACCTTCCCGTGGTTGGGGGTGCACGCCGTGCGCCCTTCTGTCCCAACCCCGTCGTCACGATTGCCACGCGAGCGGACACTGGCGAGGTCGGGCAGGGGAGCCGACCGCGGGCCTCTCAGTCGTTTCGGCATGACGTCCCAGGCGGATGGTGGCACGACCCCGGCGCCCCGTGGCATTCGGTGCACGCCGTCGGAGGTGTGACGCCCGCTCGGCCAGATGTCGCGATGACCTGGCGGCCGTCCTCCAATGACGTTGTCAGGCGATCGTGACGCGCTCCGCGTTGCGGCACGCTGTCCTATCGGCCTGCCCGCGATTGTGCTCACGTGCGGGATGGATGGGTTGCACCTCACGCCGCGTGAGGATGTACCGTGTCGATTAGGGGCCGGAGCCTCGTGGAGGAGGGGAGAGATGCGGGATGTTGCCATGAGGGTCGGAGTCCTGGCGGAGCGAAGCGGTGTCTCCGTCCGTGCCCTGCACTATTACGACGAGATCGGGCTGCTGTCCCCCACTGGCCGAAGCGCGACGGGTCACCGCCTCTATGACGCCTCGGATATAGCCCGGTTGCAGCAGATCCGGTCGTTGGGGCACCTCGGGTTCGGTCTCAAGGAGATCGCCGAATTGTTGCGCCAGCCCGATCGGTCGCCGAAGGAGATCATCGAGGCTCAGCGAACGCGGATCGACGCGCAGATTGCCACCTTGAACGACCTACGCGAGCGCCTGTACACGTTGGCGACGATGGTTGAGGCGGCGGACACCCCGACCGTCGATGCGCTTCTCGGAGTGCTGGAGGTGATGAGCAGAATGGAGCGGTATTACTCGCCGGAACAACGTGACTGGCTGGAGAAGCATCGCCAGCAGGTCGGGGACGACCGTATTCGCGAGGTCGAAGTGGAGTGGCCGGCGTTGATGGAGCAGGTGCGCGCGGAGATGGAGCGCGGGACCGACCCGGCTGACCCGCGGGTCCGGGCGCTGGCCCGCCGCTGGTTCGCATTGGTCACGGAGTTTACCGACGGCGACGCCGGTATCGAGCAGCGTCTCGGCGCGATGTGGCGCCAGGAAGAGACGATTCACGGGATGGAGACCGCGGCAATGCGAGAGTTAGGAGCCTATCTCGGGCTGGCATCTCCTCCAACATCGGAAGGAGCGTAACCGGAACATTTCGGGGTCGAACAGGCGATGCTCAGGCAATGACGTGAGGGCATCGACGCGCTCGATCTCCAACGGGCCGCGTACCGGGCCACGACAGCCGGGAACAAAGACGGTCCTCCCGTGGAACTCCACGGGAGGACCGTCTCCGGTCGATCTGTTCTGCGAGTCTTGCCCGAAGTGACCGAGCGGTCGACGTCGACCGGACTCGACCCGTATGCGTCAGCCCATTGCCGGACCAACCACTGGGGAACTTAAGCCAGCAGCGGCTCAAGGCGGGACAGGATCATCCGCTTCGGCATGGCGCCGTCGAGACGCTCGACCTGCTCCCCACCCTTGAAGACAATCATCGATGGGATGCTCATGACGCGGAATTTCGCCGCGTGCTGCTGGTGATCGTCGATATTGACTTTGACGACCTTGAGCTGGTCCTGCTTCTCCTCGGCAATCTCGGCCAGGGCCGGCCCGATGCTCCGGCAGGGGCCACACCAGGGCGCCCAGAAATCGACCAGAACCAGTTTGTCCGCTTTGAGAACCTCTTCATCGAATGTTGAATCAGTGATCTCGATAGGCTTCGTCACACTTGCCTCCTTAGCCCTCGTCGAGGGCAGCAATACTTCCCAAATGATACCAGATACCGGGCGGGGGTCAGCAGGCCCGGGCGGTGTGACTACAGCGCGAGTGACTACCGGTCTGGTCGGGTCTCAAACGCCGATTCAGACGCGGGGATACCATTGCTATACTACGCTGCCCAGCGAACCGCAAGTGGTGTGGGTCAGTGACGCCGCGACCGACCCGTGGACGCTCTGCCGCGACCGTGGGTGACGCCTCCGGCCGCCGGTGGTTGGCTCAACGGCGACGTGCTGACGGACGCGGACCGCGGAGTCGGGGAGGGTTGATGCGGATCGGGCTCGACGCGAGCTTCCTGCACCTGCCGCCATCGGGCACCGGCACCTACCTGACTGAGCTGCTCATCGCGCTCCAGGCGTGTGATACCTCCATCGAGCTGGTGCCGCTGGTTCCGCCCTGGTCCACCACCGGAGAAGCACCCCGCCGGGCCGCGCGGATGCGCTGGGATCTGAACGGCGTCGCGTGGGCAGCGCGAGGGGCCGGTCTCGATCTCCTCCACGTTCCCCATTTTGGAGCGCCACTTCGGCCCGCTCTGCCACTGGTCGTGACAGTTCATGATGTCATTCCATTCGTGCTTCCCGCCTATCGCGCTACCCGGGCGGCTCGGTGGCGGTTGGCGGTCATGCGGCGGACCGTGATGGCGGCGCGATTGATTCTGACCCCGTCCCACTTCTCGGCCGGTGAGATCGAGCGGGTGCTCGGGATCGGGGCGGATCGCATCCGCGTGACCCCCGAAGCCGCGTCGACAGAGCACCGGCCCGCGCCTGATCCGGCGGCTGGTCTCCCGGAGACCATCGCGCGTCGCTATGGCATTCGGGGCCGGTATCTCTTCAATGTTGGCGGTCTCGACGCCCGGAAGAACCTTCCGGTCCTGCTCGAGGCGTTTGCGCGGTCCCTTCCACACCTCACCGCGCCGGTTCAGCTGGTCATCGCCGGCGCGGCACACACGGGGAATCCCCACGTCTTTCCACCCCTGGCGCCGGTGATCGACCGTCTCGGTCTTGGGGAGTACGTGGTGATGACCGGGTTCGTCTCAGCAACTGAGAAACTGGCACTGCACCAGGCGGCCTCGGTCTATGTCACGCCGTCGCTCTATGAGGGCTTCGGTCTGACGCCGCTTGAAGCGATGGCATGCGGTATCCCGGTGATCGCGGCGAACCGTACCAGCCTGCCGGAGGTCGTCGGTGACGCCGGACTGCTGATCGAGCCCGAGCCGGCGACATTCGCGGCGGCAATGACCGGGGTATTGAACGACCCGGGTGCCGCGATCGAGCTACGCCGCCGCGGTCTGGCACGCGCCGCGACCTTCTCGTGGGACGAGACGGCCCGGCTAACCATCGATACCTATCGGGACGCAATGACCGGTCACCCGCATGAGTTGGATGCCGGAGAGCGCTGAATCCGCCGCGCGGAGCGATTGGTGGAGCCACTGCCTTCTGCGACTCGTCGCTCGGTGGGACCGGCTCAGCGAGCCGCTGCGGCAATGGCCGCTTTAGGGTGCCTGGGTCGATGCCGCGCCATTCGCCGTTACCGAGCATCCCGCGTTGAGAAAGAGCTGCAACTGGACCTCCCCGTCGACACCCGTGTTGGCATATGAGACGGACGGGATATCAGGGGCGTCCGGAAACTCGTCGCGCAAGAGTTCGATCACCGCATCGGCGAGCCTGTTCCCCTCATCGACATAATCATTCCCTGAACTGATGCCGACGCCAACGACAAACCCGATTCGGCAGCCTCCCTGACGGTACGGTTCGATTTGCTGGCGCAATGCGTTGCGCGCGTCCGCGACAGCCCGATCGTCGCCATTGCGGACCCCCGACCCATCGGTCTGGATCGTGACCGCGACGAAGTTCGGGCTGAGTGCGCTCCCCGCCGCTTCAGCGGCGAGGGCCGTGGCGGTCAGGAGACTGGCCGCCTGGTTCGCGTTGAGGGCGGCGATGGTCGCATTGGAGGACGCAACCTGTGCCTGAGCGGTGGCAAGCGCATTGGCGCCGTTGAGCGCATTCTGAGTCGCGACCGCGCCCGCTGCGCCGACCGCGGTTGCCTGTGCAACGGCGGTGGCCCGCGCGGCTTGCGCGGCCTGCGCATTGGCGGTCGCCTGCGCCGCCGCGGTGGCCTGTTCGCGGGTCAGTCGGTCGACGCTGGCCGCGTTGCCCGCTCGGGCGGTCGCGAAGGCCGCGATCGTCGCCTCGGCGGCGATGGCATCGGCTGTTGCCTGCGCATCGGCGGTGGCACGGGCCGTGTCACTGAGGGCCGCGCGCGTCGCCAGCGCCTCGCTCGTCGCGGTCAGTTGCTGACGGTAAAAGGCATCAGCAGTGGCACGAGCCTCCGCCGTTTGGAGCAGCTGGTCCGAGGTCGCCACCTGGGCGCCCAGCGCGGCCGCGGTGGCCGCGGCACTGCCCGCGTCAGCTTGCGCCCCGGCGACCTGTGTCGCCAGCGCCGCCGAATTCGCCTCAGAGGTCGCCAGCAGGTTGGGGGTAGGGGGCGGCGTCGCGGTCGGTGCCGGAGAGCCGACGGTGTTGGCGGTGAAGAAGAGCATGGCCAGACCGAGCAGCAGGTCGGCGAAGAGCCACCCGCCGAGCACGATCATGCTCCGCTCGCTGTGATGCCGGCGCCTCACGCTCGCACCTCAGGCGACCAGTTGGCCCCCTGTCCGAGGTGGGTTCGGGGGGGCCGGATCACGGGGAGGGACGCGAGGCGGCATGTTTGGAAACCGAGCTGAATCACGACTCGCCTTGCCGGTCCCGCCGCCAGGGGATGCGCTCTCGACGCTCCCCACCCACGGCTGCGCTCGGTGGTGGCGTTCCTCGGCCGTCCAGAGCATCGGCGATGAGATCTGCCTGGGCGCCAAGCTCCGATCGAAGGGCCGCGGTGAAGGCATGCTGCAGGGCCTCGGGGGTCGGCGCGGCAGCGGTCGCCCGGCCGAGCAGCGAGGCCACGTCGTCGAGCCGGCCAAGGAGCGCGGTCACGTCCTCGTTGACCTCACGCTGTCGCTGCGCCGTGGCGATGCCGACCGCGCTGAGATCGCGGGCGACCTGCGCCAGACCGCCGGCGAGATCGCCTTGCTCCGTCAGCAGGTCGTTGAGGGCGCGGGCCTGAGCACCGCTCTGCGATGCGATCCGGCTGAGATCGTCGCGAAGGTCCGCGAGTCCGCTGACAACATCCTGCAACCGGCTCGTACTCTCCGCCACGCCGCCGGTACCGGTCCGGAACGCATCCGCCAGACGCGCATTGGCTTCGTTGCCGCTCGTCAGCGCCGCTTCCAGGCGGCTTTGCCCGGTCGCGAGTGCCGCCGCGATCTCGGCGATGCCGTGCATCGCTTCGGTCGCGATGCGCCCAGCCTGGGCGGCCGATTCCGACCCTGTCACCGAGCGATCGGCCGCCTCGGCCAGCGCCGTCGCCGCGGTCGCGAGCTGGCGGGAGACGGCCTGGTCGCTTTGAATGCTGCTGCTGGTCAACCGCTCCAGACCCTGGACCGCCGACAGGAGGATACGTCCCTGATCAGATGTGGTGCTGACCTCGGAGGTCAAATCTTCGAGGGCGGTCTGGAGGCCCTGCGAGACCTGGCGCAGGTCGACGAGGAGACGGTGCGTTTCCTCGGCCCCGGCGCGCATACCGCTGGCAAAGACGCCGAAGTCGGCGAACTCTTTCTCCCGGCGACCGGCCAGCTGATCGAGCCGGTCGTGCTCCACCCGCAGGCGGTTCAACAGTTCCTGGCTGCTGTGATCGAACCGTTCAGCCAATCGCTCCACGCTACGAACCAGCAGCGCCGGGCGACTACCGCGATCCCCGGCCAGCGCGACCGTTGCCCCGGCCAGGATGTTGTCGAGGTCGGTCTGGAACGCGTTCGCGACGTCATCGATCGTGTCGTCTCGTGCCTCACGCCGGCCATGAGCGTAGAAGGTGAGCGCGATAATCGCCAGGATAATGACCGCGTCGATGAGAGCGACCATGGAGAAGGTCGGGGCGAACCCAGATGCTTCTCCTCCGAAGCCACGCTGCCAGAGCAACAGAAATGGGTCCCGGACCATCTCCGGATTCTTGGCGATGTAGCGCTCGTACGCCTTGGACGCTTCGGCGAGTGAGAACCAGGTCAGAAGAATCGGGACGAGCACCAGGACGTTACGGATGCGGTCCGCCTGCGCTATCGCACCGGTGGCGAAGCGCCCGGCGTGGTGGGTCGCGTAGGTCAGGGCCAGTCGCTCGGTGTTGAAGGCGCGCCGGAGGTCGACATCGCCCCACCGCTGGCGTCCCTCCTCGGTGCCAATCGCTCCGGCAAGATCGCGCATGCGCTCCGCGCTGCGCGGATCGATCTCACCTAGCACGTCGGCCATGCCGTTGATCTCGTCGGTGAGCTCTCCCGGATGGGACGACGTCCTGCCGTTCGCCCACGGCTGGCCGTCCGCTGGAACAGTGCTCAGCCGCATCGTGTCTCGGGTCCGTCCGCGGTTCGGATCGCGGGAGGCGTTGCCGGCCGCCGGTTGCTCGATTGCCACTACTGGCTTCTGGGAACGTTGCACCGCTCTCCTCCAACTGACTGCTCCGGCGGGCCATGTTCGATCCCGTGGCCACCCCATTGCAGATTGGTTGGTCGGGGTTGAGCGTCGTCTACAATGGGGCGTTCAACCGCCGATGCTCGCCGCCACTCTACCATCCCCTGCTGTCCGTACACTAGGTGGTGGACGATCGAGTAGGCGCCCGGAACGGGGAGATGATGCCGGATCTGACGGCTTTCGATAGTGCGATGCTTCGCCATGGTCGCTCGGTTCCCGCGGTTAATCGCCTAGGTGGAGGCGCGATTGCGATGGCCGGTCCTCAGCAACCGTGGCGGGTTACCGGCGATACGGCCGCCATCTATCAGCTGCGACAACCATCTGGTCGCTTGCTCGCGTTGCGCTGTCCGCTGGACGAGCCGGAGCGACTCGACCGTGGGTTCGCCGATCGTTACCGTGCTCTGGAAACGGATGCGCGGTTGAGCGGATTGCGCGCCGTGCCCGGCTCGCCGCTCGTCGGTGGGATTCGGTACATTGCCGATGGCTTGCTCCTTCCAGGTCCCGATTTTCGCTCGCTTCCGTATCCCGTGGTCGCCCTCGATTGGATCGCGGGGCCGACACTTCGCGGCGCTGCCGAGCGCGCCGCGAAAGCTGGTGATCTGACGGCACTTGAGGGGTTGGCGAGCGCATGGCCGCGGGCGCTGGGGATCGCCAGAGGTGGTCGCTTTTCCCATGGGGATCTTTCTCCGGGCAACGTCATGGTTCGTCCCGACGGCTCGCTCGCCTTCGTTGACTACGACAGCGCTGCCTGGCCGGGATCGCCACCGCCACCGGCGATCTGGCCCCGACCGGCATTCGCGCATCCCAGCGGTGAGATGAGCGCCGATCTCAGCCAGCGCGACGACTTTGCCGCTCTTACGATGTACGTATCGCTTCGCTCCCTGGTCTTCCAGCCCCGGTTATTCGCGGTGGGCCAGGGCCCTGATGCCCCGCTTCTGTTTGACGAGTGGGACCTGCGCGACCCGGATGGGTCCCCGCGTTTCGCGCAGCTCGGGGAGACGTCCGATCCCGCTCTTCGCTATCTCGTCGGTGTGCTTCGGCGCGCCTGCGAGGAGCCGGTCGACCGCACTCCAACCCTGGTAGATGTCGCCGATGGCGAGCGTGCAACCATCGCCGCCGCCCAGACGGAGTCGCGACGCGCTCGGCGCGACGAGCGTCGCGAGGTCGACGCCTACGCCTGGCCTGCACCACCCACCCGTCGCCCCGAGCCCCCGCGGGCTGCTTCCGTGCCGCCCCGGCGTGCTGATCCCCCACGGTCTGCTCCTATGCCGGACCGACGCATGGATCCGTCGCCACCTGCTGCCGCGGCTGCACGGCGCGCCGAACCCGACCGGCCCGCCCCCGCGCCACGACAGTCAGTCGCCGCACCGGGGGGAGGGCGGGGCCGGCAAAACCTGTTGACCCGCTTGAACAGCCTGCTGATGAGTGGCGATGACGACGCGGCCTGGCACTTCTGGGAAGCAAGTGGCCTTGGTAACGACCCGGAGGTCGCCGCCGAGCTCGGCGACCGGATGGAGGAACTCGGACGCCGGGGACGCCTGCGCCACACCGACACCCGACCCCGGCCCGAGCAGGCATCGCCCCCGGACGACGAGGCTCAAGCAGGGAGGCGGGAGGTCGCGCCAGCGCCGGCACCACCGCCGGTTGACCTGGCGCGACAGCGCCGCCAACTTGTCGACCGGTTGGGGATCGCGCTCGATGCGCGGGACGTCACCACCGTCGAGCGGCTCTGGCCAGCGTTGCGCGGGGAACCCGATGTGTCCCGCTACGCGGTGCGCGCTCATGCGATGGTCGCGGAGCGATTCGCCGCCCGCATCGCCATGACCATCACCCGAAACGACGATGCCGGTCTGCTGCAGACCGTCGCCGAGGCGGAGGCGGCTGGCTGCGTGCTCGATCTTGCGACACGGCAGGCGGTCCGCATTGCCCGGGAGCATGAACAGGTCGATCAGGCGCTGGCAGCGGCCCTCACCGTCGATGACCGGGCATCGCTGGCGAGTCTCACGGTCGCCGGCAAGCTGGACGGGTTGGCGCTCGACGCGCGGTCGGAGCGACAGGTCCGGCGGGCGCTCATCTGGCCCGCGTTTGAGCGCGCACTCGCAAGTGACGACGATGACGCGATTCTCTCGGCCTATGACGCCGAGCTGCTCGCCGACCCGGACGCTATGTCCGATCTACAGCGCTCTCGGGTCCATCTCGCCGCGTCGCGCCTTGAATGGCTCGAAGCGGTCCGTGGCGCCATGCGGCGCCGTGATCTCCCGGCGTTGTGGGAGGCGTTGCAGGCGGTGCCATCGGGTGCGGATGTGCGGTTGTCGCGGGTTGAGAGGAAACGGATCGAGCGGTTGGCGGCACGCGAAGAAGCGGTCGCGCGATTGGCGGATGCGCTTCGAGATGGGCCGGATCGCGCCATCGTTGAAGCGTTGACTCGGGTCGAGCACGTCGGAGCCGCTCTCCCGTCCAGTCTTGACTGGACGGCGATTCAGGGGGTCGTTGACCGGATCAGCCTCTCGGACGCGATCCGAGAGGCAACGCGCGCCGATCCTCCGGATTACGTGCGGCTCGCCCATCTGGTCGCTTCGGCCCGGGCTTCGGGCATGGCGATCGGCCAATCTGAGGAACTCATTGCCGCGGGTGACACGGGCGGGTCGTCGCTGGATCTTCGCCAGCTTGAGCGCGACATGCTGCGGGCCGCGCACGCGAGCCGTCTCCGGGAAGCGATCGCCGGTGGAAACGACACCGCGATCGCCGCTGCCGCCATGCCCGACCCCTACGGCGTCGTCGCGAATCTCAGCGCAGACCAGCGCGACCGGGTCAACCAGGCAATCACGTCCCGGCGCGGTGCGCCGTAGCCGGCATCTCCAGGCGCCCACGGGCCAATTCCGGCGGCCAACGCCGCACCAAGACCGCGATGAGGGCCTGTCGTCGAGATGGACGGCCGGTTGGCGTCGCCGGCGTCTGCTCGGGGCCGCCGCTCGGGGACACCTGGAACCGCTTTGCCATCCGCGTTGTAGTGGTGGCAGTGGAAGCCTGACTATCAGGCGTCGGAAAGCGGGGGGTGCGATGCGCAGGTGGGTCGTGGCGTTGACGCTCTGCTGTTGGGTGGTCGCGCCGGTGGCTGCAGGGTCCATGCCGGGGCAGGCCGCCGCCGAGGGCCAGCCCGGTCGCGTACCCACCAGTGCCCCGCTCCCGCCGCCTCCGCAGCGGACGTGCGCGGCAACCCTTCCAACGAGCGACGCTCCGCCCGGCATCCCCGAGCCCTCAGAGCCGGTCTACTACGGCAACGGCGAACTCTGGACCACGCTCTGGCCCGAGGGGCGGGTCGTCTTCGAGCCGGGCGGACCAGGGTTCGTGCTGGAGGACGGCGCACTTGGAATGAAATGGTCGTGGATCCCCGTCGTCCCCGGCGACCTGAAGGTCGAGGGACGACGGCTGGACGGCCCGGCGTCATCCGCGAGGGCCGACATCGGTGAGGGCTTTGACAATCACGGGCGATTTTTCCCGACCTACCTGATCTTCCCGACCGCGGGGTGCTGGGAGGTCACGGGGCGGGTCGGCATAATCAGCCTGACGTTCGTGACGCTGGTGGTGCAGGTGGGCGACGGACCGAACTGGCGCCCGGCGGCGCCCTAGCGCGGACTTGAACCGCCCGGCTCCGGTTGAAAACGGAGAGGTTGCAGACACACCTCAGACGCCGACATCGGCCGGGGCGGTCCAGCCGTGGGTGATGGCGCTCTGCTCGACGGCTTCGAGGATCGCCTGGCAGCGATACCCATCCTCGAAGGTTGGCGCCGGGCTCTGGCCTGCCTTGATCCCATCGAGCAGGTCTTTGATGACGTGAACGAAGGTGTGTTCGTAGCCGAGGATGTGGCCCGCGGGCCACCACGCGGCGGCGTAGGGATGGTCGGCGTCGGTCACGTTGATCGTGCGGAACCCTTGCAGCCCCGGCGGATCGGCGGTGAAGAAGACCTGAAGCTCGTTGAGCCGTTCGAGGTTGAAGACGATGGTCCCTGTTTCACCGTTGATCTCGAAAGCGTTGTAATTGCGCCGGCCCGGCGCCAGCCGCGTCGCCTCGAAGACCCCCGACGCCCCACCCGCGAAACGCGCGAGAAAGGTGGTGGCGTCATCCACGGTGACCTGTCCCATCTCACTTCCCTTCGCGGCGGTCAGACCGGCGCCGCCGCCGCTTGGGGTTTCGACCGGCCGCTCCTTGATGAATGTCTCAGTCGTGCCAATCACCTCGGAGATCGGACCGACCAGGAAGTGCGCCAGATCGACGATGTGCGCGCCAACATCGCCAAGCGCGCCCGAGCCAGCAATCTCGCGCTGCAATCGCCAGACGAGGGGGAACTGGGGATCGTTGATCCAATCCTGCAGATAGACCGCTCGCCAGTGCCGAATCTGCCCGATTCGGCCCTCGGTGATGATCTGCTTCGCGAATTGAACCGCCGGTACCCGGCGGTAGTTGAAGTTGACCATCGCCACGACCCCGGCTTGCTTGGCGGCGACAAGCATCTCGCGTGCCTCGTCGAGCGAGTTCGCCAGCGGCTTCTCGCAGAGGACATGCTTGCCCGCGGCGAGGGCTGCCAGCACCACCTCGCGATGCGTGTTTCCCGGCGTCGCGACGTCGACCAGCCCGATATCGTCACGGGCCACGAGCGCCCGGTAATCGGTCTCGTACCCCTCCCAGCCGAGCTTCTCCGCCGCCTCGCGGACCCCCGCTTCGTCGCGTCCACAGATGGCGCGCATGCGTGGCGATGGGTCGACGTCGAAGAAATGGCTGACCTGGCGATAGGCGTTGGAATGCGCTCGCCCCATGAACTTGTAGCCGACTAGCCCGACGCCAATCTCGGCCATCGTCCCGCCTCCCCGCTCCCGAAGATCGAACGCTCGCGGTCGAGGGCATGCACGATATCCCGTCGCCGCGGCTCTCGGTCAGCCGGTTGTTGTCATGCCCACCATACATCGCCCGGTTGCTCGGTGATCACCGACTCCTGGAGGAACTTGACCGCCCGGGTGAACCCTTCATTGACGCTCATCAGCGAGTCCTCGTGCTCGATCGAGAGCGCCCCGTCGTAGCCGGCCAGCTGCAGCTCGCTGATCAGCGAGCGCCAGAACTCGGGTCCATGACCATAGCCGACGGTACGGAAGATCCACGAGCGTTCCTTCTCGTTGGTGTAAGGCTTGGTGTCGAGGACACCGTTCCGGCGGATGTTCGGCTGGTCGAGCCAGGTGTCTTTCATGTGGACGTGATAGATGGTGTCACCCAGCTCACGAACGCAGACGAGCGGGTCCATGCCCTGCCAGAAGAGATGGGATGGATCGAAGTTGACGCCGATCGCCTCGCCGCCCGCCTCGCGCAAACGCCAGAACGATTCGGTGTGGTAGGCCACGAAGCCTGGATGCAGCTCGATCGCGACCCGTACCCCATGCTCCTTGGCAAATGCGCCAGCGTCGCTCCAGTAGGGAACGACCCGTTCGGCCCATTGCCATTCCAGCGTCTTCAGAAAATCGGGCGGCCAGGGGCAGGTCACCCAGTTCGGCCGCTGCGAGCCTTCGGAGTCACCGGGGCAGCCGGAGAAGGTGATCACCGTGCCGACACCCAGCGCTTTGGCGAGCCGGACTGTATCACGAAAGACGGCGTCGTCCGCCTTCGCCGCGGCGGTATCGGGATGGAGCGGGTTGCCATGACAGGAGAGGGCGCTGATCTCGAGGCCGCGGCTGCTGATCGCCTCCTGGAAGGCGCGGCGCGCCCGCTCGTCGGCGAGGAGTTTGGCGGGGTCGCAGTGGGCATTGCCGGGAAATCCGCCAGTGCCGATCTCGACCGCCTGGCAACCAGCGTCCTTAATGTAGTCGAGCGCTGCCTCGAACGGTCGCTGAGCAAAGAGCACCGTAAAGACGCCGATCTTCATGCCGCCTCCTGTGCATGTCGTGCCGGCTATCACCGGTGCCGGCGCCCGCCGCGCAACGCCACGGGCGCGGCATCATACCGCCGCTGACGTCGACGGAAAAGACCGGGTGCTCCCGACCATCGTGGCGTCGTGGGCTGGCATGCGTTCGTCCGCCGCGGCCACAGACGGCTCAATGCACGACACGAGCTCGCCGCTCTCGACCGAGCGCACGCAACCAAGCACGATTGCCAGGCTCCGGATATTGTCGCGGGCGTCGATCTCCGGTGCGACTCCGGTGGCGATGGCGTCGATCCAGGCGCGCAACGTTCCTGCCTGATCCGGGTCCGCGACCGGCTCTAGAGGCACCTCGCGCGCTGGCTCTCCCCACGCCTGGAGAGTGACGGTCTCCTCGGGCTCATCGGTCGAACCGCCACTCCAGACGAGGCGACCTCGCTCCCCGAGCAGCTCCCAGTGGCCGTTCCACGAGGTCTCCTCTCCGAACGGCGCCCAGTTCCCGTCGTAGAGCACCGGGGTGCCATCGTCGAGCGAGAATGTGGCGATGGCCGCGGGCTCATGGCGATAGGGACTGTCGGGGACTCGCCAGGAGCGCGCGTAGGCGGTCACCACCTCCTGACCGGTCACCGCTCGCAGCAGATCAAAATGGTGGATCGCCATGTCGGTCAGGAGGGGGTGGGGCAGCTCAAGGCGGAAGTCACCGGTCCCGAAGAGATCGCGGCTGTCCCGGCGAAATGTGATGCGGACCGATTGGAGTGGGCCAAGGGTCCCCGACGTGACCAGGTGTTGAACGGTGCGCACCGACCGCCGAAAGCGGTAGTTCTGGCTGACCATCAGCAAACGTCCGGCGCGGTCGGCGGCCCCGATCATGGACCGGCCGTCCTCAAGGTTCGTCGCCAGCGGTTTTTCGACCAGGACATGGGCGCCGCCCGCAAGCGCCGCAATGCTGACCTCGGCATGAGAGGGCGGCGGGGTGGTGACCACAACGCCATCGACACCCCCAAGCGTCATCGCCTCGCCAACCGTCGGCACGCACGCCGCGGGGCTCAGCCCGAGCTCGGCGACCGCCCATTCGCGTGCCCGGGGCGACGGATCGGCGATGCCGCCCAATGTTACCTCGGACGTGCTGGCAAGCCGCCGCGCCCATCCCTTTCCAAAGCCACCAACACCCGCCTGCACGATCCGCACGAAGGACTCCTTCCCTCGACGATTGGCCATTCCGATGACCCTGAACCACCGGCTGGTCACCTGGACCCCACCTGATGACCGCGGCGCTCGCGACCTTCCTGGTGGCCAGATGGACGCCGGTCGGTTCCGGTTTGGTACAGTAGCATGACCTGTTGGCGGTTCAAATCGGGGTACATGCTCACGGATGAGTACGACATTCGCCGCGACCGACGAGAATCCACCGATGTCGCCGCCGGCGGAGCCAGGCTCGTCCGTTCATGCCCTGGACTCTGCCAGTACCGCCCGGATGGGGAATGATCCGGTTCGCATGACCCGCATCGCCGGGCGGTACGAGGTGAATCTCGCGACGCCGGTCGGTGGCGGCGGCATGGCCCGTGTCTATCATGGCCGGGACCTTCGCACGCGCCGCGATGTCGCGGTCAAGACGCTTGATTCGGATTTTGCCGGAGACGCCGAGATCCGGGCACGCTTCCGGCGTGAAGCACGACTGATGGCCTTTCTGGGCCACCCCAACGTCGCCCGCGTCTATGACTTCGTCGAGGATCTGGGCACCTCATGGGTGGTGCTGGAGTACGTCGACGGTCCCAGCGTGCACGAGGTGATGGCCGAGCGTGGCCCCTTCTCGCTGAATGAGACCGCCGCGGTGCTCGATCAGGTGGCCGCGGCGCTCGCCCACCTGCACGCCCGATCGCTCGTGCATCTGGCGGTCACCCCGCAGAACCTCCTGGAGACGAGCGATGGCCGGATCAAGCTGATCGATTTCGGTCTGGCCCAACGCGCCGGCGAGGTCCAAACGGTACCTGACGACGAGACCACCATGAGCGCTGAGTACCTCTCGCCGGAGCAGGTGTCCGGGGAGCCGGTCGGGGCGGCGACGGATATCTATGCTTTGGGCTGCGTGGTCTACGCGATGCTGACCGGTCGCCCGCCCTTTCCGGAGGGGCTGCCGGGGAAACGGTCGAGTGATGTGGCGCGTGCGCATCTCGAGGTATCGCCGCGTCCGCCATCAGTCGCGCGGCCGGATCTCCGCTTCCCCGACTGGGTCGACAAAGTGGTCCTGTGGGCGCTGGAGAAGGAGCCGGAACGCCGCTATGGGGATGCGACTGCCTTCGCGCGCCTCTTCCGCTCGGGGGAAGAGGGCGACGCGGCCGGAGGGGCAGCGGCGACCGTTCCGCTGGCGATCGTCGACGCGCCACGAGGAATCGTGGTCCCGGGTCTCCCGCGGGTTCCGGTGGCGAAGGAGCGGGAAACAGCGCCCGGATTGGCGGCACGAACCGGTCATGGGCTCTACCTCGGCGGTGGGCGCCTGGCGCGACGGTTGGCACGGCGACGGGCTTCGTTGTGGCGGATGGTGATCGCGATTGGTATCGCCAACGTCGCGCTCGCGCTTCTGCTCGTCGCCACGCAGGGGCGCCTGCCCGGTATCTACGACCCGGCACCGACCCTTCATGCCGGGGATCGGGCGACGGTCGTTGCACCGGCCGCCATCGTCGATGCTCCCGGCAGCGACCAACCGGCGGCGGGCGACAAGATGGCGGGTCAACAGGTCGCCATCACTGGCCCGAGCGCGTTGGTCGAGAGTGTCATCTGGTGGCCAGTCTCATTCGTGACCGATGGCCAAACCGTCGACGGATACGTCGCCGCTTCGGCTCTTACCGGTGGCGAACGAGAGACGGGCGTCGACCGTCTCCGCGCGGCTCTCGGTCTCGATTAGGACGAATCGTTCCCGATAGGCGTGTGTGCGGCTCCCCATGTCACGGGTAGTCGACCGGCCCGGCGCTCAGTGAGCGAACTGGGCGCTCAGACCGCCGTCGATCATCAGCGGCACGCCATTGATGAAGACCGCTTCGTCTGAGGCGACGAACGCGATCAGGTTGGCGATGTCGGCCGGGGTGCCGATCCGGCCAAGGGGATGAACCGCGCCGACCCTCGCTTCGGCCGCGGCGGGGTCCGGTTGCTGATCGAACCACTCCTGGACCAGCTGGGTGCGGGTCCAGCCCGGACAGATGGCATTGACGCGAATCTTGTCCTTGCCGAGGTCGAGCGCGAGACTGCGGGTCATCCCGACGACCCCTGCCTTCGCCGCCGCGTAGGGGAACATGCCGCCGATCGTCATAAAGGCGTGAATCGACGCGATATTGACGATCGCGCCGCCACCGGCGCGTCGCATCGCCGGGATGGAGTGCTTGGTGCACAACCAGGCGCCCTTGAGGTCGATCGCGAAGACACCGTCCCACTCCTGGGCCGTCATCGTCGCGGCGTCGAAGTAGGCATTGACCCCGGCGTTGTTGACGAGGATATCGAGCGTGCCAAAATGATCGCCTGTCCGGCGCGTCGCTGCCTCGATCTGCGCCTCGTCGGTGATGTCGCAGCGCACGAAGAGTGGCGGCCGGTCACCGGCGCCAAGCTGGGCGGTCAGTTCCCGCCCACGCATCTCGTCGATGTCGAAGATGGCGACCTGGGCGCCCTCGGCGTGAAACTTCTCGACCGTCGCCCGGCCGATCCCCTGGGCGCCACCAGTGACAATCGCGACCTTCCCTGACAGTCTCATCACGCCACCCTCATCGTGACACCACCCGCACGCTCGCCGCCCGGACCAGCGCGTCGAGGCGCCAGGCGGCCGGGGTGGGATCGTAGAGATGACCTGACACTCCTGTCAATCGTTGGGCGCACGGCCCTGAACACCCGAGAGCCGCCCCATGATCACTGGCCCGCCGATTCGTAAACCCTGCGACGCATGGCTGTCGCAGGCACGGCGGCAGATGTCTCGGCGCATAGTTTCCTCGATGGCGTCAGTGTATTTGATGCCTTCTCGCAGGGAGGGCCGAGGATGCGCTCTACTGCCCGCCAATCACGGATCAGACAGTCAATCTGACGAAATCTTCGCTAATCGTTTCCCGAGAAAACCAGCGCCGGTAGAAGAGGGGACCGACCAGGGCCGCCGTCATGGCGGACGCATCGGTATTCGGGGGCAGCTCGACGGCCACCGAAGCGCCCTACTCGCCCGTCTTGAACGATCGCCTGTTCGCACCACTCTGAGCCAGACACTCGAATTCGCGCCCGGCGGGACCGAGTGACGAGTTCCCGGTGAGGGATGCCTCATCGTGCACCGAAACACCCAGGTGACGCACCACGCGCTCCTGGGGACGAGAACCAGGAAGGAACGCGACGATGCAACCACTGATCCTGACCGGCGGCCCAGCAGTCGGGAAGACGACCCGCGGACGCGCACTCGCGATCGAACGCGGCGCCTCCATGGCCGCGGATGACCCAGGACTGCTCATCCATAATGTGGCTTATCGGCGATAAAATGATGGGAGTCGCACCTAAATGCAGGAACTGCCGCGCTCGTATGTCCTTTGTGGAACGCCGCGCACGGGCAGCACTCTGCTGTGCAGCTTGCTCTATTCGACCGGCGTCCTCGGTCGGCCTGATTCGTACTTCCGCGAGCCTGACGAAGTCGCCTGGGCCACAAGGTTCGGCCTCGCTATTGAGGGCGGGCACGTCCGGGACTACCGCGCCTTCGTGAATGCGGCGCTCAGCGCCGGCACGTCGAACAACGACGTGTTTGGCGTCCGCATTATGTGGAGCTCGCTCGAGCGCATGATGGAAGGTCTGGGTCGGGTGCCGGGGAAGCCCGATCTGCTGATCCTCGAGGAGGCACTTGGTCCTCTGACCTTCATTCATCTACGACGCGAGGACATTGCGGCGCAGGCCGTCTCGTGGTGTCGAGCTGAGCAGACCGGGTACTGGCAGCAAGGCGATGTCATCACTCAGGTGCCACACCAAGACATTGCACACATGAGACTGCTGATGGAGACGATCCGGAAGCACAACGCCGCCTGGCGGGCATGGTTCGATGCTCAAGGGGTCGAGCCGCATGCGGTCACCTACGAGCAGCTCGTTGGTAATCGCCGACGTGTGATCCAAGGCATTGCCGCCAAGCTGGCCGTCGAACTGCCCAGCAACTGGCGACCCCAGTCGCTGCATCGGAAGCAAGCCGATGAGCTGAACCGAGCCTGGGCTGACGCTCTACGCACGTCGACGGGTCGCTGAGTTCACGGATCCAACGTGCGGCCGCTTCTTTTGAGAGATGGCGACCGCTGCCCGGTTATTCTCGGCTCGTCAACACCCGTTCCTGCCCGTTGAGTGTCAGGTGCCGACGTAGGCCGCGAGGTGCTCGCCAGTGAGGGTGGAGCGCGCCACGACGAGGTCGGCGGGTGTTCCCTCGAAGACGATCCGGCCGCCGTCATGGCCGGCGCCGGGGCCGAGGTCAATGATCCAGTCGGCGTGCGCCATGACCGCCTGGTGGTGCTCGATGACGACGACCGACTTGCCGGAGTCGACGAGCCGGTCGAGCAGACCGAGCAGCTGCTCGACATCGGCGAGGTGCAGGCCGGTGGTCGGCTCGTCAAGGACGTAGACGCTGCCCTTCTCGGCCATGTACGTGGCCAGCTTGAGCCGCTGCCGCTCGCCGCCGGACAGCGTGGTGAGCGGCTGGCCGAGGCTGAGGTAGCCGAGCCCGACATCGGCAAGCCGGTCAAGGATGGCATGGGCGGCCGGCGTGCGCACCTCACCGGCGCCGAAGAACTCCTCGGCCTCGGTCACCGACATCGCGAGCACCTCGCTGATGTCGCGGCCGCCGAGGTGGTGATCAAGCACCGATGCCTGGAACCGCTTCCCCTCGCACTCCTCACAGGTGGTGGCGACGCCGGCCATCACCGCCAGATCGGTGTAGATGACGCCGGCGCCGTTGCAGTTGGGGCAGGCGCCGTCGGAGTTGGCGCTGAAGAGCGCCGGCTTCACCCCGTTGGCCTTCGCGAACGCCGTGCGGATCGGATCGAGCAGTCCGGTGTACGTCGCCGGGTTGCTGCGTCGCGAGCCCCGGATCGCGCCCTGGTCGATCGACACCACACCCGCGCCGGCGGGGATCGACCCCTGCACGAGCGAGCTCTTTCCGGAGCCTGCGACGCCGGTGACGACAACAAAGGCCCCGAGCGGGATGTCGACGTCGACGTCGCGCAGGTTGTGCGTCGTGGCGCCGCGGATCTGCAGCGTGCCGGTGGGTGTCCGTACCGTCTCCTTGAGGGCGGCCCGGTCGTCGAGATGACGGCCGGTGAGGGTGCCGCTGGCCCGCAGCCCTGCGACAGTGCCCTCGAAGCAGACGGTTCCGCCCGCCGTACCGGCGCCGGGGCCGAGGTCGACGACGTGGTCGGCGATCGCAATCGTCTCCGGCTCGTGCTCCACGACGAGCACCGTGTTGCCCTTGTCCCGCAGCCGCAGCAGCAGGTCGTTCATCCGCTGGATGTCATGGGGGTGCAGGCCCGTCGTGGGCTCGTCGAAGACGTAGGTGACGTCGGTGAGCGAGGAGCCGAGGTGGCGGATCATCTTGGTGCGCTGTGCCTCGCCGCCCGACAGCGTGCCCGACGGCCGGTCGAGCGTGAGGTAGCCCAGCCCGATCTCCGCGAACGAGTCGAGCGTCCGCTGCAGCGCCGCGAGCAGCGGCGCGACCGACGGCTCGTCGAGGCCGCGGACCCACGCGGCCAGGTCGCTGATCTGCATCGCGCAGGCGTCGGCGATGTTGATCCCACCCATCCGCGACGACCGGGCTGCCTCGCTGAGCCGCGTGCCGCCGCACTCGGGGCAGGCGGTGAAGGTGACCGCCCGGTCCACGAACGCCCGGATATGCGGCTGCATTGCCTCCCGGTCCTTGGAGAGGAACGACGTCTGGACCCGCGGGATCAGCCCCTCGTAGGTGAGGTTGACGCCGTCGACCTTGATCTTGGTCGGCTCCTTGTAGAGCAGGTCGTGGAGCTGCTTCTTGGTGTAATCGCGAATCCGCTTGTCCGGGTCGAAGAAGCCGCAGCCTCTAAAGATGCGGCCGTACCAGCCGTCCATGCTGTAGCCAGGGACCGTGAGCGCACCCTCGTTGAGCGACTTGCTGTCATCGTACAGCGCAGACAGATCGAAGTCCGTGACCGAGCCCATGCCCTCGCAGCGCGGGCACATGCCGCCCAGACGGGTGAAGGTCACCTTCTCAGTCTTCGTCTTGCCGGAGCCGCGCTCGACGGTGATTCCGCCGCTGGCCCTCACCGAGGGGACGTTGAACGAGTACGCGTTGGGCGAGCCGATGTGCGGCTGCCCCAGCCGGCTGAAGACGATCCGCAGCAGTGCGTTGGCATCGGTGGCGGTGCCGACGGTGGAGCGGGAGTTGGCGCCGATCCGCTCCTGGTCGACGATGATCGCCGTCGTCAGCCCCTCCATTAGGTCGACCTCCGGCCGCGCCAGTGTCGGCATGAACCCCTGCACGAAGGCACTGTAGGTCTCGTTGATCAGCCGCTGCGACTCCGCGGCGATCGTGCCGAACACCAGCGAGCTCTTTCCCGAGCCGGACACGCCGGTGAACACCGTCAGCCGGCGTTTCGGGATCTCAACGCAGATGTCCTTGAGGTTGTTCTCGCGCGCCCCCTGCACGCGAATCAGATCGTGTGTGTCGGCACCGTGCAGCGCGGACGACCGCGTGTCCGTCCTCGTGGTCCTTCTCATCGTGTCTCCATACTGTTCGGCGGGGCTCAGTTCCTGGATGCGGATAGGGTCGCCCACGGGTGTGATCTCCGGCGCTACCTGGCGCAAATGCTATCGCGCTATCTGTGCCCCGCCGAAGCAGCAGTGACACTAGGACTGCCGCATTGGCGACATTGCGGCAGTGTCGTGGGCAGTTCTCGCAATCACGCAACCAGCACCCCGACCCGCTCGGCGATCTCTTCTGCGTTGCACACATCGGCGTCGGCGGCTTCCCGGAGAAGGGCCGCGACGGATGCTCGGAGCGCGCCGTAGAGCGCGTGGGGCGCCGTTGCGGTGACGTGGGTATGTTCAAACCGCTGAAGCGTCGCGGCGGGTAGTTGGTCGTAGCCGCGAGCTTGCACGGCGGTGAGTCCTCGGCCGAGGCAGGCGAGCGACAGGCCGTGATCGCGAACGGCGCCGACGTAGTGTTCGGCTTGCCAGAGGCGCTGTCGCTCGATGCACGCGCGAGCGTGGAGCGCGTAAATTATTCCCCAGCCGAGGATCTCCTCGGCGACCGCGGGCGTTGGAATGCACAGCGTCCTCGCGGCGGGAGCGCTGGGCTCGCCGACTGCAGTTTGTCCGAACAAGAGACGGAAGCGCGGACCGGCGGGACGAAACTCGTCCGCGGGCGTCATCGAGAGGTCGAATTGGAGTGCGTCGGGGAAGAGAAGGACGCGGTAGATGGTCGGGCCGCTCTCGAGGTCGACGAGTTTGACCGCGTCCATTTCCTCGACGAGCGTGTTTGTCCAGTCAGCGATCACCACCGCAATCGACGTCGACTCGGCGATGCCGAACGTCAGGTCCAGGTCGGAGAATCCGTCGCCCTCGTCCACCGCGAGCGAGCCGACGGCGGCTGCGGCGACTACTCGGTCATCTCTTTGGCCCAAACGCAACATGAGGTCACGAAGGCTGTTTCGCTGGTCGACGGTGAACACCGATCATCCCTTTCGTTTCGACTGGGGCGGCCATCTCCCGACGATCGCCCTTGCGTCTGCCCGTCAGCTAGGACGGCGGGCCGGACAGACATCTGCGGTCCATGGTCGCCGACAGAAGCTGGCTGAGAAGCCAGTCGTCGTGTAGCGCAGGCAACCTCGCGTCCGTCCTCGTGGCCGTGCTCATGGGGTCCCCATTTGTTCGGCGGAGCCGCCTTCGCGGTCTCCGCCGGCGTCGCCTAGCTCGATCTCACCTGTTTCGATGGGTGGGCCGCGCAGTAGCCGAACGCTCCACTCGTAAAGCTGTTGCCGCTGATGGCCCCGGCGCCGCGGCCCGTCCACCACCTCCTTCCACTCTGCTGCCGGCCCCTAGCGGCTAGGTTCCGGTTCCAACTGAAGCATGACGATCCTCTCTGCCGCACCCTCCTGGGTGGCGGCGTCTAGGGGAGGACCGTTGGAGACGCACAGGGTTGGCAGAACCAGCAAACAGTGGCGGACCATCGGACCAACCTCCGTGGCGAGCGTGCGTCGGGTCGACGGGAGGTTTTGGAAGAGGAGTTCCCTGCTATCCTAGCGACCGACACGCCTCCCCGGCAATTGGCAGTCATTTACCGCTGCGCTCCTTCCCCTCGCGTGGCAGCAGCTCCACGTCGAGCTGATCCAAACGCTCCCGATCGGCCACCAGGTCGATCGCGGTGACCCTCGTATCCACCACGGTGAAGATGATGGCCGCCCGGATCTGACCACCTGGCGCCCAGGCCGCCCCCGCGACCCCATCGATGATCGCCGGTTGCGCGCCAACCGCCCGACCCAGGAAGGTAGTGAGGACCGCCGTCGCCCCCCGAACCTCGGGCGCCGCGCCGAACTTCACCGCTGTCGCGTCGGCCCGTACCACCACGTCCGGGTCGAGCACCGTCAGCAGCGCTTCAAAATCCCCACCGCGCGAGGCCCGGAGAAAGGCGTTGACCACCTCCCGTTGCCGCTCGAGGTCGGCGTCCCCCGTCGGCGACGCGCCCCGCACCCTTCTCCGCGCCCGGCTCGCCAGTTGCCGCGCCGCATCCGGCGACCGCCCCAGGATCACCGCGATCTCGTCGAACGGCACCCCAAACAGGTCGTGCAGCACGAACGCCAGCCGCTCCGCCGGCGCCAGGGTGTCGAGCACCACCAGCAGTGCCGGACCCACCGCGTCGGCCATCTCCGCGTCGTACTCGGGATTGGTGCCTTCCCCGTCGCGTTCCACCACCTGCGGCAGGAGGTCTCCCATCGCCTCCTCGCGCCGTGTCTTGCGCGTGCGCAGCATGTCGAGCGACACCCGCGCCACCACCGTCGTCAGCCAGCCGGCCAGGTTCTCGACCTCACTGGTATCGGCCCGGTCCAGGCGCAGCCAGGCCGCCTGCACCGCGTCGTCGGCTTCCGCCTGCGAGCCGAGCATCCGGTAGGCGACCGCCCGCAGATGCCCGCGATTCGCCTCGAATTGCTGGGTCAACCAGTCTCGTTCGGCCATCAGTCACATTCCTCCTTCGGGGTCCGTCATAGTTCTGACGGCCGAATACGGGCCGATGTGACACGGTCAGTCAATGGAAGGAGTTCTCTATGTCCTCAGGTGTCAAGACCATCATTTACCCCGTCAAGGACCTCGATCGCGCCAAGCTGATATTCAGCGCCCTCCTCGGCGCCTCGCCTGCGGTCGACGCACCCTACTACGTTCAGTTCGAGATCGGCGACCAGCGCCTCGGCCTCGATCCCAACGGCCACAGCCGCGGCTTCCCCGGCTCTGTCGGGTACTGGGAAGTCGAGGACATCAACGCCCGCTTCCAGGAGCTCCTCGCCGCCGGCGCTACGGAGCACGAGAGCCCCAAAGACGTCGGCGGCGGCGCCCTGATCGCCAGCGTCAAAGACGCCGACGGTAACGTCATCGGCCTGATCCAATCCGCTTAGCCCGGATTGCACCCCTTGTCATGGTTGGGCACTGCAGACCCGTGCTCAGTCCCTGAGTGGGAGCCATTTGGGCATCGTAAGTTGAGCATCGGATTGCAATCCGGTGACCCCGGCAGCTCACCTGTCCCTCGCAAACAGCCTCGGAGGGGCGCTGCTTGGTTCGGCCGACGATCGTTCCCATCCGTCGTCCGTCCTCTCACCGTCGCGCCCCATCCTGGGGCATCCCGGAGCGTCAGACCCCTGGCAACGTTCGACGGCAGGTCTCGATGTCCATAACACGCTCTCACCACAAGACATAACCGGCTCCGGTGGTGCGGCCATGAACCCTTGCCGGCAGCGATCGGCTCCGCTACGATCCGCGGCTCGCGATGGATGCTGGATCGGCGATGCAGAGAGAGACGCTTTGGCGGGAACAATGAAGGCGGTCCGGGTCCACGCCTGGGGCGGGCCCGACACCTTGCGCTACGAGGATGCCCCCCGTCCCGAAGCCGGGACCGGTGAGCTCCTGATCGCGGTTCGGGGCGCGGGAGTCAATCCGATCGATTGCAAGACACGCCGAGGGGAGGGTGTCGCCGGAGGACTCATCGATCCGTTTCCGGTTATCTTAGGTTGGGACATTTCGGGCGTCGTCGAGGGGGTAGGTCCGGGTGTCAACGGTTTCACCAGGGGCGACGCAGGCTTTGGCATGGTGCGCTTCCCGGCGATCGCCGCGGGGTATGCCGAGTGTGTCGCCGCTTCGGTCTCTGACGTCGCGATGAAGCCGGCGACGATCGATCATCTGGCGGCCGCGGGTGTCCCATTGGTCGTCCTGACCGCCTGGCAGGCGCTGATCGAGACCGCCGGGTTGACGGCCGGACAGCGCGTCCTCATCCACCGGGCGGCCGGTGGCGTGGGGCACATTGCGGTCCAACTGGCCAGGTGGCGCGGCGCCCACGTGATCGGGACGGCGTCAGCGGCGAACGCCGCGTATGTCGGCGACCTGGGTGTCGACGAGGTGATCGACTATCGGACGACACGATTCGACGATGTGGTGCAGGGAGTCGATGTCGTTTTCGATACGGTCGGCGGTGAGACTCGAGCGCGGTCGTGGGGTGTCCTGAAGCCTGGTGGGCACCTCGTCTCGATCCTGGGCCAGCCCGCCGCCGATGAGGCGAGTACACACGGTGTGCAGGCGAGCGGGGTCCGGGTTCACCCCGATGCCGGGCAATTGACGGAGATTGCGCGTCTCATCGACGTCGGCCACCTGAGCGTCATCGCCGACACCGTGCTCCCGCTCGATCAGGCGGCACAGGCGCACGAGCTGAGTGAAGCGGGTCACACCCGGGGCAAGATCGTGCTCCAACCCGCTCCTTCCGTGGCCGCCGCCTCATCGTCGCAATGACCGTCATCGGCTACACACAGACCGATTCCTGTACTTAGTGTCACATTGACAATTACTCCCTGCGCTCCTATGATTACGTTGTTTTGAGGAGGTCAACGACGCGCCAGAGGGCGTTGGTCAGACCCTCTACGACACACCCCGCGCAGGACAGACGACGTCAGGCTGTCCTGGTGCGTTGGGATGGGAGGCTGAAGCCTCAGATGGCCGCAATCATGACTTCCTCGACCCTTGATACGCGTCCAGAGACGCCGGCATCGACCTGGTTGATCGACCCGCAGCTCGAGCCCGCGTCGTGCGTCCCCGAAGAGGGGGTCGGCGCCTATGACCGGCTTCGCACCTATGGCGTCACGCCGCTCCGGCAGGAGCGCATCCCCCGCGCCTACTTCAAGATGCCCGCCGCCGAGCGCGATGCCCGCATCTGGGCGCTCCGTCGACAGATCGGTGAACGGCTGGTCATTCTGGGTCATCATTATCAGCGGGACGAGGTGATCCAGTTCGCCGATTTCCGCGGTGACTCCTTCAAGCTGTCGCGGCAGGCGGCGACCCAGCACGAGGCGGAGCTGATCCTCTTCTGCGGCGTGCATTTCATGGCCGAGAGCGCCGATATCCTGTCGGGACCGGCTCAGCAGGTGATCCTGCCGAATCTCGAAGCCGGCTGCTCGATGGCGGACATGGCCAAGGCGGAAGATGTCGAGGCCGCCTGGCAGGCGCTGGCCGAGCTCGGCGTCGATGCGGTGGTGCCAATCACCTACATGAACTCGGCGGCAGCCCTCAAGGCGTTCTGTGGGCACCACGGTGGCATTGTCTGCACCTCCTCCAACGCCGGTCGCGTCTTCGATTGGGCGTTTGAGCAGGGGGAGAAGCTTTTCTTCTTCCCCGACGAGCACCTCGGTCGCAACACCGGCGTCAAAAAGGGCATCCCCGTCGAGGAGATGGTTGTCTGGGATCCGTTCCTTCCTCTCGGCGGCAACTCGCCGGAGCAGCTACGGGCGGCCAAGGTGATTCTCTGGAAGGGGTACTGCTCGGTCCATGCCCGCTTCAATGTGGAGCAGATCGAGCGGGCACGGGCCGCCGATCCGGCGGTCAATGTGATCGTCCACCCGGAGTGCCGGCTCGAGGTCGTCCAGGAGGCTGATTGCGTCGGCTCGACGGAGTTCATCATCGACGCGATCCGCGATGCACCGGCCGGGACGAGCTGGGCGGTCGGGACCGAGATCAACCTCGTCAACCGCCTCGCCACCGAGTGCCCCGACAAACGGATCAGCTGCCTCGACCCCGTCATCTGCCCCTGCTCGACGATGTACCGCGTTCACCCCGCCTATCTGCTATGGACCCTGGAGCATCTGGCGGAAGGGCACGTGGTCAATCGCATCACCGTTGATCCTGACATCGCGCGCGACGCTCTGATCGCCCTCGATCGGATGCTGGCGGTCCCGTAGCGCGTCCGACGGACTCGATGCGGTGTGGTGAGCGAGCCACCGTCATGCACGCGACAAGGCTCTTGGCGACGGACGCAGCCGGTGCGGGATGGTGCGGAGGGTTTGCTCGAGAACGCATGTCACATGGTCTCGCCACCCCTATCGATGTGCCGATCGCCACGACGGGGTCGGAGACCGCGACACATGGTGTCGGCATAGTGACGATGTCGTCGATGGCCATGGTGGACGCGAGGCGCGTCGTCATACGGCGACATGGTGGTTGGGGCCCCCGGGCGCATGCCATGCTCCCCTACCGCGGAAGGGTGGTGATCAGCGTTATGGCCTCCTGTGACCGCGCGACCCGCCCCGGCGGTCGCAGCAAGCCGCGCCCCTACCAAGGTGGTGGCCGGCAGAGGTTTCAGGGATCGGACCAGGTTGGCACCGCGGCAGAGTCGGATGTCTGAGCCCCGGCGACGTCCACGCCCAGGAGGGGATCATCCGCCGCCGTAGTAGGGGCGCTGCTTGCTGCTCCTGCGCAATCGACCACCGTGTCGCCGTGATCACGCCGTGTGCCCCGGTGTCCGCACCCCCGACTGCCTCGTTGTCGGGATCACAGCGTCCGCGCCCTACCGGCAGTAACCGAACGGCGGACGATACGTCGAGACACGTTTACGCTGGCACGGAGATCCCGCTGCGGGTGTCCACGACCCAGAACACGCCCAGGCACCCCAGCACCCGGGTCGCCGCGACCGCACCGCCGGACACTGGAACACATGTGTCACGTGAGCGACTCGCGGGAGGGCCACCCCGCGCCGCATGAGATTAGCCCGACGTCGACGCCGGCGGTTGACCGGCGTCAGTTCCCGTGTCGCCCGGCGGGAAGTGCTCGCGCCAGACATCGGGCGGGATCGCGCGCCAGGCGAGCCAGAGCAGGAGCGCCGCGATCGCGACACCATCGATCTCACCGAGGACCGGGATGAAGTCGGGTATCAGGTCGATCGGGTTAACCAGGTAGATCGCCAGCGCGGTCAGGATCCAGCGGGCACGGCGCGATGTACGGGGGTCTGCGGCGAGGCGACGCAGCCGGCCCGGCAGCCCGATCACCCTCCTCCCCTCGACGGCGCAGCAGCCACAGAATAACCAGCGATGCCAGGAGCATGAATCCGACCACCATGCCGTTCCACATGCTGATGTGCGATCCAGCCCCATACCACCCTCGCTGCTCCGAGGTGCCTGCGATCATGGCGAGCGAGCCGCCACTGACGCGGTCTCTGCCAGACGCGGTATAACGATAACCGGTGAAAGGTGGACTTGCGGTTCCAGGACGCATGATGCCGAGACGCTGTGGCACCGTCTCTGCGCCTGTGCCGACCGTGAGGAGAACGGGCGTCCCGCAGAGATCGTTCGCCAGTGAAGCAGTTGAGAAGACATTGGGAGGAAGTAGGTTGGATATCGGAACGACGGCGCCCGATTTTGAGCTGTATGGCGCGGCCGGGTCGCGGACTCGCATGAGCGATCTACGACCGGCGACCCGCACGCTGTTGATCTTTTATCCCAAGGACATGACCTCTGGGTGAACCGATCAGCTCTCCGCCGTGAGCGGGGCGATCGACCAGTTTCGTGCGGTCGACACTCAGCCGTTCGGGGTGAACCCTGGAGATGCCGCCAGCCACCAGGCGTTCATCGACGCACTCACGTTGCCGTTTGACCTGCTCGTCGATGAGGGAAGCCGGGTGGCCAAGGCATATGGTGCGTTGAAGCCAGATGGCTCGGGTATCGCCCGCACGGTCGTCGTCGTCGGCAAAGACGGCACGGTCATCTACCGCCAGACGGGGGCGCCACCGCCCGCCGAGATTCTGTCTGCAATCCATGCGGCCGGAGACGAGGCGCGCGGCGATATTCCGGCGGGGCCGGAAACCGAACGCAGAAGCTCCTAAGCGGACTCGCCAGGCTCGATGATGCTCGTGCGAATCGATGCCCTCCCGGTCTCGCCAACCGGGGTCGTTCCCTGGCCGTCGAGCCAGTAGGGTTTCATGCCAACGGAGGAGTAGATGGCATCCTCCTCTCGCCGGCTGAACGGTGTATCAGGTACATAGGCCGGCGCGCGGTGGAGTTGCTCCTGGCTGATCTGAAGGCGCAGCGGCACTGACGATAGGTCGATGCCCTCGACGGGGATCGCGACGCGGTGCCGGCCGATGCCCAGCAGACCACCGTAGCCGATAACGATGTATCGGAGCAGCGGGGAGTTGCCGGTTGCCTCGTCGATGAGGGTTTCTTCGACCTGCCCGGCTTCTTCACCGTGCCGATCGATGACCGCACGGTTACAGAGCTGATGCCGGGAGGTGCCTGGACCGCTGCCGCAGCCGCGAACCAGCGGGGCCACGACATCCCTGACGACAACTACGCCACCGATCGATTCTTCCGGTGAGGCCGCGAGCAGCGCCTCAGTCTGGGCCAGAAAGCTCGCCTCCGTCTCGGCGATGCCGATGTAGACGGCGTCGTGATCGGCGAAGATGGTTCGCACTTCATGGAACGTGGTTGCGTTGGATGCGGTGACCGCCACCAGGGCTGCACCGGCGGCGAGCCGGTGCTCGAGATAGGTCGCTTCCTCGGGTTGATAGCCAAATTCCTCGAACGTCCGGATCAGGCCAACGTTGCTGAGATCATCGGTCGCCAGCGTCGTTGCGACGTAGGTGGTCTCCCCGGGGGCTTCTGCCTGGTGGGCGCGTCGCTCGTCATCGCTGGCCCGCATTCCGGCGAGTGCCGCGCCGATTGGCCCCGCGACCAGGAACGTGCCACGTTCCGGGACGATGAGCGACGCCAGACCCTGAAGCCAGCCGCCAACGGCATCGAGCGCGCTGGCGACCACCGACCGTGCGACCGCGCCGTGACGGTCCGACGTCTCCTCACGCTCGGCCAGGGTATCTCGCACCAGGAGCGAGATGCGATCCGGGGGGTAGTCAGCTTTCCGAAGCGCGACCAATGCCTGCTCGGCGTCGATCGTATCTTCGAACATCCCCAGAACTGTCTGGCGGGTCTCCCGGTGTGGCGTCGGGTCGGGCTGAGCGGCGGGCTGGGCCATCTGTGCTCTCCTATCGTGGATATCTGGCGTCAAGCATGAATGCCGGCGCTCCCGCGGGTCGTGGTCGGTCAGGAACTGGGTTGCGCTTCGGGTGATTCGCGTTCGGACCGGCTGGAGGCCGCGCCGCTCAGTTCCGCCGAGGTGCCGGCGCTGCCTTCGAGGCCGTAGGCCGTGCCACCGGTATGGGGAATCGGTTGGGGACGGCCCGTCAGCGTCGCCGCGACGTTGGCTCCCGTGATACCGGTGTCGACGGCTTCCGCCCGGTTGCGGAGGAGATCCTGCACCATCACCTGGACGGCTGCGGCGACGGGAATGGCGAGCACCGCGCCGATCGGTCCCATCAGTGTCCCACCGATGAGGACCGCCAGCACGACCGAGAGCGGGGTCAGACCGACGGCATTGCGCATGACCCGCGGCACGAGCACCGATCCTTCGAGTTGCTGCAATACGACGAAGAAACCAACGACGACCAGCGCCTTTTCCCAGGAAACTGTCAGGGCGACGAGCGCCGCGGTGGCGCCGCCAAGCACCGGACCGATGAAGGGAATCAGCTCGGTTAGGCCCGCCCAGATCCCGAGCAGAAACCAAAATGGCAAGCCAAGCGCGAAATAGGCGATCGTCGACAGGACGCCGATAATCAGCATCAGGAGCAACTGACCGCGTGCCCAACCACCGAGCTTGGCCTCAATCTCGTCCCAGAGCCCGTGGGCGCGGTCCCGCCTGTCGATTGGAAAGAGCCCCAAGACGACCCGTTTGATCAACGCCTTCTCGGTCATCCAGTAGAACGCGACGATCAGGACCGACACGATGGTGAGGACGAACCCAAAGACCGAGGTGACCAGACCAATCGCCTGGTTGGCCTTGATCGGCGGGTTGGATTGAAGGTCGGCGTAGAGCTTGCTGGCTCGATCGATGGTGCGGATGCCGACGGTGCTGACGAAACGGTTGCCACTCGTGCCCGCCTGTGTTCGGAAGGTCGCGAGGTAGTCCGGAATCTGGTTATAGAGCTCGGTCGACTGGGTAATGACCTGCGGCACGATCAGGTAAAGCCCGACCGCCAGGATGGCGATGATCGCCGCGTAGATGGTGAGGATCGATTGACCACGGCTGAAGCCGCGGCGTCGCAGCCGGAAGATCAGCGGCTCGATGGCCGCGGCCAGGAGGATGCCGACGATCAACAGCAACACGATCGAGCGAATCTGGATGACGAGCCACACCATGCCGATGACGAAGAGGATCGCCAGGGTGTTGACCATGACGCGGACCGGTGTCATGCCGGCGTAGGCCTGGACCGGCCCGCGAGCAGGTTCTGGTGTTGTCATCGATGCGCGCGCCGACTGAAGGCCGAGACGCGCCCGGCCCCCCCGATCCATGGTGATCGCCTGTACGCAAGGCTCACGCAGCACTTCTCCCGACCTGAACTGGCCGTCATCCGCGGCCCGACTCCGCCGTAGCCCCGGGTTCCATGACGAGCGGAGTCGCGGTGCCGCGCCGTCGATCAAGTGTCGCACGCGACGTGCCCACTCACCTCGTCCCAAGCAAAGCCATGGGTGCCCCGCAATGACTGGCGTACCACGCGGCTTCCTGTCCCTGGCTGGTCGCGTCCTGATCACCGCCCGGCAAGCCGCTCCAGGGGAACGAGACGCACGGGCGGTCGGGAGGTCATGGGGTCGATGCTGGATCGAGGGATGGCGGCGTGGCGATGGAGCAGTGTCGCGATGAGACTGGTGCAGAAGCAGCCCTGACAGGTGCCCATACCAGCGTGCGTCCTTCGCTTGACATCATTGATGCTCTGCGCCCCCGCCTCGATCGCATGGAGCACCATCGCGGTCGAGATCTCCTCGCAGCGACAGAGGAGCTCCGACCCTCCGGTCTCAGGTTGGGTACCCTCGGAGGCGTCCTCACCCCTGGCCGATGACGGTGCCGCCGACCGGCGATCTGGCTCCTCTGTCCCGGCGCAGCTCCAGGCCCCGGCCAATGACCGCGCGGTGACGAGACGGGAATCGTTTGCGTCGATCAGACTGAGCGTGGCGGCGACGGCGAGGCCCGTCATTTGCCCGCGGGACAGTGCTGTCGTGTTGTCGGTGACACCCGCGGCATCCCCGGTGACGAAGATGTGGGGTGCGCTCGTCTCACCGCCGGCCGCGTGGACGACGATCTGGCCACCCGCTGCTGCTCGCCAGGCGACCTCGGCGCCGGCCAGGCGGGCCAGATCGGCGTCGGGCTGCCGGCCCAGGGCAACGACGACCGTATCCGTTTCGATGGTGACGCCATCGATGGTCACCCGCTCGACACCGGAGCTCCCCTCGGCGGTCAGCGTCATGCCCGGCGGTGTGCCGTCGACCACCGCCACAGTCTTCCCATCAGCGGCGGCAATGTCCGCGACGAGTTCGGCCGACTCTGGACCGTCCCCGATGACGACGAATCGTCGGCCCGGTCGGACGTGATAGTGGTTGAGGAGAAGCTGCATTGCCCGGGCGGAAAAGACTCCCGGTAACGATCCGCCGGGGAATGGATATGGCCGGTCGGTCGAGCCAGTCGCCAGGATCACCCGATCGACCACCAGTTCAACCGGCGCGTCCGGTCCCGCCAGTGCCAGCCCTTGCCCCGGGAAGTGTGCCCAGGCGGTCACCCTTGGCCAGAGAACGACCCCTGCCGCCTCGGCGGCGGCGACCAGCTGCCGGATTAGCTCTGCCGGATCGAGGAGGTGGCCATCCGTAGTCGCCACCGGCGTCCGGCGGTAGCGAAGGCGACCGCCAAGGATGGGATGCTCATCGATCAGCGTTGTCTCGGCGCCCGCCGTGGCGACAGCGAGGGCGGCGCTCAGCCCGGCTGGACCACCGCCGATGACCGCCACCCGTGGTCGGGTCATCTCAGATCCTCGGAGTGGGGGAGGTCACTCGTCTCCTACGTCGCGGCGCCGAGTCCATGCTGGGTCTGGACACGCATGCCAGGCTCGGCCGGGGTGATGCAGGTGCGCATATTCGGCTGCCCATCGACGACCATCAGGCAATCGGTGCAGCGTCCGACCATGCAGTAGCCACCGCGAGCCTCGCCGGTGCGGGGCATCGTCCGAAAGACGCGAATGCCCGCCGCGAGAAGGGCGACCGCGATCGGCTCGCCCGGTCGGGCCATGATGACTCTCCCATCAACGTGGAAGAGTATGGACGGCTCCGGTGATGACACCTCGTTGGCTTGGCCCCCTCCGGGCTCCATCCGTTCGGCCATGGTCAGTCTCGCGTCCTCTGCTGTGAGCCGTATCAGTTCTACGCATCACGGTGAAGCGGCGATGATGATGGCATCGCGGGCGGAACCGGTCAACGGGCGTGCCCTGTTCCAGACAGCGCCATCTTGCCTGTCGGCCACGGGGCGGCCGTGTGCCCTCTGCTATGCTTCCTTGGCTGAACCGGGGTGGCGGCAGATCGGTTGGAGATCGACCCCGCGATGACGTTTGAGGACCAGGGAAATGGGAGGCCAGCGATATGGTAGGCGGAACGGTTGAGGCGACGCGGGTCGGTCAGAATGGGCATGCTCGGGGACAGGCGGTCGCGGACGCCGCCACACTCGAGCAAGATGCCCTTGAGCACGTCTGGATCCATAGCGCCTCCTGGGCGGATGTCTCAGACGAGTACGGCCTGCGCATCTTCGACCGGGGCCAGGGCTCGACGCTCTGGGATGTTCAGGGTCGCGAGTACATTGACGGATTGTCGGGTCTCTGGGTCGTCAATGCCGGCCACGGCCGAACTGAGATCGGCGAAGCGATGGCCGAGCAGGCCGGCAAGCTCGCCTATGCCTCGTCGGCGACGTTTACCACCAGCCCTGCGGTGCGTCTCGCCGACCGGCTCGCCGCGATCACGCCGGGCGATCTCGATCGAGTCTACTTTTGCTCGGGTGGCTCCGAGGCGGTCGAGACCGCGCTCAAGATCGCCAAGCAGGTCCAGGCGATGCGCGGCTTCCCGCGCCGCTACAAGATCATCGCTCGCCGTGGCTCCTACCATGGTATGACGATGGGCGCGATGAGCCTGACCGCGATGCGGAACGAGGCCTACTTCGGTCCGTTCATGTATGGCGTCTCCCACGTGCCGCATCCCAATCGCTACCGCTCCGACTTTGGCGTCGAGGGTGAGCAGGCGGACATCATGGCGGCGCGCTACGTCGAGCAGGAGATCGAGAACCAGGGACCGGAAACGGTCGCCGCGGTGATCGGTGAGCCGATCTCGACCGCCGCCGGGGTGCATGTGCCGTCGCCGATCTACTGGCAGATGCTGCGCGAGATCTGCGACAGGCACGGCGTCCTCTTGATCGCCGACGAGGTGATCAACGGGTTCGGCCGCTCGGGCAAGATGTTCGCGATCGAGCATTACGGGATCGTCCCCGACATCATGACGATGGCGAAGGGACTCTCCTCCGGGTACGCGCCAATCGCCGCGGCGGTCGTCCGCCAGTCGGTCTTTGACAGCTTCAAGGAGCAGAAGACGGTCGCCATGGGGCACCTGCTGACCTTCGGCGGGCACCCTGTCGCGGCGGCAGCTGCCCTCAAGAACATCGAGATTTTCGAGCAGGAGAATCTGGTCGAGCAGAGCGCGGAGAAGGGCGCCTACCTGATGGAGCGGCTCGAAGAGCTGCGGGCACACCCAACGGTCGGGGATGTCCGAGGGCTCGGTTTGATGTGCGCGCTCGACCTGGTCAAGAGCAAGGAGACCAAGGCGAAGTTCGGCAAGGACTCCTCCTTTGCGACACGCCTGAACCACCTGTCTTTGGAGCGCGGCTTCATCTCCCGCGTCTACGACGCGATGCACTTTGCCCCGCCACTGGTCATCACCCGCGACGAGATCGACCGGATGGTCACGATCACCGACGAGATTCTGACGATCGTCGAGGGCGAGTTCGCCGCCGATATCTCGGCCTGACACAGCTCGCCGCGCCGTCCTTCCTCTCCCGCGGGAGAGGAAGGACGGCGTTTTGCCGCCCGCCCGCCCCTCATTGACAGAGCGATGGTTGTTCGGCATGCTGCCCGCTTCGGGCAGTGGTTCGTAGCTGAGCGCATGGGAGGAGAGATCATGGCATCCGTGTGCGCGGTAGAACAACGGCGATTCCTGTCGATCGGTCTCCTGTCGATCCTCATGGTTGCCTTCAGTGCCGGCCACCCCGGCGCCGTGGTTGCCGCCCAGGGCGCGACCGCGCTGACGGAGGGAACGCCGGAGCAGGCAGGCGTCTCGTCGGCGGGACTCGATGTCGCCTTCTCGTTTGTGCAGTCGCGGGTCGAGCGCGGACTCTTCCCTGGTGCTGTGGTGCTGGTGGCCCGGCATGGCGCCATTGTCGGCATCCGCGCATTCGGCGTTATGGAGCGAGGCTCGAGTCAGCCGATGACCACGGACACCCTCTTCGATCAGGAATCGATCACCAAGGTGCTCAGCACCGCCCCGGTCGTGCTGGCGCTGGTTGAGGACGGAACCCTGGGGTTGAATGATCCCGTCGCCAGATATCTGCCCGACTTCGCCGCGAACGGCAAAGACGCAATTACCATTCGCCAGATGCTCGCCTACTCGTCCGGGCTGCCTGCCGACGCCCAGTTTCTGGACGACCCCGACGATGCCGCGGTCTGGAAGCAGATGGCCGAGACGCCGCTGGAGTACCAGCCGAAGACGATGGTCGAATACAGCGATCTCACCTACCGGCTCCTCGGCCGGGTCGTCGAAGCGGCCACGGGCAAATCGCTGGCGGACGTGGCCCAGGAGAAGATCTGGGGACCACTCGGAATGACCGACACGATGTACAACCCGCCAGCCTCGCTGGTGCCGCGCATCGCGGGAACCGGCTACTCCGAGCGGCGTGGACGAACGATGCGCGGGGAGGTCGCCGACGAGCAGGACTACGCCCTTGGCGGGGTGGCTGGCTGCGACGGCGTCTTCAGCTCGGCGCGCGACCTCGCCATTCTGGGTCAGACAATGCTAAATGGTGGACGCTATGGCGATGCGTCGGTGCTCTCGGCCGATACCGTCGTGGCGATGACCGCCAATCAAACGCCGTGGGTCGATGCGGCGACGACCGACACCGACCGGCTCGCCAACTTGCTCTTCACCCCCAAAGGGTATGGCTGGGAGCTGGCGACCCCGCGCTTTTCCCACGGGGGCACGAAGCTGTCGGAGCACGCTTATGGCAAAGCGGGTGGCGCGGGCACCTTCATGTGGGTGGATCCGGCGACCGACGTGGTGGCGGTCTATCTGACGAACCACGGCTTGCCCGTGCCGTTCGACGAGGCGGGGTGGAACGGCATGCTCGACCGGATCGCCCCCGATCAGTTCTTCAATCTCGTCGCGACCGCGCTCGATCCCGTTCCCGCACCACCAGCCAGCGGGACGCCACCTGGTGGGACGCCGGTCGCCGCGCTGGCGGACCGGTTCGGTCACCTGTAGCTCCTGCCGGGAACGATCGATGCCCGACCGGCTCCTCTTCGTGTCGAGCAATGCCGGCAAAGTCCACGAGGTCGAGGCGATGCTCGGCGCTCGGGTCGAGCAACTTGACCTCGACCTGCCGGAGATTCAGGCACTTGAGGTGGACGACGTCGCGCGCCACAAGGCGGTGACAGCCTTCGAGCGAGCGGGACGGCCGGTCATGGTCGAGGACACCGGGCTCTATATCGAGGCGCTACGCGGCCTGCCGGGCGCGCTGGTCCGCTGGTTTCTGGCGACCATTGGTCCGGGGGGTATCTGCGACCTGATCCCGGCGGGAGCCGATCGTTCGGCGCGTGCGAGGACGGTCGTCGCCTACTGCGACGGTGGAACGGTCCAGTTGTTCAGAGGTGAGACCGCGGGATTCGTCGTCGCGGCGCCCACCGGCGAGGGCGGGTTCGGCTGGGACCCAATCTTTCAACCGGCGGGGGCGACGGCGACCTTCGCGGAGATGGACATGGCGGAGAAGCGCATCTACTCGATGCGCCGCCAGGCCCTCGAACAGTTGCGTGAGCGCCTGTCGCCATGATCGCCGTGCGCACCAACATCCGCCGCTCGGTCGAGGTTGCTCGGTCTCAGCGGCGCACACCGAGGCGTCATGGGTCCTGTATGTCGGGGAGACGTCCCCCCGGCGTCCACCCCGGCGGGATTGAACCGGTTCATCGTCGACTAATGCCTAGAGCCTGTTAGGTACTTTCGGCCAGGCTTTATCACGGCATCGCCGCATCTTGGTAGGCACATCTCGTGTCGAACCTACGGTTGACAACTGGGTGGTAGCGGCTCGGCATCGGGTGGCTCCAGGAAGTTCATCCTGGAGCCGCTCAGCGCCTAACAACCCACGAAACGCTCGGCAGCACTGCTCCAAGTGCCTAACAGGCTCTAGACGGGAAGTCAGAAATGGCGTTGCAGGTCGGCGAACCGCTCCAGCACGAGCAACGTGCCGGGCGCCCCGGCGAGAGCGATCTCGTCATGCTCCAGACGCCAGGTCAGATCGTGTGGCAGGAAGACGGCGTTCAGTCCGGCGGCGAGCGCCGGGTTGATATCAGAGCGGGGCGCATTCCCGATCATCCAGGTTGTCTCGGGGCGACTGCCCAGATCCGCGACGACCTCGCGGTAGACGGCCGTATCTTTTTCAGGAACGACGAAGGTGCGGTCAAAGTAGCCCGCAAGCCCGCTCCGTTCGATCTTGAGCCGCTGCTCTTCATCATGCCCTTTGGTGAGAAGAGCCACGTCGTGACGGGTTGCGAGCAGCGCCAGGGTCTCCTCCACCCCGGCGATCACCTCCATTGGGTGGCTCAGGATTCGGTCGGCGAAGCCCATGACGGTCGCCAACGCCGTCTCGTCGAGCTGCCGCTGGTGGAGATGCTCGTAGCATTCCCGCAGGCTCCGGCCGAACATCGCCGCGCCGTAGCCGTGCCCCGCGATATTCGCCCGCTGAATCTCGTCGAGGACCGCCCGAACCTCGACCGGCGATAAGGTCGAGTGATCGAGGTAGGCGATGAAATCGTCGATCGCCCGCTCGAAGTAGACGTTGTTCTCCCAGAGGGTGTCGTCGCCGTCAAAGATCAAATGCTGACGGGCATCCGCATATGAATTCGGGGGTCGATCGTTCACGCGGTTGCTTTCCCCAGGCTAACTAGAACACCGTCGAACCGGCCCGATCGCGCTAACCAGCGACCCGGGTCGTGCGCGGCAGCATACCGACAGTGGCAGACGCGCGTGGAGCTCGTCCACGTCGGCTGCAGTGTGACGCTTAATGCCTCGTCGAGTGGCGGTTGTTGACGCCGGTGAGTCATCTCACAGGACAACAAGCGTTGAGGGGATCGCCGCCGGACGAACGGCATTCACGGCTCCATCGGGAAGATAGGCATCCTGCGCCCGGCTCCGATGACGGAGTTACGACGACGGATCATGGAAACGCTGGCCCCAGCGTCGCCCGTCCCGCGCCAACGGGCACCACCTGGCGGGAGTCACGGGCCGCGCCGTTCTCATCGGTAAGAGGCGGTCAGGCACCCGGGCGCATGCCATGCGACTCTACCACGAACGGGGTGAGGGCGGATCGGGGGTAAGGGCGCGGCCCGGTTAGAGCATCCGCTACCTACCCACCCGACCACGCCGCGTCGTGGAAACGTAGGTCGCACCCGGCCGGAGCGCCCCATTCACGTCCTGACGTCGCTCCGAATGCCGGTCACCCAGCGTCCCGCACCCAGCCATCACCGTCGGTAGGGGCGCATCGCATGCGCCCGGGGGTGAGGGCCAGCCAGGCTCAGCAATCCAGGAAGCGAGTCATTTGCCGCCCATCATCCTGACGTACAGGATGAGCCCGTGTGAATGGGCCGCGCAGCCTCAGAAATCCATCGAACGGTGCATCGCCCCTCGTGGCGATGTCGCACACCGGAGGGGCCAGGCGGCAAGCCATCCGTCCATCTCAGGGTGATTAGCAGGGTGAGAGGGGCATCAGGCCGGCGCTGGCGTCCGGTGCCGAATGACGGGAAGCAGCAATGGAACACCGTTGGGGGCGTCATGCCCGCAGCGAGCTCACCACGGGCTCCCAATCAATCGCAAGCGGGTCAGACCGCCGCATGGGCACGAGCCGAATCGATGGCAGCCGCCAAGTGGACCGCTACCTCCGTGGAAGAGATGTCCGCACCGGCCGCCGGACAGGAGTCAGGAGACGAATCGGTACCGTGGTGCCGCCAACGTGGGGAGTTGCTTCACGCGCCGCGTGACCATTGTCATCGATGCTGCGAAGGCGCGCGATGCGCCTCAGGCGGCGATGTCGTAGCCCGCTTCCTCGATGCCGGCCCTGAGTTCGGCATCCGAGACCGAGCCATCGTGCTGGACGGTGACGAGCTTGGTCTTGAGATCGACGCCGACATTCTGGATGCCGGGAAGCTTGCCGAGCTCGTCGGTGATCGCCCGGACGCAGTGCTCGCAGCTGACATCGGGAACGCGGTAGATCTGCTCAATCATGGGATCGATTCCTTCGCTTCATGACCCGTCGTCAGGGCAGTCGTTGAGAGAGAAAGTGTAGCAGAGCCGTCGGTCTCCGCCTCGCCTGACGGCGAGATGAACCGACCTTCCTCGTAGATGCGGCGCACGATCTCCTCGATCTTCGGCTCCTCGATGGCGACATCAAGGAGTTGGCGCCGCGCGGCGATCTCGGCGATCAGGTCGGAGGCGGAGATGGCGTCCCGTTCAAACCGGAGCCAGTATCGCGAGCCCTCCTGCTTGAGCAATGTCGCCATCGAGGGGGCAGCGAACGACTGATCGGATGCTTCGAGTTCGACGATCAGGATTCGGTGGGTGCCGTAGCGGTGGCGCAGCTCGTCGACGCCCCCATCGTAGAGCAGACGCCCGTGGTCGATCACCATCATCCGGCGGCAGAGATGCTCGATGTCGGCCAGGTCGTGCGTCGTCAGGAGCACGGTCACGCCCCGCTCCCGATTGATGTGCGCCAAGAACTCCCGGACGCGGGCTTTGGCGACGACGTCGAGGCCAATCGTCGGCTCGTCGAGGTAGAGGAGCGGCGGATCATGGAGAACCGCGGCCGCCAGGTCGCCTCGCATCCGCTGCCCAAGCGAGAGTTGTCGCACCGGTGTCGTGAGGAACGGATCGAGGTCGAGCAGGGCGCGCATCGTCGCCAGGTTCTCCCCAAACCGGGCAGCGGGCACGCGATAGATATGGCGCAGCAGTTCCAACGACTCGACCAACGGCAGATCCCACCAGAGCTGCGTGCGCTGCCCAAAGACAACACCGATCCGGCGAGCGAGGGTTTTCCGCTGCCGCCAGGGCACGAGCCCATCGACCGTGGCGGCGCCGGCCGACGGCACCAGAATGCCCGTCAACATCTTGATCGTGGTCGATTTTCCCGCACCGTTGGGGCCGATATAGCCGACCATCTCACCGGGCGCGATCGCGAAGGAGATGCCATCGACCGCGCGGACCTCCCGGCCACCACGATCGGCCAGACCGCGCAAGGCTCCCAGCGCGCCGCGCCGGTGGCGGGCGACGGTATAGACCTTTGTCAGCCCGTTCGCCTCGACCAGGGGTGCGGTCATGTGCCGGTACTCCGGTAGTGACGAACCCCGATGCGCCAGGCGATGCCGGCGACGATCGAGAAGGCGAGGGCGGCCAGCGGCGCCAGAAATCGGGTGATCGCCGGCAGACCGAGCGGGTCCGGCTTATCGAGCAGATAGAGCGCCGGGGCATAGATGACGAAACCGAGCGGGATCACGAACAGAAAGAGCCGGCGGAGCCAGACATCAAAGATATGGATCGGATAGAGGGTGAGCTGAGCGCCGCCATAGGTGAAGGCATTAACCACCTCCGTCCCCTCGGTGGTCCAGAAACAGAGGGTCGCTTCCAGCGCGAAGAGCGCCCCGAACAGGACCGTCGCGCTTACGATCACCACCGGGAGGTAGAGCACCCGGCCGGGGGACCATGGGAGATCGATCAGCCTCGCGGCCAGTCCAAACGCGATCGCCCCCTGGACCACGCCACCGAGACGGCGCAGCTGCAGGTCGGAGGTCAGGACCTGGAGCATCGGCGCCACCGGCCGGGTCAACACCCGGTCGAAATCGCCCCGAACGATGAGCTGACTGAAGATGGAGAAGCCGCCCGCCATGGTATGCGCGAGACCGAAGGAGACAGCACTAAGCCCGTAGAGAAAGGCGATCTCGCCGACGCGCCACCCTCCGAGACGGTCGAAGTGCCGGAAGAGAATAAAGATCGCCGCCAGCTCGGTTAGATGCACGGCGATGTTGCCGACCAGCTGGAGCAGAAACGAGGTCCGGTACTGCATCTCGGCGCGCAGCTGGGCGGCGGCCAGATGCCCACCGGCCCGCAGCTCCGACACCGCCCCCGCCAGTGAGCCATGGATGGGCTTAGCCACCCCGGACGACGACCCGGCGCACCGCGCGGTGGAGAATCACCTGCCCGACAAGGGCGAGCGCGACAGCCCAGGCCAGCTGGAGCGCGACGGCCGGGCCGATAGCTCGTTGACCAAGCAGCACCTCGATCGGCACCATCACGATCGCTCGAAAGGGGAGTGCCTCCGCGACGTGACGCAGCCCGGGTGGGAAAAAGGCGAGTGGGACGAGGAAGCCGGAGAAGAAACCCACGACGACCAGGGACATGGCCGTTACGCCTCGGATATCGAGCAGCCAGAAGGCCGTCAGGTTGAGCAGAAATCGCCAGCCAAAGCTGACCAGCACCGCCAGCAGGACACTGGCCAGAAAGCCAGCCCAGCGCGTCAGCAGACCGGGCAGGGCCAGGTCGGAGAGGATTACCCCGATCAGCAGCGTCGGCCCGGTCCGCGTGAGGAGATGGCAGGCGGCCCGACCGAGATCGCGGCTCAGCCAGTAGCCGTAGTAGTTAAAGGGCTTCATCAGGTCGGCCACGACATCACCCGTCTGGACCGACTCCGCGATCTCCCACCAACCCCACATAGAGACGACCATGATCAGCGACTGCCCGACCCAGACAAAGGTGAGCGCCTCGGAGGCGGAGAAGCCGACCACGGTCGGACGATCCTGTCCCCGGTAGAGGGCAAGGTAGACGGAGGCGATCAGCAGGCCAAAGACACTGTTGGTAAAAAGACCAGCTAGCGTCGCCGCCCGGTAGGCGAGGTGCCGTTGAAAGGAGCGGCGGGCGACCTCGACATACAGCCGCATGACGATGCTCCTCCGGCGGCCGGCGACGTGCTCCTGGCGGGCGCGGTATGGTACCCGCTGCCGAGGAATCGGTCGACCATCAGCAGCCCAATCCCTGCCGGGACAATCGCGGTGGGAACCAGGCAGCGAGACCAGCGACAACGCTGAGCAGACAAAGGAGCCAGGCGCGTGGCGGTTCAAACAGAGCAACAAGTGATGGAATCGGACATCCTGACGCGGGATCGGGTCGCCATTGAGGATACCTGGGACCTGACGACCATTTTCACGGACGACGCGGCCTGGGATGACGAGGCGGCGCGTCTCCGCGAGCAGGTGGCGACCGTGGTGGACCGGCGCGGATCGCTTGCCGCCTCCGCGGACGACCTGCGAGCGGCGCTCGACGACGCGATGGCCGCCCGTCTCATGATCGAGCGGCTGGCCGTCTATGCCCACCTGCGGCGGGATGAGGACACCGGCGACAGCGAAGCAATGGCGCGGTATCAGCGGGCAGTCTCGCTGGCGACCGAGGCCGGCGAGGCGCTCGCCTTCGTCGAGCCCGAGCTCCTCGCGTTGCCTGACGAACACCTCGCCACCCTGGCGGCCGACGCCGCCATGGCGCCCTACCGGCACCTGCTGGACGATCTGCGCCGCCGCCGCCCCCATGTCCGCTCGGTCGAGGTCGAGGAAGTGCTGGCCCAGGGTGCCGAGGTCACCCGCGCTCCGCACGATGCCTTTACCGCCCTCGACAATGCCGACCTGGATTACGGAACGGTCCGGGACGACACCGGCGCCGAGGTGACGCTGACCAAGGGACGCTTTTCCTTGCTGCTGCGGTCAAAGGATCGTTCGGTCCGCCGGGCCGCCCACGAGACGTTCATTCGCGCGTATCAGGCGCATCGACATACGCTGGCCGCGCTTCACGGCGCGTCGGTTCGCAAGGATGTCTATGAGGCGCGGGTGCGGCACTATCCCTCGGCGCGATCGGAAGCCCTCTTCGCCGACAACATCCCGGAGAGTGTCTACGACACGCTGCTCTCCGAGGTCCGTGGCGCGCGACCGGTGCTGGAGCGCGCGCTGCGTCTGCGGCAGCGCGTCCTGGGGATCGATCAGCTCGCGGTCTATGACCTCTCGGTCCCGCTCTCACCCGAGCCGGAGCGTATCTACAGCTTTCGCGAGGCGGTCGAGATCGTCGTCGGCGGATTGTCCCTTCTTGGAGAGCGGTACGTCAGCGATCTGCGGTCGGGTTTCGATGCCCGCTGGGTCGATGTCTACGAGACGAAGGGGAAACGTTCGGGGGCGTACTCGTCGGGCGCGTATGGATCGCCGCCGGTGATCCTGATGAACTGGAACGGCACGATTAGCGATGTGTTCACCCTGGCCCACGAGGCGGGCCACGCGATGCACAGTCGCTATGCCGATGCGACCCAGCCATACCACGACGCTGGTTACACGATCTTCCTGGCAGAGATCGCCTCGACGGTGAATGAGGTACTGCTTGGTTGGCACCTGCTCGATCAGACGCCTCCCGAGGACCACCTCGGTCGTTTCGCGTTGCTGAATCGGTTCGCCGACACCTACTTCGGCACCGTGGTGCGGCAGGCGATGTTCGCCGACTTCGAGCACCAGACCCACGCCGCGGTCGAGGCCGGACAGCCATTGACGCTGGCGGCGCTGAACGACATCTACGGCGAGCTCTACGACGCCTATACCCCGGGAGTTGCGGTCGACGATACGGTGCGGCTGCAATGGGGACGCATCCCGCATTTCTACCGCGCATTCTATGTCTATCAGTACGCCACCGGTCTCTCCGCCGCGATCGCGATCGCTCGCTCGCTCAGGGACGAGGGACCGGCGGCCCAACAACGCTACCTGGAGATGCTCAGTGCCGGTGGCTCCGATTATTCGCTGGCCACGCTCCAGCGCGGCGGCGTCGACCTCACCTCGCCAGAGCCGGTGCGAGCGGGTCTCGCGGAGTACGAGCGGGTGATCAGTGAGATGGAGCAGATGGTCGAGGACGGGACGCTCGACCCGACGTCTTAACCTGAGAGGTCCGAGGTGGAAGTCGCGGGGGAGGGAGCAGGAGCACGATCGCCTCACGGGTTTCGGCGGGATGGGAACGCGCCTGGATGCGTGCCCGAGGGAGCGAACGAGACGCTCCGCCGCTTGAGAGGTCGGGCCGCGGGAAGAGAGGAGTGCTGTGCCATTACCACGGTGGGTGGCGCGAGCCAATCGGCGAGGGCTGAACCGGATTGCCGGGCCACTGGCGGGGCAGGTTCCGCCATTCGCCCATGTCGTCCACCGGGGCCGGCGGTCCGGCGAGGAATATCAGACGCCGGTGATGGCGTTCGCGGCGGGTGATCGGTTCGCCATTGCCCTTACCTACGGGCCCGAGGCGGATTGGGTCAAGAACGTCCGCGCCGCGGGTGGCGGTGCCCTGATCAGGCGCGGCCATCGCTTCGAGGTGATCTCCCCCCGGCTGGTGGGGTCGCCCGAAGGCCCGAGGTTGATGCCAGCGGCCATTCGCTCGATCCTTCAGCTGCTCCGGGTTGACGAGTTCTTGATCCTGGACCAGGCGTCGACCGCCGGGAACGACGAGCCAGCGCACGAGAGGCCCGAGGGATGACCGGGGAGATGGATGCGCGGGCGAGCCAGCGAGTTCGTGGGTTTGGCACCTCGATCTTTACCGAGATGAGCCAGCTGGCCGCCCGGCACGGGGCGGTCAATCTGGGACAGGGGTTTCCCGACTTCGCTGGACCCGATCTGGTCAAGCGGGCGGCGCACGACGCGATCGATGCCGATCACAATCAATATGCTCCATCCCGCGGCACACCCCGCCTCCGCGCGGCGATCGCCGCGACGTGGGAGCGCGATCACGGCCGGGCGATCGATCCCGACGCGGAGATCACGGTGACCAGTGGCGCGACCGAGGCGATCTTCGACGCGCTCCAGGCGTTTCTTGGACCGGGAGATGAGATCGTCGTCTTCGAGCCGTTCTACGACTCGTACCTGCCGAGTGCCACCCTGGCTGGAGCCGCCCTGCGCCCGGTCACACTCCAGCCGCCCGATTGGGCCTTCGACCCCGACGAGCTACGAGCGGCATTCACCGCCCGGACGCGCGTGCTGCTGCTCAACACGCCGCACAACCCCACGGGGAAGGTCTTCACCGCTGACGAGCTGCGGCTCGTGGCTGAGCTCTGTCAGGAGCACGATGTCGTCGCGCTGACCGACGAGGTCTACGACCACATCCTCTTCGACGGCGCGATTCACATCCCCCTGGCGACGCTGCCCGGCATGTGGGACCGAACGCTGACGATCAACTCGACCGGCAAGACCTTTTCGATGACGGGATGGAAGATCGGCTACGCGATCGGCCCGGCGCCCCTCAACCGCGCGCTCGCGGCGGTCCACCAGTTCGTCACCTTCGCTACCGCGACGCCATTTCAAGAGGCGATGGCGACCGCGCTGGAACTTGCCCCGTTCGACAGCTACTACGATCAGCTGCGTGTTGACTACACCGCGCGACGGGATGTGCTCCGCGCGGCCATGGAAGAGAATGGTCTCCCGACGCTGCCGATTGGCGGCAGCTATTTCTTGATGGCGGATATCGCGTCGCTTGGCTTCCCTGACGATGTCTCGTTTTGCCGCTACCTCACCAGCGAGGTCGGCGTGGCCGCGGTTCCGCCGTCCGCGTTCTATCTCGATCCCACCCGTGCGCCGCTCCTGGCCCGCTTCTGCTTCGCCAAACGCGAGGAGACATTGCGGGCCGCGGCGGACCGGTTCGCCAGAGGGCTGGTCCGCTCAAATCACGGATCGTCGACCGGGTCGTTGGATCGCGCGGGAAGCGCGTCCCATCCCGTAGAATGACCCGACACCGAGGCCGATCGCGCCGCCAATCATCGCGGCGCCGAGCGTGATCGCGTTGCTGCCACCCATCTGCCCGAGACTCGGTCCAAAGATCCATCCGGCGGCGGCGCCGACGAGGAGACCAATCGCCACGCCGGTGGCTGCGCCGCGCTCCGCCGCCGCGGCGTTCGCCCGCTCCGCCTCGGTATCGTCCAGACCTGATTCGAGGGCGATGCCGTAGACACTGCCAAGCACGACACCATAGACGAGATGGAGCAGCAGGTTGCCGATCACCGGCAACGGACCGGCATGGATGTCGCGGCCGAAGACCCCGCCGCCCATGATCGGCAGGAACAGAAGCACCGAGAAGATCCAGGGAATCAGCGAGAAAAGCGCCCCTTTCTGCCAGCCGGGACCCCCGATCATTGGCTCGACGAAGCGGCCGTAGATCAACCCGAGGACGAGCCCCATCAGCAGGTTCAGCGCGATCGCCAGGATGACGCTGTTGACCGTCGTGTCGGTCATGGTGTTGTGGGTCAAGGCCCAAAGCCAGCGGCTGAGCTGGTTGCCGTCCGCATCTCCAAGGACTCGGGCGAGGCCGAACGCCGCCGCGACGACCACCGTCATCGCGAAGGTGGCGGCAAAGCCGCTCAGCACGCCGTCGCGGAGCCAATCGTCCCTGCGGATCTCATCGCGGTTTCGGGTATGCAGCCGGAGGGTCCCCTTGTGATGGAGTGCCATGATCGCGATCTCCTTGTCGTCGCCCCAGCCGCCGCCGACACGGCCGCTATTGCCCGAATCTACGAGCGTAGACTGACATGGGTTTCATCATCGCGGGTAACTTCACCGGTAACACGTTTGTGAATTGGATCACTCAATGATGTGACATATTTCACAAGGGCGCCAATGCGTGCCGCCGTGGAGACCGTGTTCCATCACCGTGATGTCCGGTGGCTCGGGGCAGTCACGATGCGCCGTCAGCTGGTGTCTCGCTGTCCGTCTTTCACGCCGATCCCTGGTGCCCCTGGGTGTGTCCTGGCTCATGCCGCGGCTCGTCGACCCGTCGCCTGCTGGGGCCAACACCGGAAACCCATTCCTCGATACGACGTGGAATGACGAGGCCGTGAGAACGCGCTCTCAGCTCTGGCAGGAGCGCATTGGAGGTGACGGATACCACCAGCAAGGACCGGCGCGTATCAGAATCGCTCACCGGGTGGTGCCGTCACGCGCTCGTCGCAACGCTCTATGAGAGGGTGCTGTTCCCCTCCCCGAGGGCGGGACCCTGACGACTCCTGCCGAACGGTGCCCGAGCGGACCGGTCGTCCAGGTCGACTTAGACGTCGTCGGGGCGCATCCCTTCGGCACGTTGCGGGGCCCGGCTGGGATCAGGCACATAGATAACACCGGTGATCTGGCCGCGATCGGTGTGCTGAAACATCACCTTGGTGCCTGGATCGTCGATCGAACGGGTCAACTCGTTCGTGGCGTTGCCATAGCCGTCGAAGACGACGTAGACGGCGATGTCGGGCACGCGATGGGCGGTCCCGACGGGTCGTTTCTCCTCGTCATGGATCATCTGACCATCGAGGTCATCGACCGGCGGAGCTGGTGAAGCCGGCGCAGCCGCCTCGCCAGCGTCGGCGGGAGTCGCCGGCTTCGCGAAAAGCTCGTCGTTGATCCGTTTGACCAGAAAGGTCCCTGCTTTCCGTTGCAGCACGATGCTCTCCTGTCGTTGCAAGGCGACCCTCCGGCCGCCCGTGCGCTCTCGCGATCGCGGTCTCTCGTATCAATGCGACGTCGCCGTGATCCGCTACAACCCTCGCGTTATCCGGTCGTCATGCTGTCGTCGACAATCCGAAGTGTGGCAAGCCGCGGGTCGGCTGGACCAGAAAGGTACATCCCCAGCGACGCGCCGTGCTGAAGGTACTCGATCTTCTCACCGGAGATGATGTCTCCGGGTGCGAGCACCGGGATCCCCGGCGGGTAGGGGATGACCAGCTCGGCGGAGACCTGGCCGGCGGATTCACCGAGCGGGACGGAGCGACTCGGGGCGAAAAAGGCATCGCGCGGCGAGAGCGCCTGCTCGCCGGGAGCGATCGCGATCCCGGTCGATCGGAGGTGAACACCCCCGGCGGGTCTCACCCGTTCGGCTGAGAGGATCGCAAAGGCGGTCGCGAGGCGATTCACGCTCTCCTCCGTGTCGCCGATGGTGATCAGGCAGACGACGCTGACGAGATCGCTCATCTCCGGCTGAATCGCGAAGCGATCCCGCAGCGCCCGCTCCGCGGCAAAGCCGGAGAGGCCAGCCTCGTGGACGTCGATCACCAGTTTGGTGGGGTCGAACCGGAAGGGGTCGAGCCCCAATCGCTCGGCGGAAAGGACCGAGATCCCGGACAGGGCGTTGAGCTGAGACCGTGCCCGGCCCGCGAGGGCGATCGTTCGATCGAGGAGACGCTCGCCGTGGAGCGCCATTTGGCGCCGTGCCGCGTCGATCGACGCCAGGATCGTGGCCGCGGGACTCGTCGTTTGGACCATGCCGACGGCGGTTGCCACCCGCGCGACATTGACCCGCGGTCCCTGGACATGGAGCACGGACGCCTGGGTGAGGCCGGCCAGCACCTTATGGATGCTCGCAACCGCGCCATCGGCCCCGCTTCGCATCGCGGATGGGGGAAGGGCCGGATGGAAGTGAATATGTGGCGCCCAGGCCTCATCGACGAACAGCATCCCCCCTCGATCATGGGTGACCGTGGCGATCGCGGCGAGGTCGGAGGCGACGCCGCAGTACGAGGGACTGACGACGATTACCAGCCGCGCCGTCGGATGGGCATCGAGCGCCGCGGCGACATCGCTCGCGGCGATGCCGAGGCCGACCTGGAGCGTGTCATGGAGGCGTGGAGCGATATACACCGGCCGCGCGCCGGTGAGGATCAGGGCGACCAGCAGTGACTTGTGGATGTCACGGGCGATGATCACCTCATCGCCTGGTTGGACGGTCGCCAGGAGAAATGCCTGGTTCCCGGCCGACGATCCGTTGACTAGATAGAAGCTGCGGTCAGCGCCCCAGGCGTCGGCGCCGAGGGCTTCGGCCTGCCCGAGCGTGTCGCCCCGGAAATGGCTATCGTCAATGCCACCGCCGAGGGGGATGTCGGCGCTGAATGCGGCCGGTCCAAGCCGCTTGACGATCTCCGGGTCGGCGCCAGCACCTCGCTTGTGACCGGGCGTGGAGAAGGGAAGCATGCCGTGCTGCTGATACCGCGCCAGGGCCTCGACGAGTGGGGCGCGATAGTGATCGGGCGCCGGCATGGGGCGGCCTCCGCGGCGAACGGGTCATCATGACGAGGGCGGGGAGAAGCAGGGGATGGGTGAGTGCGAAGGATACTTGCTGCGGTTAACCCGCGTCCGGTGCGATCGCGTCCTCGACTGCAGCTGGCGAGACCACGGCGTCCGCCAGCACTGCCCCGGCGATGGGGCACTCAAAGCAGCGGCGCGGTGCGCACAACGTCTGGTCGAGGTGGATCAATCCCTGCTGGCCACGCGCGCCAAGCGGTCGCAGGCGGAGACCGCCGGTGACCTGACCGAGCGCGCGCCGGGTGACGGCGTTCGATTCCGACGCGGCGAGACGCTCCCAGAGCGACGCGGCGGTGGCGATCAGTGCCCCGTCATCGGTCTGCTCGGCGAGCGCGAAGGCGAGGGGGAGCAGCGCGTTGACGACCAGATCAATGGCGCGGTCGGCACCGATGCCGGGATGGGAGTCCCGTTTAGTTAGCTCGCGTAGCGCCATCGTCGCGTCGGCCGCGCTTCGAACCGGCGACAGCAGTTCCGCGACGAGTCCGCCGCTGGCTGCCGCGAGCATGTTGGCCCCGGCTGCGAGACGGGTTACCGGATGGTTTGCGGGACGGACACGGGCGCGAGTCCATGCCGTCGGCGCCTGAGTCTGACCCGACCATGGGGTTCCATACCGCTCCCAGCATCGTTCCAGCTCGACGACATCGGCCGGTGCGAGGTGCGCGAAGGAGGCGTCGACCGGCGAGAGGGGAAGCAGACCGGCAGCACCAAGGAGCAGACCCCGGGCGAGGGCCGTTCGGATCGATGGAGGATGGGCGTTGACGGTCGATTCGATGGCGACTAGCGGCAGGGTGACCGCCAGCTCGCGCATCGGTTCCCGATTCTGGCTGAAGCCCAGACCGTCCCAGATCTCCGCGTAGAGCACCTGACCGGGCGTCTCGGCGGTGAGCCGCGCCTGGAGACGCGCCGCCTTTGCCGCCAGGCGCTGGTCGCCGAGGCGCCAGAGGATTTCGGCGACGCGCCCCGGTTCGCGTTGTGCCAACTCGGGCGCGCAACTCTCGCCTCCAAAGCGATCCCAGGTGGCATCGGCGGCGGTGACCTCGGCAAGCGGACCGGTCAGCAGCCCGCGCAGCTCGATGACCGGCGCGACACGGCCGTCGCTGCGCCGAGTTTCGGCGCCGTCGTGGTCCAAGACGACGTGCAGGATGACGTCGTCATAGCGCGGATCGACGTGGTGCCCGTGCGCCGCCCAGCCCGAGGTTCGCCGGTGGACCTCGATGCTGCCGTGGCGCATCTCGCGACCCTCAAAGAGGATGATCGCGTTGCAGAAGTCAGGTCCAAAGCCATGCGTCCAGGTGCCCCGAAAGACGACCTCGACCAGCCGGCCATCCGTCGTACAGAGCGGACCGGTGAACTGTTGCCGGTGCCAGGCATCGCTCAGGGCTATCTCCGGGACATGCTCGGCGGCGGGCATCGGCTTCCCCCGTGAGAATGGCGAGCGCTCTCCGCTCGTGATCCCACGATACCGGGTCTTTGCCCGGGCGGGAAGGGGACGCTGGGATCCAGATCCTGGAACTCTCGTCTATGCTTGCACCGGTGAAACTCGCGCTCGCATCCTAAGGAATGGTGAATGGTGCAGTCCGACCCGGCGCCGTCGTCAGGATCACCACTGATCACCGTCCTTGAGCCAGCACCAGACCATACTCCGGGGATTGGTCATTACATCGCCCAGCTGACGGAGACACGGGCGGAGTTGCTGCGCCCTCTCGAAGGATTGAGTCCTGAGGCTTTGAGCTGGCATCCGACCGACGAGGTCGAGTCGATTGGGACACAGCTGCTGCATGTCGCCGCGGTCGAATGGAGCTGGGTGTTCGAGGAAATCTTTCGGCGTTCGAGTGACGAGTACGACGGCTGGGAAGAGGCAATGCCGATCCGCGCGGGCGTCGCGCAGGTTTCCGGGCAGCCGCTCTCCTATTTCACCAAACGCCTGGAGCGGGTCCGAACCGACGTTGTCGCTGCCCTGGCCTCAATCTCCGACACCGACCTCGGTCGTCTCGAGGCCGATGCCTCGCCTCCCCCCGGCGTTGCGGCGGAGACCAGACTCTATTCGATCGACTGGATCCTGTTTCACCTCGTCCATCATGGGGCGCATCACGCGGGTCAGGTCGAGTTGCTGGTTCGCTTGCTGCCCACGGCGTTGTGACGGGCACACAATCCTGAGCGCCACCGCGCTCAGTCCGTCTTGATCAGACCATCTCGGTGCCCATTGACCGGGCGGTCCATGATGCCTGATGCAGAGATGGCTACGGGGGTTAACGGCGGGATGGCGGCGGCACGGCCTCGGTGGTACGGCGGTTTCGTCGTGATGACGATCGCCTCGCACCATGGAGCGGCGAGGTCGCGCGGGCTACGTCTCGAAGGGGACCGGCGCCTCCTCCGGCTCAAGACCGAGGGCGGCACGCTGGCGGTCGCGTCGATACCGGTCGATCGCGGCCTGGACGGTGCCGAGTGCCAGCGTCGCGCAGCGGACGCGGCTCTTGACCACGTCTTCACCCATCTCCTCGATCATCGTGGGCAGACCGAGCTCCTTGACCTCGTCGAGGGTCATGCCGTCGATCAGCTCGGTCACGATTGAGCCACCGGCCTGGCTGATTGTGCACCCTTCCCCTTCAAAGCTGACCGCCTCGATTCGCTCATCTTCGCCCACCTTCAGGTAGACGGTGATAAGGTCGCCGCAACCGGGATTTCCCCCGCCGAGCTGGATGTCCGCCTCGGGCATCCGGTGCTTGTGCCGCGGGTGATCGTAGTGATCGAGGATGTTCTCAACGTATGCCTGCCGGTCCACGAATCGTTTCCTTTCGGGCGATGGAGCTGTTTCCGGTCGCCGCGTGCCGGCGACCCTTCCCAAAGTATACCCATGGCGCTCCCCCGAACCCTCTGCACCGAACGTATCCCTGTCCGGTCGGACGCGCAACGCTGGTCCGGCGTCAGCCGCGGACCACGCCGCATCGGTCTCCCGTCGGGACGAGCCGCTCGTGAGCCGTCTGGATCGTCCCCCCGGCAATGCGATTGACAGCGGGGCTCCCTCGGATTTGCTCGGAGCAGGCCCTTTTTGGCCGGTTGTTGCACTTGCGGTGGGCTATCTCCTGCTGCTCGTCGTGTTGATCTGGCTGATGCTTGGCCCTCCCGTGGGCTTCCCCGGCTTCGCCCGTGATACTGCGACCGTCGAGGCTCCGCGGCGGGTCGCGTTGTATGCGGACGCGCTCGATGTGGGCGCCTCGCCGCTGTCAGACGGCGCCTACGTCTGGAGTGTCCGGGCGACCCTCGGGGCTCTCTTTCTCCTTCACGGGGCGGCTGTCTGGTGGGTGAGAACATCGCCCGTCATCCGCACGTGGGAGCGTCGCCTCTGGTACGGCCTGCCGGTCGCCGCGCTGACTATGGCGCTCGCCTACCCTCCGACCTCGGCGGACCTCTTCTACTACGCCGTGGCGGGTCACCTGGCGGCCGATCGGGGGCTCAATCCATACGTCGTGACCCCGGCGACCTTTCCTACCGATCCGCTCGTCCCGCTGAACTACTGGACGGGGATCACGTCGCCGTACGGTCCGCTCTGGACCACGCTCTCGCGCGGCGTGGTCGAGGTCGTCGGGGCCGACCCGCTGCGCGTTTCCCTCGCCTTCAAAGTGCTCGCGGCGGTATCGGCGATAGGGCTTACACTCGTCATTTCCCGCCTCGCTGAGGAGTCGTCGCCCGGAGCGGGCCTGGTGGCCTACGTCCTGGTCGGGTGGCAGCCAATCATGGTTCTCGAATCGGCCGGCACCGGTCATCACGATGCGCTGATCATGCTCCCCGCGTTGGTTGGGCTTGGACTGCTCGGCCGCGAGCGGACCCGAACCGCGCTGCTGGCACTGACGCTTTCGGCGCTCATGAAGCCGGTGACGGTGCCGCTCCTTGTCCTCGCGGCGGTGGCACGTCTGAGGGAGCGCCGGTGGCTGGGAGCGATCCGTGGCTGGAGCGGTGATCTTCTTGCTATTTCTCTGCTCGTCCTGCTGGTCAGCGCTCCCTACTGGGCGGGTGGCAAGATGCTGCGCTCGCTGCTCGCCGAACCGGGACGTCTTGTCTCCAATCCCTTCTACGGTCTTCTCGCCGATCTCATCGCCGCCGCATGGGGAGCGTCCGCCCGGGTCGAATTCGGACTGAGAGCCGGATCGATCTCGAAGATCACCGTGGCGACGATCGTCGTCGTGCTCTGCGGCTGGTTTGCGGTTCGCGTCTGGCGATCCTCCCCCAGGAACCGCGATCTCTTGAGGCTCGAGGCGATCGGATGGGCCGCGATCACCCTCGTCCTCGCCCTCGTGCCTTCCAGTGCCCACCCCTGGTACGCGATCTGGACACTGGGACCGGTGGCGCTCGTCGCGCGGGCGCGGGGCCGCGCCCTGGTCGCCTTTCTCCTCGTTATAGGTCTCTTCGCGCTTCTCTATCACACCGACGTGGCAGGTGGGTGACCGTTCGCTCGGGTCATCGACGGAGTGGATGTCCGCTCGTCGAAGGACCAGTTCACGGCTCGTCGGGCTGAGGAGCTGCGGTGGCGCACATGGCGGGAGCGTGATGTGGCCGCGGTTCAAGGTGCGGACGTTCTTAGAAACTCGCTGATGCGCTCGGCGGCGCGATCGAGCCAACCTTCTTCGCCGACATCGATAGCCTCGAGCCGCGGGTTGCGGCGGAGCCAGGTGGCCTGATGGCGCACGTAACGGTGGGTGGCAGTCTTGATCTGCTGCACCGCGTCACCAAGCGAGCTGGCCCCTTGCAGGTAGGGCAGCAGCTGACGGTATCCAATACTCGTCATGGCTGGTGCATCGGTCGCCACTCCACCCTCGACGAGGCGTCGAACCTCATCGACCAGACCACTGGCGATCAACTGATCGACGCGGTCGTCAATCCTCGCATGGAGGTCGGGACGGGCCAGCGTTAGGGCGATCTCCAGCGTGTCGAATGGGCGGGGACCGGCGCCTTCCTGCTGGCTCATCGGTACGCCGGTCGCGGCATGAATCTCCAGCGCCCGGACGACCCGGCGAGCATTGCCCGCTGCCCGTGTCGCCGCCAGGGCATCGACCGCCGCGAGCCGTTCGGTGACCGGTGCCAGTCCGTGCTCGGCGATCTCCGTCTCCAGAGCAGCGCGGAAGGCCCGATCGGGGGCGACGCGAGGGATCCGCCATCCTTCAAGGACGCCATTGACGTAGAGCGGGGTGCCGCCGACGAGGAAGGGGAGGCGGCCGCGCGCCAGCGTCGCGCTGATGGCCGCCATGGCCAGTTCCTGGTAGGTGGCAAGCGACATCGGCTCGTCGGGATCGATGATGTCGATGAGGTGGTGCGGCACGCCACGTCGCTCGGTGATCGTGGGTTTGGCGACGCCGATATCGAACCCTCGGTAGAGATAGCGGGAGTCGGCGTTCGTGATCTCGCCATCAAAGCGGCGCGCGAGCTCGACGGCGGCGCGGGTTTTCCCGACGGCCGTTGGCCCGACGACTGCCACCAGTTTGGGGCGCGGCTCGGTCGGGTTTTCGGCGCCCTCCTGGCCGTCCAGCGAGAGATCGCGGTTGTTTGGCCCTGCCACGACGGCTAGACTACCCTTCGTTCCCGGTTCGGCGCTCCGGTTGCTTGCCTGCGACAGACCGCCGGTCTGGACTCGTTCCGACGAACCATGACATCGACTGTTCCTGTTCCAGGAGACCCGCTGGTGCTTCGAGCGATCATTCAGATTCTCAAAATCGCGACTGTCCTGACGCTGGCGATCCTGACGCTTCTCGGGGGGCAGCGATTCTTCGATTACGCGGTGGACCGCTCGACCGCGGCCGATGTTGGCCGTCGGGTCGCCTTCTCCGTCTCCGAGGATGACACCACCGACAGCGTCGCCGACCGCCTCCATACCGCCGGACTGATTCGGTCCACGGTCGTTTTCGCCACCCAGCTTCGACTTTCCGGTGGCGCGTTCGTCCCCGGCGACTATACGTTGCGAAAGGGGATGACCGTCGCCGACATCATCGACCGCATCACCGGAAGCCAGGCGGCCGACACGGGCGACGACACCGAGGCGGCGCAGTTCGATATCACCATCCCCGAAGGATGGCGTACGGAACAGATCGCGGAAGAAGCCGAGAAGGATGGGCTTCAGGGCGGCTACGACGCCCTCCTGAAGGCTACGGAGACGATCAATCCCGACAACTACAACTTCCTTGCCGACCGGCCGGCCGGCGCCTCCCTTGAAGGGTTTCTTTTTCCCGATACCTACACCTTTGTCAGTAATGATCCGGAATATAACCTCCAGCTGATGCTCGATGATTTCGATGCCAAGTTTACTCCCGAGATGCGCAAGCGGGCGGACGAGATGGGGCTGACGATCTTTCAAGTCGTGACGCTGGCGTCGATTGTTGAGCGGGAGGCGGTTGTTCCCGAGGAGCGACCAACGATCGCCGGCGTCTACTTCAACCGGATTGACGCCGGCTGGAACCTCGACGCCGACCCGACGATGCAGTACGCGGTCGGGAAGCGAGGTGATTGGTGGCCGAAACTCGGCGGGAGTGACCTCGACGCGCTCGATCCGGCCAACGGCTATAACACTTACAAGAATCCAGGTCTTCCGGTTGGGCCGATCGCCAACCCCGGTCTCGCGTCCATTCAAGCGGTGCTCTCGCCGGAAGAGCACGACTATATGTTCTTCGTGGGCAAGGACGACGGTAGCGAGACTCACGCCTTCGCGGTGACCAAGGAAGAGCAGGACGCCAACGTCTGCCAATACCTGAAGCAATGTGATGGCTAGGCTGTGTTGTCTCCGAGCCCGGCGCCGGATGCATGACTGAGCCGTCTCCGCCTCGGGCGCGACTCCAGGTCGGTGTGATCGGTGATCCGGTCGCCCATTCCCTCTCTCCCGCGATGCAGCAGCCCGCGCTCGACGCGCTCGGCATTGCCGCGACCTACGAGCTCTGGCCGACCACCACTGAGGATCTCCCCACGCGCATCATGGGACTGCGTGCGCCGGATGTGCTCGGAGCAAATGTCACCGTGCCGCATAAGCGGGCCGTGATGTCGCTCCTCGATGAGGTCAGTCCACGGGCGCGTCGGGCTGGCGCGGTCAACACCATTGTCCGCCGTGGCGACCGGTTGCTGGGGGAAAACACCGACATCGACGGGTTCGCCACTGCGCTCCGGGAGGTGTGCCCCGACCCGGAGGGTCGTGATGCGCTCATCCTTGGCGCCGGTGGCGCGGCGCGGGCGGTGGTGCTGGCGCTGGAATCGGTCAGTGTGTCCCAGATCGCGGTCGCGAACCGGAGTGGCGAGCGACTCGACCAGTTGGTCAGCGATCTGGCGCCCACGACGGTTGCGCGGGTCCCCTACGACGATACGGCGCTGCGGCGGGCCATGGAGGCGGCGACCCTCGTCATCAACGCGACGGCGTTGGGCTGGAATACCGGCGAGTCACCTCTTTCCCTCGACCTGATCGATGCTCTGCCGGTTGATGCCCTCGTCGTCGATCTGACCTACCGGGAGACCGATCTGCTGGCGGCGGCGCGCCAACGGGGGCTGGCAACGCTCGATGGCTTGCCGATGCTGGTCTATCAGGGGGCGCGTTCGCTGGAGCTCTGGACCGGCAGGGCGGCTCCGGTTGACCTGATGTTGGTCGCGGCCGCGGCCGCTCGCGCCGCGACGCACTGACTGCTCGGCTGGGTTCCAGCCTATGGGACCGGGTCGCCAGGCTGCCTGTGCCGCGCTATCTCGCTTCTCACGGGACACACCTCACCTCACATGATTGGTCCCAGTGGATCATGGCGAGGGGCCAATCTGGCAATCGAGGCACCACGGCGATGATGCCGATCGTGACCGCTTCGGTGGCCAGGGTGTCCTCCGCTCCGACCGTGATGTATCGAACGTTCGTCTACCCGGCGTCATGTGCGGGCACCCTCCGGTGTCTGCTCATTGACGACCGCGGTCGTTGGGATCATCTGCCGCGTCAGCTTGACCGGTGTGAGATCACCCTGTCGCGCCGCGAGTCCGTCTGTTACTATGCGGCGTCGTGTCATGGTTCGGCCCTGGAACCCGTCGTGTCGACGCGGTGTCTGAGGCGGACCCCCGATTGCGATCTCTACGCGCCATTCCCAAGGAGGATCCCATGCGGCAGTCGTTGAAGAGTCCCGCGATTAGCAGCCTCTTCAACGAAGGTATGGTGCATGGCGACAATCACCCTAGGGACGAAGGCGTATGTCGACGCCGGTAACACGAGTCCTACCGAACGCATTCTCTTCGCGACCGGCGTCATCTCATCGGCCGGCAGCGTCGACCGGGGCACGACCCGGACCGGCACCAGCGAGTTGGAGCGGCCTCGCGGCATCAGCATCAACTCCCCGGTCGTCGCGTTTCGGCTGAATCAGCGCCGCACCGTTCAACTGATCGACACCCCGGGCCACGCCGACCTCAGCGATGAGGTCGAGCGCTCGCTCAGCGTGCTCAACGGCGTCCTGCTGATGGGCCTGGCGGTCATGGGAGGGCAGTTCCACACCCGTCGGCTCGCGCAAGCGGTCCGTGCCGCTCTCCCCATGTTTCTCTTCATCAACAACGTCGGTCGACCCGTCACGGGTGCCAAGCCGAGGTGGTGCCCGTGAACCCTTTTCGGGCGCTGAACCGCTATGCGCGCCTGTTGGCTCACTATCTCCGGCCCCAGTGGCCCCGGATGGTCCTCCTGGCCGTGACCCTCTGCGGCGCCATTTCCGTGCAGGTCATCACACCGCTGGTGGCGAGCCGCTTCATCGACCGGGCCACCTCCGGCGCGGCTCTGCGCGATTTGACGTTCCTGGCGCTGCTGACCATGGGTCTGGCCGTGGCGGGACAGGGCGTGGCTGTCGCCGAGACGTACGTGGCCGAACAGGTGAGCTGGGCAGCCACCAACGCGCTGCGCGCCGACCTTATCACCCACCTTTTGCGCCTCGACTCCACCTTTCACACGGTCCACACGCCAGGCGAATTGATCGAACGGGTGGACGGTGACGTGGCCACCCTGTCCCGCTTTTTCTCACGATTTGTGGTCAATGTGCTCGGCAACGGTGTCTTGGTACTGGGCGTGCTCGGACTGCTCTTGTACGTGGATTGGCGGGTGGGCCTCGGGCTGGGCGTCTTTGTCGCGCTGGCTCTGGCCGCCATGCTGCGCATCCGCGCTATTGCCGTCCCCTCGTGGGCCGCGGAGCGCCAGGCGAGCGCCGATTTCTATGGCTTTCTGGGCGAATACCTGGCCGGGCTAGAGGATGTCCGTTCCAGCGGCGCGGGCGGGTTTGTGCTGCGCCGCTGCGCCGATGTGATGCGGTCGTGGCTGGCCGTGACGCTCAAGGCGCAGATGAGGGGCTACGCCCTGGTCGCCAGTAGCGAGGGGCTGTTTGCTCTCGGCACGGCTGTCGCCTTCGCCCTGAGTGCCGTGCTGTTCACGAACGGCACGCTGACCATCGGCACCGTCTATCTGGTCTTCCGGTATACCGAGATGCTGCGCCAGCCGACCGAGCAGATCGGCAACGAAGTGCAGGACCTGCAACAAGCGGACGCCGGCATAGGCCGCATCGAGGCACTCCTGAGCACGGCGCCGCGCCTGGCCGATGGTCCCGATATCGCGCTGCCACCCGGTCCGCTCGCGGTGGAGCTGGATAACGTCTCATTCGCCTATGCGGAAGACGCCCCAGTTCTGCGCAACGTGAGCCTCTGCCTGCAGCCGGGCCGGGTGCTGGGTGTGGTGGGACGCACCGGCAGCGGGAAGACAACGCTGACGCGGCTGCTCGCGCGCTTCTACGATCCATTGGCTGGCACGGTGCGGCTGGGGGGCGTGGACGTGCGGACGGTCCGTGTCGCGGCGGTGCGTGCGCGCATCGGTCTGGTCAGTCAGGAGGTCCACCTCTTCAATGCCAGCGTGCGCGACAACGTGACCCTCTTCGATGACGGCGTGCCGGACGACCGGATCCACGCCGTGCTCGACACGCTGGGACTGGTCGATTGGCTCCGAGAGCTGCCGCATGGACTCGACACCCGGCTCGGGCCTGGCGGCGTCGGGCTCTCGGCCGGGCAGGCTCAGGTGCTGGCCTTCGCGCGCATCTTCCTGCGCGATCCCGAGGTGGTGATCCTGGATGAGGCGTCCTCACGGCTTGACCCGGTCACGGAGCGGCTGGTGCATTCCGCGCTCGGCCGGCTGCTCGGCGGCCGTACCGGTGTCATCGTGGCGCATCGGCTGGCCACTGTCGCGTTCGCCGACGACATCCTGGTCCTTGAGGATGGGCAGGTGCGTGAGCACGGACCGCGGCTGGCGCTCGCGGCCGACCCTTCCTCCCGCTTTGCCGCGCTGCTGCGGCTGGCCGCGGCCCCATGAAGCCGCTCCCTACCTGGCGCTACCTAATGAAGATGGCGCGCTCCGCGCCCCGGCTCTACCTGCTCCATGCACTGTTGTGGGGCGTGATGAACATGTCGTCGCTCCTGCCGGGGCTGATCGCTCGCGCCTTCTTCGATGCGCTCACCGGTCAGGCACACCCGCCGATGGGACCGGCGGGTCCGATCGGGCTGCTGGTTCTGATCGCCGTGGGCCGTGCGGCGCTATGGCTCATTGCCGGCTTCATCGAGGTCACCCTTCGATTCACGATGAGCGGGATGGTGCGTCGCAACCTGCTGGGGCACCTGGTGGGCCAGCCAGGCTCCCGTGTGCTGCCCTACTCCATCGGCGAGACCATCAGCCGCTTTCGCGACGATGCCCACCAGGCCGAGGACAATCTGGACTGGACAGACGAGATCGTGGGTCAGTGTCTGTTTGCCGGGGTGGCCCTCCTGGTGCTCTTGCATGTCGACGCGCGCATGACGCTGATCGCCGTTCTGCCCCTGGTCATCGTGACGGCGGCAGCGCGGCGGGCCAGCGCGGCTCTTGGCCGCTACCGCGCGGCCAGCAGCCAGGCTACCAGCCAGGTCACTGGAGCCATCGGCGATATCCTGGCGGCGGTGCAGACGGTGCAGGCCGCTGGTGCCGAGGAGCGAACCGTTGCCCACTTCCGACGGCTGAACGAGCAGCGCCGATCAGCGATGCTGCTCGACCGGCTCGTGACGCAGGCTCTGGATGCCATCACGGCGAACACGGTCAGCGTGGGCACGGGTCTGATCATGCTGCTGGCCGCCGGACGGCTGCGTGACGGCAGCATGACGGTGGGCGACTTTGTCCTCTTTGTCTCCTACCTGGGCTTCGTCGCCGATTTTTCCGACGGGCTCGCGCAGTTCCTGGCCCACTATGGGCAGACCGGGGTTGCCTTTACACGCATGAATGACCTGCTGGGAGGCGCCCCGCCGGACGCGCTGGTGGCGCCTACTCCCCTGCACCTGCGCGGACCACTACCGAGCGTGCCACCGCCAGCACGCGGCGCGACCGACCGGTTGGTCCTCCTGGAAGTGCGGGGTCTGACCTATCGCCACCCACCGTCGGAGCAGGGTATTGAGGCGGTGAACCTGAACCTGTCACGAGGCAGCCTGACGGTGGTGACGGGTCGGGTCGGGTCGGGAAAGTCGACGCTGCTTCGGGTCATCCTGGGCTTGCTGCCGATGGAGGCGGGCGAGATCTGGTGGAACGGCCGCCGCGTGGATGACCCGGCCTCCTTCCTTGTGCCGCCTCGCGCGGCCTACACGGCGCAGGTACCGCGCCTGTTCAGCGAGACGTTCAAGCAGAACATCCTCCTCGGGCTACCGGACGACGGCGCGGCCGTGATGGCCGCCGTGCGCGGCGCCGTCCTGGAGGACGACGTGCAGGCGATGGAGGCGGGGATCGAAACGCCCGTGGGCACCCGAGGCGTCCGGCTCTCAGGGGGTCAGGTGCAGCGCGCGGCGGCGGCGCGAATGTTGGTGCGCGGCGCCGAGTTGCTGGTGATCGACGACCTGTCCAGCGCGCTGGACGTCGAGACGGAGCGTGTGTTGTGGGAGCGTCTGTTCACAAGCGGGAATGTGACGTGCCTGGCCGTGTCTCACCGCCGCACCGTGCTGCGCCGCGCCGACCACATCGTCGTGTTGAAGGAGGGCCAGGTCGAAGCCCAGGGGACACTTGCCTTCGTCCTCGCGACGAGCTCGGAGATGCGGTCGTTATGGCACGACGTGGATGATCCTGTTGTCCCGGCGTAGTCCTTGCCCCCCGTGTGTTCTGGCGCGACCACGGATGCGACAAACACCGTGGCCTGCCTCGTCCGAAGGCAACGTGCTCGGGCCAGCGGGCGTTCAGCATGCACCCGCGCCGGACCCGAGACTAGAGCCTGTTATGCACTTTGAGACGTCCTGCCGAGGGTTTCGAGGGTCGTGACGCCCTGAGAGCGTTCAGGATGAACCGACCAGAACCGCAGGATGCCGAGCCGACGCAGCGTCAATGACCATAGGAGGCTCAACATGATGATGTCCTACGAAGAATTGCCGCTTCCACGATTCAACCTCTCTGAAAGTTCATAACAGGCTCTAGCAATGGACGTGGACCGGTGGCTGCTGCCGGTCACCCTTGTCTACGTACGCGTGTAGACAACCTTGGATCGCTGTCCTTACGTGGCGTTCGCTTTGCTGGTCCTGCATAATGCCCATCCGCTGCTAAGAGTGTTATGACAGTACATGTCGGGCGTTAGAGGCGGCCTGAGGGCGGCAGCCGAGAATGTCCTTTGGCGGAGCGTGCGAAAGACACCGACACGGAATCTAGACTGTCCCGCCCGTGGTGGCGGTTTCAGAAACAGTGCTGGGGAAACGCGGCATGAAGAAGCAGGCGACGAAGAACGATGCGCGCAAGCGTGGCACGCGAACAAGGGTGAACCCGATCGCCGTAGGCAAGACGTTGACTGCTGGTTCACGGGTCGACAAGACCGTGTGGCCTGTGGTCGCGGCCGCGCCGACGGTTCCGTACGCGCTCGGGGGCGCGCAGGTAGTCGTGGTGGCTGCGCTTGTCTTCCTGGAACTCGCCCGCCCGGCGCGACATCCCGGGTTCCCGATCTTCAGCTACCTCATCGCCTCCCCCGGGGGACCTCAGCGGATTGCGCTCTTCCAGGACCCGCTCAGTTGGCTGCCAGGGGTGCATAATCCGGGGCTCGACCCGCGACTCTCTCGCTGGGGGCTAGGTGCCGCCTTAGCGGCGCTAGCTCTGCTCCAGATCGCGGCTCTGGTCGTCTGCATGCGGCGGGCGGACGCCGGTCGCCGCGATTCGGTCGGCGCCTGGCTGGTCGGCCCAACGCTGAGTTCGGTCGTCCTGCTGGCCTTCCCACCGCTGTCGTCCGATCCCTTCTCCTACGCGAGCAGGGGCTACGCCACTTTAGTCAACCGCAACCCGTACCTCATCCCGCCTCGGGCTGTCCCAAGCGACCCATTTTCGACGTTCAGCGATTGGAACCGCATCACCTCACCCTACGGGCCGCTCTGGACGACCATGAGCGGCGGCCTGGTGGCCCTCACCCATTCAGACGTGGTCATGACTGTGCTCGCGTTCAAGGTGGTCGCCGGGCTCAGCGCTCTTGGCTTGGCGCTTATGACCTACGCGCTCGCGGGACGGCTGACGGAGGACCGGGGTAGGCGGCTTGGAGCGATGGTGCTCGTTGCCTGGCAGCCGATCGTACTGATTGAAACGACTGGCATGGCTCACAATGACGCGATCATGCTGCTCGCCGCCCTGGGAGGGCTGCTGCTACTCACAACGGACAAGCGCGGCGCGACGCGAAGCGGGTTGCTGCTGATTGCCGCGTCAGTGCTAGTCAAGTATGCGACGCTGCCACTGCTCGGTCTGGCGGTCCTGTGGCGCCTGCGTCCGCGGGAACGGGCAGCGGGGGGTCGGCTCATCGTAGGTCGGTGGTTGGTAGACGGGTTCGCCGTTGGACTCCTCGCGATATTGGCCTTTGCTCCCTACTGGTCCGGCAGGCGGACCCTCCGTTCGCTCGTCCAGCAGGAGTCGGGCAGGACCTCTATCAACCCGCTCTGGCGCCTGGTGAAGCAGGCGGTAGGGGTGGGTGTCGCCTCCCAGGACGCGACGCGAGTTGGTAGCCAGTTCATCGTTGTCCTCCTCCTGTTCGCCGCCCTCGCCGGGCTCCTGCGCGCGATCGGGTCCACTGATCCTACAAAGGGTGACATCGTTGCTGTAGACCGCCTTCTGCTGCGCCACCATGTTCGCGCCTGGGCGATCGTCACCGCTGCTCCTGCCCATTTGCTCGTCAATAGTCACCCCTGGTACGGCATCTGGGCAGCCAGCCCGGTGGCGCTGGCGTGGGCATCTGGATGGCCGGCATTGCGGAACCCGGAGACATCGCCGGTGCCGGGACGCTTACGCTCGAGGTCTCCTAGACGGAAGGTGCCGACCCGGGCACCATGGTGGCGGCCGTGGTGGCTACCGCTCTACCTCGCCTTCACGATATCCATCGCCATCCTCTATTACGACAAGATTGCTCCGGCCGGTGCGATATGGAGTTGGTTCGAGTTCGACGGGATTCTGGTCAACCACGGTCGGGGCTATGCCGATACGGGCATATGGAAGACCAACTGGATCGTCGGGTCCGCTGACCCTGGTGATCGTGCGGACTATGCGGTGGAAGCGGAGATCCGGCTTGACCGTCCCCCGGCCTGCGGCAGCTTCGGCATCGTCGTCCGTGCCCAGTATCAGGCCGGCATTCACCTCTGCGGCGGTCATCCAGCGTCACTCCGTGCCAAGCCTGGAGACGTATTGCAGGAAGCGGACGTCCCTGTAGACACTGACTGGCACCGGTACCGCGTTGAAGCGAGTGGCAACACTATCCGGTTCTTGATCGACGGGATTGTGGTGCTCGAGGCCGTTGATGACCGGTACCTCGGCCCTGGCCGGGTGGGCCTCTGGAGTGATCGCGCTCAGGTTACGGTCCGCAACTTTCGCCTAGTTGAGCTGAAGCCGTAGAGATCCGCTGTTCCCTGGCTCGGTGACAGCCGTTCGAAGCCTGTGAAAGGACCGCCTGAACCTTGGCCATCATCGGTGACCACGTCAATCGGTACACGGCCACGCGAGCACCTCGGAACGTCCCACACGGGGGCGGATAATGCGTTCGAATGTCAGGCGATCGTTGAGGCAGCTTCGATGGAAGCTAATCGGCTGGCGTCGAGGTGAGGCGGACGCTGACATCCTCTATCATCGACTGGAGACTGCTGGCGATCATCGGTCAAGCGGCTCGGCGAGCACGGAAGTGTTTGACCATGTCAGTGAATAGCTCCTCCCGGACCACCGATGTACCCGACGCGAGACCGGACGTTCCGTGCCGTGTCACCTCTGCTCCCAACAGCCGGTGGGTAGCCAAGGACGGTGGGCCGAGAGAAGCTCGGCTTACTTTTGCGCCACGACGGAGCGGACGTAGAGCACGGAGGAGCGATCGGAGTAAATCTCGGTCCAGCCCGGCTCGACTCGCAGCCGGTTACTGAGGCCGTCGACGTGCCTGACGAGGACGGCGTCAACTCCCTCGTCCTCGAAGGTTTGCTGCCATCCCTGGCTACCCCTAATGAGGCTGCGGTAGCGGCGGAGGAAAGGGTCCCCATACATCTCCTCGCGCCCGTCGACGAAGACCTTCATCCGTCCGTCGAAGCGGTTAATTAAGAAGCCACCGTAGTCATAGACGTTGAACAGGCGCGCCTTCGGGTAATCCTCGAGCAGAATGGTGCTCGCAACTTGCGGGTAGCCCCAGGGGACCGGTTCGCGCCGAAACTGTGACCACTCGGCGTTAAGCGCGATCGCCAACGCGACAGCAGCCGCGAGCAATGGTGGGGCCAGCACCCACGGGTGGCGTGGCACGAGCGGCACAGGGGCCAGGGCAGGGCGCGTCCCCTGGTCCTGTGCCCACCGCCAGACGAGCCAACCGGCAAACACGATGGAAAGCATCACGAAGATCGGGATGAAGCGGATGGCCTTGAACGACTCATAGAGTAGGAGCAGGACTGGAGCGGCGGGCCAAATGTGTAACCGCAGCAACTGCCAGGCGGCGAATGGGGCGACCGGCAAGGCAAGCAGGAAGGGGAGGTGAACCGGGTCGTCGAGCTTCGGGCTCATCCACTCGTGGACAAGTGAATAGCGCACCGCATCGGGGTCCTGGTACTTGAAGACCGCGACGAGCAGTTCGGGCCCGCGCGGGTTGACTAGCAGCGCCAAAAGACACAGGAGGCTCACGACGGCAAGGTGACGATCGAGCCGCCGGTGGAGGAGGCGGTCCAGGACGAAGGCGCCGAGGCAGCCGATGCCGATGAGTGCCGTCAAGTTGAGGTTAACCCAGAGAACGAAGAGAGGTGGCAGCACCCAAAGGGAGCGCCGGTGCTTAGTGTCGTAGGCGGCCAATTCGGAGAAAAGTACGCCGAACAGCGCAAAGGTCCAGGCCTGCGGACGCACCATTATCACTCCGGTGCGTGCCAAGGCGCTGCCCCAGAGCACCGTCAGGAGGACCGCCGCCCGTCGGCTCAGGCCGTACCTTCGTGCAGCGGACAGGAGCCACCAGTATCCAGTGACGGTAAGGATAGCAGTGAAGCTGATGGCACCGGCGTAGCCGCCGGCGCGGACAGTGACTGCCAAGATGAGCTCGGCCAGCCACTCATGAGCAATCCAATTCTCGCCACCATGAGTCCACGAGAAGGGATCGGTGGTCGGAACGCGGTGATGGTCGAGGATCCAGTTTCCCGTGGCGAGATGCCACCAGTAGTCGTTGTCCATCCACGGCAGTCCGTCTAGCTTCAACCCCGTGGTGAGAATCATGCCGACAACGACGATAGGGACAGTAAGGAGGACGACGACCCAGAGCGGCGCTTCCGCACCGAGGGCGCGGTCGATCCACCAGGGTCGAGGCACGTGACGAGCCCGGGTCATGACGGTCGATAGCCAAGTGGGCGCGGCGCGGCCAGACGATCGGTGCTGACGACGGTGAGTGGGTCGGGTAGCTGGGCGGGATGGGGTAGCGGAAGCGGCGCTGACAGCAACTGCGCTTTTTCCCGTCGGTGCTCGCCTGCGCCTCCCTGCCTTCCGCGCCGACGAGCGGAGCGATGGTTTCGACATCATCAGGTTCCCTTGCATGCGTAGCGACGGGCTGTGGAAAGCTGCCCGTCCCGTGAGGCAGGGAAGTCGACTCGTTCCCTGTGCCAGATGGCGGGCTCACGCGCGTGGCGTATGGACGCTTCATGAGCTGCTTTAGCCGCGCCTGACGACCTGAGATCGCTCTTCAAGGGGTTGCTGACGATGATAGCGTGGACACATTAGCCCCGCGGAGGCAGCGCACCTCATTGGCGGCGGCATCAGACGGCTGATGCATGTAGGCGACCCAGATCCGTCCATCAGGACCGACTGCGACCGATGCGCGAGCCTGGAGACCGTCTTCATCGCCGGTGAGGATGACCTCAGGAGACGCTTTCTCGGTTCCGGCTGGCACGACTTGAGCGCCCACCTCGACCTGCTGGTTACGGCCGTGGGTGTAGACGACGGCGGCGTTGCCATCCGCGCTGACGGAGAGACTTGGCTGGTACCCGAGGTCGCCGGAGCCGACCGCGAACTCCTTCCCCCAGTCGCCGGCCCCGGCATCGAGGCGTCGCATCGTCATCGTGTTCTTGCCATCCGTGATGCGGCCGATGATAGCGACCGCGCCACCCTTGGGGTTGCTCGCCAGATCGACGAGGCGACCGCCCGTCTCGGCGGTACCGGCGTCGACAAAGAGCGTGGGTTTCGACCATCCCTGTGGGTTATTGAGGGACCGGGTGCTCCACTCCACCCGTCGCGCACGGTTTTGCTCCTCTGGCGATCCCTGATAGATCGACCAGATGGCGACCAATCGTTCGCCATCGATGGCCATGATCGGCCAGGCCGCGTTGGCGTCGGCGCTGGCACGCTGGTCGACCTGCGTCGGGGCGTTCCATGTGCCGTCCACCAGGTCACTGCTGAAAACATCGGCGTTGGCCGAGGTCACCTGTCTCGCCGCCGCGTCCACGGCGCGCTGGTCACGCCAGATGACGTGAAGACCGTCGCGGTTGTCAATCGCGAGCGACGGCATCATCTGATGACCGGCATTCGGATCGGTCGCGACCGGAGTCGGGGCAACCCATCCACCCTGCCCGTCGCTGTGCGTGTACACGAGCGTTGAAAAGACGCCGGCATCGCCATTCTTGCGGTCGGAGTAGACGAGATGCACCGTGCCTTTGCTGTCGACGACCGCGCTGGGACCGAACTGGATCTCACCCCCCGGTAATGCCTTGGCGGGCAGCCAGACGCTGCCCGCGGGATCGAACCTCGCCGCGTAGAGCCGTTGCGTGCCGATCACATCGGGGAGCTTCGCTTGGGCGCTGAAGAAGGCCCACGCGCCATTGTCCGGTGTGGTGATGAGCAACGGCATCCAGTCGATCCAGATGTTGTACGGCATGACGGTGCCGTCCTGCTCGACTCGCAGGACATCGTAGCTCGGCTGCGATGTCTGGGCCGCAATCGCCGTCGGCTGGATCAGAGATGAGGAGAGGATACAGAGGGCAAGGAGCGCGACGTGACGGCTGCGCGACGAAATCAGGTGGACCGCAATCGACATAAGTGGATTCCTCGTCTGGTGACTGGCCAACGCGGCGCGATTGGACGGCAAAGACACGAGTATCCGTCGCATCTATGGACAGTTTGGGATGCTACCACGCTTACATGAGATGGCTTCGGCTCGACTCGCGTCGTCGGGGCGCACGAGGGGACCGGATCGTTGATGACCCGGTCCCACTCGACGAGCGCTACGGTGCGACGAGGAACTCGTCGGTGACGAAACCGGCGACCGCCGGGTCATCCGTCGCCTGCACGGGGTACCAGGTGATGCCGTCGCCTTCGACAGGCGCCCCGGTGATCGTCAGCTCGCGGCCCTGCTCCAGCTCAGCGACGACACCACCCTCGGTGGTCGGCGCATCACGGAGCCGCACACCATTCTCCGACACCGTCGCCGTCGATCCCGCGGCGAAGCGCGGCTGGTCAGCGGCGGGTGTTTGAGTGGACGGTGCGGTTGGCGCTGGCGTCTCGGCCGGTTGAGGAACGGCGGTCGTCGCGGTGCTCGGTGTCGTGCCAGCCGCCGCCGTCGCCGCCGGGGTCGCCGCGGCCGCCGTACGGGTGCCAGTCACCGACATGCGCAGCAGGACGAGAACCCCATCGCTCTGCTGGCGTGGCACCTGGGCCATGCCGCCGGGAAAAAAGACACTATCGTCCGGGTTCAATAGATAGGCCGCGCCCGGCGTCGCATTCTGGTCAGCCAGTACACCGCCTCGCGAGATCTGCGGCGACGGACCGGCACTGAGCTGGAAGGCGAACGCCCCACGCTCGATCGAGAGCATGACCGGGCCACCGCGGGCGGGGATCGCCTCACCGGGGGCGAGCGCCAGCCGGTCGATGGTCACCGAGAGGGTGCCAGTCGGCCAGCCATTGGCGATGGCATCCCCGAGAATCTTCGATGTTACCCCTTGAAACGCATTTGGTCCGGGCGTGCCATCCACCCATTGAGCGCCCGGGGGACGCTGGCTTCCGGCCGGGAGAATCACGGCGGCCAGCAGCTGAACGACGTCTCGCCCGTTGTTGATGAAACCGAACGGGACGCTCTGCGGATAGACGATCTGGTCGCCACTCACCATCGGAAACGTTTTATCGATTGGTGTAACGCGGGCCGGCAATGGTTTCCCATCGGGGCCGCGCTGGGCGATGACCGCCTGTCCCCGCGTCTCGACCGTGAGGGTTCCGGCTTCGATGACACCGAACTCCGGTCCCGGATGCGTGTGGACTGGAACGCTTGCGCCCGGTTGCAACACGATCCGAACCATCCGGATGAAGGATGGAGCGCGAGGCAGTTCCTGCAACGTCGCGGCGAGCAAGCTCTCACTCAGCGGCGTTGACGTTTCCCCAGTGCCTGGTCCTGGGGTGGCGGCGCCTTGAGCGCGGGCTGTCCCGTTGCCGACGGGGGCAGTGACGAGGAAACCGCCTGACAGAAGGAGCGTTAACGCGAGCAGGACGGGAACAACTCGAAGCCAAGAACCGCGCATGCAACTCTCTCTACCCGTAGGTGCCCACGGGCGATGGCGTGCTGCAGCGCCGCCAACCCATCGATCACCGTCCCATGGTTCAGTGCTCGGGGAGGCCGCGATTCGACACCGCCGCGTTACCCGGCTCCGGTTTGTGGGCCCTTCCCACCGACGAAACTGTACGCTGGGCACCTGCCGCCGCGCCAACCATTGGTGGTCTTCGACGGCATTTGGGCTCAGCGGAGTGATGTCCATCGACGGATTCTCGAACCCTCACTTGTTGTCGTATGAGACTACATCATAGGGTGTGAACGGCCAGCCGCGAGGAAGTCACGCTCCACGCCGTCGACGGTTGGTTGGCTGGGGACGAGAGGCAAAACCAGCGAGGTCAAACCGTCGTACCTCCTTCAGGTGTGGTCGCTGTCATGCGTATCCACCCACCACGAGCCGTGACATTCACGCCCAAGCGGCGACCGCGGCGCCAGCTCCCTGCCGTCACGCTCGGCTAAGCGACCGTGAGACGGAATTCGGATTTCTATGGAGGAGAGACGTGTTGCAGCGATCCAAACGCCCCCTGTCGATCTGGGGCATCACGGCGCTCGCGTTACTTGCGCTTGCGTTGACCACAGGATCCGGCGGCTTGAGCGCGCACGTGCCGTCCGTCGATCTCTCCGCGACGGCGACAAGGGAAACTGAACTGACGGAGATCGCCGCGCTGAGGACCGAAGTTGCGTCGCTTCGAACCGCTGGAGCGGGCCGGACGGTGGACGATCCGCTTGGAGGTCGCCTGGGTGGTACGCGAGCCAGTTTTCGCCAAGAGTTTGGCGATCCGGAAGAATCCGACTCGCCGCGTGAGGATCGTTTCGTCGTCAGTGATGTTGGCGAAGTACGAGTGACGAGCGTTGGTGACCGGGCAGTTGAAGTGGCCATTGCACCGACGGCTGACGAGACCGGGACTGCAACGGCGGGATCGTCCGCATGGACGGACGATCAGGCGGACGACATCATCAACCGTTTCGCGCCGGCTGACGCGACGATCATCTCGGTCCAGCCCGAACCGAACATGGTGGAGCAGACGCGGGCCGGCAACAGCGAAGCGCTTGCCGCGATCACGCCGACCGTAATCACGTGTGGCGGCTCGGGCGACAGTGATTTTGACGTGACCGTGACTTTCGCTAATTCCCCCAATGTGGCGTCGATTGAGCTCGCCATCGCCGGTGATACGGTCGCGACCTCGGACGATGTCGCGCCGGTTGCGACCAGGGGGGGTGGTACCGTCGCCACAGTGAGCCTCGGTGGGTCGACGACGGTTAATGGTGTGCGTGTGGTAGCAGCTGGCGTGCAACGAGACGCCGCCGGCGCGCTCCCTACCCAAGACGACCAGCAGCTGGTGGCCGTTGAGGTTGAAATCCAGAACCAGACGTCGAGCGACCTCATCTACTCGGCCGACGATTTTCGGCTGTCGTTGGATGATGGTCATGAACTGACGGCAGCGTGCGGCGGCGTCGAGCCGGCCATCGTCGATGGCAAGCTCCCGCCGGACGAATCGGTGCGTGGTTGGGTTAGCTTCGCCATCCCTGAGGATGCCGTGCCGCTGCGCTTCACCTATCTTGTCGGCGGATCACCCACCGTACGCGCGGGTTTCAAGTTGCCTTAGGAGCCACGGTCGATCGGAGAACTGGCGATCGCCGGAGGAGCGTTGCGGGTCCCGGCGCTAGAGCCTGTTATGCACTGTCAGAGCACCCAGAGGAGCGGGAGGACGTTGTGCAGGGCGAGCAGGGCGAAGGCGATGACGTGAAACCCGGCCAGGGTGGTGGCCAGCCGCTCATCATCGCGGGCGAGGCGGCGGAAGCGGCTGGTCCAGGCAAAGCTGCGCTCCACCACCCAGCGCCGCGGCAGCAGCACAAAGCCGTGCTTGGCCGCGGACAACTTGACCACCTCCAAGCGCAGGCCATGGGTCGCCGCCTCAGTGGCCGGGGCAGTCCCGGTATAGCCCTGATCAACGAAGGCGACCTCCACGCTCTGACCGGTCGCCGCCTGGACCGCGGCGGTCAGGCGCTCGACCTGCGCCCGATCCTGCTCGTTGGCTGGGGTCACGTGCAGCGCCAGCAGGTGGTCGAGGGTGTCCACGGCGAGATGGACCGTGCTGCCTTGGCGGCGCTTATGGCCATCGTCGCCAGCGCGAGCGCCGCTTTCGGGCGTGGATTGCACCGTCCGGCTGCCGAAGATGGCTGCCGTCGGCGTCGGCGCCCGACCCTCCACCAGCCGCAGCAGCGCCCGCAGATCAGCCACCATCGCCTCAAAGACACTGGCGGCCAGCCAGCGGCAGGTCGTCTGATGGTGGTGCCAAGCGTCACGCTTACGGTGATCGGCTGCGTTCCTCGCCGACGTCCAGGAGGTGCTCGTGTGGCTCACTCTCGCCCGATCCCCGAGGTTGGTGGCGTCTACAGCATGATCGAAGCGGCTCGCCTCAAAGGGGTCTCCTATCGCACGGTTGCTCGCGCAGTCCGTCGTGGCGTGCTGCCGGCTCAGCGACTGGGGCGGATGATGATGATCGCGGCGGACGATTTGGACAGCTGGCAACCGATGGTGCAGCGGGCGCCGCACAAGTATCAACATCGACGTCCGGACCCCGCTGCCCGCCCAGCCCTGGTTGATCGAGATCCTGGCGAGCGGATTGATCTGGCTCGTCGTCTCATCCTGTTCTCAGAGACCGTTCACGCCGCTGCCCTGTCACTCCCATCGCCGGCATTCCTGACGCTGCTCAGCGAGCAACTCTGCTACGTGCTCGGTCTCACGCGGGTGACCGTGTGGACCGTCGATGGTGACCGTCGCCTGATGATCCGCCGTGCCAGCGCGGGGGTATCGCTGGAGCGAGAGCCTGACCACCTGCCGCTCGCCAGCGTTCCAGACTTTGCCGAGTATTTGGCGCATGGGACGGTGATGGCCGCCGACACGGCCATGTTTGGTGCCCCGCTGGTCTCAGGACGTGACCCCTCGACTCTCGTCATGGCCCCGTTACGCCTCGGCGGGCGATCGCTGGGCGTGCTCGTCGGTGACAGCGCGAGGGACTCGTTGGTGCTCACCAGCGATCACCAGGATCTTGTCTGGGGCATCGCCCACCAGACCGCCGTGGCCTTGGAACTGGCACGACTTCACGCTGACGTGACAGCGGTCGGCGATCGTGGCGCATCGATTGACGGCTTGCTGTCGTTGTGAGTGGTGGCTTTTCGGGCTGATCGGCTGTCGCTTCTCTGCCCTGACAGGTTTCTGACAGGTCGGCTTCCTACACTGATCGAGAACGTCGTTCGTCGGTGCGCACGCTGGACACCTTACTGGAGGAATGCTATGGAGAGCCAGCGGCTTGACGACATCGCTCGGGCCCTCGCCACCGACACCAGCCGGCGAGTGCTGCTGCGGCGCCTCGGCGCCGGCCTCGCCGGGCTTGGGCTGGCGGCGGTCCGCCGGCGGACGTCGGACGCAGCCCCAAACGCCTGCGCCAGCTTCTGCGTCGACCAACCGGGCGCCCGCGGGGCGCAGTGCCGCTAGACATGCAAGGCGTGCGCCGGTGGGCCAGCGGCGATGTGCTTCAACGCCGCCACCGGCAGCTTCACCTGCGCGGACTTCCTCACCGACAAGGCCAACTGCGGCGCCTGCGGTCACACCTGCGGCGCGGGCGAGACCTGCCAGAACGGAATCTGCTGCGCAAACCAAGTGTGCGGATCCACCTGTTGCGCCACGGGACAGAACGCCTGCCTGCTCAACCAAAGCTGCGCCCTAACCTGCAACGGCTTTGGCTGTCCCGCAGGCTGTACCTGCGCATCGCCGAGTGTCGAGGGTCCCAGGCTCTGCGTTCCCAGCCTCATCACCTGCTCTCAGGTTCCGCAGACATGCACCAGCACCGCGGAGTGTCCAGCGGGTCAGGCGTGTCTGGAAGCCTACTGCGGTCCCAACTCAACGCCCGTCCTTCGCTGCTACCCGCTCTGCAGCACGGGGTAGCCACCAACGCGGGCAGACGAGCGGTCGCTGGGCTGAGCACCAGCGACCGCTCCGTGCGCATGACATCTCTCCCGACCCCGCCGGGTTCAGATCGAGCCAGGCGAGCGAAAGCGGGGATCGAGCCGGCGCGAGTGACCGCGCAGCCGCCCACTTGCCAGCACCGCCGTCACCGCTGGCGCCGACACCCGCCACTGCCCGGAGACCTTCGTCCCGGCGATCGCGCCAGTCACCAGCCAGCGGCGCACCCGGCCCGCCGGCACGCCGAGTAGCCGGGCGGCGTCCGCCACCGGCATCCCCGGCCCCATCAGTGCCTCGGGACCGACGAATTGGGCGGGCGCAACCTCGAGCGCCCGTGCCAGCTTGTGCACGCTCCTGACCAGCGGCGCGGGACGGCCCCGCTCTAGGCGGGAGATCGTCTCGTGGGTCACCCCGCTGCGCTCCGCCAGCTCCAGCTGGGTCAGCCCAGCCGCTTCCCGCAGCGTGCGCAGGCGCTGCCCGGCCCGGCGCCGGTCTTGCCGCCACACCGGCACCACCCCGCTCGCGTGGGCGCGATCCCGGATCGCCACCAGGTCGGCGGGCCGGATCCAGCGCCGGCGGTTGATGAGGGTGGCTGGCAGAGAGCCGCGGGCAATCCAGCCGCTGATCGTCCAGACCGAGACGTCGGCCAACCGCGCCGCCTCCCGCACCGTCAGCAGCTGGGGGGTGGTCTCATTCGCCGGCACGCCTTCCGCTTCGGGCTTAGTTCGCATCGCTGCCTTCCTCCAGCCTCACTACCTGGCACCAGGCCCCGCCACAGATAGGCAGAAGCACCCACCACCAGCTTGGTCCCGCTTTGGTCCCCCTGGCCCCACGTCCCCCGCGGGCCAGGCGCCTAGCGATACTGCCCCATCATGTAGGAACGCATGGCGTTGGCAAACTCGGTCGGATTGTTGGCTTTCTCGTGAATCGGCGTATGGAAGTTGTTGACGATCGCGGTCCCCTCGCCACCGCCACGAAGCCCACGCCCGATCCCCTTGCTCGCCGTGTGGGGCATGACCTGTGACCCGGCTGGCAGGATGACCGTCTCCTTGCCTGCCTCGCCCACCTGGATCATCCAGCCATGCTGCGCCGCCGGGATCATGTCATCGCCAACCACGCCGCCGTGCTGGTAGCCAATGATGCCGCCATGCATGCGGCCAGACGTCACCCCAACGCCACCGATTTAGTACGACTCGACAATATCGCGATGGTAAGTCTCGATGTAGGTTCGGGCGACGCGGCCGTCGATGGCGACATCGATCATCACGGGAGAAGGACCAGCTCATGGGATACCCCCGGATACCATCAGGTTCTCCTGGTCGGCACCGCTCTCTTGCTCCTCGCCTTCGGCGCCATGGCCAGTCATGGTCGAGCGCAGGAAGGGGGCCAGCGAAACAGGGTGGGGCCTGGGCCTCTCCCATTGCCAGCTTTGACGCCTCGCCCATCGCGAGTCCTGCGGCCTCGCCCATCGCGAGTCCTGCGGCCTCGCCTGTGGTCGAGTTGTGCGCCTCGCCCGCAGCCGGTGGGACACCGACCCTCGTGGCCGAGCTTGATATGATAGGTGCCTTCGCCCAATCGCCCTAGCTCGCACGACCGTCGTCACCGGGCAACTCCCCGTGTTCCATCAATCGCGCGGTGACGGTGGCCGCGCGCGTCACTGAAAAACGAGAATTCTGAACAGCCGTACGAACACGCAGTTTAGGACGTGGCCATGACCGATGACACTATGGCCGCGGCTGCAGTGATGGTGGAGACGGGGTGAAAGAGACATCACCATTGAGGGCGTTATCCTCGTGGTCACGCTCGTTTGGTGTGTACGAGCGGAGCTCAGGAGGGGTGTGATGAAACCGACAGCACCGAGCCATTCCTTTGACGCTTTTTCCCCGCGCACGAGAAAAATCTTGCGAAAGCATCGCATCTATAGCGTCAGTGACCTCGCACGCTATTCCGATCGGGAGTTGCTATCGCTGCGAGGTATCGGACTCCATACGTTTGCGGAGATCCGCGCCGGTGCCTCGCCCGAAGGTAAGCGTCGTCTCGTCGTGTGCCCTGTTTGTTCGGGGCAGGGTCGCATTCCAAGAGAACAGGCGGAAGCTCTGGACGCCCGAGGAGAGGATGATGGAACCGACGCCCGCGCGTGACCCTGGGGAGGTGCGCACCTCCCTGCTGGTGCTTCGTCGGGCGTGGCCCTCCTCGGAGCAATGAGCGGCACCACCATGACGGACGACACCATCACCGCTGACCCTGATGCCGAACGTGCGCAATCATGTGCTGGCGAGTGCCGGTGCCGATGGCTGGGTCGAGATCGGGGTGATCGTCGATCCGGACTGGCAGCTTGCTGCCGCATGTGACTGCAGCTGGAGACGGGACAGGGACGGTTACGGGGATAGGAGCGCACCTGAAACCACCTCGCCACGATGACGGCCGGGTACTTTACCCGGCCGTCATCTCAGTCCCCCTCAGGTTCGGCCCCGCTCCTTGCCCGACTGGCTCAGCTCAGGGTGGGGCAAAGCCGCCGGGGCCTAGCAGGGCGCATAGGTGACATCGGTGTAACGGCCACAGAAGCACGCGATGCTGCACGGCCTGCAATCCCCCGTGGACTCGTACCTGCAGATGCACTGCCCGCCAGAGCAGGTGTATCCGTTCGGTCGGGTGGAGCAGTTGTTCGTGCACGACCCACACGTGGTGTAGTTGTTCAGATTTGTTTCGCAACCGTTGCCCCCAGGGGCGTTCACGTTCCCGTTGCAGTCGCCGAACCCGGCCCGGCAGGCGTAGGTGCACTGGCCCAGGGCGCACGTGGCGATCGTATTGGCGGGCTGACCAACGCTGCAGTCGTTCCCACACGCGCCGCAGTTGGTCAGGGTCGTGATGTCGGCCTCGCAGACGCCGTCGCCATCGCAGTCGCCGAGACTCGGCGGGCACGTACACCGGTAGAGGTTTGCGTCATTGTTGCAGTAGTCCGTGCAGCAATCGGCGTGCGCGCGGCAGGTGCGTCCGATGGGGCGACAGCGCCGGGCGACCGTGGGGCCAACATTTGCGAGCGACAGCGCCGCGCCCCCAGCCTCTTGCCGTCTTGACGGTGTGCTGTTAGGATGGGGAAGCCTTCGTACGGCACCCCGGTCGGCGAAGTGCTGCGCTGCTCCGCTCAGAAGGGTGGAAAGGGCGCTCAACGAGTGTGGACCGGGGTCTGGCGCGATCACGGGAGCGGTCAAAGGGGTGACCCGAACCGTGGCCGAGCATAGGATAGGAGGTGCGACAGGCGGGAGTCGTTAGGTGGAAGGGAACCCGCGCGTAGGGGTTTGGATCGTGTGGCCCTCAATCATGTGGGCCGAAAGGGATGGACCTTCATGGAACATAAGCGAGCCTCTGTGCTCTTACGTGCTGCCACGGTGCTGATGCTCTTGCTCAGCATGTCGGGCATGGCGCGGGGCGTACGGGCCCAGGACACCGGCAACGGTGGATCTGCGACGACGTACGCCGATGGCGGCACGGTGACGAGCACCTCCGTCATCAATATCAGTGCCGACGGCGGCACGGCGACAGCCGATGCCTCTGGTGGCAGTAACAACACCGTCGACGTCGCGGTTACCGACGACAGTGGCAACACTAGCGATGGTGGCGACACTGGCGAGGACGCGCCGATCCACGATGTCGACATCTCGGTCGGCAACGGTGGTACGGCGACGGCCAACGCCAGCGGTGGGAATGTCTCCCAGCCGCCGACGATTATCGTCGACCCGGTGACGGGCGAAGAGACGGTGATCCCGGCGGTGATCGATGTTGGCGGCAACGCTGGCAACGATATCCTCGTTGGCAGCACGGTGGGCGGCTCCGGCTCGGCCGGCGGCTCCGCCAACGTGATCATCTACGGCGGCGATGCGGTCTTCTCGACCGCCATCAATGCCAGTGCTAACGGTGGCGTCGCCTCGGCGTCGGCTACTGGGGGCAGTGACAACACGGTTGATGTCACGACGAATGGCGCCGGCGTCAACGGCTCCAGCATTTCCGATGCGACCATCGCGGTTGGCAATGGTGGCGATGCGTCGGCTGATGCGTCGGGTGGCAGCGTCGTGTTGGGCGACATCGTCAGCGGCGGCAACGTCGGCGGCGTGATCACGGTCGGCGACACCATTGGTGGTTCGTCCGACTGCGACTGCGAGCCGGTTGATCCGACCGTCATGATCGATGGTGGCACCTTCACGGTGACCACGGTCATCAACGTCTCCGCCGACGGTGGTGTGGCCACGGCTTCGGCCAATGGTGGCAACGACAACACCGTGACCTTGACCGCCACGGGCGTCAATGGCAACGGCACGGCGGGCGAGAACGGGACCCAAGGCGAGAACGGGACCCAAGGCGAGAACGGGACCCAAGGCGAGAACGGGACCCAAGGCGAGAACGGGACCCAAGGCGAGAACGGGACCCAAGGCGAAGATGTCTTCGTACTCGACAGCGACTTTGTGTTCGTCGGTGTCGGTGGTCTGACCGGTGCGCTGGGCCTTGA
>JAABUN010000465.1_pt1 | contig 105010 bp, 96 predicted proteins | sample 5559311 | NCBI WGS metagenome assembly JAABUN01 (sample SAMN10711877, study PRJNA513370) | rock metagenome | isolation source: Antarctica rocks | place: Antarctica: Victoria Land, Siegfried Peak sud | reverse complement strand
GAATTGCTCTGTATAAAATAGTTGTTGCGGTCCTCGCCGGTTGGAGCTTTGTTTTTTACTCATTTTTGTCCTGTTTTTAGTTGACTTATCCACTTTTTAGGAGTCAACCTATTTCAGGACTATACAGGACTATACAAAATCCTGACTAACGTTTTTTGGTGTTTTGAGAGCCTTTCTGCCGCATTTTTTCAATAGGGCAAAAAGCTTCGCTAAACCCTGCATTAATCAAAGTGTGTAATTTATAATCAATAAAATAAAATGCTCTAAGGAAATATTTCAAGATTTAAAAATTATCCTGACCGGGGTAGCATAAGCTCCACCACTGAATTTATCAATTCTTCAAATTAATGAAGATTATATTTCAACCAGAATGGCACTCGGGATTTTTAATCACCAATAGTAAAATCGGTCTTGCAAAGAGCATTTGAGTAAAGCTAAGAAATTGGAAACTGTCACTAACGTTAGCATCGGAATTTATTTTTGGTCGTCTGAAAAAAGGGGAATGGCTTATAACGTTTGCGGCTTTGTGCAGGGATGGAATTTGAAACTCGTCTGACCACAAAACTACACAGCCAAATAGCGATAAAATGAACAGGATTTATTCGTCAAGCCATACTTGCACAAAGCCGGTTGTTGTATGCTCGGCTTTTCTGTCACGCCTAAAAAGTTTAAATATGGAAGATAATTGTCAAAACGGTTTATCTGATAGTTTTAAAAGTAAAGATGAAAGCAGCGCCAACGAAAGTCGCTCTTTTATTGACGATAAAGGTCAGTTATTTAACGTGGATGAGTTCGCAAAAAAACATGGTTTAGGTAACCTGTTAGATGATGCAAATGATACTGTCATTTGGATTGTGAGGTATTTGTATCAGAACCATTAAGGATGTTTTTTATTTTGTCTTGTTGGTCTTGTGGCAGACTTTTTATAATCGCGAATACAGCTTGATTAAGTATGCTAACGTTTTTTCTCAATTTTTTAATGTCATTATGATTTTCCAATGGCATATTATTAATTGTATTCAAATTTGCAATTGCATCTTGTAAAATTTCAAAGTTGGTCATTTTTAAATTTTAATTTAAGGTCTAATATTGTTAAGTGTCACACAAGCTGGCATACAACTCTTTAATTTACGTCACTCCAAAAAAATTTATGATTGACAATCAATACTTTCCTTTTCGCTTTTTCAAATTGTCGTGACGTAAAGCATGATGCAATTTACTTTTAATATGTTGCTGGAAAAATATTTAAATACTATTCCTCCAAAGGAGCGCAAAATACCCAACACCAGGAAATTACTTAGTACGTATTCTTGGATCTACAATCCCATAAAGAATATCCGCGAGCATATTTATTATAATAAAAAAAGTTGCTGTTATCAAAACGCTTCCCATCACTACCGGGAAATCTAATTTTTCAAGAGCGTCTACGGTTATTTTACCAATTCCCTTCCATCCAAAAATGTATTCAACAAAGAATGCACCTGCAAGCAATTCTGCAAACCAACCTGTAATTGCGGTTATAACCGGGTTTAATGCATTCCTCAATGCATGCTTAAATACCACAACCCTTTTGCTCAACCCTTTTGCATAAGCCGTTCTTATATAATCCTGGTCAAGCACATCGAGCATGGCACTGCGTGTAAGCTGGGTTATGATAGCTAAAGGTCTTATGCCTAATGTTATCGCGGGCAAGATCAGGTTTTGCAATTGCAGTTGCCTGCCTGCAAAGGGATCAATATTATAAAGGCTTCCGGTCATATTAAGGCCGGTGTAATGACTTAAGACAAAGCCAAAAACATAAGCTATAACTATTCCCATAAAAAAAGAAGGTGCAGAAATACCTAGAACACTGGTAAAAACCGCTGAAGTATCCCACCACGTGTTTTGTTTCACTGCGGCTAAGACTCCGAGTAATATTCCTAAAACAGTAGCAATAAGCATAGCGGAAAATGCAAGTATCATGGTTCCCGGCAGGGCATCAATTAATACATCTAATACATCTCGTTTACTTTGATAAGAGCGTCTCAGGTACGGCACTTTAAGACCAAATCTTGTTTCAGACCCTATAAAAATTCCTTTGAGCTTTTTATTTTCAATATCCTTTTTGGTGTGAATACAAACAGGAGAAACATCATTAATATAAAAAACAAATTGCTTCCATTTGGGCTGGTCGAGGTATAGCTCTTTTCTTATATTCCTGATGGTTGCACTGTCTCCAGTCTGCCCTAAAACCAATCTTGCAGGATCACCAAAACCCTGAAATAAAAAGAAAACCAATATCTCAACTCCCAGCAAAACCAGCAGCCCGAATATCAACCTTTTCAAGATGTAGGAGAGCATAAAGTTTTTTTTTGACCTCACCCTCAATCCCTCTCCCAAAGAGAGGGAGGCAAAGCAATTTTTTTGAATTTATCTTTTAAAAATTATTTCAAATTATTTAGCTGATTAATCACTTTTTCATAATCACTATTCGCATATTTACCAACTACGTTTGCCTGTTTCATTATAAAATAAGTCGGATTTACCCTGCCTGCAGTTTTTATCACTGTAGCATCACATTTTAAATATTGTATATTTTCTGTTGCCGGTAATTGTTTTTGAGCAGTTTCTGTTGTAGCAGTTACAACAAAAAAAGGAATTTGCTTTTGGTGGCAAACATTTGAAACTGTTATAGCATTTTTATTCCAGTCATCTTCTGCCTGGTTTGCATCTTTTGATAATAACATTATATAATATCCCGGCTGGTTAAGAATAGCAAGGGTGGTATCTTCTCCGCTTTGGCCGTATAATATAAAGTCAGTTATAGGAGCAGTAGCTGTTCCCGGCCTCACCAGTTCCTGTACACGGTCTATAAATTCATAAGTGCTGTCATCGAAATCTTCCGGGAAATCATCGCTGTCAAATTCTACCTCTTTACCTGCTTTCCTGTATTTAAATTTTATAGCAAAGCTATCGGCAACCGCTCCTTCAGGTGTTTTCATTTTCTCAATAATATTGTTTCCTTTCTTATAAGCAAGACAATCAATTACGGGTAAATGATTTAAAACATACCATTGAGAAACAATGCTGAATAAAACAGTTAAGACGATTAGAGAAGAGGCTGCTTTGCTATTTAAAACAGGTCTTATGACATCTTTTTTAATAAAAATTACCAGAATAAGCAACAGGAGAACCAGGTCTTTAATAAAGGATTGCTGTGCGGTAAGCGGTATACAATCGCCAAAACATCCGCACGTTTTTATTTTGCCGGAAAACAAGGCATAACCTGTAAGAAATGTAAAAAATATGATCAGGAGTAATAAAAGCCAGCTAAATAATTTCATTCTCCAACCCAGTAAAACTGCTACACCAGCAACAATTTCAAAAGCGTTCATGATAACTGCAAAAGCAAGCGTATAATTATTTAAAGACTGCAATCCCCACACTTCAAAAAATTCCTCCATCTTATAGCTAAGGCCTGTAGGGTCATTTGCTTTAATAAGGCCGGAAAAAATAAATAAAACACCAACAACAATTCTTATAACAGACAGCAAGATTTTCATAAGTTATCAGGGCATTAGGTCAATAATCCTTAAGTCAATAAGTCATTAAGTCATTAAGTCATTAAGGCATTAGATCATTAGGCAATAATAAGTCAATAAGATAGAATTTTTCAAAAGTCATTAAGTCTTTAAATAATTAGAGCCTATAGTCAATAATTATTCGATTGTTTAATAATGGTAATGACTAACAGAAAAAATTAAAGTTAAGTGTTAATCTGTCGATGTTTTTTGCTTTTACCGATCAACTGTAACTTGTAAAGATACTGTTCCCCTTTTCCATTCTATCTCTTACTTCTTTCCAATTTTATCTCTTACTTAATGACATAATGACTTTGACAACTATCCCTATCTTCGTTGTCAAAAATAAAGGAAACGCCCCAATGTTTACGCTCAATTGTAAAGGCAGGCTATTGGTTGTTGACCAACCGGTTGTAATGGGCATAATAAATGCAACTCACGACTCTTTTTATAGTGGCAGCAGAAAGACTTTAATAGATGATATATTACGCCAGGCAGAGAAAATGATAAACGAAGGTGCTGCTATTATTGACATTGGCGGACAAAGCACCCGGCCTGGAAGTGAAGACATTGGTGTTGAGGAGGAATTGACAAGGGTAATTTCTGCAATTGGGGCGATCAGCCAACGATTCCCCCAAAGCTTTATATCAATTGATACTTATTATGCTAAAGTGGCAGCAGAAGCGGTGAACGCAGGTGCTTCTTTAGTTAACGATATAAGCAGCGGAACTTTAGATGACCAGATGATACCCGTTGTTGCAGCTTTACATGTACCTTATATTGCTATGCATATGAAGGGAACACCTAAAACAATGCAGCAACATGCACACTATGAGGATGTAACGATCGACGTTCTTGATTTCTTTATTAAGAAAACAGAAGAATGTCGGCGTGCAGGAATTAATGATATTATAGCAGACGTGGGGTTTGGATTTGCTAAAACAATTAGCCACAATTTTACTTTATTAAAAAATCTTTCTGTTTTTAAAATTCTTCAAAAGCCTTTATTAGTTGGATTATCACGAAAAGCTACTGTATATAAAACGCTTGGAATTTCGCCTGAAGAAGCTTTGAACGGAACAACAGTGGTAAACACAATTGCTTTGCAAAACGGAGCGAACATCCTAAGGGTACATGATGTAAAAGAAGCAGTCGAAGTTGTTGCTCTGATTAGAAATTTGAATGAGAAGTTTTAAGTGATCGGGTCAATAAGTCAACAAGTCATTAGGCCATTAAGTAATTGGGTTATTTAGGGTAATAGGGGATAAGGTTAACTGGTAAATACAAAATCTCACTATCCTAATCTGTTGCCGTTTTGTATTGCTGAATAGAATTGTTGTAAGTTGAAGAGTGCGCCGCAACGGGGTTTAATAGAAATTCGCTGCTGGTACCAAAAAAAATCTGGTTTTATGAAGATTTGTATGGCTAAAATTGCCACGGCCTTCAGGTCGTAAGTTGTATAAAAAATTTAGATACTGGCTTTAGCCAAATCTTTTCTTTGATACGCTGTAGTAATAATAACTTAAATTCTTCGCTTATTATATGCTTCTAATTTTCAGGCGCCAGAAGGAAAGGTATCAATACTTTGGTGCATGACATATTGCGTTTAATTTTTGGCTAAAGCCTGCAACTTATTATTCTTTATCCACGACCTGAAAGTCGTGGCAATTCCAGCTTAATCATAATTACCCATGCTATCCGTTATAGAGCCAAAAAACTTTATAAAACAAGAAAAAGAAATTATTTTTTGTATTCTTTGTATAAATAAAAAAGGCCCGAAAGGCCTTTTTTATTTAATTTGTTTATCGTGTCTATCATGGTCTTTGCTGTTGCCGGAGATCTTGTGGTCTTGCACCTTGTTGCTGTCTCGGGTCTTGTTGTTGTCTTGGGTCTTGTTGTTGTCTTGGGTCTTGTTGCTGACGCGGATCTCCCTGCATACCTGCCCCTGGCATTTGTTGTTGCCTCATTGGCGGCGCGTCTGCTATATTTAATACTTCTACTTCAAATTTTAACGGGGCATATCCGGGAATGGCCGGCGGCGCTCCGGGAGGACCATAACCAAGTAAAGAAGGAATGTAAATGTTTCCTTTAGAACCTTTGCCTAATGTAAGCAATCCTTCTTCCCATCCCCTGATGGTCTGACCTGCACCAAGTACAAACGAAAATGGCTGTACATGATGAAAAGAAGTATCCATATTGCTGTCAAACACTTTTCCATTATCAAGCAATGAGCCTCTATAATTAACTGTTACCTGTTTTCCATTTACGGGCTTTTCACCAGAACCCTGGCTTAAATGCTCTACATATACACCATTTTCAGTTTTTTGAGCTTTTATCCCTTTTTTCTTTAAATAGTTTTCCAGTTCGGCAACTTCTTTTGCTTTTTCTTTTTCTAATTCCTGTTGCTGGTCTTTGGCCTGCTCCTCGCGACTGGCAAATGCTTTAAGCACTTTGATGGTTGTAGATATCTGGTCTCCTCTCTTGAACATGTTATTGTACTGTGCCACATTTCTTTTTACCAGTGTATCTACCTGCGATACAACCACAAAGCTGTCTCCAACAGACGTCAACTTCAAAACTTCATTGAAATCGTGCGACAGCCGGGCCGACGTATCGACGGGTACATACTCAGGCACATGGTTTCCTGTAGTATACAAAACAGTGTCGCGAGGTGATATTTTTATAGTCGCATTTATTTTGACTATATCACCAGCTTTTAATTTTTGCTTACCATCGCCTTTAAAAATTTTATATGTAAGACCTGAAGCTGTCTTTTCGTAATTTGTGTTGCAGGATGCCATTATAGCAAGTCCTGCAATCGCTAACATTTGTTTCATTATGATTGTTGTAATTGTTCTTCGTATTGTTTTATAACTTTTTTAAATTTCCAGACTGTTGCATCGAGGGAGTCATTTGTACGACCGCCTGCAGCATTGAAGTGCCCGCCTCCTTCAAAGTGCTGCCTTGCAAAAGTATTTACGTCAAAGTTTCCCTTACTTCTGAAGCTCCATTTTCTTTCTTCATCCCTGTCTATCACCAGCGCTCCCAGCTTTATACCCTGTATGGTCAGCAATTGATTTACCAAACCTTCGGTATCTCCTGTTTTGATATAGAACCGCAAAAGGTCATTTTTAGTAATAGCCATTATTGCTGTGTTGTATTCATATAAAACCTCCATCCGGTTAAGCAGGCAATAACCAATAAATCTTATGCGGTTTTCAAGGAAACTGTCGTAGATATTTTCATGCACCAGTGTATGGTTAAATCCTGTTTCCTTTAGCTGTGCAACCAGGCGGTGTACATTTGCCGTGGTCGAGGGAAAGCGGAATGAACCTGTATCAGTCATTACGCCGGTATACAGACATTCAGCTATAGCAGTATTTATTTTATCACCAAAACCACTTTCCATTATAAAGTCAAAAACCATCTCAGAAGTACTGCTTTTGGCAGTATCACTTACTCCATAGGTAAAATAATTTTCCTGTGGCTGCTCGTGGTGATCAATCAGAACTTTGGTACACTGCAATTGAGCTAAAATTGCTTCCATGTGTTTGGTGCGATGCAGCACATTAAAATCAAGGCAAAAAAGAAGTTCTGCCTCCTCAATGAACCGGGTTGCCACTTCTTTAGAGTATTCAAAATCTACCACCTTGTTTGCGCCAGGCATCCATTTTAAAAAACCTGCCCAGTTGGTGGGAGAAATGACAGTAACCGAATGACCAAACTGTGTAAGAAAATGAAACAGGCCAAGTGCAGAACCCATAGCATCACCATCGGGTTTTTGGTGAGTAGTGATAATTATCTTCTTCGGGCAAGATAGCTGAGGGTAAAAGGCTTGTATTGGTTGCATAGAAAGTCGGCAAAATTGAATTATTTGGCTAACAACGGCAAAACAATTTTCCAGTCTTAACAAAAATCATTATAAATATTAGGCTTTTTAGTGTTTAAACCTCACTTTTGCACGGCAAAAACTCACTGGTTATGACTAACAGAACGTTTACTATGATTAAGCCTGATGCTACATCTAAGGGACATACCGGGGCTATATTAGACCAGGTTACAAAAGCTGGTTTCACCATAAAAGCAATGAAGTGGACAAAGCTTACCCATGAAAAAGCAGGTGAATTTTACGCAGTGCATAAAGAAAGACCTTTTTATAGTGAATTAGTTGAGTTTATGAGCAGCGGACCTATTGTTGCCGCAATACTTGAAAAAGACAATGCCGTAGCAGATTTCCGTACATTAATTGGTGCTACCAATCCTGCCCAGGCAGAAGAGGGTACCATTCGTAAAAACTTTGCAACTTCTGTAGGCGAAAACGCAGTACATGGCAGTGACAGTGATGAAAACGCGGCTATCGAAGGAAATTTTTTCTTTAGCCTTTTAGAAAGGTTTTAAATTTATACTGTAGAAAAAGACATTGGGTTAAACACTGTTTATACTCTTTTATAAATACAAGAGAAAACTTTTTTGAGTGGCCAAATTTTTATTATCATGCTAATGAAAGTTTGGTATTTTACCTTTTATTCTTTTCATTTCACGACTCCCTCATATTTTTTTCCATGTCTTACCGGTTCTATATTTCGTTCAAATTCTTTTTGCAAATGCAATAAATCCCCCAACGGTTTGTTTTCTAAAAAAAATTTTACAATGCTTCTGCGAATTTCGCTTCCTGAAAATGAACCTTTCAGGGCAAAAAAAGTGGAACTTGTTGTCAGTTCTTTTGCCTTAGTGCCTAAGTACATAAATTTACTTCTAAAGAATTGCCAAATTGAGGAAAAATGGTTTAAATAAATTCAGATAATGAAGTCTTCCCGTATTTTTATCATTCCCTGTAACCGTTTAAATAAAATTTTGTCTTGTAACTTATAACTGTTTTATTTTACCCGGTAACTAAAAGAAATAGAAATATATGAAAATAGCATTGCTAAGTTTTTCTTCACTGTTGATTTTGCTGGGCCTGTATGCATACAAAGGAGATAAAAAAACAAGTCCAAAATTTATCGAAACAGCTTACATGGATTCCTCGGTTAAGCCCGGAGACAATTTTTTTGAGTTTGTAAATGGAAGATGGATTAAAAATACCACTATTCCGCCTACTGAGGCTCGTGTCGGTTCATTTACAGACGTGTATAATAATGCAAAAGAGCATTTAAAATCTATTCTCGATTCCGTATCAAAAGTTTCTCAGCCGCAAGGGAGTATTGAACAAAAAGTCGGAGATTTTTACGCATCAGCAATGGACTCTGTTACTATTGAAAAACGTGGATTTGAACCTTTAAAACCTTATTTCCAGCAAATAAATGCTTTGACTGATGCTAAAAGCATAATGCAGTTTGAAGCGCAAAGGCAGAAAGAAGGTTTTAGCTATATAGCAGGTATGAGTATTGGCCCTGATGATAAAAACAGCAGTATGAACATTGCCGCTTTTTCTCAAATCGGGTTAGGTTTGCCTGACAGAGATTATTATTTTAAAACAGATGCAGCTACCACAGCCATTCAGAATGCATATAAAAAATATATGCTAACAACTTTTATGCTTACAGGTGACGATTCTGTGATAGCAGCAAAAAAAGTGGCAGAAGTGTATGCACTGGAAAAACAAATGGCAGAAAGCCACCGAACCAATGTACAACTAAGAGATCCGCAAAGCAACTACAACAAAATGACAGTTGCTGAGCTGGATAAAAAAATGCCTGTTATTGGCATTTCATCTTTTTTAAATAATATGGGCGCAAAAACTGATTCTGTAAATGTTGGTCAGCCTGCTTATTATATAAAGTTAAACAGCCTGCTAAAAACAATACCTGCCAGTACATGGAAGGCTTATTATAAATTTCATGTTACAGATGATGCTGCACCTTATTTAAGCAGCGCTTTTGTAAGTGCAAGATTTGAATATACAAGTATATTAAGTGGCCAGCAGCAAATAAAGCCACGCTGGGAACGCATGTATATTGCAACAGATAATTATCTTGGTGAGGCATTAGGACAACTGTATGTAAAAAAGTATTTTACTGCTGATGCAAAGGAGCGTATGCTAAAGCTTGTAAGCAATTTGCAAAAATCTTTTGAAGCACATATTAAAAACCTTGATTGGATGAGTGAAGCCACCAAGGCAAAGGCTAAGGATAAATTGTATGCCTTTATGCAAAAAATCGGCTTTCCTGATAAGTGGAGAGATTACAGTAAGGTTACAGTTGACAGGAAAACATTTTTTGAAAACCTGATTTCTGCTAAAAAAAATGAATACCGTTACCAGTTGAGCAAACTGAATAAGCCTGTTGATAAAACAGAGTGGTTTATGACTCCTCCAACTATCAACGCTTATTATAATCCTACTTTTAATGAGATTGTTTTTCCCGCAGGCATTTTACAATTTCCCTTCTTTGATCCTAATGCTGATGATGCTATTAACTATGGCGGCATAGGCATGGTTATCGGTCATGAAATGACTCATGGCTTTGACGACCAGGGAGCACAATATGACAAAGAGGGCAACTTAAAAAACTGGTGGGCAACTGAAGACAGTGTAAAGTTTGTCGCAAAATCGAAATCTGTAATTGACCTTTATAATACTTTCACTGTACTTGATAGCCTCCATGTAAACGGCAGTCTTACAACCGGGGAGAATATGGCAGATATTGGTGGCATTGCTATAGCTTATGATGCTTTTAAATTGACCAAACAAGGGCAGGGCACTACTAAGATTGATGGTTTTACACCTGATCAGCGTTTTTTCATTTCTCTTGCACAAATATGGAGAAATAAACAAAAAGATCAAACAACACGTTTACGTATCAATACAGATCCGCATTCGCCTGCTATGTACCGGGTTAATGGCCCGCTTCAAAATTTTACACCTTTCTATACAGCATTTAATGTAAAGCCCGGTGATAAAATGTATCTGCCGGAAGATAAGCGAATCAAAATCTGGTAGTGATATAAATTCTAATTTTTTTCTACTGATAACCATTTATCTGTTTGTCGCTTACATCCTGCTCAATCCATTTTGATTCGATGCGATTGAGAAAAGACATCCTTCAGAATGAATAAACAAAGAAAGGTTGACATCAGGTGAATTTCTATGGCATAAAGTTCCGGGTTGCAGTAAATAAAGGTAGATAATATAGTAAAAGTATATTCAAAACCGAAAGGAGCATCACAGAAAAGTTACCTTTTTGAATATCTCTTCAAATGCCGAAAAGCTTTGATATAACATTTGATGAGTGGTACATCTTAAAATTGCCGGAACAAATTTTTAAATTTGTGGATTAACTAAATAAGTGAGCGGGGATTTGTTTCAAATGATTTTAGAATGACAGAAAGTTTTAGCAAAAATATTTATCTCGTCGAATGTCCACGTGATGCAATGCAGGGATGGAAAACATTTATTCCAACTAAAAAAAAGATAATCTATTTAAAAAGTTTATTAAAAGTAGGTTTTGATACGCTTGATTGCGGCAGTTTTGTCTCTGCAAAGGCAATTCCTCAAATGGCTGATACCGCGGAAGTAATCAGCCGGTTATCAATAGATGGGAGTAAAACAAAATTGCTTGTAATTGTTGCTAATAAGCGTGGTGCTGAAGAAGCAATTAGGTATGATAATATAACTTACCTCGGTTTTCCGTTTTCTATATCTCCAACTTTTCAATTACGAAATACAAATAGCACAATTGAGGAAAGTGTGCAAAGAGTAGAAGATATTCAAAATCTTTGTTTAAAAAATAATAAGCATTTGGTAGTTTACCTAAGCATGGGATTTGGAAACCCCTACGGTGATGAGTATAATGAAGAAACATTATTGCATTGGGCAGATGAAATGGTAAGAAGAAATATAGGTATAATTTCACTTGCTGATACAATAGGATTGGCAACGCCTGACCAGATTAGTTTTGCCTTAAATACTTTAATACCTGCTTACCCCCAGGCTGTGTTTGGTGTTCATTTGCATTCAACGGCTGCAGATTGGGGACAAAAGCTGCAAGCTGCCGTAAATGCAGGATGTAAAAGATTTGATGGTACCCTGAAAGGAATGGGAGGTTGCCCAATGGCTTCAAATGAGCTGGTAGGAAATATGAATACAGAATGGATGATTAATTATTTAACAGACCGAAATTTGCTTTCTTCAATTAATAAAGAGGCATTGCAGGAGTCTTTGAGGTTAGCTGAAGAAATATTCAAATAAAAAATATCTTTTGCTCTTTTTAGGCCGACAGCAACATTGGCAATATGATCGGGTGCTGTATTAAGGACTTAAACCTGCGCTCCTATTTCTCCCTTCGCGGCGAGGAGAAGGGTTGGGGGATGAGGCGAATATAAAGAAATTTTTCAATGATAAATTGCAGCGTATGAAATTGATGTTAGATGTTGATATAAAACCACCTTCAAAAAAGATTACTTATTCTGATAACATTTTTCTGATCGGTTCCTGTTTTACTGATCATATCGGGCGCAGGCTTGATGATCTGAAGTTTTCTGTTTTGCAGAATCCAAACGGTATTTTATTTGACCCTGTAAGTGTCAGCAAAAGCCTGTCTTCTTATATTGAGAATAAACAATATGAACAGTCAGATCTTTTCTGTTTGCATGAACTTTGGCAAAGCTGGAACCATCATTCTATGTTTTCAGGAATGGTTGCAGAGGAGGTTATAGATAATATTAATCATTCTCAATCAAAAGCTCATGATCATCTGAAAAAAAGTGATTGGTTAATTATAACACTTGGTTCCTCATTTTCATACCGGCTAATAGAAGATCAACAACCTGTAGCTAATTGTCACAGAGCTCCGGGGCGATGGTTCAATAAGCATTTGTTATCTTCAGAAGAGACAATACAATCGCTGGAATACAGTATAGATAAGTTGAAAATTTTTAATTCTGAACTGAAAATTATTTTTACAATCAGCCCTGTCCGTCATATAAGGGATGGTGTTGTTGAAAACAACAGAAGTAAGGCAAGATTGATAGAAGCTGTTCATCACCTGGTAGAAAAGTATAATTATACTTATTACTTTCCTGCTTATGAATTGGTTATTGATATTTTAAGAGATTACCGGTTTTATGATATTGACCTTGTGCATCCAAATTATGCTGCTACCGAATTTGTTTTTAATAAATTTGAGCAAAGCTTTATTGCTGAAGAAGCACAGGTTTTTATGGAAGAAATTAAAAAGATAAGTAACAGTTATAAACACAAGCCATTTCAACCAAAGACAGAGTCTCATAAGTTGTTTTTACAAAACACGCTTCAAAACGTCAAAAGCCTGAAGGAAAGATTGCCTCAACTTGATTTTTCAAAAGAGATTAAGTATTTTTCTAATAGCAGCCATTAATAAAAAATCTCCTGATACTTTATTTTTTCAACATTGAGTTGGTCCAGGTAGTACCTGGTTTAATTAAAAAAATAATATAAGAAAATATTTCAAACCTACATGTCAGTAAAAATTTGATTTTTTCCACAGACTTTATTAATTTTTGTTAGAATGGGAAAAATAGAGAAATTGCTAAAGCACTATTACATCCAACCTTGATGGTACTGCGTATTCGTTTAAAACCTACACTTAAAGCTGCCGGAAACTTAATTTAAAAAACACTTTGCAGCCATACCTTTTATTATGATATATTCAGAAGAAAAAACTTCTTTTGCATTCCATCCTCTTTTATAAGTGAATGCGAATTTAAAACCAACCCATGAAGATTAAAAAAGCAGTTATTACAGCCGCCGCGCGTGGCGAAAGATTGTACCCTGTAGCTGATACTATACAAAAGGCCATGCTTCCTGTAATTGATATTGACGGATTACACAAACCCGTTATACAGATAATTGCTGAAGAAGCTTTTTCAAGTGGTATTGAAGAGATTTGCATTATCTGTGCTCCCGGCGATGGTCCGCGTTATATAAATAGCTTCACTTCCTTGCGTGATAATCTTACAAAATCATTTAAAAATGTTGACTGGGCAAAAGCCGAAGCTGATAAGATTAATCACCTGCTTGGGCATACACATTTTATAGAGCAAAAGGAGCCATTAGGATATGGTCATGCAGTATATTGTGCTAAGGAGTTTGTAAGTAACGAGCCTTTCCTGCTGTTATTGGGAGATTATTTGTATGTTTCTAATTTATTGAAGAAACGTTGTGCTGCCCAATTGATAGATTTGGCAACACAGGAAGCTTGTTCTGTATCGGCAGTTAATCCTACTATCGAGCACCAGATTACCCGTTATGGTACACTTACCGGCAAACAATTGCCTAATCACCAGGGTGTTTACCAGATCGAAAAAATTATTGAAAAACCTTCTTTAAGTGTAGCAGAACTTGAGTTGCAAACACCCGGTTTACGTGTAGGCTACTACCTCTGTTTTTTCGGCATGCATGTTTTCACACCCGTTGTTTTCAATTTATTAGAACAGCAAATAAAAGAAACTGATAAAAATATCCTGCTTACGCCAGCCCTGGAGCAATTAGCACAAAATGAAAAGTATATTGCTTTAGAGATGAAAGGAAGCAGGTATGACCTTAGCGGAAAACAAGGTTTCTTACGGGCGCAAATTGCATTAGGCCTGGCTGGTGAAGCCCATAATGAAACGCTTACTACATTGGTAGAGTTACTTGCCGAAGCAAATGGAAGAAATTTTAAATAGGAAAAATTTACAGCCTGAACTGTGAAGATTTTTATTGCTGCCAGCTTGAAATCTTTGCCAATCATTCTAATAATGAATATCTTGAATTAAACCACACATAGATAGGTACATAGTAAAGCACAATAGCCCTACGTAAAACCTATGTTTCTACTATGCCTATGTGGTAAAACTTCTTCTGATACAACATTACTAAATACAACAGATAATATGAATGTTTTTATAGAGACAATTATCTCTGCCGATACTGCTAAACGTAACCGTTCTTTTTTTGAAATAAGCAGAACATTACCATCAAAAGAGTTGTATAAAGCATTGTTGGAATTAGATAACTTCAGAAAATCTACTCCTAATTTATATGATAAAGTAAGAGCTATTCTCTTTTTATATGCAGGCTTCCGTTTCATTCTTATGGAAGCTCCCGAAACTCCTTCAACCGGTAAAATTCCTTATGCAGGTTTTGAAGATTTATTAGGCCGCCGGTTCGAACATGCTATAAGTACTTTTTTAAATGAGTTAAAGATTCATGGTCCAAACGCCACTTTGTATAGCGCCCTGGCGGACAGTTATCATCATCTGTCTTTTCAAACACTTGCAGACCAGGTCAGAAAAAGTGTTCGTTCGAGCAAAGGAAATCAATGGATGTTCAGAGTAGGGCATGAAGAAGAACATCCGATACGCATCTATCCTGCATTATTAAAGAGGCAGGACAACTCGCTGTTTTATCCCGTATTGCATGAACATACTTCTGTAAGAATGGACCTTACACACAGTGCCTGGTCAGATATTTTCTTCCTCGGAATGGATTATCCTGAAGGTGCACGCGTAATAAATTTATCTATTGATTTGGGTGTTTTTGGCCGTGATAAAGATATAAGGCCACCCCTGCATAGCTATATTCGCGTTATTGCTGAGCCAGTATTACGGTTAACCAGTATTGATCTTAACACAACAAAAGATATTCATAACTTAGCTGATTTATTCAATTTTGGCAACGATTACTTAAGCCTGATAAAAGCAGGTGTGATAGCTTCGGGTTTAATTCCACCTTCTTTCGAGGGAACAAATCAGTCTTTACAAAATATTTTATCGAGAATAGTAGCGCCGGGCATGGGTATCGAACTAGTAACCAAAGTCAATGATATTCCAAAAGGTTCCCGTTTTGCGGTTTCCACCAATCTATTAGGCTCCATTATCAGCCTGCTCATGCGTGCTACCAGCCAAACAAAAAATCTTGAGGGAGGGCTGGAAGAAAGCGAAAGACGACTGGTAGCTTCCCGTGCAATTCTTGGCGAATGGATCGGAGGATCCGGTGGCGGATGGCAGGACTCCGGAGGAGTCTGGCCTGGCATTAAAGCTATACAAGGCACTTTTGCACAACCGGCAGATCCTGAATTTGGAATAAGCAGAGGCACCTTGTTACCACGTCACAAAATATTACAGGGCAACGATGTACATCCCGAAATGGCAGAAAGAATTACCAATTCTCTTGTGCTTATGCATGGTGGAATGGCATCAAACGTTGGGCCTATTCTTGAAATGGTTTCAGAAAAATACCTGTTACGAGGTGAAAAAGAATGGGAGGCACGCCAGCAAACCAACAGGATTTTTGAGGATATACTTGGAGCAATCAAAGAAGGAGATATTAAAAAATTAGCATCTAATACCGCCAAAAACTTTGCCGGGCCTATCAAAACTATTATTCCATGGGCATCAACCTATTTTACTGAACAAATAATTGCTAAAGCAAAAAAAGAATTTGGTGAAGATTATTATGGATTTCTGATGCTCGGTGGAATGTCCGGAGGCGGAATGGGCATGTTTGTTAACCCGGAACAATATGAACGTTATAAAATAAAGGTACTTCAAATATTAGGTGAAACAAAAAATGAATTATCTGCTTCTCTGCCATTCGCCATGGAACCTGTTGTTTACAACTGGAGCATCAATTCAAAAGGGTCAATAGCGACTTTGCATGAAGGTGCGGAAGCAATGATGCCTGAACAATATTATGCTATTCATGTTTCTGAACTGGTACGTAAAGAGCCTTCTTCTATTGCTTATATCCGCAGGGCTGAAATTGATTTTTTCACTACACAATGCGAACAAAATAACCTTGCTTATCCGTTGCTGCGTACCATTATCAGTAATCTCTTCAAGGTTTCCGATCCCGGCACACAAGGCAACAAAAACAATGAAAATGAAAAAGCAGACCGTATAAAAAAAGAGAATGGATTTGATTTTATTCAGCATGAAGAAATACGCCAGGAAATACAGAAAGGGCGTATAGGATTATCCCGCAACCGCTTGCCCGTTGAAACCACGATCGAAGATGTTCAATCTGGTGATGTGTCCAGATTGGAAACGCTGGCATCATCGGCTGCACCAGGAGAAGAGGCCATAAAGGCAGGAAAAGTAGCCGTAATGAGTTTGGCAGCAGGTGTAGGCAGCCGGTGGACGAAAGGGGCAGGAGTCATTAAAGCAATTAATCCATTTGTCGAAATGGAGGGAGTTCATCGAAGCTTCCTCGAAATTCACTTGGCGAAAACACGAAAGGTCGCAGAAACTTATCAATCTGTTATTCCGCATATTGTAGCCACCAGTTACCTTACCCACGAGCCAATTAATAAGCAACTCAGTCAGACTCAAAATTTCGGTTATAATGGTTCTGTTTTCCTTTCTCCCGGCCGATCAATCGGGCAACGATTCGTACCAATGGAACGGGACTTGCGTTTTATGTGGGAGGAAATGCCGCAGGAAACACTTGATGAAAACAAACAAAAGGTTCGGGATGCCGTTCGTCAAAGTATGATCTCATGGGCAAAGTCAAAAGGAGAAGGAACAGATTATGTTGATAATATTGCAGCCCAGCGTTTCTCCCCTTTAGGTCATTGGTACGAAGTATCCAACTTACTTCGTAATGGAGTACTTGCAGAACTTTTAAAAAAACATCCTCAACTGGAAACGATCATGCTGCATAACGTTGACACATTAGGTGCAGATGTTGATCCGGTTGCGCTCGGGTATCATTTACAATCAGGCAATGTTCTTACGTTTGAAGTAATATCGAGAAGGATTGAAGATCGCGGCGGCGGCTTGGCACGTGTAAACGGACGAGTACGGTTACTGGAAGGTTTGGCACAGCCAAAAGAGGAAGATGAACTTGCTTTAAGCTATTACAATTCTAATACTACCTGGATACAAATTGATCCGCTGCTTACATTGTTTGGACTAACACGTGAAGATCTGAAAAAAGGTGACGAATCTCAATTAGCGAAAGCCGTAAGAAGCGTAGCTCATCGCATTCCGACTTATGTAACTATTAAAGACGTAAAATACCGCTGGGGACACGGCCAGGAAGATATTTATCCGGTAGCGCAAATAGAGAAATTATGGACAGATATGACTGCATTGCCCGAGATAAAATGTGGTTATTTAGTAGTGCCCAGAAACAGGGGACAACAAATGAAAGATCCTGCGCAGTTAGATGCCTGGGTTACTGATGGAAGCAAAGATTATGTAGCTTCTTTGTGTAAATTTTGATTGATTATTAATGAACTGCTTTGATTGCATTGAAGTGCGAAATTAAACTTTTGTTCTTCGATTGGCTTCAGTGCTAAAATCCGTCCAAGCTTGTGTGTAATTACAGACATCTACGCTGTCAAACCATTTTCTAAAGAATTTTTACAGAAGAAATGAAATTTTCAAAAATACCAATGTTTGGTATTTTTGAAAAAACATTATGAAAATGGCAAAGAATACGTCTGTATTGCTTGGAGATTATTTTGAGAATTTCATCAATAAAGAAATTTCATCGGGACGATATAATTCAGCAAGCGAAGTTATAAGAACAGCTTTGCGATTACTTGAGCTTGAAGAACAAAAAGCAAGACAATTAAGAACAGAATTAGAACTTGGCGAGAAAAGTAAAATGCTTGAAAATTTTAATCCTAAGAAACACTTACAGGGAACTTATCTGATAAGTGAAAAAGCGGTACAAGACCTTGAAGATATCTGGTTATATACCTTTGAAACAGGTCTCAAGAGCAGGCAGACAGGTATTACAACTTACTCATTAGTGAGATTGGATATGTTGCTGAACATTTTGAAAGTGGTAAATCAATGGAACATATTAAACAAGGTTACAGAGCTTCTAAAGTAAAATCACATTAATTTTTTATCGAAAGGGCGAAGATGAGGTAACTGAAATTGTGAGGGTATTGCACCAAAGAATGGATCTTGAAAACAGATTGAAATAAAACTGCAATAAATTATCCTGCACCTGTTCATTCATATCAACACCTAATATGAATCCCGAAAATTTACCGACAGAGCTAATAGCATTATCTGCATAACCTGCTTTTGTCAAACTATCAAACAAAACAGGATTTTTTCCAACTGCTTCCATTCATACCTGTAAATAAATCCCTAAAAAGAAAGATTTTAAAAGAAAGAAATTTGAAGCGAAACATTAATAAGGAAATATATCTTTGATAATATTAAACCACGATAAATGGAAGTATTTAAAACGATTGCTTCAAAACAAAAACAGGTTATTAAATTAAAATCTGGATTAATTTTATTCATTATTCTTTTGTCCTATAAAGGATTTTCACAAAAAGGAACTGTTATAAATATCGAAAGCGCCCACAATGCTATAGCATTGCAGGCAGATACAGGAAACAGGCTTGGAGTAATTTACTTCGGTACTAAACTCAATAACCCTGCTGAATACGCAAATATACCAGCCACAACTAAAAGGCAAGGCAGTGATTATTCTGGTATTTTTCATTCAGCATATACACCTGCGGGCTCACGCAATCTTGTTGAACCCGCTATTCAGGTGACGCATGCTGATGGTAATACTTCACTCGATTTACAATATGTAAGTCATAACATCAAAAAAATAGATAATAATATTTCTCTTACAAGTGTTTTACTCAAAGACCCTGTTTATCCGTTTGAAGTTACTCTATATTATAAAGTTTATCAGAAAGAAGATGTGGTGGAGCAATGGTCTGTGATCAGGCACAAAGAGAAAGGCAATGTAATGCTACAGAAATTTGCTTCTGCGAACCTGTTTTTTTCAGCTAATCAATATTGGTTAAGACAGTATCACGGAGACTGGGCAAGAGAAATGCAGCCTGAGGAAACAAGACTTACACCGGGCATAAAAGTTTTGGACAGCAAATTGGGCACACGCGAAAATCTGTACCAGCCGCCCAGTTTTATGGTATCATTCAATAGTCCGGCTACAGAAGATGAAGGGAAAGTATTGCTTGGTTCTGTAGAATGGTCAGGCAATTTCAGGGTTGATCTCGAAGTGGACCCGCTCAACAATCTGCGGCTGATTGCCGGAATGAACAATTTTGCTTCAGAATATTCTCTAAAGCCTTCAGAGGAATTTACCACACCTGCATTTTTGTATACCTATTCAGTTAATGGAAAAGGACTTGCGAGCCGCAATCTGCATGATTGGGCCAGGCAATACAAAATTTTAAATGGAAAAGGTTCGAGGATGACCTTGCTTAACAATTGGGAGTCTACTTTTTTTGATTTTAATGAACCTATTTTATCTGCCCTTTTGAAAGACACAAAAAAATTAGGTGTTGATGTATTTTTATTAGATGATGGCTGGTTTGGTAACAAATACCCACGTAATAACGACAATGCAGGTCTTGGGGACTGGCAGGAGAACAGGAAAAAATTGCCGAACGGTCTTGGTTATCTTGTAAAAGAAGCCCAAAAAAATGGTGTAAAGTTCGGTATTTGGGTAGAGCCTGAAATGGTAAACCCAAAAAGTGAGTTGTATGAGAACCATCGCGATTGGGTCATTCGCGAACCGAACCGCACGGAGCACCTGTACCGTAACCAGTTGGTGCTTGATTTGAGCAATCCTAAAGTACAGGACTTTGTAGTGGGAATATTTGATACTTTATTTATAAAAAATCCTGGATTGGCATTTATCAAATGGGATTGTAATGCTGTTATTTACAATGCTCATTCTGCTTACCAGCAAAAGCAATCGCATCTGTATATAGATTATGTAAGAGGTCTGTATAAAGTAATGGAAAGAGTAAGGGCGAAGTATCCAAAAGTGCCAATGATGCTTTGTTCGGGCGGCGGCGGAAGGGTAGATTATGGAGCCTTAAAATATTTTACAGAATTTTGGGTTAGTGACAATACCGATCCATTAGAGAGGATTTTCATGCAATATGAATATTCCTATTTTTTTCCTTCTATTGCTCATGACAACCACGTAACAGACTGGGGTAAACAGCCGATTAAATTCAGGACAGATGTGGCAATGATGGGTAAGCTGGGCTTTGATATTGTAGTAAATAAATTGGATGAAAATGATTTAAAATTTTGTCAGCAAGCCGTGGTAAATTATAAGGCTGTGAGTGATGAAGTATGGCATGGAGACCTGTACAGGCTATTGAGCCCAAGAGAAAATGACCTGGCATCTTTGATGTATATAAATAAAGACCAAAGCAAAGCTGTAATGTTTAACTATCTTGTAAATAACAGGTATGCAGCAGGCAGCCTTTTACCTATAAAACTGAAAGGTCTACGCGCTGATAGAAAATACAGTGTGAAGGAAATAAATCTTTATCCCAGTACAAAATCTACCCTGGCAGAAAGCGCTGTTTATTCAGGAAATTATTTAATGACGATTGGTTTTAATCCAAATGTAAATGCGAGGAGAACAAGTGTGATTCTTGAGATAAATGAAGACAAGTAATATATGTTTAATAACAATCGGGTATAAAAAGCTGATTACAGATAAAGTTGTTAGCAGAAACCATAAATGACAAGAAGTGTAAATGAAGAAAAAGAGAACTTTCATCCCCTCCACACCAACAAATCCTATTGTCTTAGGAAAAAAAATTGAGAACTTAAAGAAGGCTATAGATGCATTATCAAAATCTCATGACATACACATATCATATTTAGCAAATTTTGCTAGACATGACATCAAGAATAGTATTCAAAGTATGGATAGTATTCTTTCAACAAATGATGCTAATGAAATAACCGATGAACATATATTATCACTTAGAACCAATTTGAAAGTGATAAGAAAGACAATTGATAATTTCTCTCAACTAGTTCCACATTCAGATGATGAAACATTTTCTCTACATAGTATAGTATCAGCGTTAGAACTCTTAAATAGAAATATTTTATTCGAAAAGAAAATTTTTTTTATCAAAGAACTACCAATAGACGTTGAGGTAAGATTTCACTTACCATTTCAAGCTGTATTGCAAATGTTTAACAATCTAGTTATCAATGCAATTAAATGTTTAGAACCAGTTGAAAACCCCAAATTATTGCTAGAAGTAATAATATCTGACTTTGTTGAGTTTTACTTTCACGACAATGGTTCGCTGATTAGCAAGAATGATTTACTTAAAATATTTGAGTATGGATTTTCTACTACGGGCGGTTCTGGCATAGGGCTCTATCACGCAAAATACCTATGCGAGCTTTTTAATGGAGGAGTTAAAGTCATAGAAGGCAGAAAAGATGAATTCACAAAAGCATTTCTTATATATTTACCCATGAAAATAATCGAATGAGAAAAAGTGTTTTAATAATAGACGATGTTAAAGAACAAGCCCAAGGGCTTAGTAAAGCATTATCTTCTAAGATAAAAGATGTTCAGTTTGACTGTTTATATGAGGAACAAAGTATTCTACCATACATTGAAAACAGATTTTTCTCACTTGCAATCGTGGACATAAGAATGGATGACTTTCGTTACGACGGCTTAGACCTTGTAAGAACAATTTTTGAATTAAATCCTTTTGCTAAAGTAATAATTGTATCTGCTTTTAAAGATGAATATTTTCTAAAAATGAAAGACCTTCTTTTAAGTGGTAGAGTGATAGATATTTTGGACAAAGAGGATTATGATATTTGGATTCCTAAGATAGCAGGATTGATAAATGATTATTTCAGCAAATTAGACGAATCAAACTCTGAGGTTAGCAATGCATTGTTACAATTTTATGCTGACACACTTAATGAAAAAGACACCTATAGAAAAGGCGAAAAATTTGAGCATTTTATCAGTTTGATGTTCCAATCAATGGGATTCAAAGAAGTATTAAAGCGTGTAAAAGATAAATCATTAAATGAAGTTGACTTAATAATTAGAAACGACACTGATGACACTTTCCTTAACAAATTTGGTAAATATATTTTGATTGAATGTAAAAACAAGCCAGACAACAAGGTTGACAAAAATGATTTTATAGTTTTTTATAGTAAACTTAAAAACACAAACGGCCTTGCCGAATTGGGGATACTGGTAACTTCAAATATAATTACTAGAAATACTTATATCGAGGCTGTACGTTCATCTACTGGACAACAAAAAGTAATATTTATTTCAAACAATGAAATTAAGCGTCTAATTTTTTCTAACGACAGATTAAACGAATTCAAGTCTATTATTGATGAACAACTAAAAGACAATTAAGACCTTCTGCTAACATTTGTTTACCAGAATAGTGGCTGACCGAAGCCATTCCGTATTGGTAATTCTATTGAGCGATATAAGTATATTTGAGCTGACGGAATGCTAAGGCTACTACATCGGCAAGCAGTGGAACGAAGTGTGCGCCAACAAGGTTTAATAAAAATTCAAGTGCCGGTAACCAAAAAAACTCTTCATTAGTTCAATCGAAATAAAAAGTAAGGGGCAGTAGCAAACTGAAGAAAGATGAGTAAATTAGAAAATACTGACAACTTAAAATAAACTTCTAAATAATGACACCAAATCAATCACTTCTCGTTGATAAAGTTTTAAATACATTTCAAACTTTATACAAGGAAGAACCGATTATTACAAGGTCCCCGGGACGGGTAAACATTATCGGGGAACATCTTGATTACAATGAAGGTTATGTGTTGCCCGCAGCTATCGATAAGGCGATATATGTAGCTATCAGTAAAAGAAATGATGATGAGATATATCTTCACTCTGTGGATTATAATGAAAACTACCAGGTTTCACTTGATGAAATAAAACCTACAAAAAACTGGGCAACTTACATATTGGGAGTTACTGATCAATTAATAAAAAGAGGTCACAAAATCAGTGGCTTCAATCTGGTACTTGATGGCGATGTGCCGGTCGGTGCCGGACTTTCTTCCTCGGCAGCAGTTGAATGCGCTACCGCATTTGCTTTGAACGAACTGTATTCATTAGGGCTTGAAAAGTTAGAAATGGTAAAAATTGCCCAGAAAGCAGAGCATACTTTTGCAGGAGTCAGGGTGGGCATTATGGATATGTTTGCAAGTATGTTTGGTAAAAAAGATCACGTCATAAAATTGGATTGCCGCTCTCTGGAATACGAATACAAGCCCTTTAAACTTGAAGGATATAAAGTCGTTCTTTTTAATACCAATGTAGAACATTCACTTGCCTCTTCTGAATACAATACACGCAGAAAGCAATGTGAGCAGGGAGTTGCCTGGGTAAAAGAACATCATCCGGAAGTAACCGCTCTGCGTGATACTGATATGAATATGCTGGATAAGTATGTATTGCCAAAAGATGGGATTATTTATAAAAGATGTAAATATGTAGTCGAAGAAATAGACAGATTGCTCATAGGTTGTGATGATCTGGAACGCGGTGATATAAAAGCTTTAGGACAAAAAATGTTCAGAACACATGAAGGACTCAGCAAAGAATATGAAGTAAGCTGTAAGGAATTAGATTACCTTGTAAATGCTGTAAAGGATAATGTGGATGTTATAGGTGCAAGAATGATGGGCGGAGGATTTGGTGGCTGCACTATAAATATAATTAAAGAAGAAGCAATAAATACTTTACAGGAAAAACTGAGTAAGGAGTACAAAGATGCAATGGGGTTGGAGTTAACGACGTATATAGCGCATATTGAAAATGGAACTGAAAGAATAAAATAATAAAGAAGAGGTATTTATCGAAAGAAGAGGCGTATATCTACAACTAAACGATTATTGAGGTAATTTCTTCGAAAGCAGATAAAATTATTTCCGGCAAGTCTTGTTCTTATTATAAATTAAGTAACACCATTGTTTTATGAAGAGAAGTATATTTCTTATCGTTTATTGCCTCATTTTTACTTATGGTGGCGATTCGCAACAAATGGTCACTGCAGCTAAGGAATTCATTAATACACTTGACTCTTCCCAAAAGGGTCTGGCTCTCTATCCCTTTGATGCGGAAGAACGATATAACTTTCATTTCTTTCCTATTGAAAACAGAAAAGGTATATCATTTAATGAACTTAATTCTTCACAGAAACAGGCGGCAATGAGTTTGATTAAAACCTGTTTAAGCGAAAATGCAACAAAGAAAGCTGGCCAGATTATGGAGCTTGAAAATGTTTTAAAAGAAGTAGAAAACAGAAAAGCTGATGATCATTATCGTGATCCCGGAAAATATAATCTGACCGTTTTTGGATTGCCGGGAAACAACACAACATGGGGATGGAGGTTTGAAGGACATCATATCTGCTTCAACTTTTCTGCTAAAGATAAAAAACTGGTATCAGGCACTCCGGGGTTTCTTGGAGCTAATCCTGCTATTGTTCGTAATGGCCCTCACAAAGGTTTACAGGTTTTGAAAGAAGAAACCGAAACAGGCTTTGCATTGCTTCATTCTTTGACAAAAGAACAATTAAAAAAAGCAATGATTGATACAACTGCTCCCGGAGACATCATCACATTTGTCAACAGGAAAGCACTTATTGACCATCCGGCAGGTGTTTTTTATTCTGAAATGACAACAAAGCAGCAGGAACAGCTCTTACATTTGATAAATGTATATGTACACAGGTATACAAAATTGTTTGCAGGTGAAATGCTGAAAGAAATACAACAGGCAGGATTAAACAATTTGAGGTTCGCATGGGCAGGTTTTACAGAACCTGATGCCGGCAAACCAAATTATTATCGTATTCAGGGACCTACCATAATTATTGAATATGACAACACGCAAAATAATGCAAATCATGTTCACAGTGTTTTACGCGACCTGAAAAATGACTTTGGAGGAGACCTTTTATTGGAACATTATAAATCGGGTCATTCGAATTAAGGATAGTTTATTTTTATTAATTAACACTGGAGTTAAGAAAGTAAAAGATTTACAAAAAACTGATGATGTATACAAACTTCTGCAAAAAGTCAATGTATTTTTTAATAACATGCCTTATTCTGACAACGATGACTGTTTCTAATGCAACTGCTCAGTCTAAAAATGATGCTCCTGTTCGCTTAGCTGTGGTGGGAATAACTCATGGGCATGTTCCCTGGATACTGCGAAGGAAAGGTAAAAGTGATGTTACACTGGCAGGAATATATGAAACGGATACCGCTTTTATCCGCACAGTATGCAAAACAGTATAACCTTGCAAAAGATTTGTTTTATACCAATCTTGATAAAATGCTGGAAGCTGTAAAACCTGAAGCGGTTGTAGCCTTTGGGTCAATATATGAACACCTGGCTGCGGTAGAGGCGTGTGCTCCGAGAGGAATACATGTAATGGTCGAAAAGCCACTTGCCACAAACATTGCACATGCACACAGGATGGAGGAACTGGCAAAGAAATACAATATATATCTGTTGACAGACTTTGAAACATCCTGGTACCCAAGTACGGAAAAGACTTACCAGTTGGTAAATGACAGCAACTTTGTTGGTAAAATAAGAAAAGTAGTTATTCACGACGGGCACCAGGGACCAAAGGAAATCGGCGTAAATAAAGAGTTTTTTAAATGGCTTACAGATCCTGTACAAAACGGGGGAGGAGCGCTTATTGATTTTGGTTGCTACGGTGCTAACCTGATGACGTATTTAATGAAAGGAGAGAAGCCTGTTTCTGTCACGGCTGTTACCCAACATTTTAAACCCGCCATTTATCCTAAGGTTGATGACGAAGCAACCATTATTGTTACTTACCCTGGTGCACAATGTATTATACAAGCCTCCTGGAACTGGCCTTTCAGCAGAAAAGATATGGAAGTGTACGGCGAAACAGGTTATATAATTGCAGCAAATAATACTGATATGCGTTTAAGAAACGGCGCGATAAATGAAGAGCAAAGAATTCAGGTTACTTCAAAAGACATACCTGTGTATGTAGATCCTTTCGCTTACTTTGCTGATGTTTTGCGTGGAAAGATTACAGTTGCTAAAAACAGCCTTTATTCCATTGATAATAATATAACGGTTGTACAGATTTTAGAGGCTGCAAGAGAGTCTGCAAAGACTGGAAAAACAGTGAATATAAAACAATGAGTCATTACTGCAAAAGGGTCAAGCTACGCAATTGCGATAGTGAGGCATCAGGAGTGGTGAAATTAATATTAATTAAAAGTTTTTAGTATTGAAATAGGCTTATTTGATTTCAAGATAAACAGGGCAGTGGTCGCTATGTTTTATATCAGGATAAATCTTTACATAAATAATACGATCTTTAAGATTTTCAGTAACATTAATATAGTCAATACGCCAGCCTTTGTTTTCAAGCCTTGTTGTCGGCCGCAACACATTCCACCACGAGTATTGATGCGGCTCTTTATTTAACTGCCGGAAACCATCAACAAAACCATTGGCTAAAAATTTATCAAACCACGCTCTTTCTTCAGGAAGAAAACCGGTAGTTTTTTTGTTGGAAACAGGATTATGAATATCAATTTCTTTGTGTGCTATGTTATAGTCCCCGCATACAATTAGTTTATTTCGTGTCTTCTTCAATTCGTTTAAAAACTCAATAAATTCATCCAGCCATACATATTTATAAGCCTGTCTTATTTCCCCGCTCGTACCGGAAGGGAAGTAAACGCTGATGATAGAAATATCTCCAAAATCTGCGCGGATAACGCGGCCTTCAAAATCGCTTTGATCGATTTTGCTTCCGTAAACGACGTTATCCGGCTTTATTTTAGTAAGAATGCCAACACCGCTATATCCTTTTTTTTGTGCAAGAAACCAATAGGTTTCATAACCGAGAGATTCTATTTTGTCAATGTCAATATCACCTTTATGCGCTTTTACCTCCTGCAGGCAAATAACATCCGCCGGGTCTGTTGCAAGCCAATCTATAAAGCCCTTTCTTGTTGCACTGCGTATGCCATTAACATTGTAAGTGATGATTCGCATAAAAATTTTTTGAGCAGTGCAAGTTAAGAAACGAAGAATTGATTTGCTTAATCATGCAGAACTGATGTTGAAAGAAAGAAGGAAGATATGTATAAATCTTTTCGTTACCGGCATTGAATCTCCGGTTAATCATTGTTGCGTCGCATTACGTTAATTTACAGTAATACTATTAAGCATTTTTCAAAGCGAATAAAAAATCAGGAAGTGGACTTTCGAAAATAAATTTGTCTTAATTGAAATGAAATGTCAAATGCTTCAAGTCTTATAATGTCTTCTGTATGAATATATTTTGAAGTAATCCACTCTGAATTTTGAGATCTTCTATAACAGGTAAGTAATGTAGTTTCAGGTTCAACAATAATATAGTACTGCAACGATGGAATTTTAGTGTAAGCGATATACTTATCTACATAATCATTCACCTGTGAACTTTCTGAAACTACTTCTGCGATTAATATAGGTTCAAACTTAATGTATTGATTTGCTTCTGTACCCAGTTCCTGTGTTACAAATACATCCGGATAATAATATTTGTCTTCTCCAAAAGTTTTTACTTTCATATCATGAGCATAAACCTCATAACCCCTTTCCTCTAAAAACTGTGTTAATAAAAATGAGATTCTTAAAGCCATCCTATTATTTATATCTTTTTCGCCTGCCATTTCAAATAGTTGTCCGTTGATAAACTCACTTCGTACAGGTGATTTTAATTCATGCTGTATATATTCTTCAACAGTATACTTCTTATCCGTAGTATCAACTCGCATGGTAATACAGTTTATTCAAATATACTAATTTTCTATTGTGCTGCAATTAACTTAATCACTTTATGCATCATATTCCAATACTGGTCTTAACCATCTTTCTACTTCTTCAAGTGGCATATTTTTTCTTTTTGCATAATCTTCTACCTGGTCTTTTTCAATTTTACCAATGCCGAAATATCTACTTTCAGGATGAGCAAAATACCAGCCGCAGACAGATGAGGCAGGGTACATAGCCAGGCTTTCTGTTAATTGAATTCCTGTGGCATTTGCAGCATCTAATAATGCAAACAACTTATATTTCTCAGTATGATCAGGACATGCGGGGTAACCAGGCGCAGGACGGATGCCAAGATATTTTTCTTTAATGAAATCTTCGTTCGTTAAGTTTTCATCTTTAGCATAACCCCAAAATTCTGTCCTTGTTTTATGGTGCAATAATTCTGCAAATGCCTCAGCTAATCTGTCAGCAAGCGCTTGTAAAGTTATTTTATTGTAATCATCGTGTTGCTCAGTAAAACGTTTTAGATGAGGTTCAATACCATCAATTGTTACAGCAAAAGCGCCCAGATAATCCTGCAGTCCTGTTTCTTTAGGTGCAATAAAATCTGTTAAAGACATATTTGGTTGCCCTTCTGCTTTTTTTACCTGTTGTCTTAGAGATTCAAGTTCAAAGACTGCAGATAACTCATCTGTTACTGTAATTGTATCTTTTCCATTTGAGTTTGCAGGCCAGAAACCAATTACACCTTTGGCGGTTAGCCACTTTTCTTCTATTATCTTTTTAAGTAAAGCTTTAGCATCATTATAAAGCTTTGTTGCTTCTGCACCTACCTTTTCATCACTCAATATCTGCGGAAATTTTCCATGAAGTTCCCAGGCTATAAAAAAGGGTTGCCAGTCAATATATTCTGCAATCTCATTAAGATCATTATTAAGAAAAGTTTTGGTTCCTGTAAAAGAAGGCTTAACGGGTATGAAATTTTTCCAATTAATCTTTACCTTGTTTTGTATTGCTTGTCCGTAAGATAGGTAGGCTTTGGTAACTTTCTTGCTCCCAAAATCTTCTTTAAGCTTTCTATATTCTTCATTGGTTTTTTTTATAAATTCCTCTTTTTGTTCTTTATTCAGTAAAGACCCGGCAACGGTTACACTCCTTGACGCATCTAACACATGTACAACTCCTTCTGCATATTCCGGTGCAATTTTTACTGCGGTGTGCATGCGGCTGGTAGTTGCACCCCCAATCAGCAAGGGAAGGTTCATATGCTGACGTTTCATTTCACGGGCTATATGCACCATTTCATCAAGCGAAGGAGTGATAAGACCGCTTAACCCGATTATATCTACATTCTCTTTTCTTGCTGTTTCTAAAATCTTATCTGCAGCTACCATTACACCTAAATCAATAATGTCATAGCCATTGCAACCAAGTACAACGCCCACAATATTTTTTCCAATATCATGAACATCGCCTTTAACGGTAGCTAATAAGATTTTGGCTGCGCCGGCTCCTTCTTCATTTACTGTTCCTGCAGCTAAATGGGCCTGTCTGCGTTCTTCTTTTTCTGCCTCTATAAATGGAAATAAATAAGCAACACTTTTTTTCATAACCCTTGCACTTTTTACTACCTGGGGTAAAAACATTTTACCACTTCCAAACAGGTCGCCTACTATGTTCATTCCATCCATCAACGGGCCTTCGATTACATCAAGCGGCTTGGGATATTTTTTTCGTGCTTCTTCCGTATCTGCTTCTACATAATCTGTAATACCGTTTACAAGTGAATGTGCAAGCCTTTTCTCAACAAGTTCATTTCTCCAGGCTTCATCTTTTACTATTTCTTTGCCTTTTGCTTTTACAGTTTCTGCAAAATTGATCAGTGCTTCTGTTGCCTGGTTATCATCATTATTGCGGTTTAGCAAAACATCTTCACATAAGTTTCTAAGCTTAGGCTCTATTTCACTATAAACCTCTAACTGACCTGCGTTTACAATGCCCATGTCCATTCCTGCCTGTATGGCATGGTAAAGAAACACTGCATGAATAGCTTCACGTACATGATCGTTTCCACGAAATGAAAAGGATACATTACTTACACCACCACTTACTTTTGTTAGCGGCATTTTTTGTTTGATCTCCCGTGTAGCTTCTATAAAGTCAACTGCATAATTGTTATGTTCTTCTATTCCGGTAGCGACTGCAAAGATGTTTGGGTCAAATATAATTTCCTGCGGATCGTATCCTGCCTGTTCTGTAAGTATTTTATAGGCTCTTTCGCATATCTCAACTTTTCTTTGTTTGGTATCCGCCTGGCCTTGTTCATCAAAAGCCATTACAATAACGGTAGCTCCATAACTTTTGCATATAAAAGCTTGCTCAATAAACTTTTCTTCGCCTTCTTTCATGCTTATTGAGTTCACAATACATTTTCCCTGCACGCATTTTAAACCTGCTTCAATGATCTCAAATTTAGAACTGTCAATCATTACAGGGATTTTGGCAATGTCAGGTTCGGCCTGCAAAAGATTGAGAAACGTTGTCATTGCCTGTTTTCCATCGAGCAACGCATCATCCATGTTTACATCAAGTATTTGTGCCCCGTTTTCTACTTGCTGGCGGGCTACTGACAGCGCTTCTTCATATTTGTTATCCCTGACGAGGCGTGCAAATTTTTTAGAACCTGTTACATTTGTCCGTTCGCCTATGTTTACAAAATTTGTTTCAGGGCGAATAACGAGGGGTTCTAAACCAGAGAGACGGAGATAAGGTTTTATAACTGTTGTATTCATATATTCTTTTGCCACTAAGGCGGAAAGACGCAAAGGAGCGCTAAGATTAAAGCACCATTCTTTTGATTCCGTCTTTCATTAGTGGAACTGTAAAATTTATAATAAATCCTAAATTCTTGTTTGCAAGTCTTAAATAACTTAATAACTGCGCTTCCCAAACCGGATGATAGTTTTCTTGTGCGCCTTTAATTCAATTATAACTGAATCATCAACTAAAAGGTCTAATCGTAACCCTTCAGTAAATTCCAATTTATCATATATAATCGGTACTTTTTGTTGTGTTACAAAGGGAAGTTTTCTTTTTAATAATTCATAACTAAAACATGCTTCATAAATCTTTTCTAGAAGTCCGGGGCCTAAAGATTTATGTATTTGAAAAGCAATATCTACTACTTGCTTTCCTATCCATTCCTCATGTTCTGTTAATATTCTCATTCTTTGCGCTTCTTTTCGTCTTTGAGTCTTTGTGGCTATAATACTTCCTCGAAAACAGGCAATTCTCTTGGTTTAAAACTTTTCACATAGTCAGCTATATGCTTTATATGATCAGGTGTAGTGCCACAGCAACCACCTACAATGTTTACAAAACCTTCCTGCGCCCATTCTGAAATGATATGGGCGGTTTCATGAGGTTGCTCATCGTATTGGCCAAAAGCATTGGGCAGGCCGGCGTTGGGATAAGCAGATGTATAACATTCTGCAATCTGGCTTAGCTCCTCAATATGAGGACGCATTTGAGTTGCACCAAGGGCACAATTCAAACCTACACTTAATGGTTTTGCATGCCGGATGGAGGTATAAAAAGCTTCCAGCGTTTGTCCGCTTAATGTTCTGCCCGAGGCATCTGTTATGGTTCCGCTTATCATAACAGGCAATTCCTGGAGCTTATTATCACGAAAGAATTTTTTAGCCGCGTAAATGGCTGCTTTTGCATTTAGCGTATCAAATATCGTTTCTATTAATAAAAGGTCTACACCTCCATCAACCAGACCTTTTATTTGTTCAGTGTATGCCGTAGCAACTTCATCAAAACTAACAGCGCGGTAACCTGGATTGTTTACATCGGGAGAAAGACTAAGTGTTTTGTTTAGCGGGCCAATTGCCCCGGCTACCCATGCACCACTTCTGCCTTTTCCTTCAGGTGATGAAAGAAATTTTTCAATGGCATTTTTTGCACATTTTGCAGCAGCAACATTAAGTTCATATGCCAGCGATTGCATGTCGTAATCTGCCTGCGCAATCGTTGTACTGCTAAATGTATTTGTTTCTATTATATCTGCTCCGGCAGCAAGATATTGCCTGTGAATTTCTTCTATAATTTGTGGTTGCGTAAGGCTTAATAAATCATTGTTACCTTTTACGTCTGTATGCCAGTTTTTAAAGCGTTCACCACGATAATCTGCTTCCTGCAAGTCATAGCGTTGTATCATGGTACCCATGGCTCCGTCAATAATAAGGATACGGTTTTCAAGTTCTTTGCGAATGTCCATAATTAGTTCTTTTTTTAATCCCGATAGCTACCGGGAAATAGAGGTTACTTCTAAAAAAATCTGCACTAACTATAAACGGGAATATTCTGGAAAAACTTTACAGAGTGAGTCCGTTTATTAGTTCAGTTAATATAAACCCTAAAATCAGCGGGTTGAACAATAAACAAATCCACCCACCGAAGTTGGGCAAAAATAGAATAAGAAAGCCGTATTGCAAAATTGTTACTTCTGCGTTCCCTTTTATATCTCAAATGTTGACAGTATTATTAATGCGGGTTATATCAGCCATCAAGCCATGATTTGAAAGAGGCGGAACGTTCGGAGCTCACGATGGTTTCAAATTTGCTCGGTGGATTCAATTTTATTAATACCCGTGATTTTGAATAAGAGAACATCTCGGTAATGGCATGAAAACCTATAATAAACTGACGGTTTATCCGAAAGAATTTTTTTGGGTCAATTAATAATTCCAACTGGTCAAGATTATAGTCAATTGCGTAACGTTTGTTCTCTTTGGTTATTAAAAAATTAGCTTTATTTTCTGTGTAGAAGTAAGCGGAGTCCAATATTTCAATGGTTTTGATATGTTCACCATACTTTACAACAAATCTTTGCTTATAATTCGATGGCTGCAGTTGCAACACTGAAAGAAGTTTTTTAAGATTTACATCAGGATCAGAAGGAAGGTTGAAATTTAAAAATTTGTCGACTGCCCGTTTCAGTTCCTCTTTTTTTATTGGCTTCAGCAAATAGTCTATGCTGTTTACTTTAAAAGCTTCGAGGGCATACTGATCGTAAGCAGTTGTGAATATGACCGGACTTGAAACTTTTACCTTTTTAAATATTTCAAAGCTATGGCCGTCTGCCAAATGCACATCCAGAAAAATGAGATCGGGTGCTGCATTTGCTGAAAACCACTCTATGGCAGAGCGAATGCTTACAACAGGAGACAAAATGGTTGCATCAGGCAATGCCTCGGCTATCATTTTTTGCAGTCGCTGGTAAGCTGCTTCCTCGTCTTCTATAATCAATACTATCTTCATAAAGTAGTTGTAAGTAATGGTATATGAACAATAAACGAGCTTTTTGTTTTGTTTATTACCACTTCCTCTTTGGTTAATAGCTTATATCGGTTCACAATATTTTCCAGGCCCATGCCTGCACCCTTTTCTAAAAATACTTTTGGATTGAGATTATTTTCTACTACAAGTAATTTTCCCATTATATCTATTTCAATAATTAAAGGTGTTTCTGATGATATTGCATTGTGCTTCACTGCATTCTCTGCCAGTAACTGCAGGGTTAGCGGAGCAATCATATACAACATTTGCTGTTCTTCCGAAACGTGATTTTTAAATTGCAGGTTGTCTCCAAAGCGTTTTTTTTGAATGAAAAAATAATCATCAATGATTTCAATTTCTTCTTTTAAGGTAATTACATCTTTATCGCGGTATGTTACGATCTTTCTGTATAAGTCTGACAGGTGCTCGACATATTCAACAGCTACCTGCTGGTCTTCTTCTATCACTGAAATAAGGGTATTGAAACTATTAAATAAAAAATGAGGATTTACCTGGCTTTTCAATGTTTCAAATTGTGATTGAATTTTTTCTTTTTCACTTCTTTCCCAGCGTTTTACTCTTTTTTCCCTGATTTTTATATAAAGATATAGCGTCGAACCAACGGTAAATAATGCCAGCACAATAAACCACCATTGCAGCCAAAAGGGCTTTTGAATTATAAAAGAATAAGAAGCTTCATTGTTGTTATCAAACTGATTGTTTATTGATGCTTTTACACGAAACGTATAATTTCCGGGAGGTAGTTTAGGAATGTTGAAATGATTGTCTTTTGTGTTCATCCATTCGTTATTTAAACCTTCGAGTTTATATTGGTATCTTATCTTTTCAGGATGAGAAAATGAAATGCCGCTATAAGAAAAAGTAAGATTATTTTCATCATAAGCAAATCTTCCTTTTTTGTTAATGGCAACATCATTTAAAAAAACCTGTACACCTTCTAATACGATCTTTGGATTAAGTGATTCTTCTGTTGAAATATAACGAAGAATGCCCTTATTACTTACAATATAAACAGCATCACTGCCGGTGATACAGTTAAGGTCAGTATTTACCTGTTCTAATCCCTGGTTTATGTCAAGATAAGAAATACTATTTGTTGCTGCATTTATAATGTTAATGCCTTTTTTGGTAACTGCTATAATATTATTTTTTTTGTCTGTTGTAAGAGCCGTTATAGTTGCATCATTAAGGCCCTGTTCAACAGAAATATTTATAAACTTTTTACCATCAAATTTATAAAGTCCATTATTTAAAGCGCTAAACCAGATATTGCCATTTTTATCTTCGCAGGCATTATAAATGACGGGGCTTTTTATTCCGTTGCTTTGATTATAGTTTTTAAACCTTCCCTTTTCATAGACTGTAATTCCTCTGCCATCTGTTGCAAACCAAACCCTGTTTTTTTTATCTACCAGAATACTATAAATATAATTGCTTCCAATACTGCTGACATTTTTAAAATTTATAAATAAATAAGGATGAAAAATATTTTTATTTTCATCACTTAAATTACAATGCACTGCTCCGCCGAGACTGCTTATCCATAGTTCCTCATCTTTACCTGTTATAGAAAGAACGCTGCCATCGACCAATAGATTATCTTCCGTGAGATACCTGTTTTTACCCGTACGTGGATCTATAATAACAATACCTTTACCCATTGTGCCTACCCAAATATTGCCAAATTTATCCTGGTATAAAGAAGTAATGTCAGTTTTATTATTTATTAAAGCCAATAGATAATGCTTTGATTGCCATTTCTGCAGTGAAGCATCAAAATAAAATTTCAGCAATCCGTTATTTACATTTATCCAGATATTGCCGTCTTTGTCAGCTAAAATGCTATGAATCTGAGAATATATCGCTTCATTGAAAGGAAGTAGATTTTGCAACCGGGCACCATTTGTTTTTATCAACTGGTTATTGCTTGTAAACCAAATATTGCCTTCATCATCACCTATAAGATTGTCTGTTTTGCTAAAACCGGTGTATACATTTTTAATTTCTGAAATATTATTCATTGTACTATCTGAAAATTCCATTATAACAATGCCTTTATCCTGGGTAGCAATCCATAATTGATGACCCGAACTTATAAGGGAATTAACCTGGCCATAAGACCATTCTTTTACAGCGTTAAAATATGCAGAACAAGAAAAACTTCCTACTCCTTTATCCTGCATTCCTATCCAGTAAGAAGCAGAAGAAGACTTTTTGATTTTACTATTTTTAGGATATAAACATCGAACGATATTATCGGGTAAACCATTTGTAGATGTAAAATAATTAATGATTTTTTTTCCGTTTTTAACATCTATAGTATTTAAGCCCCTGTCGGTGCAAGCTATTAGCCCGTCATTATTACTGACAATATTGTAAACGTAATTGTCGCTTAATCCATCGTCTGTATTAATATTGAAGAACCGTTTGTGTACATAATAGTAGATGCCTTCACCGGCTGTGGTAAAGTAAACAATGCCTGATGTATCTGCTAAAATAGATGTTATAGCAACAGATGGATGACCTTCCTGGGCATGTAACAATTCTACTGTTTTATTTTTTAAAAAACCTATTTCTCCATTCTGGAAGCCAACCCATACTGTAGAGTTTTTATCTTCGGCAATTGCTGTAACAGATTTATTTTTTATTTCGATATTAAGTGCGAAAGGTGTAAAGCCATGCCCGTCAAAACGATATAACCCATTGGTAGTGCCAGCCAAAAAATAGCCCTTACTACTTTTTTTTAAAGTAAGTATTTTAGGACTTGCTCCTTCTGAAGCAATAGTGTAAGAAGTGGGGATTTGTGCTTTACCAAAAACAGATAGTAAAAACATCAGTAAAGAAAAAACGATATACTGTAAAGCGGTCATGGTGTTAGCGGGGTTCTAACAAGCAATTTACTTGCACATTAATCTCACTGCTCAATTTATCTTTTACAACCTTTGGAATTGGTATGTTGTGATCTTCTAATAACACTGAAAAAGCCGACTTTAAACTTATCCTGCCATTTTTAACCGTAACATCGCTTTTTATGATTCTTTCCTGAGATACGCCATGTACGGTAAAATTTCCTTTCGCTCTTATTGTATAGTTACCATCTTTGGTAAGATCTACATCTTCAATTATTTTACCACTAAAGGCTGCTTCCGGAAATTTATTGCTTTCTATATAGTTTTCATTAAAGTGTTCTTTTTGCAGACTGCTGTTGAAGCCCTCAAAACTTTCCATACGTACCTGGAAAGCAAATAATTTTTTTTCGATTTCCAGTAACCCTTTTATATCATTGCTGCTTGCTTTAATGGTTTCAAAAGAAGCCTCAGACTGAAAAGAAATTTTTCCCGATCTTACAGAAAGAATTTTACCTGCCTGGGCTAACAGAGAGGTGAAACTTAAAAATAATATAGTGAATAAAATAAATTCTAGCTTCAATTGATTGTTTTTGACCTCACCCCAACCCTCTCCAGGGGAGAGGGACAGGAAATACCAATCTGAAATGGATTGGCATTAGCTGCAAAAGCTTTCTGCAAAAGTCTTCTAGTCTTTTATTTTCTTTGGGTTTGGTGTTTAAAAATAAAATAATTCAATTAAAAGCTAACTCTTTTCAGCTATTTTATATTTTGATTGGGTCTTTTTCTTTCCTATTACAAACACCCTTGAGATATTGAAGCCAAAATTAATATCTCCTTTTGACCATTGACTGCCTTCTTTTGCCGTTCTGGCAATAAAAGATCTTTCGGTCATGCCGGTTGAATTTGTAAAATGGAGCTGAAAAACGTGTCCTCCGGTTTCAATATCTACTCCAAAGGACAATGAATTAGTTGTTCCTTCAAATTTGTAGGCAGGCAAAACATAATAATACTCACCATTAATACTAACCCGCTTCGATATTTTTTGCCTTCCGCCTATTCCTATTGCAATATTATTATTAGGATCACTTACTTTTTTTACAATATTATTATGTATCAAAGTAGGCATAATCTGAAGAGAAGTTTGTTCGTTAAACTTGCGCGCAATAATAAACTGAAAGGAATAATAAAATTTACTGCTGTAGGGAATATCTTTTACTGAATAAGCATGATTAGATATTAACTCAGATATCAAAGCGGCAGTATCTCTGCGGCGCATGACTGAAGCCGTAAAATCAACAGTAACCGGCATTTTTCTATAACCGGTAGCTTGTCTTAATATCTTGTATTTAAAAAAGCCGTCGTACTGTTTTTCATATGTGCTGCGTCCTAAACCTAACATAAATCTGTCAGTTAATCCGTAATCTAATCCTATACGCATCCTTGCCTGATCTAACCCAAACATCTGGTAAAACCCACCGCTGAATTTACTAAACCTGTGAGATATTCTAAAATCTAAAATTTTTTTACCTAAGGTTTCAACAGAATGTCCGTTAATCAGACGGGTAGATTTAAATGTTGCAGATACATAATTCGTCCGTGTCTTATTTTCCTTATTGCTTTCTTCTTCCAGCATTTTAAAAAGGTCAATATCCTGCGCGAGGATGTGACTTGCACAAACAAAAGCAATTATAAAGGCAAATAAATTTTTGTACATAAAATGTTGTTTTTAAATTATTCGTACTCACAGTTTATTGTTATAGCAATAGTACTTGCAATTTTTTTACCTATAAGTGCGCCCCCGATGTTATAATCTTTTACAGCAATGTCAAATTTTGATCTTGCAATCACCTTAGACCCTTTTACTTCAATTTGACCATCTGAGGTTATTTCTTTAGTCGCTCCACGAATAGTTAGGGCGCCTTTTACTTTAGCTGGATAAGTTCCATCTTTTGAAAAATTAATGTCGCTTATATTAGTAATATTTCCTTTAAAATCTGCTTTCGGGTATTTTGAACTTTCCATATAGTCTTCATTAAAATCGTCTTCCATCTTTTGATTATCGAATTGAAAACCTTTTATAAGCAGCGAAAAAACAATCTGGCCATTTGAAGCAAGTTTGCTTTCAACTTCACTGGTTTTAGCTTCTATATCCTGTAAAGGAGCGTTGGAAAAAAACGAAATATTGCCTGATTTTGTACTATAGATTTTTTGTGCATGTATACCGCTAAGCCATATGGCAAATACCAGTAGAATTATTATCCGTTTCATTTTAATGTGTTGAAATGTTTATTTAATTATCACGTGCTCCTCTGTTTACCCAGGCTGTGATTTTCATAATATCACAGTCAGAAAGTTTTTCGCCGCCATACGGCATAGGTACCGCTCCGGCTGCATGATTTATCGCTTTTAATAATTTGCCGTTGGTAACCATTTCCTGTAAAGACTGAAAAGAGTCTAATTGGCGATTTCCACCGAAAGAAGCATATTTCTCAGCACTATGGCACATAAAGCAGTTTTGCCGAAGAATGTTTGTTATATCAGACCGGTAAGAAATAATAACCGTTGTGTCACAATCATTATTTGGTATAATTAAATCTGCTTTTTTATTATAACAACCCGTAATAATACCAATTGATAAAATTGCAATTATTAAAAACAATGAATGCCGGAAAGAAAATTTTTTTACCATTACACTTTATTTACTTTATTCTTATTTATTTACAATAACAGCTTCTCTTAAACGTACATCTGACAACATACCACTGCAGATACCCTTTACAGTGACAGTGCTGCTGGTACTTACTTTTGCCGGCTTTTCTTTTAGAGTACAGAAAACACCTGTGAATGCATCATCAGAAGCAAGCATTATTGTCGAATTGCCATCCTGGTTATTTTTAATATCGGTAACTGTTCCGGTAACCTGTATTGCCTTGTCTAAGTATTTTTTATTTGCCTCCGCTTCATTTGCCTGGTAGTCTTTGACAAGTTGAGCCGAAGTAATTTCTATTCCTTTTTCATTCTCAACTTTTCGTTGTGGCTTGTTCCACATAAAATAGCCAACAGTAAAACTGCCAACAATAAAAATGATGAGAATAATAATAAAAGCACGAAGCTTTTTACTCATAGCTATAGCATTTCTAAAACAAATTACGTGTGAAAACAGTAATAAATAATGTGAGTCTTGCTGAATAAGGAAATACAAGAATTCAACAGGAATAAGGAATGCTAAAAGATTATTTGACGTATTGCGCGACAGGCAAACGGTTGCTGATACTACGGGCCAATGTCATTTCATCTGCATATTCAAGCTCACCGCCAAAAGCTATACCCCGGGCAATGGTGGTAATTTTGCACTGCAATTGCTGCATTTTTTTTTGAATGTAATAGATAGTAGTATCTCCCTGAATATTTGGATTAAGCGCAAAAATAAGTTCTTCAGTCTCTTCTTTTTTAATGCGTTGAACAAGTGGTTCAATGCTTAACTGGTCGGGGCCGATACCATCTAAGGGAGAAATAATACCTCCAAGCACATGATAGGTACCATTGTATTGCTGTGTGCTTTCTATCGCTATTACATCACGTATATTTTCAACAACACAAATGAGGTGCTGATTACGTAAACTGTTTGCACAAATGGAGCAAATGTCAGCATCACTGATATTAGAGCAGCGCTGGCAAAATTTAATGTCCTGCCGCATTCGCGAGATGATCTCGCCAAATTGCACAACTTCTCCCACATCCTGCTTGAGTAAATGCAAAACCAGCCGCAAAGCGGTTTTTTTGCCAATTCCTGGCAGTTTCGAAAATTCATTAACTGCATTTTCTAATAAAGAAGATGGGAGCTGCATTGTACAAAAATAATAATGACTGTTGACAGATTAGCGATAATAAGATGGATTATATAGGTTTTGTAAGTTAAAGCTGATGGTTATTAAACGTACAGTCCCCAGTCGTCAGTATATTCATCTTTTGAAAAGTATTAACCCAGGTTATAAACATTTCACTAAAGGCATCTATTTCATTTCTGATAATTTCTCCATGCTCTTCATCAACTTCATCCTGCATCATCAGATTTAATACAGAAGATTTTACAAATTGGACATTCCTGCGTATTATGCTTGCATTTTCAATATATACATATTACCAGCTTCCGAACTGCGTATTTTAGCTCCGGCTTCATAGGCGTCTCCAAGTGCCATAGCTTTCTCAGTTATAAAAGAGTCTTCTTCTTTTGCTTCAGATATATCTTTCATCGTTCCTAAAGCGCCTGTCAGCAATACTATAATTTCGCTCCATTTTTGGTATAAGGCCTTGCATGCCTGCGTAGTCGCATTGGTTTTCCAGTTTTCACCTTCGTCAGGGTTGTCCTTCCAGGGTGGTAAACCGTTAAGATTATTTATGTTCATGCGGTAAATCTAAAGTTTGATTACTGATAAAATCAAAATCAAGTTTGAAAATTGATTAAATAAAGTATGGAAGCTTTTTTAGGTTGTAGTTAGCAGGTGAAGAACATCCTGCAAAGGCGGAAATTAAAATCAAGTTTGGAAATTGATTAAATAAAGTATTGAAGTTTTTTTAGGTTGTGTTTGCAGGTGAAGAACACTCCGCGAAAACTTGTTATTTATTTGCAGGTGAAGAAACTTGCAAAGGCGAACGGCATTAGGAGATGTGGAAAATGGATTACTTTTTCACTAGCAGAACAATTGAAAGAGTGGCCATTATTTGTCCAATCCAAAATATAAACATCCATTTTATTATATCAGACTTCTGTTCCTTCATTTCTGCTCGCAATCCGCCAACCTCGCGGGTTAAATCTTCTTTGGTTGCAAGCCTGTCTTTTTCAGCACTAAATCTGGTTTCAATTACGCTTTCAATTTCACTAACAAATGCCTGTGCATCTTCTTCTTTATTAAAGTAGCGTTGCACAATTTGATATAGTTTAAAAGATTGAGCTGCCGTTAACATAATTTAGCCTGTGTCAAACAAAAGTAAATGAATATTCACTGTAAAAAATAGCAATTGTGAAACTTTTTATCTTTGTTGATTTAGATATAGGCGCCTTTGTGTAAAGAATACCGGCGGCAAAATGATGGTTCTAAAATGTAATCTTTATTTCCCCCTAATCTTTTTTAATTCAAAAAATCCTGGTTCTATAATGTAATTTCTTTTTCATTATCCCAGTTACCCCTTACCGAAAGTTTTTCGTTAATAGTGATTACAACTTCAGGCTGCTTATGTACGCCGTAAAACTTTCCCGGGTCCCACTTCCCGTTCTTATTGTCATCGTACAATATCCGCAAGTCATATTCGCCGGGGTTATACAACTTCCGCAACCATTCAGGGGTGGTAAGAGGTGAAGATTCTATTATTTTATCATTTTGCACAACCTGGAGGACAGGATTTTTATTTAAATCAAGGTTTCTAAAACGAAGTCTTACAAGGCCATAATCTTCATTTGCTTTTGTTGAAAATTTAATGGTGTCATTTTTAGCTAAAGTAAGTCCGGCAGAGTCTGCAAAAGCATCTTTACTTATCAGCAAATTAAACTCAGTATTGGGTGGCCAGTTGTAAACAATTGTAAAACGGGTTTTATTTGTATCGGCTGCAATTGTATAATTGTTTACAGGTGCAAAGTCTTTATTTGCAAGAACTATTTTAGTGGTATCAAACGTTTTTATTGGCTGGCTAAAAGTAAGTTCAAGGTTATTTAAAAGGCCTTGTCTTCCCGATTCCAGGTTGCTCTGCAATTTCAGTTGTTTTTCCTGTTTATTCTTGTCTTTTGTATTAGCATTTTGAGGCTTAGAGGTTTTTGCAGCGGTATCTTTTTTTGCTAACTGGTATGCATACAAAGTGATAGGAGTATTTTGTGTTGTACTGATTGCTGAGTCTGCAAAAGCAAAAGGTTTGGTCGTATCATCATAATGCCGGGAAAATTCATTGGGAATGGCATACAAAGCAAAAGTGCCGGCAGCTAAATTACGAAAAGTAAAATTTCCTTTTCCATCAAGCTTTGCAATGTATCGCGGTTTTTCTTTTGCTACGGCACTGTCTTCTAAATTATGATGAAGCACAACAATTAATGTCGTATCTATTTTTCCGGTTTCGGCCAGTATTACTTTGCCTGAAAGTGTATTTTGGTCAAGAGTTCTTCCGGTCGAAAAAACGTAAGTAAAATCCTTATAAATATTTCCTTCGTTTACGTCCCGAAGTGCATTTCCAAAGTTTATAGAGTATGTAGTATTTGGCTCTAAAGTATCTTTTATTCTAACAGTTACATTTCTTAGATGAGAAGAGATAATAGGAATATTGTTAGGAGTAGGTGAAACCAAAATATTTTCAAATGCATTTTGAATTTCTACAAATTCATCGAAATTTAAGGTAATACGATTGCCGGCAAAGTTAGTCGCAGAGTCTTTTGGTGCGGCAGCAATTAAAACCGGGGGAAGACTGTCTCTCGGACCACCGCCAGGCGGAATAATGTTGGCGCAGCCTGAACTGGTAATGATAAAGATTGCACTTATGAAAATTATAAAAAGAGAAAAATATACTGAAAGGGTTTTTTTCATTACTGTTGCTGTTCCCTGCAAACTTAACAGCAATTATTTGTTGCTTAATTGTATCTATGCGATTTATAGGATATTTAGGAAATGCAGGAATTTTCTTTTCAATTTCCTGCTATTATTTAATACCGCATATTATCCTAATAAAACTGCTTGCAGTATTCCCAAACTTCTTTCAGTTAATATCAGGCGCACTCCTGTCAAGGGTTCTTCCAGGACTTCTTGGGCGTTTCTTATAGAAGTAGAAGTTGATATTATTCGCGTTATGATATTACATAACATTTTCAGATTATTACCCGTAGTATTTACTGAGCGGCAAAAGGGGTTCGAACCCTCGACCCTTAGCTTGGGAAGCTAATGCTCTGCCAACTGAGCTACTGCTGCTTAATTACCCTTAAAGTTAGAGAAAAACTTATAAATTTTATTCTCCTGCAAATTTTGGTAGTGTCCTAGTTTGAGTTTTCCTTGCTTGACCGCATAAGCATTAGTAGTATATTTGCTTATGGTAAAGAAATCAAAACTCCCGACAGACGTAAATAAAAAAGCTAAATCAATGGTAGATATAGCTACAGGTGAAATTGAAATTACTAAAAATAATTCAGATAGTAAAAATGCTGCTGCTGTAGCATTAGGTAGATTAGGTGGACTTAAAGGAGGTAAAGCAAGGGCATCAAGTCTGACACCTGAAAAAAGATCAGAGATCGCTAAAAAGGCTGCTGCGAAAAGATGGGAAAAAAAATGATTCTATTTGTGCTTTCAAAGCATATCTCCAAATGTGTCCATTTAGTACGGCAGTTTAAACCTAAGTATGAGAATGCACATGAGAAATTTACTCGCTTAACTAAGGCTTTCTCAAAGGAAGATAAAAAACCATTCACGCAATAGCATTATACTTTGTTTATTACAAATTTTGTAAAAATTCATAAATCATTAAGAATGGCCTCGTGCAATGCAAGCGGGATTAATTAAAAGACTTATGACTATAGAAGATGTGGTGAAATTAATAAAAAAGTAAAATACCCACTAAAAAGTGGGCATTTGTGATGTTTTAAGGATCACTGATTATTGTAAATCTGATTTACAAAATTCTCAGGCGGGAATTAAATTTTTTTAATTCCTCTTTATTTTCTACCGCAAATATAGAAATATTATACCAAGAAAAACAAAAAATTTTTTTTCTTGTAAGTAAGAGAAGAATGACAATAGTAATTATTATATTAAAAATACAATGATGGTTAACAAACAATATCTTGTGAGGTATAAGGGGTATGAAAATATTATTCAACTTCCATCGAAGATTAACAGCTTTATAATTACACATTTCGCCTCGGCTATAAATGAATGGGAAAAAAGGAAGCGATATGAACGACCACTAATAATCGATTTTTCGGCAGTACGTTTTCCATATTCAAATGGAATGTTAGCAATAATAGCTATTGTGACAAAATTAAAATCTGAAGGTCAGGAGATTAGAATAAGACTCCCAAACGATAAAAATGTAAGAGACTTATTTGTAAGAACTAATTGGGCTTATTTCTTAAACTCAGAATTTGGAAGGTCTCAATTAGGATATGATAGACATTTACATACCAGACAATTTAACGATTATAAGGAGGTTGCTACAATAACAAATGATTTTATGGATGTAGTTCTACGTAGTATGTACATTCCAAAAGATATTGTTTCAGCGTTAGAGTGGTCTATTTATGAAATTTGCGATAATGTCATTAATCACTCCAACTCAAAAGTAGGTGGGTTCGTAGAAGCTGTAACATATTCAAAAGAACGTAGAATTTCTTTTTCTGTAGCAGATTCTGGCAGAGGAATATTAAATTCTTTGAAAGAAGGATTGCCAAATCTAAACACAAATGTTCAAGCGATTGGAGAAGCAATTAAATCTGGAGTTACGAGAAATAAGGACGCGGGTCAAGGAAATGGTTTAGCAGGTTCTTTAAGAATAACTACAATGTCAGGCGGATCAATTGATATTACCAGTGGTTCTGGTAGAATTTATTGTACTTCTAATCATTCAAGTGAAGTAGAAGGAGAAAGAAATGATTTTTTTTATGGGACAAGTGTAAGCGGCCAAATTGTTATGAGTAATAACTTTTCAATTGGAAAAGCATTGGAATTTAACGGAGTTGAGTATATACCATTAAATATAATTGATACCCAATATGAAGCAGAAGATGAGGATACTTTAATAATTAATATGAACAAGGAAACAACAGGAGTTGGAACCAGAAAGGCAGGAAAACAATTAAGAGTAAAGACATTAAATCTTATTGCATCAAAGCCAGGTTACCCGATAAATGTAGATTGGACAAGCATACCTGTTATTTCAAGTAGCTTTGCAGACGAATTTATGGGGAAGTTATTTGTTGAGTTAGGTCAATTTAAATTTAACTCGTCCATACGCAACAAAAACATGGAAGTGCTTATCCAACAGTTATTAGATAAGGCAATTTCGCAACGATTAGCACAGGGAAAATAAATTAAAAATTCAAAACTGAGACACTACCAAATTTTGCAACAGCTCCCCAATTAGAAGCAACAGTTTACACCGCTTTTATCAGATAATAATTTGTTTTTCCTTTTTGCACAAACAAATACTTTTCATTTATAAACAAAGACATATCAACCTTTACAGATACATTTGTTACTTTTTGTTTATTAAGACTTATTCCTCCGCCCTGCACCATTTTTCTTGCTTCACCCTTACTAGCAAAAACAGAGGCTTCTGCTAAAAAAGCAACAACATCAGGGCTTTCAGAAGTTACTTTTTCTTTACTTATTTCAATAGCAGGAACACCTGCAAGTACGGAATCGAGATCAGCTTTAGAAAGTGATGCTATAATTTGTAAAGTGTCTTTGCTAAATAACAGCGCTGTTGCCTGTATGGCTTTTGCAAGTGCATCTTTTCCATGCACAAATGCTGTCACTTCTTCTGCAAGTTTTTTCTGCAGTTTTCGTTGATATTCATTTCCCCCATGTTGCGTCAAAATATCATCCACTTCTTCAGGATTTAAAAAGGTGAATATTTTTATATAACGGGCAGCATCTTCATCAGAAGTATTTAGCCAAAACTGGTAAAATTCATAAGCAGAGGTTTTTGAGGCATCAAGCCATACATTTCCTTTTTCACTTTTTCCAAATTTGCTTCCATCTGCTTTTGTAATGAGGGGACACGTAAACGCGAAAGCTTCTCCGCCTGCTTTCCTGCGAATGAGTTCGGTGCCGGTCACAATATTTCCCCACTGGTCGCTGCCGCCCATTTGCAGTTTGCAGTTCTTGTATTTATACAGGTAATAAAAATCGTAGCCCTGCACAAGTTGATAAGTAAATTCTGTAAAGCTCATACCTGTTTCACCTTCCAGTCTTTTCTTTACGCTGTCTTTTGACATCATATAATTGACAGTAATGTGCTTACCAACATCGCGAATAAAATGTAAGAAAGAAAAACTTTTAAACCAATCATAGTTATTGGCAATCTCTGCAGCATTTGGTTTATTGGTATCAAAATCAAGATATTGCTCCAATTGTTTTTTTACACCAGCCACATTTCGCTGAAGTACTTCTTCACTCAGCAGGTTTCTTTCTTCACTTTTTCCGCTCGGGTCTCCAACCATACCTGTTGCTCCGCCTACAAGTGCTATCGGCTTGTGGCCAGCCTTTTGCAGATGAACCAACAACAATATGGGCACAAGACTTCCTATGTGCAGGCTATCGGCAGTAGGGTCAAAACCAATGTATGCAGTGGTCATTTCTTTCAGTAACTGCTCCTCCGTTCCGGGTATTATATCCTGGATCATTCCCCGCCAGCGTAATTCATCGGTGAGATTCATGTATTTTTAGTGCTTTCGGCAAAAGTAAAACAGAATGTGTTAACAGCTTTGCTGAAAAAACGATGTTATAAGTAGGATAAAATGAGACTTTTAACTGTTAAATGAAATTGAGTTACTCAATTGAGGGTATTTAAAGCAATTTGCGGTTCAGAAAGAGCTATGCTTAAACAGGATTTTTATTTAAAAGGGTGGAGAAAGCTCAATAGAAAAATTACGGTACAAGCAGTGACACAAGGATGCTGAGAAAAGTTATTTTGTGGGTACCATAATAATTTCCAAGCATAAAAAAGCTGCAATTATGAAGGATATTATTTTATCATTTTAGATAAAAATCGGATTAATCTCCTATTTTTATTCAAATCATTGTTGATTTTGTAACTTTTCCTAATGAATGTAAAAAAACTAATTGTTTGTGTAGTTGCTTTGGTTGCGTATGTGAGTGTATTCGGGCAATTTAGAAAATATTCCAACGAGTTTTTAAATATTGGGGCAGGTGCCCGGGGTCTTGGAATGGGAGGTGCACAGGTAGCTTCTGTAGATGATGGCACCGCAGGATATTGGAATCCCGCAGGTCTTGTTGGCGTTAAAGACTATCCTTCAGTCAATTTGATGCATGCTGAGTATTTTGCCGGTATTGGCAAGTACGATTATGGAAGTATTGCCATACCTCTGCATGATGAAAAAAGAGTTGTTGCATTATCTGTTTTACGTTTTGCAGTTGACGATATTCCCAATACCTTGTTCCTGGTAGAACCCGACGGTTCAATTAATTATAACAATATCAGCAGTTTTTCTTCGGCAGATTATGCTTTTCTGTTATCGTATGCGCAAAAAATAAAAGATGATGACGATGAGAAGCTGAGCTTTGGTGGCAACGTGAAAATAATATATCGCAAAGTAGGAGCTTTTGCCACTGCCTGGGGTTTTGGCATAGATGCAGGTGTTCGATACCAAACTAATAACTGGCAGTTTGGTTTATCTGCCCGTGACATAACCACTACCTTCAATGCATGGTCTTTTTCTTTTACAGAAAGAGAAAAAGAAATATTATATCTTACAAAAAACGATATTCCGGTAAAATCAACTGAGCTTACTGCTCCGAGATTAATTGCCGGCGCTGCACATATTTTTCCTTTCAGCGAAAAATTCAGCCTTACTGCCGAAGCAAACCTTGATCTGACTTTTGATGGTCGCAGAAATACAGTGATAAGTAATAACGTTTTTAATATAGATCCGCATCTCGGTTTCGAGGCGAGTTATCAAAACAGCATTTTCTTTCGTGCAGGTGTCTCTAACTTTCAAAAAGCATTATCTGACGGAGATACCCTTAATCAAAAAAAAGTATGGATATTTCAACCGGCAGTAGGCGCAGGTTTTAAAATAAAAGATGTAAGAATAGATTATGCCTTTACGAACCTTGCCAATCAATCAAATCCGTTGTATACACACATTTTTTCTTTGAGGCTTGATCTGAGAAAAAACAATGAATAGAGTGAGCATAGCAGTTATACAATTTAAAAAAGAATGAAAAAATTTATTGTCTTTATTGTTCTGATCTTAATAACAGCCGTTGCAATAAGCCAGTCTTATTATAACGAATGGATCGATTACAATAAGACTTATTATAAGTTTAAAGTGGGCGTAACAGGCTTGTACCGTATAAATAATAATGATTTAAATGCGATAGGGTTAGCAAATGAACCTGGGCAAAATTTTCAGTTATGGCGAAATGGTAAGCAGGTTCCTTTATACACCAGTGCCGCCTCAGGATCTCTTGGTGCTAATGGTTACCTGGAGTTTTGGGGAGAAAAAAATGACGGAGTGTCCGACAGGGATTTATATAAGATACCTGCAAATCAGTTATCGAACAAAGAGAGCCTTTTAACAGATACTGCTGCTTTTTTTTTAACGGTTAATCCGGCAGGAAATAATCTTCGTTTTTTAGAAACGGCAAATAATGTAGCCGGAAATACGATTCCTGCAGAACCCTGGTTCATATACACATTCCGAAACAATTTTAAAGATCGCATTAACAGGGGAATAGCACTGGTAGCAGGAAGTGAATATGTTTATTCAAGTACATATGACCAGGGCGAGATGTGGTCCAGCCCCGATATTTATCCGGCATCGCCCGTTTCGATCAGCTTCAATAATCTGCATGTTGCAGCAGGTGGTCCTGCTGCATCATTCAGCACAGCAATGGCAGGAAATGCGCCAAATCAAAGAGATTATACAGCAGAGGTGAATAATACACCAATTGCAGGTGGAAAAATTAATGCGTTTGAAGCAAGAATTGATAAGAATTCATCCGTTCCGTTATCAGTTTTATCCTCAAACAATGCTGCTGTCAGAATTACTAATAAAAGCGCCAATGTCAATGACAGAATTGTATCTGGTTTTGTTGAATTGGTTTATCCCCGTCAGTTTGATTTTGATAATGCACAAAGTTTTGCTTTTTCTCTTGCTGCTTCAGCATCAGCAAAATATCTTGAGATTACAAATTTTAATAGCGGAGGTTCTGCGCCGGTTTTATATGACCTTACCAACCTGAGAAGATATATAGCTGATATATCCGTAGCCGGAAAAGTGAGGTTTGTAGTATCGCCTTCTGCCCAGGCAAACCTCGTTTTAGTTTCTCAGGATATAGCTACAGCGATAACAGCATTTCAGTCAAGAAATTTTACAAACTTCAAGGTTTCTGCCAACCAGGGAGATTATTTAATTATCACACATTCTTCTTTGCAAATGCCTTTTTCCGGTGCTAACCAGGTTGACCAGTACAGGGCTTACCGCAGTTCTGTTCCAGGCGGCAGTTTTAATGCCAAAATTTATGACATTGACCAGTTGGTTGACCAGTTTGGCTATGGCATTAAAAAGAATCCTATGGGGATTAGAAATTTTCTTCGTTTTGCAAGAACCAGCTTTGCAACTGCTCCTAAATATGCTTTCTTAATCGGCCGGGGCTTAACCTATGCCGAATACCGGGAAAATGAGACAAACCCTAATGCAGACAGGCTAAACTTAGTTCCGACATTTGGCTTTCCTGCCTCGGATATTTTACTCGCTTCCAACAGCCTTGATCCTGTTATGAATACGCTCATAAGCCGTATATCTGTTTTATATCCGCAGGAACTGGCAGACTATTTAGACAAGGTGAAACAATATGAACAGGCACAGCAAAACGGTTCTCAAACAATTGACAGCAAAGCCTGGATGAAGAATATAGTGCATGTAGTCGGTGCCAATGATGCAAACCTTGATGTAAGATTATCTTCTTTTATGAGAAATTACCAGACAATAATTGAAGATACTTTGTATGGAGCTACTGTTACTAATTTCAATAAAACCACCACAGGTCCTGTTACCCCCCTAGTTAATGGCTTAATGAGCCAGCTTTTTCAACAAGGAGTAAGCCTGATAAATTATTTTGGTCATTCTTCCGCTTCTTCTCTTGATTATAATCTCGACGATCCCGCTGCTTATAACAACACAGGTAAATATCCTGTGTTTCTTGTAGGTGGATGCAATGCCGGGAACCTGTATTCTTTTGATACATCGAGATTTTCTGTATTAGGTACATTGTCTGAAAGATATGTGCTGGCAAAAAATAAAGGAGCAATAGGTTTTATAGCAAGCACTCACTTTGGTATTGATACCTATCTCGACTATTATAACCGCAATTTGTATAGGTCCATAAGTGTTACAGGTTATGGACAAAGCATAACATATAATATGAATGAAGCTATTAAAGCAATGAATTCATTGTATGGCACTGATAATATCGGCGGAAGATTGCATGCTGAAGAAACTACACTCGATGGGGATCCTGCACTGAAGATGAATAGCTTTCCTCAACCAGACTTTGCAGTGGAAGAACCACAAATACGAATTGTGCCAAACATTCTTTCTGTTGCTGACACTAAATTTACTGCAAAGTTGCAGATTTATAATCTTGGCAAGGCTACAGGTGACTCTGTAACACTCCAGGTTAGGCACATGTATCCTAACGGCGCTGACAGTCTGTTATTCAACAAAAAAATCAGGTCAATAAGATTTACAGACTCTGTTTCTATAGAAGTGCCTATTGTCGGCATCAGAGACAAAGGAGAAAATAAAATAATTGTATCTGTTGATACAGATAACCAATATGCTGAAATAAGCGAGCTTAACAATACAGCCTCAAAAACCTTTACCATTTTTGAAGATGAATTAACACCTGTTTACCCTTACAACTTCTCTATAGTAAACCACAGCAATATTAAACTTGCCGCGAGCACAGCAAATCCTTTAGTCGAAAGAAGGCAATATCTAATGGAAATAGATACTACGGAATTATTTAACTCTCCACTTAAAGTAAGCCGCAATACCACGTCTGGTGGTGGCTTAGTAGAATTTGATCCTGGCATCACATTTATTGACAGCACTGTTTATTACTGGAGAGTTGCTCCTTCCGCAGGAGCTATCCGTTGGAATACTGCTTCTTTTATTTATTTGGCAGGCAGCAGTCCTGGTATTAACCAATCTCATTTTTACCAGCACACAAAGTCTGCTGCTAAAAACATTTATTTAGACAGTGCATCAAGGAAATGGAAGTTTAGCAGTTATCCTAACACGTTAACCATAGTTAACTCAGTTTTCCAGGTAAGTGGTGATGAGGATATTCATTTCAGCATTTCCATAAACGGCATTACAAAAACTGAAAGTGCCTGTCTTGGCCACTCTATCATTTTTAATGTTTTTGACCCCTTTACTTTGCAACCTCTTTATAACCAGGCCCAACCTTCTGTTACCCAATCCGGTTCGTTAGGTGGTTTTATGAATAGTGCCCCTTATTGCAAGCCCAAAAGAGAATTTAATTTTGAATTTTCATACCAGGACACAACAGGAAGAAGACAAATGCGTGATTTTCTGGATTGGATACCCTCTGGTTATTATGTAACTGCAAGAATAATTCTCGATCCGCCTTATGACAGAAATCCCTTTGTAGATGTATGGAAGAATGACGTACAAGTCTATGGAGCAGGAAATACATTATATGACAGGCTTAAGAGAGCAGGCTTTTCAGATTTAGACGCTTTTACTTATCCACGTACCTGGGCTTTCGTTTTTAGAAAGAATAATACATCTTACCCTCCGGCCTCGAAAATGAGTAACGGGTTATCGGACAGAATAACTTTGAACACCTCTATTTATTTACCTTCTTCGGCAGGCACTATAACTTCACCCCAATTTGGTCCTGCCAGGGCATGGAAACAGGTGCAGTGGCGGGGCTCAAGTGTTGAAGCCAGGCCTCGCGATGTGTATCCGGTAAATGTTATTGGTATTACCTCTGCCGGTCGTGAAGATACCTTATACACTTTGCAGCCTAACCAGCAGGATTTCAATTTAACCAATGTAAACCCGCTGCAGTACCCTTTCATGCGTTTGAGCATGAACAGCCAGGACCTTGATACTTCTGCACTCACCCCTTACCAGTTAAAATATTGGCGGTTATTGTACGATCCTGTTCCTGAAGGTGCAATTGCTCCAAACATAGCTTATCACACAAAAGATACGCTCGAAGTTGGTGAAAAAATTGATTTTTCGGTGGCATTTAAAAATATAAATGATGTTGCATTTCCTGACAGCCTTAAGGTAAAAATAATATTATTTGATAAAAGTAATGTTCCCACCATTATTCCGGTTCCTAACCATAAAAATCTTCCACCCGGAGATACAACAAATATCAGTTTCCCGATAGACACAAAAGCTCTTACCGGAAACAATACTTTATATGTAGACGTAAACCCTGATAATGCTCAGCCTGAGCAATATCATTTTAATAATTTCCTGTATAAAAATTTTTATGTCAAAGGCGATACTTACAACCCATTAATGGATGTAACATTTGACGGAGTGCATATTTTAAACGGAGATATAGTATCGGCCAAACCTAAAATTGTCATTAAACTAAAGGATGAGTCAAAATATCTTGCCCTTGATGATACTTCGCTGGCAACTGTTTTTGTCCGCTACCCCGGGAACAATGGAGCTTTGGTCCGGTATGTTTTTGGCACCGATACGCTGAGGTTTGTTCCTGCCGACCTTTCAACAGGCAAAAATGAAGCAACTATTGAGTTTAGTCCTTCTTTTCTCAAGGATAGTGGGGGAGACTTTTATGAACTGGTGGTGAAGGCAAAAGACAAGAGCGGGAATGCGGCAGGAAATATTGAGTATCGTGTAAGGTTCCAGGTGTATACTAAACCGATGATCTCTAACATGTTTAATTATCCAAATCCATTTACAACTTCAACAGCATTTGTATTTACTGTAACAGGCAGCGATGTGCCGCAAAACATTCGCATACAAATAATGACTATTACAGGTAAGATTGTAAAAGAAATAACAAAGCTCGAATTAGGGTCATTACACATAGGAAGAAATATAACCGAGTACAAATGGGACGGAACCGACCAATACGGGCAGAAACTGGCGAATGGAGTTTACCTGTATCGTGTCATCACAAACCTTAATGGCGCTTCCCTCGATAAGTTTAATACACTTGATATAAATGGCGATAAAGTAGATACTGATAAGTTTTTCAATAAAGGATATGGAAAAATGTATTTGATGAGGTAAGAAACGAGTAGAATTAAGTGACAGGTATTATTAGCTATTAAGGACGCAAAATTTTTTTAGCAATCTCAATAATTATTGCCACCTAATCCTTATTCTTATATTGATATATTTTTCAGTATAAATCAAACCCTTATATTTATGCTTCGCCACTTGAAAAATCATGACTAACGCCAACGAAAAAAAAGGGCTGACCGCCATCATTGCTGCCTCATCGCTCGGTACTTTAATAGAATGGTACGATTTCTACATATTCGGCAGTCTTGCAACAATTATATCCACTAAGTTTTTTCCATCAACTAACCCGACAGCAGCATTGCTAAGTACACTTGCCACCTTTGCAGCAGGTTTTGTAGTGCGGCCATTTGGCGCATTATTTTTTGGAAGGCTCGGAGACCTTATAGGGAGAAAATACACTTTTCTGGTAACGCTTATTATAATGGGCCTTTCAACCTTTTTAATCGGGTGTGTTCCTGCTTATGAAACAATTGGATTTTTGGCTCCTGTATTAGTGCTGTTCCTTCGATTATTACAAGGGCTTGCGTTAGGTGGGGAATATGGCGGAGCAGCAACATACGTAGCAGAGCATTCCCCGGTAAACCAAAGAGGCTTTTATACTTCCTGGATACAAACTACCGCCACTGTTGGCCTGTTCATTTCACTCTTTGTAATTATAATAACAAAAGGAGCAATGGACGATGAGTCCTTTAACAGGTGGGGATGGAGAGTACCATTTTGGATATCTATATTAATGGTAGCAGTATCAGTTCTTATAAGAATGAAAATGCAGGAATCACCGGTTTTTGCAAAAGCAAAGTCTGAAGGCAAAACTTCAAAAAATCCTCTGAAAGAGAGCTTTGGACATAAAATGAATTTCAAATTTGTACTGCTTGCTCTATTTGGAGCAACAATGGGGCAGGGAGTTGTATGGTACACAGGTCAGTTTTATGCGCTCAGTTTTATTCAGAATACTTTAAACATAGATATAACCCAGGCCAGTAAAATTATTATGTTGGCTCTTGGCATGGGCACTCCCTTCTTTTTGGTTTTTGGAGGTTTATCTGATAAGATTGGAAGAAAATGGATAATGCTTGCCGGAATGCTGATAGCAATTTTTAGTTATCGCCCTATTTACTCAGCTATGCACGATGCAGGAAGCGTAGAAAACAAACAGGAAATACCTGCAAATAAAAGAATTGATGCAACTACAGCAGCAGATAAAGGAAATGCTGCAAACAGTATAAAAACTACAGTTACTACTAAAGAATATACAGATGGTACTTTATATAAAGAAACCAAAAAAGAAACAGCGCCTGCGGTGGCGTCTAACGCAAACCCACCCGGAGATGTAAAAACAACTAAAGTCATCATCCTGGATAATGGTTCTTTTTGGAAACTGGTAGGGCTTGTATTTATACAGGTAATATTTGTAACAATGGTATATGGGCCAATTGCTGCTTTTTTAGTAGAAATGTTCCCGGTAAAAATCCGCTACACTTCCATGTCGCTTCCTTACCATATTGGCAATGGCATTTTTGGTGGATTGCTTCCTGCCATAGCAACTTTTCTTGCTGCAAAAGCCACTCAGGCAAATGAGGCGGCAGCCAAAGCAGGAACTGCACTTCCGTATGATAAACCTTTTCTTGAAGGACTTTGGTATCCTATAATAATTGCCAGCGTTTGTTTTGTTATAGGCGCTTTATATATTAACGGAAAGGATAACGAAGTGTATGACTAAAACTATTGAAAATAGTAAAATTTTTTAAATGAATAAGATTCGCAGATTAGCAGGAATTGTCTGGATAATACTGGGATTAGCAGGAGGATACTACTTAATAATAAATCAAGCCCTTCCGAAATTTCAAAGCAATAAAACTGAAGATTTAATTCCTGCTATAATCTACACTTTTATTTTAACACCGATAATTGTTGGCGGATTGTTGATATTTGGAAAGTATGCACTTCAGGGAGAATATGATGACAAGGTGTAGTTCCGGTTTTTGCTTAAGAAAGGCTTTTTCAAGCAGCTGGTTTGGATTTGCTTAAAAAGGTAAAAAGTGCCGGTTTTAAAACGCCTGTATTTGTAATGTGTTCGGAGAAAAGCATCAAAGAAATATTACTGGAAACTGAAAGACGAGGGAGCAATAGAAGCGACAAGTTCTTCTTTAGACTTGCTTGGTTTTCTAAAAGGAGCAGGAATAAATTGTTCCCGTCAACTGAGAGCTAATAAACACGAAAAGAGAAATTTTTGTAAATGGCTACTGCAAAACGGAACAAAAGCGGATTTTGGCTCAAAAAATTTGAGTAAGCTGTTATATGCCCAATTTCTAAAAGGAAATGTTTAACACCATTTAAAGTCGTTTTCAATTACGCTAACGTTTTTCGGGTTGGCGATGTGGCAGATTCTTAGTACTAAAGTTCATTAGAATTCCTAATGTTGAATTTAGCACAAATGTTATATAGAAGCACTTCGGCCGCCATATTGCCAAACCGCTGTTGAACCGAACCCTCGTTCCTCGGGAAACGGTAAATTGGGATTGATGATGTAATTTAAGGTTCTAAATTTTTACATTATGAAAAAAGTTTATTTTAAAAAAATTAACTCCGGCAGCAGAGGCTGCCCTTCTTAAGTTGCAGCAGGTAATGACTGTGGGTAATTATTCTCTTAGAAGTATTGGCAATTATGTTCGCTTAATGTTGTGCGTTCGTTTTTCTCTTTGCTCGCAGGTCTGCATTGTCAAGTCAGCGTATATTTATTTTTTGCGTTAAAGGTCTGTAATTTTCTTTTGGATTGTGTGCTTGTCTGTTGGTGTCTTTGCAAGTGAAAGTGCTCTATAAAAATTCTCTTTTGCTTTTGTATTGTCAATGCCCGTGTAAAGTTCACCAAGCAAAGTAAAATAGAAATGATTGTTTTCTAATCGCAATTTTTCTGCTTCAATTAATGCTTCTTGTTTTCCGTTTGCTTTGTATAAGGCATAAGTACGATTGAGTGCTACGCTTGGCGAATAGTTTATTTGCAGCAACAGATTATACAAGTGCAAAATTTTTTCCCACTTTTCTTTTGTGTCTTTTTTCTCACCATGCAAAAAGGCAATGCCCGCTTCTAAATGATAGGAACTCATTTCGTTTCCTTCTGCCGAAGCATTTAAAAAATATTTGCCTTGCTCTATCAAATCTTTGTTCCACAATTTTTCATTTTGATTTTCATACAAAACAAAATCGTTGTTGTCTGTTTGTCGCGCATCAAATCGTGAAGCATGAAAACACATTAATGCAATCAACGCTTTTGTTCGTGGTTGACTGGTTTGATTGAATTCTGCGAGCATGATCCCTAAACGCAATGCCTCTATACAAAAATCTTTTCGTAAGATTTCATTTTGTGTTGTTGAATAATATCCTTCGTTGAACAACAAATAAATAATATGCAGTACACTGTCAAGCCGTTTATTTATTTCATTTTTTGACGGCATTTCTAATTCAACTTTTTCAGTTCGCAATTTTTCTTTTGCTCTGAATAATCTTTTGTTGATGGTTTCTTTGTTAGTTAAAAATGCTTCGGCAATTTCATAAATTCCAAAACCACAAAGGATTCGCAATGCCAACCCTATTTGTGCTTCGCTTGCTATTGCAGGATTGCAAATAGCAAACATCATTTGCAACTGGCTGTCTTTAATATTTTGTTGTGAAAAATCCACTTCGGTAATTTCTATTGTGCTTTCATGTGTAGCTTTTATTTCAGGAATAATTTTTTCATCAAAGATTTTATTTCTTCTGAAATGATAAAGTGTTTTTTGTTTCGCAACTGCGTAAAGCCATGCTGTCGGTTTGGTGGGAATGCCTTTTAATCCCCAGGTTTCGGTGGCTGATAAAAATGTTTCGCTAACTATGTCTTCTGCTATTTCAATATGCTGCAAGCCAAAAAGTTTGCTGATAACAGCAACCATTTTTGAAAATTCCGTTTGGAATAAATTTGATAATGCTTCTTTTTCGCTTTGCATATCTTACAAAATAGTAAAACCTATCGGAAATTTTTTTGCGATAGGTTTTGTTGAATTCTTTTTGGCTTACCCAATATAAGGACGGATTTCAACACTTCCATTGTAATCAACTGCGGGACAGCCGTGAGCTAATGTAGTGGCTTCATCAAGATTTTCAGCCTTAACTACAATGAAGCCGCCTAACGCTTCTCTGACTTCAACAAAAGGTCCGTCAGTAATAATGCCTCCTGCTTTAAGAACTTTTCCTTGAGAAGATAGACGGTTGCACATGCTTCCGAATCTACCTTGTGCCGCAATGCCGCCAATCCAATCATCCCATCTTTTCATGATAATTTGTTTTTCGGCTGGTGTTGCCTGGCTGTTGTCAGTATTGGCTTGTCTGAATAATAAAACGAATTCTTTCATTTTTTTAATTGTTTAATTATTATTATTAAGAGCCTGTTTAAATTTCATTTGAAAAAATTTATAATGCTTCTTTTATGCCCATAAAATCTGTGTCTATATTTTGTGCTGATAAAAGAAGCATGTAATCTTAAAAGCTGTTTAAAAATAATTTCGAATAAGTTTTTCATTGCCGTTGGCTTTAGCCAACGGGCTGATAAATTAAAAAGACCGGCTTTAGCCAAATATGATAGCCGGTTTTTGGGTTAAAGCCCTTCGCTTTCCTGTTATTGTTCCGTCGGCTGAAGCCAACGGCAATGATTTTCTTCCGTACTGAAATTTCTGAAATCAAATTTAAACAGCTTCTTAGTATTTTTACAAGGTAAAAGAAGCATAGAAAATAAATTGAATAAAATTTAAACAGGCTCCGAATGTTTGATTTATAATTTGGATAATATTTTTTCTGATTGTTTCCTTAGTATGTTTTGTGCAAGTGATGGGAAAAGGCGATGTATGTGATAAAGCATGTTGGCCATGAGGGGGCGGATTTCAAAAGTGTTACTTTGTAATCCTTTTACAATAAGCATAGCTAATTTATCAGGCGACATTTTTGGACTGTTATTTTAAATACCAGTAATTTTTTCCATGTCTGTTGTCATTTGTGTTTCAATAGCGCCGGGTAATACTTCAAAAACTTTTATCGAAGTGTTTTGTAATTGCTGACGGATAGAAATTGAATAGGAATGAATAGCTGCTTTAGTTGCGTTGTAAATCGGCGTTGCTGACATTGGCACAAAAGCAAGTACAGAAGATACATTTAAGATAGTGCTTTTTTTTTGTTTTGAAAGGTGTGGAATGAGCGATTGTGTTATTTGAAAAGTTCCAAAAATGTTAGTGAGAATTTCTTCTTTCTGTTCTTTGATATTGGTGGATTCTTTTTGAATGTTCCACATCTTCATCAACCCTGCGTTGTTGATTAAGAAATTTAAGTCAGGAAATTTTTGCTGAATTTCCTGAACCATTTTTTTTACATCATCTTCTTTTGAAATATCGCATTGAATGATTTCTAACGCTGGAAATTTATTTTGTGCTTGCTTTAGTTTTTCAAAATTTCTTCCGCTAATAATTATTTTGTTGCCATGCTTTAGTAATTCCTCTGCTAAAGCAAGTCCAATTCCTCCGCCCCCGCCTGTTATTAAAATTGTATTGTTGGATAAATTCATTTTGCCTATTTTGAGTAATTACGATATTTTTCAATGTCCATGTAAATTCATATTATTATAATTGCCCCCGAAGCTGTATGCTCTTGCAAAATAATCACTTCCCGATTATTTTTTTCTACTCCAATCGCAAGCAAAAAAAAGTGGCAGATTTTTTCTACCACCTTTTAATTTTTTACTCCATAGAGTGAAGTGCAACTTTGTTTCTTTCGGTATCAATGAAGTGAGCCATGAAACCGTTTTGTCCGATTGAAATTTTCGGCATTACAATTTTACCTCCTGCTTTTTCAACTTTTGAAAGCGGAACACTCAAGTCGTCTCCTCCATTGAGATAAATTAATGAACCCTTGCTTGAAGGTTCGCAACTTTCGCCTTCCGACAAAGCACCACCTACCTGTCCATTCTCCATATCGGCAGGAAAAACTCCATACTTATTTGTTGGGTGTGGCACTAAATGTATCTTAATGCCTAATACAGTTTCATAAAATGATTTTGCTCTGTCGAAATTTTTGGCTGGAATTTCAAACCAGTTGATTGCATTTGCCATTATTGTTAAGTGTTTTATTTACACCTCAATAATGACTGAGGATGCCGAAATTGGACACGAATTGAAAAATATTTAAAAATGTTGTTCATTTCTTGCCTGTCAGTTTGATGTGAGCACTGTGGCCATAGAACGACGCACAACTTTCTGCTTCATCTTTAACTAAAAATAGTGAGCATACGGCCGGACTATTCGTATAAAGTTGGTGCTACTTTCATTTTATATTTTTCCTTGTCAGTTAAGGGAAAGGGTATTTCTGCATTAGCGGAAGTCTGTGTTTCATCAGCCTAAACTTATTGATAAGTTGATTAGATTTGTCTTGCTTTAAAACTTGTTCGTTAGCCGCTATTGCAGAAATACTATGTTAGCGGTTCGTGCTTTTCGTCGTGAAGTTATTGCAAGTATATCACCGCCTTTTTTGTATCTAACCCTTTAAAAAGTATCTTTAAAAGTCGGCGGTGCAGGCATGGCTCAACCTCAATCCCAATTTTATTTCTCGTTTTATTCTCCAAGAGTACCTGTCTCCACTTTTCCAGCTCGCTTGTAATTGGCAATAATAACTCCACTTGGTGTAACTGTACTTTCTATTAATGTAAATGCTGCGGGAATCGGGCCATTGTCAAACAACTTTTTTCCTTTACCAAGAGTTAACGGGTGAATCATGAGCCAGAGTTCGTCCACCAGATCATTCTTGAGTAGCAGTTGAATGAGTTCACTACTGCCCCATACTTGAATGTCAGGACCTTCTGAATTTTTGAGCTTTTCGATGTCTGCCAGGCTATTGAAGAAAACGGAGTTCTTCCAATCTGATTTTTTCTTGGTCGTGGACAAGACGTATTTGATAACCTCATTTATACCTGGCCAATTGTCTGCATGTTCAGGCCAGTAGCTCTCCCAAATCTCAAATGTTTTTCTACCCAAAAGAAGATCTGAAGGTTTCATTAGTTTTTCCATAACCTTACCACCAACTTCGTCATCATAAGGCGCAACCCAACCACCATATTCGAAACCGCCTGATGTATCTTCCTCAGGTCCACCAGGTGCTTGCATTACACCATCTAATGTGATCATTGATAACACGATAATTTTTCTCATACTCTTTAATTCCGAACTTTTAAATGTAGAAAATATTTATTGTCAGTTAATGGTAACACTGTCGCCAAGCCGATACTAGTAGCAGTTTTTCTCTCTACTGTCGTTTCGATAGAGTTGCCAATAATTCTTCCAGGTTTTTCATTGTCATAGCAGTTCCTTCCTTGAAGCCCATTTCAATCATCTTCTCCATGCGTGCAAGGGATTCATTATAAATAGTAATACTGACTTTTGTCGTTCCGTTTTCTTCGCTGAAACTTAAATCCCACTCAGAACCCGGCAATTCTGGGTTTTCATCTTTGTCTGCAAAAGCATTCAACAGTTTGAAATTGGTTTTTGGAGTAATGGAAGTATATTTCTGAATTAACCAACGCTCTTGTCCTTCAGGGCTTACCATTGCATAAAACCGTCGTCCGCCAACTTCAAAATTCATGGCTTTTGTTTTTGAGGCCCAGGGTTTAGGTGCCCACCATTGGTCAAGAAGTTCTTGCTTCGTATAAGCATCCCATACCAGCGAAAGGTCGGCATCAAATTTTCTGGTCATGGATACCGTTTTTGTTGATTTGTCAACGGTAAAATCAAACAGCAAATCATTTTTCATTTCTTTTGTTTTTTAATTGTTGATAATACTTTGTCAAGTTGATTAAATCGTGTTTCCCAAATTTTTCTGAATTGGTCTAACCATTTATCTATTTCTTTCATTTTTTCAATTTCAAGCGAGTAGTAAATTTCCCTGCCTTGTTGTTCCTGTTTTACTATTTCACATTCTGTGAGTATGCGAAGGTGTTTGGAAACAGATTGCCGGGTAGTGTTGAAGTTGTCAGCAATGGCGTTCGGTGTCATTGCCTGCAATGCAATTAAGGTTATAATTGCCCGCCTTGTCGGGTCGGCTATTGCCTGAAAAATGTCTCGTCTCATATTGTTCTAATTTTGTTCCGCGAAGCCAATCGGTTGCAAATATATGCGCAACTATTTGGTTTCACAAGTTTTTTTTTAAGATTTAAAAAAGTCAGTTGTAATTGTCGGCTTGGAGGGTCGTCATAAAATTGCTGCTAACGTTAAAGTGTTTATGAAGTTGGGGTAATTGAAAAACTTCTGGTTCAATTACCACAAAAGCAAAATAGTGATTTATAGCTGAATGCCTAATGTCCAGCCTCAATTTAATAAACACGCTGTTAGGCGCATACCTAAATTGTTTCAATAAAAGACTTCAAAACTTATTTACTTACTCTGCTGTTGACTGAAGCTGCAAACCTCAATAAACCGTATTCCAAGCGGCGTGAAAATGAATGTTCCGTAGTCAAAAGTCTCAATGCTATTTTCATACTGAACAATGCCATCGATGTTCCTTTCCATAATATCACTATCAATTTTTATCTTCCATTTTAATAATCCTATGGATACTAAGTTGGAGATAAAATAACGATATTTCTCCTTTTCTAGTTTGTGTTTATCTGCTTGTTCGACTAAAGAAAATATGTACTTATCAATGAACTTGCTTTGCCTTTTTACGTCTTTAATCTTTGTATAAGTAAATCTTCCTTTTAAAAATCGCTCAGTTCTTCCTTTCTCCGCCCATTGTACACTCTTTTGTAAATTTCTCTTTTGTTGGTTCAAGAAATTTTTGTGCAAAGAGTCAAGGATTTTTGCTTCTAACGGGTTCAGTAAATTTAAAATTCTCATGAAGTTGCTATGCAAGAATTCTTCTTCCTTATCTGTTATAACGTAGGCAATCAAATTAGCCCATTTCTTTTGGAGGTCTTTGTCTTCTTCGTATAAACTATGTTCAATTAATGGCGCTAAAACTTTCAACGAGACCTTCCGTGGGTCTATGTGCTTGTCTTTGAGGATTTGCTGTGCCTTTGTTAGAATCTTAACTTGGTTTTTAAACCTTCTCAGTCTAACGTTATCCGCAATTGTACCGCTTAATTCACTGATCGATGGAGCAAATAATGCCTTAAATAAGGCTTCGCTTTTGTCAATTAATTGTTTGGGAATGTTAAGACTGTCTACTATTTTGTTTATGTCTGTCATCGAAGGTTTAGGTTGCGCCTAACGCGAATATAAGGAATCCTCGCCGTGTATCAAAAATTTCTATCCCGTTGATAATCAATACTTTTCTATTTCGTTTTTTAAATTGTCGTTGCGCCAAGCAATCTGCAATCTATGTCGCCACTATTACGTAAACATGTTCTATCGAAGTATATAAAATACTTAAATACTTTAAGTCAGGCCCTATATAATAAATAGCGATATTTAGATTTTAATCATAAATCTTTTCTATTGCCCTCATCTCCACCCACTGCTCTCAAACGCACACTCACACCTGCTATGCTGTGGGGTTTGGGTGTTGGCTACGTTATATCAGGCATGTATTTTGGCTGGAACCTGGGGCTCGAGCAGGGAGGCACATTGGGTTTGGCTATCGCCACTTTTTTCATTATCATAATGTATGTTACGTTTACCTTCAGTTACACTGAGCTCGCTTGTGCTATACCAAAAGCCGGAGGGGCATTTCATTATGCTACCCGTGCCCTGGGGAAAGACGTTGGCTTTATTGCAGGCATGGCGCAAAATATAGAGTTTATTTTTGCACCTCCTGCCATCGCGTTTGCTATCGGCGCTTACTTCAATTTATTTTTTCCCCAAATTCCTATTTTAGCGATTGCCATTTTTGCGTATATCATATTTACGGCATTAAATGCCTATGGTGTAAAAGCGGCCGCTTTGTTTGAACTGGTGATTACCATTCTTGCAGTTGCAGAGCTGTTGTTATTTGCCGGAATAACCCTGCCCCATTTTGATATAAAAAACTTACAGCATAATGCATTTCCTCATGGCTGGCAGGGAGTATTTGCTGCTATCCCATTTGCCATTTGGTTTTTTCTGGCTATCGAAGGCGTTGCTAATGTTGCTGAAGAAGCCATTCATCCGCAACGCACAATTCTGTTCGGCTTTGGTTCTGCTATTCTAACCTTGGTCATTCTTTGTGTGCTCACATTTATGGGTTCTGTTGGTATTGCCGGTTGGGAAGCCGTGGTATATAAACCTGATAATACAGCCTCTGACTCTCCTCTGCCATTGGCTTTAGGGCATATCGTCGGCAATAATAATTTTTTGTATCATTTACTTATTACTGTAGGATTATTTGGATTAATAGCGTCTTTTCACGGAATCATTTTAGCTGCCGGAAGATCAAGTTTTGAATTTGGAAGGGTAAAATTTGCACCTGCTTTCCTTGGTGAAATCCATTCAAAGTTTCAAACACCTGCTAATGCATTGCTTATAAATATGGCCATTGGAATTATTGCATTGCTTACCGGAAAAACATCAGAGATTATAACGATATCAGTTTTTGGTGCATTAACATTGTATATTGTATCTATGATTGCATTATTTCAGCTTCGAAAAAAAGAACCGCAACTGGAACGGCCTTTCAAAGTACCCTTCTACCCTGTTTTTCCGGTTACAGCTTTAATCATTGCAGTCATTTCATTTGTTGCCATGATCATCTTTAATTTTAAGCTGGCTATGATATATTTCTTGTTAATGAGTATTTGTTACATCGCTTTCCGCATCTTGAAACACAGAGGCACTTCACGGCAGGGAGTTTCACAAAGTTAAGAGTGATTCTCTGTGCTTCTCCGTGCCGATGTGGCTCTGTGGTTCAAAAAGAAAAAATTTTGTAAATCTTGTTTAAAGCAATTATATGACTCCAGAAGAAATGGTTACATATGTAAAAGAGCACCCTTCGGGAAAAGTGAAAATTGCCTTTACAGACATAGATGGTGTGCTTCGCGGAAAATATATTTCTGCAGAGAAGCTTCTTTCCATAAAGGATACCACTGCAAGTTTTTGTGATGTCATTTTTGGATGGGATGCCGGTGATGTCGCTTATGATAATGCTACATTTACAGGCTGGCATACAGGCTATCCTGATACTCCCGCAAAGTTAGATTTGTTAACTTTCAGAAAAATTCCGTGGGAAAAGGACCTTCCGTTTTTTTTAGGTGAAATGATAACTCAAAATGGTGATCCTGCATATGTGTGCCCCCGGCAATTATTGAAGAAAGTTTTAAATGATGCAAAAGAGGAAGGATTTACACCTTTCTTTTCCCAGGAATTTGAATGGTACAATTTCGCTGAAACTCCACGAAGCGCCAATGATAAAGAATTTAAAAATCTAACTCCGCTTACGCCTGGCATGTTTGGGTATTCCGTTCTTCGCAGCACATTACAGAATCCTTTTTTCACAGATCTCTTTGAAATGCTTAAAAAGTTTGATGTGCCGTTGGAGGGCTTGCATACCGAAACAGGCCCTGGAACTTTTGAAGCAGCTATTAACTATTCTGAAATTATAGAAGCGGCAGACAGAGCTGTATTATTTAAAACAGCCGTAAAGGAAATTGCATATAAGCATGGCGTTATGGCTACATTTATGGCAAAAGTCAATGAAAATCTTCCGGGTTGTGGCGGACATGTACATCAAAGCCTTTGGGATGATACAGGTAAAATAAATCTTTTTTATGATGAAAAAGATACAATGAGAATGAGCACGGTGATGAAAAGTTATACTGCAGGACAATTGCATTGCCTTCCTTATATTTTACCTATGTTCGCTCCAACTATTAATAGTTATAAAAGGCTGGTTGAAGGAGCATGGGCGCCAACCACTCTCACATGGGGAATTGATAACAGAACAGTAGCTTTGCGTGTTTTGCCAGGCAACAGCAAGTCGTGCAGACTGGAAACAAGAGTGATTGGTTCTGATGTCAATCCGTATTTAGCAATGTCAGCGGCACTTGCATCGGGATTATATGGAATTAAAAATAAACTCGAACTAAAACAACCTGCAACGACCGGAAATGGTTATAAAGATTATTCGAATGGAACACTTCCAAAAACACTTGATGAAGCTACACAAATGATGAAGCAATCTGCACTGGCAAAAGAAATATTGGGAGAAAAATTCGCAGAGCATTTTGTGCAAACCCGTGAATGGGAATGGCGGCAACATCTTAAAGCAGTTACGGATTGGGAGTATAAAAGATATTTTGAGATTATTTAGCCCCGGCCCTAAAGGGAGTAAGGGAGATTGAGCCGTCAAAAGAGATAATTAAAAAATTAACGAAAGTGTATTTACAATTATTAAACTAAAAAATTCTTCTCTCCCTTTTCCTTTGGAGAAGGGCCGGGGTTGAGGTCACAATTATGAGCTTCGATAAAATCTACCAATATAACTTTCCAACAACCATTCGCTTCGGTGCGGGAGCAACTAAAGAACTGGGAGACTATTTATTAAAAAATTTAGTATCAAGACCGCTGGTTGTGACAGATAAGACTGTAGCAGGCCTTAACTTTTTTAAGGAAATTATTGCTGATCTTAATAAAAAAAATATTTCAGCAGAAGTATTTGATGATATACACAAGAACCCTGTAAAATCTGACGTTTATAAAGGAACTGATGCATTTGATGCTGCCCGCCGAGATGCAATAATAGGAATTGGTGGTGGTGCAGCGCTTGATGTTGCCAGAGCAATAACCTTAAGGGTAAATCATCGTGAAGATCTTTTTAAATATGATGACCTGGTTGGTGGAGATGTATATGTGACGAATGATGTACCGCATTTTATCACTATCCCTACCACAGCAGGTACAGGCAGCGAAGTGGGCAGAAGCGCTATCATTGCTGATGATGAAACCCATCAAAAGAAAATTCTTTTCTCACCTAAGTTATTGGCTAAAATTGTTTTTGCAGATCCCCTGTTAACTATGGAGTTACCCCCTTTCATTACCGCTGCTACCGGCATGGATGCCTTAACACATAACATGGAAGCGTATCTTGCAAAAATGCCGCATCCTTTATGCGAAGGAATTGCATTGGAAGGTATTGCATTAATAAGCCAGTCATTGGAAAAAGCAGTAAACAAACCCGACATGGAGTCAAGAAGTAAAATGCTGATTGCATCTTTAATGGGGGCAGTAGCTTTTCAAAAAGGACTTGGAATTGTGCACTCACTGGCTCACCCGCTTTCATCTTTGCTTGATACACATCATGGTCTCGCCAACGCGGTAAATATTCCGTACGGAATGGAATTTAATATAATGGGTTTTGAGCACAAGTTTAGAAATATAGCAAGAGCATTGGAATTAAAAGAAGAAACCGGTGAAGCGGTAGTAAAGTATTTATTTGATCTGAATGCAAAAATAAATATACCTCACAAGTTAAGTGATATTGGTGCAAAGCCGGTACATATCGAAACATTAGCAGACCTTGCCATAGCTGATTTTGCTCATCCCAATAATCCTAAACCTGTGACAAGAGAAGATTTTAGGGAACTTTACAGTAAGGCATTATAATTCTTTCGAAGAAGGATTTGAACCAAAGAGAAAATTGCACTTCACTGTGCTCTCTGTGACTCTGTGGTTCAAAAAAAAGAAACTTATGAAGAAAAAAATTGGCGTTAGCTTCACAGAAACAAACTTTAGAAATTATTGGAATTGGTTCAGTAAAGAGGATTTACAAAATAATACAGAATTAATCGAATTATCATTTCTAAAGAATAATGAAGAAGATATTTACATCTGCGATGGATTTATCCTGACAGGTGGCGTTGATATTGATCCATCTTTTTATGGAGGTAACCTTGACTATGATAATAAACCCCAGGCATTTGAACCGGAACGGGATAAGTTTGAAGCAAAAATTTATAAATATTCCCAGGCTAATAATAAACCTGTATTAGGAATATGCAGAGGTTTGCAACTTGTAAATGTTTTACAGGGAGGAAAACTAATTCAGGATTTAAATGCAGAGATGAATATAAAACATTGCGGCCCCGGGGATTTAGACGGACAACATGATATAAGAATTGAAAAGGATACATTGTTATATAATATTACATTTTGCGAGGCAGGTAATATCAACAGTTCGCATCACCAGGCAATTGATCCAAATGCTGTTGGTGATAATTTGATGGTAAATGCATATGATGATTGCGAAGAAAAATTAATAGAAGGAATAGAGTTTAAGGATAAAACAAATAAGGCATTTATGCTGTGTGTTCAGTGGCACCCGGAAAGAATGGAAAATCAGCAAGGCATTTTAGCTGATGGAATTAAATATAGTTTTTTAAAAGCTGTCAGAAGCCCCGGCCCTAAAGGGAGCGATTGAAATGAATTAATTTTAAAAGTTGCTAATATAGTTTGTGTTTCTGCCCATCTTTCCGCAACGAGGCCTGTGACAAGGGGGAGACTTCATTATGAAATTTTATTCATGAAAATTATCAATCCTGCTACAGAAGAAATTATAAAGGAACTAAAGGAAGACACAAAAAAGAGTCGGCACGAAAAGTTTGGGTGTGCCAGCACGCTTTCGCATTTCTCTTGTTAAGCACAAATTATTTTTTAAGCTTTATTCTTATCCTTAATACAAACAATCCTTAAATTTATTGTTGTACTATTCTTCTTTTAAATATTTGCTGAACATTCCAATCCCGATGTAAATACACATAGTTATGCTTAAAACCCTGCTTAATCTGCTGTTCCTATCTTCTGTAATTGTCATCAAAGCACAGAATATATCCAACAATCAATTCCTTCTTTTAGGAAAAGCTACAGGCTTAGATAATAAGTTTATTTACATATTTTATAATGACGTCAATGGGAATAATGTGAAAGATAGTGCAATGGTAAAAAATGGAAGTTTTAATCTAAAAGGGAATATATCAGAACCTGCTGTAGCAACCATAACTTCTGCATCAAAACCCGATTGGTCAGAAAATGGGAAAGACATTTCTCAATTAGTATTTATTGAGCCAAAAACATTATCTGTTGAGATAGAAGAAGGTGATTTAAAAAACCTGAAGATGTTTGGGTCAAAAACACAGAATGAGAATTTGAAATTAGAACTGCAAAAAGCAAAAGTATATGCCTCATTAAAACCTTTTAACGAAACATACGATAGTTTGAATAACGAATATATAAAGCTGAAGAAAGCTAAAGCGGATGAAGAGTCTTTAAAAAAGATAGCTGATCAAATGGATTCAATAAGAAATGTTATGTCCCCGTTCGCGGAAAAGACAGCATTGATAGATAAAGCTTTTTTTAAAGAAAATCCTGGTTCTTATGTTACTGCCTATATGCTTCGCTATTACGTAAGTTCATTTTCTCTTAATGAACTTAATAGTTATTACAAACAGCTTTTGCCAGCAGTACAAAAAAGCAAATTTGGGAGGGAGATAAAAACAGAAATAGAGAAATTAAAGCAAGGTTCTCCGGGAAGTGCAGCAAATATGTTTAGTACAGTAGAACTAAAAGGTGACTCTTTAAGACTTAAAGATTATAAGGGAAAATATGTTCTTCTCGACTTTTGGGCTTCGTGGTGCCGCCCGTGTCGCGAGGGTAATCCTCATCTTATTGATCTGTACAATAAGTATAAAGGAAAGGGGATTGAATTTATAGGCGTTTCTGATGACGACGGACATGAAGACGAGTGGAAGAAAGCTGTGAAAAAGGATGAAATAGGAATATGGAAACACGTATTAAGGGGACTGAAAGTAAGTGGAAATAATCCTCCTGACTTTACAAATGATATCAGTTCAAAATATGGAATTCATACGCTTCCTACAAAAATCCTTATCGATAAAGATGGCGTAATTATAGCACGCTTTGGCAATGAAGAAGAAGATCATAAAGCAATGGATAAAAAGTTAGAGAAATTATTTGAAAGGTAAATAACACCCTTTTACACACAATCTTGTAATGCTATCCGTAATGGAACCGGCAAAGCTTCTTTCTGATAATTGAAAAAATAGTTTTTTAAAAGCTGTGAGGAACAGTATTTTAAATTTTTAATCATGCAAATTATTAATCCTGCAACAGAAGAAATTATACAGGAAGTAAAGGAAGATACAAAAGAAAGTATAGACCAAAAGTTTGCATTATTACAATCCAATCAACCTGAATGGCAAAATGTATCGCTTGCCAGAAGGGTAGAGATTATTATGAAATTTTCAAACCTCTTAGAAAAAAACACCGAAGATCTTGCCATGACTTTGACAAGTGAGGTTGGAAAGCCATTACAACAATCGCGTAACGAAATAAGTGGGGCAGGAAAGCGTATAAAATGGCTTGCAGAAAATTCGGAAAAATATTTATCGCCTGAAATAATGACTTTCGAAGAAGGAATGGAAGAAAAGATAGTTTACGAGCCTCTTGGTGTCGTTTGCAATATTTCGGCCTGGAACTACCCTTACCTCGTAGGGATAAATGTATTTGTACCAGCGTTACTGGCAGGTAATGCAGCTATGTATAAACCTTCAGAATATGCTACATTAACCGGGTTAGAAATTGAAAAGCTAATAAAGCAAGCCGGGGTTCCTGAAAATGTTTTTCATGTGGCTTTAGGGGCCGGATCTGTTGGTGAACTGTTATTAGAACTTCCTTTTGACGGTTATTTTTTTACCGGCTCTTATAAAACCGGTAAATATATTTATGAAAGAGTTGCTCCTAAAATGATCCCTTGTCAGTGTGAATTAGGGGGCAAGGATCCTTTATATGTGACGGAGGATGCTTCAGATATTAAAGCGGTTGCGTCAGGTACTGCTGATGGGGCTTTTTATAATAACGGACAAAGTTGTTGTGCAGTAGAACGTATATATGTACATGAAAAAGTTTATGATGATTATATAGCAGCATTTGCCCGGGAGGTTAAATCATGGAAAGTTGGATTGCCAACTGAAGAAGGGACTTACATCGGGCCGTTAAGCCGAAAGGACCAGCTTAATATAATGGAACAACAGGTAACAGACGCTTTGGAAAAAGGAGCAACCCTCATTACAGGTGGTCATCGCCTTAATAGACAAGGTAATTTTTTTGGGCCAACTGTTTTGACAAATGTTAATCACCATATGAGTGTGATGAAAGAAGAATCATTTGGTCCTGTTATCGGTATAATGAAAGTAAAAAATGATGAACAAGCAACAGAACTGATGCAGGATACTGAATATGGATTAACTGCTGCTGTATACTGTGCAGATAAATCAAGAGCAGAGAAAATTCTTCAACAAATAAATACAGGAACAGGGTATTGGAATTGCTGCGACCGCGTAAGCCCGGCTCTGCCCTGGAGCGGCAGAAAAAATTCAGGTTTTGGATCTACTCTTTCCTATACAGGTTTACGGGCGTTTGTAAAACCAAAAGCTTATCATTTAAAAGGTTGAAGAGATACGTCCGATGAACGTTTTAATTATTTCCGCCTTTGCAAAGATTCTTCACCTGCAAATCTTTTTGAAATAAAGCCTTTTAAAAACAAAAGGAACCTTCATGAAAAAAAATATGATTCCTATTATGCTTTATAGTGAATACTGCCCTGATTATTTTACTACCAGAATGCCGGAGTAGAAGCATCTATTAATACAAGTTAAATACAAAGACACTATATATCAAGCTTAAGGTGTTGGTAAAAGAAAATCACAAGTACATACACTGCAATCATTAAATGCAATGATTTTAATTAATTTATAATCAAAGCAACGCTTCCACTGATAACTTTGTCAAAGAACCAAAACATATCGGAAAAGTAAAAGAGTTTGGATAATTACGGTATGATTTATCACAGATGTTGTATTCAAGCATTCATCTTTAATAATTAAAAATATGAAAGTCTCTAAAACACTTCTTAACACAATTATGGTTGCTGTTACAGTTGGAACAATTAGTTCCTGCGCAAAATCAGTAGAAAGTAAACCGAAAAAACAAACCGAAGCAAAAGGTGGAAAGACAGGAAGTACACCAGTGAGTTGCCCTGCCTGTGGCATGGGTTAGAGGTGTTTACTGTTTAAAATAAACCACGACGAAAATTCGTTATTTTCATTTGCATGTCTACAATTCTTTCATCCATTTCCTGTAATTTAGATACCAATATTTTGCTAGCATCACTTCCTCTTTTCGAAGCTGAAAAGGTAGAAGCAATAGAATGGTCTTTCGATACGCTTTATAAAACCCCTGATATTCCTTTATGGTTTACAGATCTGTTAGAAGCATTCAGCAATGAAAACAGGTTAATAGGACATGGTGTTTTTTTCTCGCTTTTTTAGGGCAGATGGTCCAACGAACAACAAGATTGGCTTAATCATTTAGAAAAGTTGTCGTCAGCATTTCAATTTGACCATATCTCTGAACATTTTGGATTTATGACAGGTGAAAATTTTCATGATGGTGCTCCCTTAAGTATTCCCTTCGCCAAAAGAACTTTAGCATTAGGGCAGGACAGGTTAAAAAGAATATTTAATTCCTGTAAATGCCCTGTTGGATTAGAAAATTTGGCTTTTTCATATTCTCTGGAAGAGGTAAAAAATCACGGTGAATTTTTAGACCAATTGGTTGAATCCATAAATGGATTTATTATTCTGGATATTCATAACATCTATTGCCAGATTCATAATTTCAATTTAGAATTTGATGATATTATTGATCTGTATCCGCTGCATAGGGTAAGAGAAATTCATATCTCAGGAGGCAGTTGGGAAGACTCACGCATGAAGCCTGAAAAGAAGATAAGAAGAGATACGCATGATCATTCCGTTCCGGAAGAAGTGTTTCAATTATTAGAATATACCATTAATAAATGTGTGAATTTGAAATATGTGGTTCTCGAACAACTTGGAACCGGGTTAGATACTTTAGAGGGTAGAGTTTTATTTCAACAGGATTTTCTAAGGCTCAATACTATTGTTCAACATGAAAACAACAAGCTGGTTGAAAAAAGAACTAATACATTTCTTCCGGTTACTCCTTTTTCTCCCGGCCCTCCTGTAGAGGATAAATTATTGCACGCTCAGCAATTAGAATTGTCTGCAATTTTAGAGACCGCTATTACATGCGAGCGTGCTAAGCAACTTCTTCATTCATCAGTATTAGCCAATACAGATTGGGAAGTGGAAAAATGGGAAGATTGTATGCTCGAAACAGCTATTTCTATAGCTCAAAAATGGAAAAATGGCTTTAATTAGTTCTACCTTGAATTAGTCCTCCTTAAAATTAATGCAATGAACAGCGTGGCAGTTGAAGAAGAAATATTAACACATTTTAGATTTATGATTTGTCCATCTGGGATAATCTCTTCTTACCACCCTTCAATTGCACGTGATTACACCTTACAACGAATTGCTACAACACCATAAAGGGGAATGTACTTTAATTACGGAAATCCCTGTAAGACGATATATAACTTTTAAAATAGTTATTAGATTTCCAATTCTTAAATCAACTGTTTGTATCAGCGTTTAATTATTTGTTCCATAAATAAATAATAGACGCCTCATTAGATATCCCGCAATAACCTTAATTTTTCAACTCAAAAATTTTGTTGAATAATGAGACACTGTTAGGTAGTAATGATACTTACGTAAGTTAAAGTGTAATAGACAAGATTTTCAAAGTTAGAAGATATTATCTCCAAAGCTAACGTTATGAAAATGGCTAGACATTAAGTTAGAATTTCTCACTTTTTCAGCAAAAATGGTTGCAAACAATTGAGCGTTGCTTAATTGCCAAAACACCCCAAGTCTTCTGCAAGCTACAAATCTGGTTGAAATATCGCATACTATATAACCCTCCTTGCCTGTTACGCCACATTCATACGGTAATACTTTACAGATTAAGACACCATAAAAATCTTTATTGTTTTTGTTAATTACAGCAGGGTTTTTATTTTCAGGAATTTCGTTCCAATTTTGATTTTCAAATATGAAAATTTCACATTTCATCTGGAAGCAACATATAATTATAAATTAATTTTTAGACTAAAGAATGATATTGAAGTTTAAGCATTTTATTAATAACTGTTTTAAGTTATTTAATAACTTCTAAGCCTGTAGATACAGTTAAGCATGAAACTATGTACTTCGATACTTTCATTGATGCAGACAGCGATTGGCTCGATACTGCCTTCTTTTCTCAAACTGCCTATCGTTATCCATTGCATATTGAAATGCTCGCTACAATTAAACCTTAAATGTTCAAACGGTGAGCTGCAATGGTGCATTTATCAGCCATAAGAATTATACGGAAGCGTTTTAGACAGCTTCTTAGATGAAGATAATATTATCTGAAATAATTTTACTACCGTATTATTTGTACAGATGCTGGTGATGGGTGCAATAGAAGCTGCTTCGCTGAAGGTCACCTGTGAATTTTTTGACCAGCAGGGCATGGCATTTGGGACAATACTTGCGCCGGTGCACACAGTATTTTTTTCTTAATACCCCTTCTTTTCGCCAGCGGTAAAAATCATAACTGTAATTGTGCGCTTCCAACAGCAGCCCGGCAATCTTTTCTGCAGGCAATGCGCCCAATTCACTTTCGGGCTGTACGCCAATACGAAACAGGGCCTCGTTTTTAATTACATTTCCTACCCCGGCAAAAATATTTTGGTTCATCAGCGCGTCACATACCTGCATGTGCGGGTGCTGCTTCAGTTTAGCTTCTGCTTTAATTGCGTCCCAGCTCTCATCCATAATATCAGTACTGAAATCGTACAGCTTGCTCATGTCCGTTTCAGGAAGGATGCTTACGGCGCAGTTGTAATTGTTCCACTCGCTGCCATCAGCAAAGTTCAGTGACAGCTTAGGTTTTTTTTCCGGATGGCGGCTGTTAAGATAGTAGTTGCCAAACATCAGGTAATGGATGCGTATGGTACAATTGTCCAGCACCATCAGGAAGTGCTTGCCACAGCTTTGCAATTTATTAAGTCGTTGATTAATGAGTAAATCCATATCAATCTTGCTGCTGCCTTCGGCTGCAGTAATTTTCTGGCCGGTAAAAGACTGAGCTTCTTCTTTGAGTAAAGTAAGGGCAGGACCTTCCATAATTAATTTCTTGTAACGTATGTTACAAGCAGAAAGTGAAAAGGTTTGATAAAGAAACGAAAACCATAGCATCATTACAAATGCATAAATGATTTTCCACTTAAAGGCAATAATTATTATCTCTGCAAACTTAAGGTTTCTGCTACCACATTAAATCGGAAAACAATTAATAAATTACTTGAAATTGTTGCAGAACGTCTGAGATGAACCAAGCTGCCAGTTGAAGGTGAAATATCAGGGCGCCAGGTTTAAAATTAGACAGTAATGTTGGAATGAAAATTGAAAGGCTTTATTTACAATTTATCTTCTATGATCCATACTGAATTACCTAAATCTGGTCCCGGTACTAATAGAACATATCGAAAGAAATTTACTTCCATTATAACACCTGATAGATTTCTATTGAATGAGAAACTCATGCTAAGTTTAGTGTTTTCCGGTATTGGCATGGTTCTGCTTGTTTGGGCTGTTAGAAGAGGGAAGTAAAATTATAATAGCGTTTAAGGTGATTACCCGGTTGTTGATTGTATTTGCACATTTACTAGGTCTATAAATATTTTTTCTGCATCCCTTCATTCTTTCTTTGCAAAGATTTCTTGTGTAATAACGTCAAAGTTTTTTGCTAACAAGATAGATAGTATTTAAAAGTGAATTTTCACCGGCAGTATCTCCTGATAATTGCCAAATCATAACTCCGCTTGCTTTTTTCATAGCTAATTCTGTTTTCTTTCTTATAGTAGAAATATTATTATAATAAAACATCACATTTCCTGGTAAGGTTAATGTATCCTGTGATCGATTATCTTTATTAATAGCAGCAACTTGTTTATAATCCATACTTATGACAGGAGAATTTAAATTACCAAATCCATATCCATAAAAAGGTAGCCCCAGTACCAATTTTTCTTTTGGTAATAACCTTATTTTGTGCCAATAATCCAGGTCTTCTAAAGCCATTGTATATGGAGAATGATTACCAGGTTTATCAGGCCTCCAGGGACCAGTACGGTCATATGACATAACGTTAACAAAGTTAAATTGCTTTAAAGCTCTATCAGAAAGTTGATCTTTATAAGCAGTAGCTATTGCAGCAGTAACAAGTTTATTAAGAGGTTTCAGAGAAGCCGCTAATTCAATTACGAAGTTTTCGTAATTACTGTCTATATCACTTCCTTCAAGATCAACGTCAATTCCATCTAAATTATATTTAAATACCAGGGCCATTAAGTTATTAATAAAAAACTTTCTTTTATTATTACTAAGCAAAAAGCTATAGTAGGGATGCCGTCCTCCTCCTGCAATTGATGCAAGTACTTTTACTTTTTTTCTATGTGCTTTTTCTATAAGGGTGTCAATAGTAAGATCTTGTTTAAAATTTCCCGTCGAATCAGGATTTATGAAAGCTATATTCAAATGAGTAATTTTATCTAAAAAAAGATAACTGGAATCTGCATATATAGTATCATTCAGGGCAGAATTTAGTAAATAATATCCCACCACTTTAAAAGGTTTTTTTTGTTTTTTGTTTTTTTGCTGACTTATTACTGCAGAAGAAAAAAGTAGTAGAAAAAGAAATAATAGAGAAAATTTAAACTTCATTGTATATAATAGTTTAATAAGAGATAGCAAAAATAATCGATGAAACAGTACTGGAAGTAAGAAATGCATTAAGCGCGTTCGGTATAGTCGCAAGCTGTATTTAAATAGAAAGTCGATTGTATTCATTTACTTTTATTTCATTTATCAGCTTGTTGTTGTTCGCGCTATTGCAGCCTGTCTTTAACTTATTTTCTTATAAAATTGACCAAAAACTTTTATTGTGTAATTACAACTATATTTCGACAAAAAGCTGCTTACATTCATAAGGCAGTAAAAATTTTGTAGAATTAAGGTGAACTATATTACTTTATTTATCCTTGAGAAGAAACTCTCCTTTTATCAACCATGAAAAGCCGAAAGACATTAATGCAAATGTTTCAAGAATTAATGTAGGTTTAAGCAATACAATACGGTTATGAATGGCAGGAATATCCGCTATAGGGATCCCAATAACAGAAATGATCATAATAATTCCGCAGACTCTATAAATGCGATTTCTTATCTTTTTCTCTGGCGTCATATTACCGGAGCTTTTTGTGAAGAGAAAGATTGACATATAAGATAGTATAACGAAGAAAATACCTGAAGTTATATAATGGAGCTTACTCATAATGTCACCCTTGTCATTGGTTGCGGATGTAGGAAAAAAGGCAATACCCAATGCAAATAGTCCGGCTAATTTGCTTGCAAGAGAATCTTGCCATGTATAACCGTTATATGAAAGAAGAAACAGCGATATTGCGCATATAATGCCGACTAATGCATTGCGCATACTGGTGTGATAGTAGGCGCTGACGGAAACCTGAATTTCTTGAGTATGATCAAGAATGAACGAACCAAATACGAGAATGGGTATCAATGACATGCCAAGCAGACCGACTATCTTACGCAGTGTCAGGTAAGAGATAATTAAAGAATCAGGAGCTGATGGTTTCGGTGAAACAGTTGTCATGGTGAAGCTGGGTAAGGTTAAATATCCAATAAATATAACACAAAACTTATAATTGAAAACTTAATGTAACACACGTTTTTCGTTCTGGCCGGGGACTCCTTTCGTAGCTTCTTTTAGGCAAGCGACGACTATGAAATTACCCCGAATTCTTTTATCCATACCCAATTGGCATGCATACATTGATGATACGCAATATAAAAAGCCTTTCCTGATTTCACTAAATGATGCAGCGCTTCCATTGTTTCTTTCATAGGTGTACTGTATTTTTTTCTAACTGCCTATCGTTATCTTGTTACAGGCAAAGGCTTTTATAATATGAAAAGAAAAGTGGTGGAAGAGTTTGGTGTATATTCATTTGAAGTGAATTATTGCAAAAAGATAGGCATTAAAGACACCGCGGAAAGCAATGACTTGTTTAAGAATGACTACAGCTATAAGCAGGTAGTTGGTGGATAGGGAGTAATATTATCATAGTTCTTAAACTTGGCTTTTTGTTCATCGACACTACTCTCCGGTTAGCTTGTTATGAAGCTGGCAATTAAATTGATTATGAAAAGTCTTTAACAGAGTTATTGAAATAAACAACAAACGTTTCACAAATTAATTAACCAGGTGTATGGAATATATCCGATTTGGAAATACGGGGCTAAAAGTATCAAGAATTTGTCTTGGTTGTATGACCTATGGCACACCGACGGAACGTTGGCCGTGGGCATTGAATGAAGAGAAAAGCCGGCCCTTTATTCAAAAGGCTTTGGATTTAGGTATCAATTTTTTCGACACTGCGGATGTTTACTCCAATGGGTTAAGTGAAGAGGTTACAGGCAGAGCTCTTAAAGACTTCACCAGCCGCCAACAGGTAGTCATTGCAACTAAGGTGCATGGGGCAATGGGTCCAGGGCCAAACGACAAAGGTCTATCACGAAAACATATTATGGACTCTATTGATGCAAGCCTGAAACGTCTTGGTACAGACTACGTTGATCTTTACCAGATACACCGGTGGGATTATGAAACACCTGTTGAAGAAACACTGGAGGCATTGCACGATATAGTTAAAATGGGTAAAGCACGGTATATAGGAGCATCAAGTATGTTTGCATGGCAGTTTGCCAAGGCACTGTATACTGCAGACCTGCACGGCTGGACCCGTTTTGTGAGTATGCAGCCGCAGTACAACCTTGTTTACAGGGAGGAAGAGCGTGAGATGCTGCCGTTATGCAAAGACCAGGATATTGCAGCCATTCCATGGTCTCCATTAGCAAGGGGATTACTGACAGGAAAGCGTACAAAAGGCGGTGGCGAAACTGAACGTGCACGAACCGATGCTTTTGGTAAATCAATTTATACGCGTGACGATGACTTTATTATCTCTAACGTAGTAAATGAAATGGCACAGGAAAAAGGCGTACCTAATGCACAGATAGCATTAGCATGGCTTTTTTCGAAGTCAGTTATTACAGCGCCGATAATAGGGGCAAGTAAGCCCGGGCATTTGGAGGATGCAGCAGGTGCGTTTTCAGTTAAATTATCTGAAGACGATATTAAAAAGCTGGAAGAACTTTATCAGCCTCATCCTGTTATTGGACATTCATAACAAATCGTTTCATTTAAACATTCGTGCTAAGCAGGTAGCTGCAAAACAATCTATATCGTGATAGCTTAAGCAATATTGCAGGTGATACACCTCCGCCACGGAGAAATAATTGTAAATTTCCTTCTTGCTCTATTGCAACTTTTTTGTAGGATCCAGCAGTTGTGGGAACCAAACACGAAAACGGGACTCTTCACTGTAAGTATTTCCAGCCGAAGAATAATCACAGAAGGTGAGTGAAACAGGTTTTCCACTTGCTTCTGCCCGGTAAGAACCAACCATACAAGGGGTTTTAAAACTCATCCAGATCTTGTCTTTATTGTTTGTTTCAACCCTTTCTAAGAGCACATAACCATCTTTTGTAAGCAAAGGAGTTATTGTTTCATCTACATCAGCATCTCCGGTCATTCTTTTGTCACGTGCCAATACAATAGGACCCCGCATAATAGCTTCATAAACAGGTAGTCCGGCTATCCGTTCAATACGTCCATGCATATCGAGTGTTAAAGTAATTTTATCTCCCGGTTTCCATGCTCTTTTTACCTGTGCAAATTTGCCTCCGCTTTACATTGTCTGCAGTCTCCCCGTTCACAGTTAAGGTTGTTTGGCTGCTCCATTCCGGTATCCTGATATTTACATTAAATGTTTCCTGCTTTTGAATTTCTACCAACATTGTAATTGTGCCATTTACAGGATAATCTGTTTCCTGTACCAGTTTGGCTGTTTGCCCGCCCGGCGTTTCTACTGTATATGAGCCAGGGTTAAAGAAATTTACAGTAAGCCCGTCATGATTAGTCATAACAGTTGTAAGCGGCAAAGTAAATAAGCCTCTTGGTCCGCTTGCAACACAGCAATTGAGACCCATGTGGCATTGATCCTCTCCTTCATTCCTGATGCCGAGAATAGGAGAGTATTTGGCCCAACCCGAGCCATCAGGTAACATGGAACCAAGTAGTGCATTATAATAAGATTGTTCAATGGCATCTGCATATTTTGTTTCCCCGGTTAGTCTAAGTAATTGCTGGCTTAGCTTGATCCATGTTGCTGTAACGCACGTTTCCTGGTAATGCATTGATACCAAAGGTTGAAGTCTTTTTCCACCAAACCAGGCTTCCATACTTGATCCTGAGCCTGCCACATTTATTTCCGTGTTCTTTATATTCTCCCATACTTTTTCCACTGCTGATCCGTAAAGTTGCTTGCCTGTTAACCTGTACAATTCCAGCAAGCCTTCGTAACACGACATCATTTCATAAGCCTTCTGGCCTTGCTCATATCCAAACCAGTTTTTTTCAGGTACAGGAAAACGCTCACCAACGTTTACATCTGCCTTTGATATCAATTTCGGACCTATAGCGGATTCCCATTCACTAACAATTTCTTCAGCAAAGTCGAGATAACGTTTATTATTAGTGAGTGTATAAAGAATTGTAATTGGTTCAAGAACCGAGGTAGCTGCCATACCACGATGATTTCCTTTTTGTACGATTTTTACTTTTTTATCAGCGAGTTCTTTTATCAGATGGTCTGCAACTTTGCCTGCTGCCTGTAAACTTTTCCGGTCACCCGTAAGTTGGTAATAAGATAATAACCCAAGCATGCAGTATTTCCTTCCCCAAATGTCCCATTGCTCCAGGTGTTTTTCATCCGCATAATTGCCTATATACCCGTCAGGTGTTTGTGTATTTATAAGTTTAATAACAGCCTGGTCAATTTTTGCTTTAAGGGCAGGCTCAGGACGATATGTATAAGCCTGTACAGCAGAAGTGAACCATTTACCCCAGAATTCCGTTTGCCAGCAATGGTCTTCGGTACGGTTGTTAAAAGGTTCGATAAGCCGGTCAATGTCCTGCGCTAAGATCCTGTTCTTATAAGATGCATCCAGTTTTTGTCCAATAAATCCTGTCATCAAAACTACTTGTGCGGGTTGAAGCTGGTCGTGGATTTTGGGAGAAACAGGCTTTTGAGAAAAAGTAGTAAAGGCTAAAAAGAAAAACAGTATAAATAAGGCGTTTTTTTTGGCAGGCAAGAGCAGGAGCATAAATTGAAGTTTAAATCGAGGGAACTTTTAAAACTAAATATATAAGAAAGAAATAAAAAGTAATGAAAATAATAAGGCAAAGGATCGTAGAACATTTATTTTCATTATTATTTAAAGATGCAAAATAATATTTTATGCGTAAATAAGAATTTTTCACCTGCAAATAATACTTTTTTGATTTTTGCAGATATTATTAAATTCCTTAAAATTATAAATATTTTTCACATCTTTTTATCTTAGGCAGAAACTTAATGGTCTTTTATTACTCATAAAATGGTGAAAGATGAGATACTCAAATGAGCAGTCGGGTTGCGGCATCTTCATCGATTATGAACAAGATGTTTACCTGGTTTAGTCGTCTACTTTGTACACTTCAAAAAATTTTTTTCCTGGTTGTCCGGTTATTTAATGCTCATTCGTCAAAAAGGAAAACTATTTTTAAATTAAAATCAACTGTTATGGAAAAGTTCATGCTTATTTTTCATGGAGGAATGACACAAGATGCCTCTCCCCAGGATTTGCAAAGCAACATGAGCAAATGGATGTCGTGGATAGAAAAACTTCAGAAAGAAGGAAAATATGTTTCCGGCGAACCATTGTTACCGGGTGGGAAATTAGTAAGCAGCAAAACTGCGGTTACTGATGGACCTTATATAGAAGGAAAAGAAGTTGTTGGAGGTTTTTTTGTCATCAACGCAAACAACATGCAGGAAGCTGTGGATGAATGCCAGCATTATCCTGGTTTTGATTATGGCGGACAAGTACAGGTGCGCCAGGTGATAAAGATTGACATGTAAAACAGGCTTTATGCAAGAACCTATCAACCCAATAGTAGATCATCTTTTCCGGCATGAGTCGGGAAAGATGATTGCTGTTTTATCGAAACTTTTGGGACTGCAAAATCTACAGACAGCACAGGACATTGCGCAGGACACCCTGCTCCAGGCGCTGCATACATGGAGTTATAAAGGTCTTCCCGACAAACCTGCTGCATGGCTATATCGTGTAGCGAGAAACAAAGCTGTTGATTATTTAAGGAGAGAAAAAACCTTTCGTAGTGTTCGTTCGCACCATGCTTATTTACTCGAGTCGGAATACACGCTACATCCCACTGTTCACTCTTTTTTTGAAGAAGGAGAAATTGAAGACAGCCAACTACGTATGATTTTTGCCTGTTGCCATCCTTCCATTCCTGTTGACTCGCAGATTGCCCTTGCACTTAAAACATTGTGCGGGTTGAGTGTGGCCGAAATTGCAAAAGCCTTTCTGAAAGATGAAGAGACAATTGCAAAACGTATTTACAGGGCAAAAGAAAAAATAAGGGTAGAAAACATAGAGCTTGAGCTGCCGTCTTCTTCTCAATTGCCAAAAAGGCTGGATGCCGTTTTGCATTGTTTGTATTTGCTTTTTAATGAAGGCTACAACTCTTCGCAGCCCGAGCAACTGATACGCGAGGAGCTTTGCGAAGAAGCCATGCGGCTCGCCTACCTGCTAACGCAAACATCTATAACCAATCTTCCCCGCACTAATGCCCTGTTAGCCCTTTTTTGTTTTCAGGCATCACGGTTGAGAGCCAGGTTGGATGAAGGTGGCAACATCATCTTATTAAAACACCAGGACCGGAGCAAGTGGTATCAACCCCTGATACAAAAAGGGTTTTCTTTTTTAGAAGAGGCTACGCAAAAGGAAACATCTGTCTATCACCTGGAAGCAGTCATTGCTTACCTGCATGCTGTAGCCCCTTCTTTTGAGGCTACCGATTGGAAAGCCATTTACTACCTCTACAAAATTTTAGCTGCCGAACATCCTACGCCCTTTGTCCTGCTTAACAAAGCCATTGCCGCTTCGTATGCTATCAGCAAAGAAGCTGCTTTAGAAGAATTACAGCAGATCAAAGGCTTGGAGAACTATTATCTATATCATACAGCTATCGGAGAAATATATTTCGACCTTTATTGTAAGGAAGATGCGAGACATTACTACCGAAAAGCTTTGTCGTTAACAAGGTCATTAGCCGAACAGCAATTGTTGCAGGAAAAAATAAAAGGCTGCGCAGATGATTTTTCTGCCTTTTCGTTACCGTAAATCGAGTTGTAATTTAATCGACGACAAATCTCTCTTTCTTCAAGTCCCCTTTAGGGGGATTTAGGGGGACTTTTTCTTCTTCTTACCTGCTGCAAGCAATGCTTTTGCATATCCTACAGTTTCTGCTACCGCAGGTAATGGATCATTTTCCCAGCCTTCAAATTCTATGCTTACCATTCCATCGTACCGAACCTTATTTAAGGAACGAACGATAGCTGGAAGATCAAGTACACCCCGGCCAGCTTCAATGGTAGAACCATTTGGCTCTGTAGAACTAATGTCTTTAAAATGGAGATCATACAGACGTTCTTTACATTTTAGAATAGCTTCAGCAGGATTAACTTTTGCACGTGCTGTGTGGCCAACATCAATACATAGCCCTATCCTTTTATCAAAGCCCTGCACTGCTTTCATTACATCGTAAGGAGAGGGAAACCTTTTATCTTCCGGCCCATGATTATGAATGGCAAGTTTAATGTCATATTCTTTTACCATTCTATCAAGGATTGGCACAGAATCCGGATGCGGGCTGCAAACAATGGTAGCCATATTACAATCTTTGGCATATTGAAAAGCCTGCCTTATATTATTTTCATCATTCTGCATGGTTATATTACCACAGCTTAAAGCAGTTATACCGGCGTCTTTAAGTTTCTGCATTGCTGCCTGTCTTTCAGTGGTAGAACTATCGAGTGGTAAATGAAAGTCTTTAATCGAAATATAGTGAAGATTGAGGCGCTTCAATGCCTTTATAGTATCCTCCAGGCTCATTTTCCTGAATGTATACGAGGCTATTCCCACTTTATAGTTCTGCCACTCTGTGTCGTCATTTACATTTTCAGAATCGTAAATTATAGATGAAGCGCCGGCTTTTCTAATAAAGGAAGAACCTATGGCAGCAAAAAAACCTGTTTTAATAATTTGTCGCCTGGAAAAGGATTTGGTCATAGCAAGAATTTAGAACGAAAATTAAGTAAAATAATTGAAGTTATCTTACTACTTTATCCAATTACTTCAATTTCTGATCATCCTCTGTCCATGTTATTTGTCCTGCGACTAATGCTGATCTCAAATGCAAGAAAGTATTGACTTGTAAAATAGTATAGATAGATGTGTTGACATTTTTCGCCGTAAAGACCCTTATAGATGTAGCAAATTGTCAAATAGTAAAGGGCGAGGAACATTTGCCGGAAATGACTTCGATGAAAACGGACCAAATAAGACTATAAATTTCAAACCAGAACTGTTTATAATAATAAAATTTTAGATTTAAAAATCAATTGAGGTGATGATTCCCTGCGGCCGTGGTTCGTCGGGCTTTTTATGTGTTGGTTTTTGATTGGGTTCTAAAAAACATTAAATAACCATTCATTCGTTTTTCAATACAATTGATGCAGATTTGGAGTAGCTTTACTAACAAAGAATTTGGGATGAAAAAGTTTCTTTTTTTACTGTTGATTCTCCCCTTCACCTTTCAACCGAAAGCACAGCCTGCTGATTGCACGTTTAAACAACCGGCTATCACCATCAATTTTGGCGCCGGCAATGTACGCGACCTGGATATGGAAGAGCTTTTTAACTACCGGCGTGTGATAAGCTCCTGTCCTACCGATGGTCATTACACCTATACTTCCTATACCAGCGATTGCTTTCGTGGAGATTGGCTTACTCTGCCGGAAGACCATACACCGGGAGATGTAGCCGGCAATATGATGCTGGTGAATGCATCACCTGGCAGCGGCACGTTTCTAACGACAACTATAAATGGTTTAAAGAGCGGCACTACCTATGAATTTGCTGTATGGATGATGAATGTGTGTAAACCAAGCGATAAGTGTCCGTTTCCCTTGTTACCCAGCATTATCATCCGGCTTCAAACACCTGCTGGAAAAATCGTAGCGCGGTTTGGCAGCGGTGAGCTGGTGCGCCGCAAAGAGCCACACTGGACACAGTATCGTGCTTTTTTTACCACACCGCCTTCCAAAACACCCTTAACCTTAACCATGATTGATGAGGCGCCCGGGGGTTGCGGAAATGACTTTGCCTTAGATGATATCACCTTTCGCGAATGTATAAAGTCAACACCCGCGATAACTACCGCACCTAAAGCACCTGTCGTAGTAAAACAGCAACGTGCAGCATCAAAACAGGTACTGAAAAAAGCAATGCCGATACCTGTAAAAAGACAGCCCCAGACTAGCCAGATTGCAAAGCCACAAACAGATTTACCAGTACCTACTGCTCCTGTTGTAAAACAAAGGCCAGCGGTATTTCCTGCGCCGCCACCGGTGCTGGCAACACGGGCAAATCCACTGGTAAAACAAATTGAAACAGAAGCGGGTGAAATCAGGCTTGACTTGTATGACAATGGTGAAATAGATGGCGATACGGTTAGCATTTATCATAACAATGCACTGCTGGTGGCGCGTGCCAGACTTTCTCAGAAACCCATATCATTCCGCATTGCCGTTGACGCCGCACACCCGCATCATGAGTTGATTATGGTTGCAAACAACCTGGGTTCTATTCCACCCAATACTTCCCTGATGATTGTAACTGCAGGCACCAAACGCTATGAAGTCTTTATTTCTTCCACCGAACAGAAAAATGGAAAAGTGGTTCTTGAACTGAAAAAATGAATTTTAGTGAGGCCGGTATCCGTCGATCCGAAGCTGAAAACCCCCAAGGCAATAACTTAACTTCTTTCAAAAGCTCATGTTAGACTTTCAAATGCTGGTTGTTAAATAAGGCTTGCTAGTTTTAAAGTGACAGTTGTAGACACTTGAATGATTTTTGGTAGCAGGTCTCGACTCGCCAATAAAGAAATAGTGTTGAATGGTTTTATCGAAGTAGTTATAGTACTAAGGTTGCCAATCACACCTTTATTGCCCGCACCGTAATAAGAGCCTCATAATCACGGTCTTTAAAGTCAAGTTCTTCTGTAGTCAGATCTTCTGCAGCCATTCCGTAGAAGAAAGCCATAGCCACCAGCACATTTCCATGAGCCTCTACCTGCACATTCTTTGACCCAAAGAGATCACCAAAGAGACGTTGAACCGTTGCGCTGGTGAAGCGCCAATAGTCGCCCCAGCGATCCATATCGTAGCGGCAGATCGGGCTAAGCGAGGGAAGCGAGCCAAGTATCACGCCCCCAGGTTTGAGTATACGGTGAAGCGTGTGGATGGCAGAATGAACGTCGTAGATGAACTGCAGTGTTTGCGTAATGATAATACAATCGAAACTGTTGGATTGGACGTGATAGGCATTGGTGAGGTCGGCTATGATTGTTGGCGTAGAGCCGGGGTGGTCTTGATCAAGCACGTCAGAGCGTGTAACACGATCGCCGCCAAATTTGCGGGTATAGCGGTCATCACCAATCTCAACAACATCACCTTCAATGTCGCCCGTGTGCTGACTCAGAAACTTATTTATGTAGTAGCGGTCAATCGGCTTCCCGCGATCATAGCCAAACGACCGGGTGAGCGGCTCTAACCTGCGAAGATCACCAAAGCTTACTCTTCCCACAGCCGGCGTTCCTTGTTCTTGATCCCTATCAGATATTTGTTTATTCAGCATAACTCTTTTTTACTTTGACATATAACTTGTTGCACAGGCAGAAAAATGGGGAAACTATCCCGGATTTCCTGAAATGTATAACTATTCCTCTAAAACTTTTTATCTTAAACCAGAAGCATTTTGTCTTTCTTACCTCATTATTTCGTTAGTTAAGAACAGCAACAAAGCACTCAGTTCCTACGCCAACTGAGCCTTCAGCCTTTATTTCCAACCCGGTGTAAAGTTTAAGGGTCAGTGGTGATGAAATTAGCGCTACTCAAACACCATCTGAGATAGGTAGAAACACTTTCTTGCAAAGTGCTATAACCACTACTATCAAATACAGCTTTCTCATACGCGACAAACATTCCTGCTTTCCAGAACAAATCCGTTAGTGGCAAGTTCTTCTGGACATTACTGACGCTGTAGCCAACATATAGCGCTTGTCTCAAAGTTGAGATGATAGTCATGTCCTGAATTGCCTGCCCAGTTGTAATATGGTCGGTGTGATCATTTGGATTAGTGCACGTATCAGGGTTTAAGTAGTTTATCCATATATGCAATATATTCTGACTTTCACATTGAATAATAGTTTGAAGGGTGATATAGAAGTCTGACCAACTATTGTATGTAGCTGAGTTGTCCATGGCAGTGATGGTAAAGATTTGCCCCCCTCTGAACTTTAGAAGACTCGAATAATGGTATAGTGAAAATCCATTGCCCTTAAGGTTGCCATCAGGCAAGCGTAAAAAATAACATGTAGCGTTATTTACTGACCAGTAGTTGATGGTATGCTGGTTAAATTCTTTTGTGCCACTTGATTCTGAAAGGGCTGCAAGAGGAGCCAGGCAGAATCGAAGGGAACTTTTCGATCCTTCTTCCCGTGCCAACCAGTACGTTTCGCCAGCACCTGCATCACCAGCGGTGGTAACAATGAAGACAACTTTACTACCGGGTGCCACAAGATCATTATAGGCATTAGGTTGCATAAAAAGTTGCCAATCGTCAGCGTGTGCAACTACATAGAAGGAAATTTTGGTAAATTGTTCATTAGGCATGCCAAGACTTTTCTCCGCTTTTTAAGGTAATGCTAATCTAAAACATACTACTATCAAACTAATATACAGGCGGGCACTTATTTCTGTCTTGCCTACCCCTTAAGGTTGTCAGATAATGCTTTGCTATCTATCTCCTGCGACATCGTGCTATTATTAGCAGATTCACGGCCATTAACAACAGGAAAAGCTATATGACGTAATAACTCCGCGATACGACGGGTATTTGTCCCAACGTTGAAGTGCTTTTTCACCCGGTCCCGTGCAGCGGCTTTCATACTTTGCAAACGGTCGGGCTGATCAAGTAGTTGGAGGATACGAAATGCTATGCCCTCCCAGTCCCCGGCCCCCGCAATAAAGCCTGTTCTCTCGTTCTCGATAATCTCAGGCACTCCGCCAACTGCAAGCCCAATAGTTGGACATTGACTAGACATCGCCTCCAGCAGCACTAGTGAGGTACCATCACTACGAGAAGTATGTGCCATAAGGTCGAGCGCCGGGTATATATCGAACATATTTGTCTGCCAGCCTACGAAATGGACATGCCGCTCCAATTGCAAATGGGCGCACATTTCTTCGAGCTTGTTACGCATCACTCCATCGCCTATTATAACAAAGTGCACATTGGGCCGTGCCTGGTGAACCTGGTCGGCAGCACGGAGAAACAGATCAGGCCCTTTCTCATGCTCCAACCGGCCGACAAAACCAACCAACGGAGTGCCTGGTGGCACATTGATTGCATTTCGAAGTTCATTGCCAGTGCGATCAGGAGTAAATACTGCCGTATCCACACCATTACGAATAAGATTGACCCTGTCCGCTGTCACGCCCATTGCCAGAGCCTGGGTGTACCCCTCCTGGCAGTTAGTAATCAAATGTGAGCCTACAGCTCGCGTTATTCCCAGCTCCTGGGACGAAATATTCATTCCATGCAGAGTTGCGACTACAGGCTTATGTATCAGGCAGCCGGATAATCCGGCAAGTATGTGTGCTTTAGGCATGTGCGCATGCAGTACATCTATTTCGTGGAGACGAGCCACCTCAACCGTCAGCTGGATTGAGCGCCATGCGGGGTCATCTGTGATTGGCGTGATATAAACGTCCTCAACCCCCAACAGTCGCAGTGAAGCGGTAAATGGGCTTTCATAAGGGCAGATACAAGTTAACTTGAATTGATTGGCAGGGAGGTGGGCGATGAAATTTTCGATATAGTTTTCCATGCCTCCCTGGCCTGCGTTTCCAATGACTTTAAGAACGTGAATGCGGCCGTCACGATGACCTGCTATAGAGATAGATTTCATATGCTGTTTACCATTATTATCAGTTGTGTCAAACAAGAGACTGCCTCTGTTTGCGGCCTCCTTCCTGATCCTGATGCAATAAATTGCAAATTACATACCACGGTAAAAAAGAGATGCGAACTCAATAAGCTTTATCATAAAATGTTTGACTTTACTAACCCGCTTTATGTTACTTTCTTTCTTGATGAAAAGAAAGTAACCAAAGAAAAATCAAGAAAGGAAACAATACACCCGTTCCTTTTTTTACGCCTTAATTAAGCTCTACTGCTACTGTGACTTGAGCATTTGTATCTCACGAATATTCATTTTTGCTTTTATAAATGTAGCCGCTAAATATCAACTCATCGCAGCTCCACTGCCCTTGACCACAGCGTCACTGCAGCTTAATTGAAATATCACACCGGGAACTGGTTATCTTTCCCCTTGCGTGTATCATTTTTACAATGGAAATTGTCTCTTTCTTCAAGTTCCCTTTCGGGGTTTAGGGGGTTTTCCAGGCACTAAAACTGAAGCCGCAGTATATTGGTCAGTCTATAATTTTAAAGAAATGCATAATGTAATTCACCTTTTTCAGAAAGGAGAAATGGTAGGCAAGGTGGTAGTTAAGGTTAGTGATCAGTAACTTGCTTAATGCAATACTCATTGTCTATCAACTTTTACTTTACGAAAGTAACAGCGAAGCATTCACATTTAGTGATACATTAAACCTCGGTTTTGTAAACAATCAAATAGTTTACATAGTTTGCTTGTAAAGGTATAGTTTTGAACTGGTGCTAACCTATTACTAGTCATAGTGAAATCTGCAAGAAACAATCCATACTGTTTCATCTTTCACTTCATAAACCAACCGATGTTCCTGGTTAATTCTTCTTGACCACTTCCCTTTTAAGGGAGTGTTTTAACGGTTCCGGCTTTCCAGTACCTGAACAAGGATTAGCTGCAACTTCTACAAGTAGAGAAACAATCTTTGCGAGAACCTTAGGATCGTATTTTTTCCAATCATCTAATTATTTTAAAGCTCCGGCTAAAGTAATGGTTTTCATTTTGTACCATACTTTTCTTCCAACTCTTGTACGGTGAAGGGGATACCTTTACCATCTTCAAGTGATTTCATTGATTGTTTTAATGATTCTTATTGTTTTCTTACGACACTAAGTAATCAGATTCATCTAATGCTTCAGTCACAGAAACTGTAAATATTCTATTTAATTTTAAAACTAAATTCTTTGGAACCTTAATCCACTGCAACTTGTATTTATGAAAAAAATTATTTTACCAATAATTCTCGTCTTTTTTCTTTTTATAATTAAGTCAGCACAAGCTCAGAAATTTACACTTGTAAAAAGTATACGTACAAATGTTACAAGGGTAACCGAATGGAAAACAACACCTCTGGAATATCTTGCAGAATATAAAAAATTTCTGGAATAATAATAAGTCTCTTAATTAAAAGTTACAGAAGTTCTAAGGGTTCGATTTATTAGAAAGTTTTGTGGCTAACCAGGTTATTATTCACTCAACAACAATTGTTGCAGGAAAAAATAAAGACTCACACAGATGGTTTTCCAGCCTTCAATTTAGCAAGTACAATAAAGTTATCCAAATTGACACAATTATCATTTTGCAAAAAATTCAGACACAGAGGTTATATGAAAACAGAAAAAGAGAAAATGCTTGCTGGTGAACTGTACGATGCTACTGACCCGCAACTTTCAGATGAAAGATTGAAAGCAAGACTACTTATAAAAGCATTAAACGATTTAAGAGAAGACGAAGCAGAAGAGAGAAGTAAGATTCTAAAAGATTTGATACCTCATGCCGGTGATGGCCTTTGGCTACAGCCTCCTTTCTATTGCGACTATGGCAGTAATATTAAAGTTGGCGAAAAAGTGTTCTTTAACTTTAATTGTGTTGTTTTAGATGTAATGCAGGTAACAATTGGCAACAGAACATTATTTGGACCCAATGTTCAGATATATACCGCTACTCATCCCATGAATTATAAAGAAAGAGCTTCAGGACTTGAATTTGCAAAGCCTGTTACAATTGGTAAAGATGTTTGGGTTGGAGGAAGTGCAGTTATTTGTCCGGGAGTGACAATAGGCGACCGAAGCGTTATTGGAGCTGGCAGTGTGGTTACTAAAGATATTCCTGCTGATGTTTTTGCTGCCGGTAATCCTTGCAGAGTTATCCGAAAATTATAGAAATACTTAACTTATAACTTAAAAAAATCTAAGATTATGAAAGCATTTTTAGCGATGGCTTTATCAGGCTCAAATTTCGTTAGGAAAACAAGGCTGGAAAACGATGGCTCCTATGAAAAATGTTGGTGTACGGAAGTGCAGGAATTTACCTCTACTGAAAAGTTTACAATTTTATCTTTTCCCCCACAGGATGATTAGCTTCAAAAGTTAAACCCAATAACGAAGCAATAGTTTGAGAGAATTGTTTTTGGTAGATTTGTTTGCTTTCTTTTATTTCTCCTTTGGCGGATACAGCAGGAGCTATTACTGCAAACCATATTTCGCTAGCTTCAGGAATTACTTCTCCATGCGTTGTCCATTGTTCCTTAATTGTATCACCACGTCCATGATCAGTTGTTATGAACAAGGCTGTTTTATTTTTATATCGCGGCTCACTCTGGATATAATTCCAAATATCCTGTATCCATTTATCTAACTGATGGATAGAGTTTAGGTAATCTCTGTATTGCCTCGCATGTGCCCATTCATCAGTTTCACCGTATCCTATGTAAAGTACTTTTGGCTTTTTTTCTTTCAGATACTCCATGGCACTATAATGCGTAAACATATCCAGGCATTCATGATTTCCGAAAGGCTTATAGGAGTTGTTAAGCATATCGTTAAAAAGCCTTTTTGCAGGAGTATTTGCAATAGTTGTATCAAAAGCTGCCATAACCGGAAAACCGCTTCGCTCTTCATTCAATATCTGGTTAAAAGCATCCCAGGCAGTGAAGGCAGCTACCCTTCCTGCGTATCTTTTATTATGATTTAGAAACTCCAATAAGTTTACATTAGGATTATTGGGGTAATCGTTTGAATTAATAATTGTATCTGCATAACCGGTAAAAATTTCATTATAACCAGGATAAGAGAACCGGTACGGATTGGCAGTATTTACTTTGCAATTATAAATTCTATTACCATAAATCTGTCCATTATTCATAATGGTACTCCATATAAAAGGTGCTAATTTTATCCTGCGCTCTGTTGCTTCATCATTCCAATAGTTTTTAAAAATATTTGCACTATCACCCTGATTGAATTTTTTGTTTTTTGCAATAGCACTATCCATTCCCGAAAATAGTTCCTGCCATCGTAACCCATCTGCTGTTATAATAATAACATTTTCAACTTTATTCTGACTGAAAGACGCAACAAAACAAAGAGAAAAATAAAAAAGGATTAAAAATCTTTTTATCATCTTTTTATTAATATGAGGTTAACAAACAATGTGTTTTTTCAACAAATTAAACTTTTAATCAATAATTATTTGTTTTGCCAAATATAAATAACTTTCAAACTAAAGGAAGGCTGGAAATTAATGACTCAAATGGCCATAACAGTGAGTTCAAGTGCAAAAAACCTCGTTGCGAGTAATGCCTTTCCCGAACTTATTTTCAGGAAAGTAATCTAAATCTCTCTTCTCCCTTTAGGGTCGGGGCTTTACTACTTAACTTTACAAAAATCACAAAGATTATGAAAGCATTTTTAGGGATGGGTCTGTTAGGCTCAAATTTCGTAAGGGCAATGCTGCAAAAAGGCGAAACAGTACAGGTTTGGAACCGTACCGCAGCTAAAGCTAAAGCATTAGAAGCGTATGGTGCAAAAGCATTCGACAATGCGAACGAAGCGGTACAAGGTGCAGATGTTATTCATGTTACGCTTAAGGATGACGCTACAGTGGATGAAGTACTGGAAACGGCAAGAAAAGGATTTAAAGATGGCGCTATCATCATAGACCATACTACAACTTCTGCTAAAGGAGCTGTCCAAAGAACAGAGGGCTGGAAAAGTAAAGGACTTACGTATGTGCATGCTCCTGTTTTTATGGGCCCGCAAAATGCTTTGGAAAGCACTGGTTTTATGCTGGTTTCAGGTGATCAAACTGTAATTAGGGAGTTGGAGCCGGATCTGTCAAAAATGACCGGGAAGCTTATAAATTTTGGCCCGGAAGAAGGTAAAGCGGCAGGGATCAAACTAACAGGCAATTTGTTTTTACTAAGCCTTACAGCCGGACTTTCTGATGCCCTTGCGCTTGCTAAAGCTCATGGTATTGAACCTGCTGAAATTGGTAGTCTTTTTAATAATTGGAATCCTGGTGCAATGGTTCCTGCAAGGTTAAAGAAGATTACAGAAGGTAAATTTAATGAGCCTTCCTGGGAATTAAATATGGCGCGCAAAGATGCGGGACTAATGATCAACGCAGCAAAAGAAGCCGGAACCAGCTTAGCTATAATACCTGCTATTGCATCAGCAATGGATCAATGGATAGCTAAAGGGCATGGTAATGACGACTGGAGTGTCATAGCAAAGGACAGTATTTGAGGTGTTATAAAGCAACTCTAACATTAGTAGGTAAGGTGGTTGTTAAACCTGTAAGAAAGAATATGATACATAATTACCAGAAAGCTTTAAACTCAACAACGTTACTTGCCTGACAGCAATGAAACTGTCGCAAACACCCCGCTAATTGTCGTTTCTACACCTTGTTGATTGCAATAACCCTTCGTAAGTTTGAATCTGTAATAAGATTTGATAATATTAAAATTAAAACTATGGCAAGTACAAGCACCTATCTCAATTTCCCCCGTAACACCGAAGAAGCCTTCAATTTTTACAAATCCGTTTTTGGCGGTGAGTTCTTTGGAACACCAATGCGCTTTGGCGACATTCCACCTATGGAAGGCATGCCACCAATTGCCGAAGAAGACAAAAATTTAATAATGCACATTGAATTAGCAATTGTCGGCGGGCATATGTTAATGGGAACAGATGCACCTGAGTCTTTTGGATTTACTGTAAACTTTGGTAATAACGTTCATATTAACCTGCAACCGGATACAAGGGAAGAAACAAAAAGATTATTTGACGCCTTGTCAGATGGCGGCAAAGCAACTATGGAACTTCAGGATATGTTCTGGGGTGATTATTATGGAAGCTGTACAGACAAACTCGGTGTTAACTGGATGTTTAACTGCGCAGAGAAAAAATAATTAAACCAATTGCTATACCAGGTGCCGTTGTTGACCAATTTTCAACAACGGCACTTTTCATGATAAACAAATTATGACAAATATAGAACCAACCATTACAGTTGAAACAACTGTAAAAGCAACAGTAGAAAACGGTTGGAAACTTTGGACAACACCTGCTGACATCATGCAATGGGAACAACCATTCTGAGGATTGGCATAACCTGCTGGTTGAAGTTGATTTGAAAGACAAAGGCAGCTTTTTATTCCACATGCAATCAAAAGATGGCAGCGATGGTTTTGACTATTTTGGTAAATACGATAAGGTAAAAACCTATGAACTTATCGAACTTACCACATCGGACGGCAGAAAAGCAATAAATACGTTTATACCTGATGGAAACGAAACAATTATAACCGAAACCTTTACACCAGAACTAAAAACACCTATCGATATTCAAAGAGACTTTTGTCAAAGTTTACTAAAAATATGCAGAGAATAAAATAAAATAGTGTGGGTTTGATCTTTGTTCTCACCTAACTCCCGGCTTTTTTCCCTTTCTTCCCCTCCTTTTCGGCAAGCAAAAAAGAAAATATTATATCAGGTATAAATATTGCTTAAGGTTGAAAAATTAAAATTTCAATGGCGTTGTTAGGTGGAGTAATTAAAAAAGCAATAGATTTCAATGGATTTATAAGCCGCGGGCCAAATCCGCACAAAGCGCAGAAGTTGGTTCTTTTGCAACTTCTGAAGAAGGCAAAACATACGGCCTTTGGCTTAAAATATAAGTTTAGCCAGATTTTGGAAAGCCACGATCCCATTACTGCTTTCCAGGAGATTATACCCGTGTATGATTATGATGCGATGTACGATGAATGGTGGAACTACCTGCTAAAGGGACACCAGAATATTACGTGGCCGGGCGGACAAAAATACTTTGCACTTAGCAGCGGTACTACGAGCGATAAAAAATACATTCCGGTAACAAGTGATATGATTAATGCGATCAAAAAATCGGGCATGCAGCAGGTGTTGAGCCTGAAAAACTTTGATCTTCCAAATGATTTTTTTGAGAAGCAGATCCTTATGCTTGGCAGCAGCACCAATTTAATAAAGCAGGAGGATCATTTTGAAGGAGAGATAAGCGGTATCAGTGCTGCTAATATCCCCGCATGGTTCAGTAATTTTTATAAGCCTGGTAAGGAGATAGCGTCCATCGAAAATTGGGATGAAAAAGTAAAGAGAATTGCGCAGGAAGCACCGGGGTGGGATATCGGAAGCATATCAGGAATTCCTTCGTGGGTAGAACTAATGCTGAAAGAAATCATTACTCACAACAACCTCAATACAATTCATGATATCTGGCCTAACCTGCATGTATATACTTCGGGCGGTGTGGCCTTTGAGCCTTATCGAAAGAGCATGGAAAATTATTGGCGCGACCACTAATCTATATAGACACTTACCTGGCTTCGGAAGGCTACCTGGCAACGCAGAAAAGGCCGGATACAACTTCTATGGCCCTTATAGTTAATAACGGTGTGTTTTTTGAATTTGTTCCTTTTGTGGAGGAAAATATTGATGACGAAGGACGGGTTAAACAGGGAGTGAAAGTCCTGACGCTCGAGCAGGCAGCAGAAAACACGGAATATGTTTTACTTATCTCAACAGTATCGGGTGGATGGAGATATATGATTGGAGACACGGTAATCATTACTGATAAAAAGAGATCTGAAATTCAGATTAGCGGCCGTACCAAACATTATTTAAATGTTGTGGGTGAGCAACTCTCAGTTCAGAAAATGAATATGGCAATAGAAAAACTTGGGGATACATTCGATATGGAGATTAAAGAGTTTGTTGCCGCAACTGTTTTTGAAAATGAACAATATATTATGAAGTGGATCATAGGAACTGATAAAGAGATTGACACTGTAAAAGCATCTGAAGTAATTGATACCGAGCTGTGCGATAACAATAAAAACTATAAAGTAGCCCGCACAAAAGCCCTTAAAGGTGTGGAAGTTGAGGCAATTCCCATCGAACACTTTCATAACTGGAGCGAAGAATTCAAAAAGCTCGGAGGACAGGCAAAAATTCCAAGAGTTATGAAAGAAGAGGCTTTTAACGAATTCAGAGATTATGTACGGCAGTTGTCACTTTCTTATCCTTGATGAAAAGAAAGTGACCAAAGAAAAATCAAGAAAGGAACGATTACATCCCGTTCCTTTCATTACGCCTTGATTAAGCTTTAGTGCTACTGTGGCTTCAACATTTGTTCTTTTTGCTTTCATATTGCTTAAAAATAAAAGCTTCCAGGTCATCATGTCCTCACGAACGCTACTACCTTTCACCCCGGTAATACTAAAGCAAATTGAAATACTACCGGGAAAGTACTGTTATCCTTAATCTGTTTTTTGTTGCTGCAGCTTCTTTTCTTCCAGTTTTTTTACCTGCTCAACAATAACATCCGGCGAAAGATAAAGCCTCGAAATTTTATCCTTATACGCCTGGGGCAGTTCTGCATGATTTAAAATAAATCGTTTGGTGGCAATAATATAATGTCCCATTCCACGTTCAACTGCCAAAGAATCTGCAACCATCTCTGCATGTTTTACATACTTGGGGGAAAAATAATAGCGATAACCAAACCGGACCATTCCCGCATTGCTCATGCCTTCATAATCCAGTATATGTCCTAATTCATGACCTATCCACCCTATCATAACATCATCGGGGATTTGCAGAATAGGCATTTGAGAATTTATAAGCTTGAAATGCTCACTTATATTTATCCGGTAACGTCTGTTTTTTCTCTTCCGCAGTAGTGTTGCGAAGACGGGCTGAGCCTGCATTACCGAAGTTTTGATGTTTGTTTTAAAAATAAAGCTGATTGTAGTATCTTCTAATTCAGGGTAAAAAGACAATGCTTTAAGAACGTTCTTTTCTATTACAGCAGGTATTTGCTTATTATGCCCAAAGTGCAAAAGCTTCGGGTCGTCCTGTCCGTTTATGTTCATTACTTGTGATAACATCATAAAAACTAAGAGCAACTTCATTAATGTATTAAAATTCAAATAACGGTTTAGTCAAAGGTTTGTTCACCTTTCGGGTTGAAAGGTATTTATATTTTCGGGAACAGGCACATGGTCAATTACTGTTTAAATTGGCCCTCCCGATATGTAGAACAATTGCTGCTCTCTATATGTTTGAGATTCCGAAGCAAACAAAAAGCCAAACGGGTTTAACGAAAGATTTAAGCCTAAGGCGGTATTAATTTTATAAAATAAAAGAATGCGTGTGAATAAGAGAGATTATGATGCTATTGTAGTAGGTTCCGGGCCCAATGGTTTGGCTGCTGCTATTACTTTGCAGCAGGTACAGCTTTCTGTGTTGTTAGTGGAAGCAAAAGAGGTTATTGGAGGAGGACTGCGGTCGGCAGAGCTAACCTTACCTCATTTTGTTCATGATATATGTTCTGCTATACATCCATTAGCGGCTGGTTCTCCCTTTTTTAAAACCCTTCCTTTACAACAACATGGATTAGAATTTATTTATCCCGCTATTGCTGCTGCTCATCCTTTTGATGATGGCACTTCTGCTGCACTACATAAATCAATCGAACAAACTGCACAAGGTTTGGGTGAAGATGAACTGTCTTATCTAAAGCTCATGAAACCATTAGTAAAAGACTGGCCTAAAATAGCGGCTGATGTATTAGGTCCGTTGCATTTTCCAAAGCATCCTGGTGATATGGCTCGTTTTGGTTTTAAGGCACTTACATCTGCTACCCAGTTAGCTAAACGGTTTCACACTAAAGAAGCACGAGGGTTATGGGCAGGGATGGCAGCTCATTCCATACAACCTTTATCCAATGCTGCTACTTCAGCTATTGGATTAGTATTAATGATAGCCGGACATTCAGGAGGCTGGCCTATACCTAAAGGAGGGTCAAACGCTATTGCGAATGCCTTAGCTTCTTACTTTGTTTCATTAGGTGGTACCATAGAAACTAACTTTTATGTTCGTTCGCTTGGTCAATTACCCTCATCTCAGGCTATATTGTTTGATGTTACGCCTAAACAGTTATTGCAAATAGCAGGACATAAGTTTTCATCTCTTTATAGATGGCAATTGAACCGGTATCGTTATGGAATGGGGGTATTTAAGATAGACTGGGCTTTAGACGGACCGATACCTTTTACAGCACCGGAGTGCAGGCAGGCAGGAACAATCCATGTAGGAAATACATTAGAAGAGATAGCTGCTTCCGAGCAGTTAACATCAGAGGGAAAACATCCTGAAAAACCTTTTATATTGTTAGTCCAACAAAGCTTATTTGATCCATCACGGGCACCGGAAGGAAAACATACTGCCTGGGCTTATTGTCACGTACCTAATGGGTCAAAAGTGGATATGACAGAGCAAATTGAAAGACAAGTTGAACGATTTGCCCCTGGTTTCAGAGACAGAATAATAGGGAGGCATGTAATGAACACAGCTCAAATGGAAGCCTATAATCCTAATTATATTGGTGGTGATATTAATGGTGGAATAATAGATATAGGACAGTTATTTACCCGCCCGGCATTACAGTTTTCACCTTATAAAACTTCTGCAAAGGGTATTTATATCTGTTCGTCTTCTACACCTCCCGGCGGAGGGGTGCATGGCATGTGTGGATATCATGCCGCAAAAAGAGCCTTAAAGGATGTTTTTAATATACAGGCTCAATCTGTTCATTAAGTCTGCAGCTTTTTCTTTCTTTTCCCTGATGAAAAGAAAGAAACAAAGAAAAATCAAAAAAGGAACGATAACAGCCCGTTCCTTTCGTTACGCCTTGATTTGGCTTTAGTACTACTGTGAGTTCAGCATTTGTTTTTTATGCTTATTCACTTTTACCTTTTTCAATTAAAGTACTGGTTTAAGCTATCAAGGCATCAAGTTCCACTGTCCTTCACCACAGTAGTACTACAGCGCAATTGAAATACCCCACCGGGAATGGGCTATTTTCATTCCCGGTTGTCTTTTTTTGTTTCTTTTTTAGACAAGCAAAAAAGAAAATATTCAAATGAAATAGCAGAGAATAAATGTTAGCAAACATCATAAGCTGAAGTATGTTCTCCTTTGCTTTTCAAGGAATCCATCCTTCACCTTTCAGAAAATCAATCAACCTCGGATCCTTGTCAGACATGGCTGGAAGCCAAATATTAACACGTTCCCGACTCCACCAAAGGCCCTGCGGATTGCCTGGCTTCGCAAACCTATAGCGATATAAGACTGCCCGGATATATTGCGGCGGCGTGACCGGGAAAGGATTGCCGGAAAACAAACTTAGAGTTCGAGGATCGTTATGAAGGAGTTTCCACACAAGGTTTAGTGTCCAAGGATATCCATCGGGAGACGACATAGCGGCAAACCACATTTGCCAGTCTAAGCGCAATTGGTAAGGTGCTATTTGCGGCGGACGCTTGTCAAGGGAGACAGGCAGGCCTTTGTAAATGTAGGGTTTCCAATTGGCTTTGTCGGTAGAGTCCTCGTCTGTTGTTCCTTCAAATACCACATTCAAACGTTCCTGTCCCACAGTTCCAAATGCACCATAAGTATTTACGAGATCCAGGGGGTCAAACGAGGTATTCATAATTTGACCCGGAGACAACATGTTAATTGCAGGCCGGATGCTAAGGAATCCAATAACAACGGTTACAATCCAGGCAGTAGTTAGCATGGGTTTGGATTCTTCAGCCTTTTCAGCAGCGGCTTCCGCCTTACGAACAAGCCGCTTTGGAAGAAGTCTTGACCAGAAACCATCATCGAAACAGGCTAAAGCAGGAATGATAGTCAGCCAGTTTAAAAAAGATAGGTTGCCGCTAAGGATAATGTTGACGTGGAATAACACGATCACTACTCCTGCAATATGACGTGCTATTCGTGGCCAAAATACGAACCATGGCGCTATGAGCTCGCCAAGATGATTAAACCACACTCCGATTTTCAGAACTGCATGCGGTAGAAAATGGAACCAGCGACTCAAGGGACCCGGAATGGGCTGTGTTTCGAAGTGGTAATAGAGGGCAGTAGCATTCCGCTATATTTCATCCCCACAAATCTTAATCAAACCTGCACCAAGCATGATACGGAAGATCAGCCACCGGAATAAAACGATGATTGGCATGGGTGGTGGGTACCTGGGAAATGAACGCAGGTCTAGCAGGGGACAAAGAAAGATAGCCAAAAAACCGGTCTCGGTGAGCTGGATCTCCCAGCCGTATCCATACCATTCTTGTCCTACATGAACTAAAGACATGTAGAGAAACCAGAGAACAGCAAGCATCAGCGCATTCGCGTAGCCTGCCACTACTACACAGGAAAGCACGAACCCGATCCAGGCAACAGTCACAAGTGCTGCGTCTGAATGCCAGAACCAAAAGAGTGATGGCAGGCGCATGAAGCCGGCTCCATCTGACCCGAGTGCAGCACTTACCCGTTGCAGGTAAATCTGTACAGGAGTTAGCCCATGAGAGCCAATCAAAGGAATGATCTGATTGATTGCCACAAGAAAGGCTATAGCGTAGATTAGCCCCAGCAGGCGAAGAATGACATAGCGGGTGAGCCAATATGTGGGATGGGCACCTGCCATACGAGGAACTCCTTCGAATTCACTATCCGGTTCGTTTTTCACTTCCATTTGCGTTTCCTTATTTCAACAGTATCAATTCCATTAATACTGCTGATATGATTTGCCAAAATTAATCCTAATAATCTGGATATAAAGTAGCACCATCGCATTCGTGTTCTCACACCTGCTTCTGGAATTTCTATCAGCCTGACGTTGGCCTTTTTGTATATTTGCCTGTTGTAAATGAGCTAAAACATGGCAAATAAATACAGGAGTAGTTTTTTAAATACCAGACGAAGTTTAGCTTTTATTTTGCCTCCGTAATCGTACGGAGAGCAGTGGATATTCTACGGAGAGCTGGTACTAAACGGAAAATTAAACTGATATAATTCGTAATTTCTGACTCTTTGGTTGGGATAACTACGCTGATTTATTTCATACATTTCTTCCAAATTCAATTTTTTTTAAAAGTATGTTGAAAACAAATAAAAGTATTTTAATACTTGGTTGTTTTGATACTAAGGGAGAAGAGTATTCCTTACTGTATAGGTGTATTAGAGCCTGGGGTGAAAGTGTTATAACAATAAACACAGGGGTCATGAGTACCAGCGTAGATTTTCCGATTGATTTCGATTCTAGTGTTGTAGCACTGGAAGCCGGCCGTTCAATAACAGATTTGAGGAAAGACAGAGATCGGGGAAATGCAGTAGATGTAATGGGTAAAGGAGCTGCAGGAGTTGTTGTTAAACTGATGGCAGAAAATAGAATCAAGGCGGCGGTTGGGATGGGCGGCGGCGGCGGAACTTATATTGCACTTACTGCAATGCGAGAGATTCCATTAGGGGTGCCGAAGCTTTGTTTGTCAACATTGACTGGAAAAGACCTGTCCGGGCAAATCGGAAGCAGGGACATCACCTTAATGCCTTCCATTGTAGATATGGCTGGCCTTAATAGCATTAGCCGGTTATTAATAAAGCAGGCTGCTGCGTGTATTTGTGCCATGTCAAATGTGACTGACACAGACGATACTGCCGTCACCGGACGTATTGCGATAAGTATGTTTGGAAATACATCGGCTTGTGCAGACAAATGTATTGAGCTATTGAAAGGTAAGGGTTATGAAGTATTCCCTTTTCATGCAAACGGCATAGGAGGTCGAACGATGGAGTCATTAATAAGGGAAGGGTATTTTGATGCCGTTTTAGACATAACCACTACTGAGTTAGCTGATGACCTTTGTGGAGGTATTTGCAGTGCAGGTCCTGGCCGGTTAGATGCAGCAGCTGAGTTAGGGATCCCGCAAGTAGTTGTGCCCGGCTGTTTGGATATGGTAAATTTTGGTAAATTCGAAACGGTGCCCGAACACTACAAATACCGGGAGTTTTATTGTTGGTCTCCGGAGGTGACATTAATGAGGACAAATAAAGAAGAGAATAAGATCCTGGGTGAAAGACTTGTACAAAAAATTAGTAATTCCTTTGCGCCGGTGGCAATTTTATTGCCAACGAAAGGAATATCACAGATAGATACGAAAGGTGGGGTATTTTACCGCCCTGAAATCAATAAGGCGCTGTTTGATACGATAAAGGAGCATAGCAAAGAAAAAATAAACGTAATTGAAGTGGATGCACATATAAATGATGAAAAATTTTCAACGATACTGGTTAGCGTATTGCTTGACATGATAAAAAAAGAAACAGATGATAAAAAGATAATAAAATTTTGAGACAGACTTCGAATTTAAAATAGCAGGAAAACAAGTAATTAAAAAAATAAAGCGTTATGGCAAACAAATGGACAGGAAAAGGAAACCCATATACAAAGCAGGAAGTGAGAGACCGGTTACAAATGACTCTGTCGCAAAACAAGGCGATTATTGCTGCGGGTGCAGGAACAGGCATCAGCGCTAAATTTATTGAGAAAGGAGGCGCTGATTTAATAATTATATATAATTCCGGTCGGTTTAGAATGGCCGGACATGGCTCTACTGCCGGTTTAATGGCTTATGGCGATGCAAATGCTGAAGCACTGAACATTGGGGAGTTTGAGGTTTTGCCGGTGGTTGAAGAAATTCCTGTTATTTGTGGTGTACATGGCTCTGATCCTCGCCGAAGAATGTGGCATCATTTATTGAAGGTTAAGGAAATGGGCTTTTCCGGTATAAATAATTTTCCTACCCATTGTATAGTCGATGGGCATTTTAGAAATGTTTTGGAAGAAACCGGTATGGGTTTTATTAAAGAAGTTGAAATGGTACGGCTTGCAACCAAAATGGATTTGTTCTCCATAGTTTATGTTGCTAAACCTGAGGAAGCAAGGATGATGGCGGAAGCAGGTGCAGATGCTATCATTTCGCATGTTGGAACTACTGTAGGCGGCTCAGTAGGAGTAGTTGAAGCTACCTGTACTATGGAAAATGCAATTTCTCTGACTAAAGAAATTATGGATGCAGGAAGGCAGATAAACCCTAACATTTTTTTCCTTGCACATGGCGGCCCCATAAATACACCTGAAGATGTACGCATAATACTTGATAATACAAAGGTTCATGGATTTGTTGGAGCTTCCTCCTTAGAGCGAATGGGTGTGGAGAAATCATTAACCGACCTGACCCGGAAATTTAAAGAACTTTCTTTATAACAGGTGTTGAAGTTTTTTTTAAAATTCACGTTACCCTTGCCGGAACTAATTTTTTTTGCATGTTTGTAAGCATAAATTAAAAATTAAAAATTAAAAATTTCATCCCGTAACCTTTCCTTTGCCCTGTATGTGTTTTACAACGAGAATTATGGCGAAAGCCGGCTAAGCTACTGTTGCAAGTGACAACCATAAATAATTAACCCTTTAATTTCTATACAATGGTTAAGACAGTCAACAGCAATATCTGTATAAATTTTTCCTGGTAAAGACATCTACCTATTTATTAACAGCGCAGTAATGAAATGAACAGCCGCGATATCAGCAGTTTTACAAGCAAACCTGTAACGTTTGTCAGTTCTTAGCCAAGCCTGTCCGTTACCTCTAATACTCCCATATATTTCTATAGCTTTTTGATTCTTTTTGGTACAACCTTAGTTCTCTGATTAACTATTGGTTGAGAGACAGTTCGTTCATCTTAAGTACTTTGATTTAGCTTTTTTTTATGGATTGCTCAAAAATTATTTAAAAAAGAGATGTGTTCATATTCCGGAAATTCGATAATCAGAGAAATATAGATCTCCTTGCAAGTGGCATTTGTTTTGCAAAAAATCATAAAAAATATCATGAGGTTAAAAGCCGGATGTATCACTTTTATAATTGCGTTTTTATCATTTACCGGATTTTCTCAAAAAACTGATTCTTTAATAAATAAGCTTGACAGCCTAAAGCAACAAACTGATACTACCGGACAGGTAAACAGAATAGAACCATCTTTTTATAATGAGAGAACAAAGCTCAATGCAAGGGTGTTTGGAATATTATTATTAGACGATTTTAAACAGCAGGCATTATCTCCATTAGATATAAATAAAAAAGGGTGGCTCACAGGTGCAGCTCTTACAGGCACTACAATAGGAGTAGGTTTTTTGGATAAACCAATACAACAATGGGCAGCCGGTCTTCGAAGAAAAAATCCTGATTTAGGAGACTATAGCAGAGCGGTATCAGATATTGGCGGGGTTTATGAGGGAGTAACCTTTGCAGGAATAGCGACCTATGGTTTTGTTTTTAAAAAACCTAAACTTAGAACAACAACAGCCCTCGCTACACAGGCTTACATCACTTCCACTTTTTGGTCAATGTTATTTAAAACAGTTTCCGGCAGATTAAGACCTCATGATATAGATGAAAATTCGACTATGAATCAACCCAGTTTTCACGGACCTTTCTATACTTTTCATGGTGATAACAGCGCCTTCCCGTCAAGCCATACCACTTTGGCATTTGCAGCGGCAAGGGTATATGCAATGGAATATAAGAATGTACCTGCCGTACCTGTTATAGCATATGGTGTAGCCAGTCTCATTGGCTTCAGCAGAATAATCGAAAATCGCCACTGGGCAACTGATGTATTTGCCGGAGCATTATTAGGGTATGCATGCGGAACACAGGTAGTGAATAATTATCACCGTTATGCAAAGCTGGTACGAACAGGCGGTCTTAAAAAGAAAAAGAAAAAGCGTGATATTTCTTTCAATTTACAATATCAGCCTGGTACAGGAGTAGTACCGGGTTTTGTTTATACATTTTAGATGTACGGTAAAAGTGAAACCTCAAAGGTGAAAATTGAAAAGATTTGCATGTCTAAAATAGGTTGACAAAAAACTGTCACTTATGAAGCATGAAGCTAAGCAAAAATTACAGATTAGGGAACGCAGGATTTTTTCTGAGGAGGTTAAAAAGAAAGCGGTTAAGGATTTAACAAGTAAGCGAACTACTATTAAGGCCTTGATGAATGAACACCAGGTTAGCTATCAAACAATTTATAACTGGTTGTATAAGTACTCGCCGTATCACGAGCAAAAATGTACCTTGGT
>JAABUN010000464.1_pt1 | contig 105323 bp, 107 predicted proteins | sample 5559311 | NCBI WGS metagenome assembly JAABUN01 (sample SAMN10711877, study PRJNA513370) | rock metagenome | isolation source: Antarctica rocks | place: Antarctica: Victoria Land, Siegfried Peak sud | reverse complement strand
CAGCAACGCCCAACGAACAGCCGCCTTGGACCCCTGGCTCGACACCTACAACAATCGACGCCGCCACAGTGCACTCGGAGGCAATCCGCCCATCAGCCGACTGTCACCAACCTGATGGCCGAGTACATCTAGCGGGGGGCTCCGCCCCCACGGCCCCAAGGTCACGCTACGCGTGACCGACTCTTCTGCTCCGACCGACCACGCTCGTTCGCTCGCGGTCGTTCGGGCTGGCTCGGGGTTAGGGCTCGAAACTTGTCACAAGGTTGCCGGTTCCGAACCCAAGCCAGCTAGACGCGGTCGCGTTCGATGGCCTCGGTCTCCTCCGGTGCGACGAGCAGCAGGCGCTCGCCCAGAGTGAACACCTGGTCCTCGACGGCGATCCATCGGGCGGCCAGGTTGGCCAAGCGCCCCCCGGATCCGCCCAGCTCCGCCTCGGTGGCGTATATGACCCCACCATGGGTGACCGCGACCACGTCGCCGTCCGGCACGAGCCGCCCGACATCTATCAGGCAGGCTCGAACTCGCGACCACAGATGGTCGTCGCGCTCCCAACGGGGAGGTCGTCGCACGTCGGAGCCGGAGCGGCTGTTGCCCTGCTGGTCGTCGCTGAGATATCCGGGCCACTGCTCGTGGATCTCCTGACGGGTCAGCCCTGACCACTCGCCGGCGTCACGCTCGCGTAGCCGGGGATCGGTCATCGACGGCTCGAGGTTCAGCGCTGCGGCGATGACCTGCGCGGTGACCGACGCACGCTGCAGATCCGAGGTCACGATGGCATCCGCCGCGCCGATGGCCGCCGCAGCGTGGGCAGCCTGGGTGCGACCCCGGTTCGTGAGTGGCGGATCCGCCTGGCCCTGCCAGCGTCCTGCGGCGTTCCACTCCGACTCGCCATGGCGCACGAGCAGGATACGAGTCACGTGTCACCGTATCGCCGGCTCGGAGGCTGCCTGAGCGACCGCCACTAGGGTTTCGACGCCATGGCCGTCGTCCGGCTCTTCGCCGCTGCTCGCATCGCCGCCGGCACCGGTTGCGACCAGGTTTCGGGCGCGACGGTGGACGAGGTCTTGGCCGCGGCGGCCGAGCGGTACGGGGAGGGATTCGTCGAGGTTCTTCGCCGCTGTCAGGTGTGGTTGAACGGCGAACCGGCCGAAGGTGATGCTCCGCTCGGCGAAGAAGACGAGGTCGGCATCCTTCCACCGGTGTCGGGAGGTGGGCGCTGATGGTGGATGATCCGAGGCCCCGTCGTGGCCCGCCGCCATCTCCTGAGAGGCCTGTTCGGCGTCGTGCCGCTGCGCCGCCGCCGTCTGAACCGCGGCCTGTTCGGCGTCGTGTCGAGGCTCCGCCGCCGCCGTCTCCTGAGAGGCCTGCTCCGCGTCGTGCCGCGGCTCCGCCGCCGGTGTCTGAACGGCGGCCTGTTCGGCGTCGTGTCGAGGCTCCGCCGCCGTCTGAACGGGAGCCTGCGTTGCGGCAGGCCCGCGGTGGACGCCGACCCGCAGGGGCTCCCGCTGAGCGACCGGCGAGGTCGTCGGCTGGACCTCGGGCCACCGATCGTGCGCAGCCTGCCCGCGCCCCCACAGCCCACCAGCAGGTCCGGGCAGAGCCGGCAGAACGGCCGGCTCGTCGCTCGCCGCGGCAACTGCCGCCCAACGGCCGCCTCCCCGGCGACGCCCGCCCAGTCAGCCGTCGCGGAGCAGAGCCGGCCGGGCCAGGCGGTGGAGCCCCTACGGCCCTGACGCGAGCGGTCACCGCGCCACCGATGCGGTCAGCCCGGATCCCTGGCGAACCATCGGCGCAGCGCGCCCGCCGATCCGAGCCAAAGGCCCCGAGGAAGGGGTTCCGAGCCCGGTACGCCGTCGTCTATGACGTCTCCGGGCCCCGCGTGCGTCTCGGCGTCGGCTGGGCCTTGCTGCTCGGTGGGTCCCTGGCCTATCGCCCGGCCCGCACCGTGGCGCTCGCCTTGTTGTACGCGGCAACTTCTGCGTTGGCCGCCTACCAGACCCGAATGGCCTGGAGCTCTTGGCACTCCGTCGGCACCCGCTGGGTCAGCGCCGCCGGCGCGGGCGCGATCCCGCTCGCCGCGGCCGGGTTCGGTGTGCGGGGCGCCGGGGCGGCGCTCCTGGTCTTCGTCGCCGTGACGCTGGCCGCCGAATCGTTCGACGGTGGGCGGCGAGAGTCGATCGTCGGCGCCGCTGGCCACGCCGTCTCCTGCGGCGCATGGGTCGGCCTGGCCAGTGCCGGCGTCGTGCTCACCCTCCGTTACGAGATCGGAGCAGTCATAACCCTGTTGGTTCTGGTCGCCGTCTACGAGGCCAGCGACTACCTCGTGGGGTCCGGCGGCTCCAACCGGGTGGAGGGTCCGCTCGCTGGGATCATCTCGATCGCCGTGGTCACGGCCGTCGTGGCGTTCCTACGTGTGCCGCCGTTCCGGGGAGCAGACGCGTTTGCGTTCGGAGGGCTGGCCGCCGTCTGCTGCCCGCTCGGCCAGCTCGTGTGCTCGGCGCTGCTGCCCGAACCGGCCGCCTCAGCGGCGGCCATGCGACGTCTCGACTCTTTGCTCGTCCTCGGACCCTTGTGGGCGTGGATGGTCGGGCTCCTCCTCATTCGGCACGGCTAGACGAAGGGGACGACAGGGGGCGGGTTACTGTCCTGCTGCCGTCTTGGAACATCATGATCGCTCGAAGTGGGAAGAGGAACCGGGTGGACGCTGAGCTCGAAGCCATCCTGGATGACGAGTACCTGGGCGACATCGCCCAGCAACCCCTTGATCAGATCCGCAGCATGCGGGCCGAGTGCCAGGAAGTTGAGACCCAGCTCTCCTACCTGCGGCGGTTGGTGCAGGGCCGCCACGACATCGTGGGCACCGAGCTCGAACGTCGCCGACAAGGCGGTGACCCGACCGATCTGTCCGGTCTGGTGGGCCGTCTGCCGGAGATCCTCGCCGATCGGATCCGTGCGCCGGGCCCCGGCCGCCTGCCCGAGACGTTGGTTCCGCGCGAGCCTTCAGGGCGGCTCGCGGATCGCTGGAACAGCATCGTGAGCGCCGGGCACCTGACGAGAATCGACGAGTGCGACGAGGAGCAGCTCGGTGCCATCAGCGAACAACTCGTCGCCCTGGAGAAAGAGGTGTCCGATCTTCGGCGCGCTCTCTTCCGCCGGATCGACACCCTGCAAGCTGAGCTGACCCGTCGATACCGCGACGGCGAGGCGCACGTGGAACAACTCCTCCACGACAGCTGAAGCGCCATGGTGTCCACCGGGCGTGCACCGGTTGTCCCTGCGTGGACCCAACCGCCTACCGTGACAACCATGAACGAGCTCGAGTCGCGATGGCGGGACCTGGGCGAGTTCATCCGTGAGCAGCGACGCATCGGCCACCTCTCCCTGAGGAAGCTGTCGGAGATGGCTGGCATCTCGAACCCGTACCTGAGCCAGATCGAGCGCGGCCTGCGCAAGCCCTCGGCAGAGATCCTCCAACAGATCGCACGCGCCCTCGAGATCAGCTCTGAGACCCTCTATGTCAGGGCGGGCATCCTCGAGTCACGAGAGGGCGAGACCGACCTCATCACCGAGATCCGCCGCGACCCATGGATCAACGAGGAGCAGAAGAAGACTCTCATCCAGATCTATGAATCGTTCCGGGCCGAACGGACCACGTCCCGGCGTGGTCCCGGTGGTTTCTGGGGCGCTGCGGGGGAGCCGGAATCTAAGGCGGGTGCCGGTCGTTGACGACGGTCGTGCGTCGCCTGGCCGTCCTTTCCCTGCACTCCTCGCCGCTGACCCAACCCGGGGTCGGCGACAGCGGAGGCATGAACGTCTATGTCCGCGAGCTGGTGTCTTCGTTGGCCCAAGCGGGCATCGACTGCACGGTCTTCGTCCGTCGTTGGCGGGCTGACCTGGCTCGCGAGATCTCGGTCGAACCTGGGTTCCGGGTGGTCCACGTAGAAGCCGGAGATCCTTCGCTTCCCAAAGAGGCCCTGCCCGACACCGTCGGCGCCTACACCGCCGGGGTGCTGGCTCGGCTACGGAACGAACCGGCCGATGTCATCCACGCCAACTACTGGCTCTCCGGACTGGCCGGCCACCAGCTCAAGCACGAGCTGGACCTGCCGCTGGTCTCGACGTTCCACACCTTGGCGCGGGTCAAGGCCGAGACCGGGGACCATGAGCCGCAACGTCGGATCGACGCCGAGACCGCGGTGATCGCCTGCTCCGACGCCATCCTCGCGTCCTGCAACGCCGAGGCGACCCAGCTCACCGACCTGTACGCCGCCGATTCTGGTCGCATCGAGATCGTGCCGCCCGGCGTGGATCACGCGTTCTTCTCGCCCGGCGACAGGGGAGGGGCTCGCGCCGCCCTCGGCCTCGGCGATCGACCGGTCCTACTCTTCGTCGGGCGGATCCAGCCCTTGAAGGGCCTCGACGTCGCGGTCTGCGCGCTGGCCGAGCTGAGGCGGCCCGACGCCACGCTGCTGGTGGTGGGCGGCGCTAGCGGCGCCGAAGGCGACCAGGAGGTCGCCCGGGTGCGCGAGCTGGCCCGCACGCTCGGTGTCGGTAAGCAGGTGAGGTTCGTGCCGCCCCAGCCCCACCATCTGCTGTCGACCTATTACCGCGCCGCTGACGTCTGCCTGGTGCCCAGTCGCTCGGAATCGTTCGGCCTGGTGGCGCTGGAGTCCACGGCATGCGGGACGCCGGTGGTGGCTGCCGCGGTGGGCGGCCTACGCACGCTGGTCGACCACGGTCAAAGCGGCTTCCTGGTCGAGGGCCGAGACCCGGCCCGGTTCGCATCCGCCACCGCCCAGATCCTCGACGACCCTGAGCTGGCCAGGTCCATGGCCGCCGCCGGCGCGGCCCGCGCTCGCGACTACACCTGGTCCACCACCGCGGCCCGCCTGCGCCGCATCTACACCGACCTGTCGACGCGCTCGCCCGTCGACTGCCAAGCCCTGTAGTAGTAGCTCTGCCATGGTCAAGCCGGCGGCGTCGGACGCGGAGCTCGATCGCGTCGAAGCGGTGATCGACGAGTGGCTGGCTGAAGAGCTACAGACCAACCCCACCGTCGCGGCAGTCGACCGGGGAGAGCCCGGCCAACGGCGCTGGTACGTCCGTCTGCAGGGCGAGCAGAAGGACACGTTCACGATCTGGTTCACGCTCCGCCAGCGCACCCTGCACTACGAGACCTATGTGATGCCGGCGCCTGAGGAGAACCACGAGCGGTTCTACGAACATCTCTTGGCGCGCAACCTCAAGCTGTTCGGGGCGGCCTTCGCCATCGGGGAGGAACACGCGGTGTTCCTGGTGGGCCAGTTGCCGGTCGAAGCGGTGGACCGGGAGGAGCTGGATCGCATCCTCGGCTCGCTGTACGCCTACGTCGAGCAGTTCTTCCGACCTGCCCTGCGCATCGGCTTCGCTTCGCGGTTCGGCGACACTGTTTCATGATCTTTCGTTGACTTTCGCTATCTTCCACCCTAGAGTCCGATCGCCCGGAGCCGGCGGCCTCTCCGTTCGGGGAAGTGCGGGCGGCTGACCGGCTCCGGCGTGCCATCCAGGCGCGGCAACGGGTAGTTCGAGCGGCCTGCCTAGTGTCTGCCCATGCCCGGCCCCCCGAAGCTGCTCTTGGTGGGCGGTGGCCGGATGGGTGAGGCCCTGCTGGGCGGTCTTCTCGACGCAGGCTGGGCCGACGCCGAAGAGCTGGCCGTCGCCGAGCCGCTCGAACAACGGCGGGACGAGATGGCGCAGCGGTTCCCGGGCGTGCTCCTGGCGGCTGACCCCGTGCGCGCATCCGGAGCGGTGTTGGCGGTCAAGCCCCACGACGTCGAGGCAGCCTGTGGGTCCCTCGCCCCGCTCGGTATCTCGAGGGTCCTGTCCATCGCCGCCGGAGTCACGTTGCGGAGCCTCGAAGGCTGGCTCGATCCGGGTACGGCGGTCGTGCGGGCCATGCCCAACACACCAGCACTGGTTGGCGCAGGCGCCGCGGCGATCGCCGCCGGCACCGCGGCCAGCGAGGACGACATGGCCTGGGCCGAGGAGATCCTCGGTGCAGTGGGCACGGTCGTGCGGGTCAAGGAGCCGTTGCTCGATGCGGTGACCGGCCTGTCGGGTTCCGGGCCGGCCTATGTGTTCCTCGTGGCGGAGGCCTTGATAGATGCCGGCGTGCTCGTCGGCCTCACCCATGAGGTCGCCACCACCCTCGCCACCCAGACGATCCTCGGGGCCGGCCGGTTGCTGGTGGAATCGGGCGAGACACCCGAATCGTTGCGAGGCGCGGTCACGTCCCCGGGCGGGACGACGGCCGCCGGGCTGAGGGCGCTCGAGGAAGCCGGGGTCCGCGCTGCGTTCCTCGACGCGGTGCACGCGGCCACGACGCGGGCCGCGGAGCTCGGAGCGTGAAGCGGACCGACGCGAGGAGTTGCCCTTCAACCCCACTGGCAACACCAGGCACACGCCGCTACGGTTCGCTCCACGGAGTAAGGGGTGAGCGACTGTGGCGCAACAAGCGCGAAGCGGGTTTCTCACCGTGGCAGAGGTCGCAGACTTGATGCGCGTGTCGACCATGACGGTCTACCGACTCATCAAGGCCAGCGAGCTAGGCGCGGTGCGAGTGGGCAAGTCCTACCGGATCCGGGAGGACGACGTGGACCGTTACCTGGCTAGCCGGTACACCGACGCGGGCTGACCCGCCGCGTCGGGTGGGTTCGCCGGTCGGGTGAGGGCACCGTTAGCGTCGGAACGCCCATGGACCGCTACGACACGATCTCGTTCCTGTCGGACTACGGCTCGACCGACGAGTTCGTCGGGGTCGTCAAGTCGGTGATCCGCCAGCTCGCTCCCGCCGTGATGGTGATCGACATCAGTCACGAGATCCCACCCCATGACGTGCGGGCCGGCGGCCTGACCCTCGCCCGCAGCGCGCAGTACCTGGCGCCGGGCGTGGTGCTGGCCGTGGTCGACCCTGGGGTCGGGACCGAGCGACGGGCGGTGGCGGTCGAGGTGGGCGATGGCTCGTCGGTGCTGGTCGGCCCGGACAACGGGGTCCTCGCCCCTGCGGTCGGCATGGTCGGCGGAGCCACCCGGGCGGTGGAGCTGACCAACGACGAGTACCAGCTGGTAGCCCCCGGGCCCACGTTCGCCGGCCGCGACGTGTTCGCTCCCGCCGCCGCCCATCTGTGCGCCGGCGTGCCGATCACCAAGCTCGGTCCGGAGATCGACCCCGTCCTGATGCGGCCAGGCGTGCTGCCCATCACCCGCCAAGAGCACGGAGCCCTGGTGGCTGAGGTGCTCTGGACCGACCGCTACGGCAACCTGCAGCTCAACGTGGACCCCGATGAGGTGAAGGACTTCGGTGACCGGATCCGGCTGCGGTTCGGCGAGCGGTCGCGAGTCGCGGTCCGGGCTCGCACCTACGCCGAGGTTCGCACGGGTGAGGTCGGGTTGATCGTGGACTCCTACGGGTTGTTGTCCATCGCGGTGGACCGTCAGTCCGCCGCTGAGGAGTTGAGGCTCGACGCCGGGGGCGAGGTGGTGCTCGAGCCGATCGCAGACGATGACGACGGCGAGCCGGCGCGGTCCACGCCGGTCGCCCTCGGTCAGAGGCTCAGCCGATGAGACCTGGAACCACGATCGTGCTGGTCACGCTCCTCGGCCTGATCCTGCTGGCCGCCACCCTGCAGTTCGTCTTCCTCGCTCACTGAGATCCGTTCAGAGGCAGATGCGCGGGGCGACGCTCGGGTGTGCTGCACTGACACTTCTGTTGGCCGTCGGCCGCACCGTGGAGAGCTCATGAACCTGGCCAGCCTGATCGAGCCGCATCCCGCCGACGACGTGGCGATCATCAGCCGGGGCCGCGCCACCACGTTCGGCGAGCTGCGCGACCAGGTGGGCCATCTGCGCGGTGGGTTGGTCGGTTTGGGCCTGGAACCTGGTGACCGCATCGGCATCATCTGTGCCAACAACTGGTACTTCGTCGCCTCCTACCTGGCGGCGCTCGGTGCCGGGCTCGTGGCCGTGCCGCTCAACCCGCTCAGCCCCCGCATCGAGTTGGAGCGCGAGCTGGCGGCCATCGGTGCCCGAGCGGTCATCGTCGGCCCATCAGCCCAGCAGCACTTCGTCCAGCCCGATCCCGCAGCCCTCCCGGCCTTGGAGCTGGTGATCCACAGCCGGCCCGAAGCCCCGGGTGACGGCGTCGTAGCTTTGGCCGACCTGCTGGGCGCGGACCCTGTGCCGATCGTCGAGCGGAACGAGGACGACCTTGCCGTCCTGATCTTCACCAGCGGCACGGCGGGCTCGCCCAAAGCGGCGATGTTGTCCCACGGCAATCTGCTGGCCAACATCGCACAGGCCCGCGCCGCCGATCTCGACGAGGAACGAGACCCCGACGTGATCCTCGGCGTGTTGCCGATGTTCCACATCTTCGGGTTGAACGTCATGCTCGGCATGGGCCTGAGCTCCGGCTCCACGGTCTTGTTGATCGAGCGGTTCGACCCCGTGGCGGCCATCGAGGCGATAGCCAACCATGGCGTCACGGTGATCTTCGGCGCCCCGACGATGTGGAGCACCTGGGCGCCGATGCCGGGGATCGCCGACGACGCGTTCGCCGGGGTCCGCCGGGCCACATCCGGCGCGGCCCGTCTTCCCCCCGAGGTCGGCCAGCAGATGCGCGACCGGTTCGGCCTGGAGCTCTTCGAGGGCTACGGGCTGACCGAAGCCTCGCCGGTGGTCACGACCTCGGCCGGCTTGCCGTGGCATCCCGGTTCGATCGGCGTGCCCCTGCCCGGCGTGGACGTTCGCCTGGTCGACGCCGACGGTGAGGACACGTTGGTCGGCGACTCGGGCGAGATCTGGGTGCACGGCCCGAACGTGTTCCAGGGCTACTGGAACGACCCGGAAGCCTCGCGGGCGGCGCTCACCGAGGATCGCTGGCTGCGCACCGGCGACATCGCGGTGGTCGACGACGACGGCTTCTTGTACCTGGTCGACCGGGCCAAGGACCTGATCATCGTGTCCGGGTTCAACGTGTTCCCCGCGGAGGTGGAAGAGGTGATCGCCGAACACCCTGCGGTGGAGACCGCGGCCGTGGTGGGCGTGGCTCATCCCCACTCCGGCGAAGCGGTGCGGGCCTACGTCGTGGTCCGCGACGGTGCTTCGGTGGAAGAGGACGACATCATCGAGTTCTGCGCCGCCCGCCTGGCCCGCTACAAGTGCCCGGCCAAGGTGATGTTCGTCGACCAACTCCCCCAGAACGCGTCAGGCAAGGTCCTGCGTAGAGCGCTCATCTAGGGCCGCCGCCGGCACGGAAGTGTCCGCTGGCAGCGCAGTAGGAGGTTCCGGCGATCGAGCCGCCCGGGCAGGCGGCGCGGCGTTCGTGAGCAGGAAGCCGGCGAAGATGATCGTGATGCCCACGGCGAGGGCGGCGGCAAAGGCGGTCTCGTCGTCACCCAAGGATTCGAACGCCCCCTTGGCCGAGATCACGATGGTGCCCAAGGCGATCAACACGTTGGCCAGCGCCAACCGTCCGGTCCCGATGGGGCCGGCGGGGCTGCGGCGCCGCCACAGCAGACGGCCCGCGCTCCACAGCGCCCCGCCGATGATCACCATCGCGGCGAGGCCGGAGCCGACCCCGGCGAACACTCTCGGCAGAATGCCGAAGTGGTCCTTGCCGGTCGGGAACACGTCGGCCTGCACCGGGTGAACGATGGGCGACACGGCGACCACGCCGGCGGCGAAGGCCGCCACTAACCCCAAACCGATCGCCGCCTTGCGACCGAGCGCGGGCCCGCCCAACAGGTAGATGGTGCCGAGGGCCAAGAACGGGACGTTCAGGACACCGCCGAACAGGTAGAAGGCGCGGAAGCTCCAGACTCGCCAGCCCATGGCGGTACCGGCGCACAACGCAAGTGACCCCGCGGCGAACATCAACAGCGAGACGGTCCAGGCCGCTTCGTGCGGCCGCCGGCGGGCCAACCAGCGCTCCAGGGTGGACAAGGCGAACGCCAGCGACATGAGCGTGCCGGTGGCGGCGAGGGCCTGACGAAACGTGGGACCCATGACCGCTTCAGCGTAGGAGCGCGGAGGCCAAGCCGTACTTCGTGCGTTCGTGCACCAGCGGTACGCTCGGCGCGGCCATGTCCGAACGCTCGCGGTCCGAACGAGCACGCCACATCCCGGAGGCGACGGTGGCCCGCCTGCCGGTCTATCTGCGCAGCCTGGTGGATGTGGCGGCCGATCAGACCACCACCATCTCCTCGGAGCGGCTGGCCGACTTGGCCGGCGTCAACGCGGCGAAGGTCCGCAAGGACCTGTCCTACCTCGGCAGCTACGGGACCCGCGGCGTCGGCTATGACGTCGAGTACCTCCTGTTCCAGATGAGTCGAGCGCTCGGCCTGACCCAGGACTGGCCGGTGGTGATCGTCGGTGTCGGCAACCTCGGCCAAGCCCTGGCCAACTACGGCGGCTTCACGCAGCGAGGCTTCCCGGTCGCCGCGCTGGTCGACGCTGACTCGTCGAAGGTCGGCGAGGAGATCCACGGCACCGCCATCCGCCATCTCGACGACCTGCCCGAAGTGGTCCGCGACCGCGGCATCGCCATCGGCATCATCGCCACGCCGGCCACCGCCGCCCAAGACGTGGCCGACCGCCTCTTGGCTGCCGGCATCCGCTCCATCCTCAACTTCGCCCCAGCGGTCATCTCGGTGCCGGACGAGGCGCTGCTGCGCAAGGTCGACCTGGCAACCGAGCTGCAGATCCTGAGCTTCTACCAGCAGCGTCGCCACGCCGAGCTACCTCCGACCGATGCCAGCTTGGGCAGGCCCGGGCCCGGTACGGCCTGGCCGGTCGACCCCTCCAGCGGCGCGGCTACACGTTGATGGAACGAGCGCCCGCCTACCCGCTGCACCTCGCGGTGGACGGCCAGCCCGTCCTCGTCATCGGAGGAGGAGCAGTCGCTCTCCGGAGGGTGCGGCGCCTCCTCGCTTCCGGCGCAACGGTCCGAGTCGTGGCGGTCGACGTGATCGATGAGCTGGCGGCATTGGCCGGCGTCACCATCGAGCGCCGTCACTACCGGGCTGGAGAGGTGGTGCGCTACCGATTGGTGATGGCGGCCACCGACGATCCGGAGCTCAACCGCTCGATCTGTGCCGACGCCGAGCAAGCCGGCATCTGGGCCAACGACGCGTCCCGGCCCGGTGGAGGCCGGATGGCCGTTCCAGCCGTTCTTCGTCGCGGGCCGGTCGTTGTCTCGGTGAGCACCGGCGGGTCCAGTCCGGTGCTCGCTTCCTGGCTGCGCGACCAGATCGGTGACCTGCTCGGCCCAGAGGTGGCGGTGCTGGCCGAGCTCGTGGCCGAAGCGCGTGACGAGGCGCGAGCCGACGTGCCCGAGGGCACCATGCCTGATTGGCGACCGGCGCTCGATTCGGGGATGCTGGACCTGATCCGCCACGGGCGGATCCCGGAAGCGAAGGAGCGCCTGTCGGCGTGTCGGTCGTCGTCATCGGACTGAACCACCGCACGATGCCCCTCGACCTGTTCGAGCGGGTGACCATCGACGGCGCCCGCCTGCCCAAGGCGCTCCACGATCTGGCCAGCCGCGAGCACGTCGGCGAAGTGGTCGTCCTGTCTACGTGCAACCGCACCGAGGTCTACGCGGTGGCCGAGCGGTTCCACGGCGCGTACCAGGACATCCGCAACTTCCTGTCCGAGCTGGCTTTCGCGCCGCCCGAGGAGTTCGGCGACCATCTGTACGTCCACTACGACCGTGAAGCCATCCGCCACCTGTTCTCGGTGGCGGCGGGCGTGGACTCGGCGGTCATCGGTGAGGCGGAGATCCTCGGCCAGGTGCGCGACGCATGGCAGCACGCTCAAGCCGAGGGCACCACTGGTCCGGTGCTCAACCTGCTGTTCCGCCACGCCGTGGAGACCGGGAAGCGGGCACGCACCGACACCGGCATCGCCCGAGGAACGACGTCGGTGTCCCATGCCGCGGTGGAGATGGCCGCTGATCGGCTCGGCTCGTTGGCCGGCCGGGGCGTCTTGATCCTCGGCGCCGGCGACATGGCGGAGGGCATGGTCAGCGCTCTGCTGCGGGCCGGCGTCGAAGGCGTGTTCGTGGCGAACCGCACGTGGCGCAAGGCCCGGGCGCTGGCCGATCGCATCGGCGGCCAAGCCGTTCGTCTCTCGGATCTTGCCGGCGCTCTGGTCGAGGTGGACCTGCTGCTCACGTCGACCGGCGCCACCGTGCCGGTGGTCGAGCGGGACGACTTCGCGCCGGTCATGGAGGAACGCCATGGCCGACCGCTGCTGATCGTTGACATCGCCGTGCCGCGCGACGTCGACCCTTCGGTCCGCACCCTGCCCGGCGTGACCCTCCTCGACATGGACGACTTGCGGCGGTGGGCCCAGATCGGCATCGAGCGGCGGGCCAAGGAACTGGCCGCGGTGGAAGAGATCGTCCACGACGAGATCGCCCGCTTCCTGACCGCGTCATCTGCCCGCTCGGCCGCGCCGCTGGTGTCGGCGCTGCACCGTCGCGCCGAGGACGTGCGGAGGGCCGAGCTGGAGCGCTTCCGGAGCCGGCTCGACAGCCTGGATCCCGCCCAGCGGGCGGCGGTGGATGCGCTGACCAAGGGCATCCTCGGCAAGCTGTTGTTCGAACCGACGACCAAGCTCAAGGACCAGGCCGGTACGCCCACTGGCGACCGACTGGCCGAAGCGATGCGTCAGCTCTACGACCTCGACGATTTGTGATCCGGATCCGGGCGGCGACCCGGGGGAGCGCGCTGGCCCGCTGGCAGACGGATCACATCGCCTCGCTCCTGCGAGCCGCCGACCCGGCCGTGGAGCTGGACGTGGTGGTGGTGGACACCGAGGGAGACCGCCGTCGGGACCTGCCGATCTCCGCGCTCGGCGGCAAGGGGGTGTTCGCCAAGGAGGTCCAGGCCGCGGTGCTCGACGGACGAGCGGACATCGCCGTGCATTCGGCCAAGGACCTCCCGTCGGTCACCATCGACGGCCTGACGCTGGCCGCCGTGCCCGAACGCGGAGACGCTCGCGACGCGCTGGTGGGGTGCCGGCTGGCCGACCTGCCGGGCGGCGCCCGCGTCGGCACAGGCTCCAATCGTCGCCGCGTCCAACTGGCCCACCTTCGTCCGGACCTGGTGTTCGGCGAGCTGCGGGGGAACATGCAGACCCGGTTGGCCAGGGCGGCTGATTTCGATGCCGTGGTGGTGGCCGCCGCCGCGTTGCAGCGACTCAGCCTGGCCGACCACATAGCGGAGATCCTGGAACCGGACGTGATGGTGCCTCAGGTGGCACAGGGGGCGCTGGGTGTGGAGTGTCGAACCGACGACCAGCCGAGCCGGGAGATCCTGGCGGCGATCGAGCACTGTGACAGTCGCCGGTGCGTGGACACCGAACGCGCCTTCCTCGCCGAGCTGGGCGGCGACTGCGACCTTCCCGCCGGCGCCTACGCCCAAGTCGACGGACCGAACCTGTCGCTGCGGGCGGTGCTGGCATCGCCGGATGGTCATCGGCTGATCCGCCACCACGCTTCAGGCTCCGCCGGCGACCATCTCGGCCGATCGGCGGCCGGGTTCCTGAGCGCCAAGCTCGAAGCTGGTTGACGGCGCGAGCTTGCCTGCGCTTCTGAGTGCCGCGGGAGCCTGTGAGAACGGGTGGGGGCGGAGCGGGGTCGGTCTACCCTCGGCCCGATGAGCGGCCTTGCCCGGGTGATCGTTCGTCGATGACGGTGTACCTCGTGGGGGCCGGTCCGGGTGATCCGGGCCTGCTCACGATGCGAGGCGCCGAGCTCCTGGGGCGGGCCGACGTCGTCGTGTACGACCGTCTGTCAGCAGCCGAGCTGTTGGACCTGGCTCCGCCAGGCGCAGCGCGGATCGATGTGGGTAAGGCTCCCGGCCGGGCCAGGATCTCCCAGGAGGGGATCAACGCGCTGCTGGTCGAGCACGGCCGTGCCGGCCGGACGGTCGTGCGGCTCAAAGGTGGCGACCCGTTCGTGTTCGCCCGAGGCGGCGAGGAAGCGGCTGCCCTCGCGGAGGCGGCGGTCACCTACGAGGTGGTGCCGGGGATCACGTCGGCTTTGGCCGTGCCGGCCTATGCCGGCATCCCGGTCACGATGCGCTACTCGTCGACCTCGTTCACGGTGGTCACCGGCCATGAAGACCCCGGCCGGGCCGACGGCTCAGTCGACTGGGAGGCGGTGGCCCGCGTGGGGGGGACGATCGTCGTGCTCATGGGCGCGGCTCGCTGGTCGGTGATCGCCGAACGGTTGCAGGCCGGCGGTCTACGCCCCGAGACGCCGGTGGCCGCTGTGCGCTGGGGAACGCGACCCCAGCAACGGACCGCGCGAGCCACGCTGGCCACGCTGGCCGCCGATCAGCTGGAGGCGCCGACGGTGATCGTGATCGGAGACGTGGCCCGACAACCGCTCGGCTGGTTCGAGCATCGGCCCCTGTTCGGGCAGCGCATCGTGGTCACCCGCGCTCGGGCGCAGGCCAGCATGCTCAGCAAGCGCCTGTTCGAACTCGGCGCTGAGCCGGTCGAGGTTCCGGTGATCCGGATCGACACCCCGGTCGACGGCGGTGCGGCCCTGCGTGAAGCGACCAAACGTCTGGGTGATTACGACTGGCTGGTCCTCACGTCGGCCAACGGCGTGGACCGCACGTTCGACGCCGTACCGGACACGCGAGCCCTCGGCGGCGTGCGGGTGGCGGCCATCGGGCCGGGCACGGCCGAGGCCCTCGCTCGTTACCGCGTGGTGGCCGACATCGTGCCCGAACGCTTCGTGGCCGAGTCATTGCTGGCCGCCTTTCCCGACCCGTCCGATCTAGCCGACGGTCCCGGCGCCACTGGTGCGGGCCGGTCCGACGGCCCAGGCCGGGTGCTACTGGCCCGGGCCGCGGTGGCGCGTGATGTCCTGCCGGATGGCCTACGGGCCAAGGGCTGGCAGGTCGACGTGGTGGAGGCCTATCGCACGCAGGCCGTCGAGCCCACTGCCGCTCAACGAGACGCGGTGGCGGCCGCTGATGCGGTGACGTTCACGTCATCGTCCACCGTCACCAACTTCGTCGCTTCGTTCGGCGTGGATCTGGTGCCACCCGTCGTGGCCTGCATCGGCCCGGTCACCGCGGCCACGGCGCGCCAGCACGGTCTCACCGTCGACGTCGAAGCATCGGTCCACACCACCGAAGGCCTGCTCGACGCGTTGGCCGATTACGTCTCGCGGTGAACCTCGAGGCCGTGGTGTTCGACTTCGACGGGCTGATCGTCGACACCGAGTGGCCGATCTACACCAGCGCGGTCACCGCGTTCGCCGAGTTCGGCCACGAGTTGCCGCTCGAGACGTGGGCCACGATCGTCGGGCTGGCCGAGGGTGAAGGTGGCTGGTACGACACCCTCTGCCAGACGCTCGGCGTGACCCTGGCGCGAGCCGACTACGACCGCGCCTACCGGGCTCAGGATCGATCCGATCGCGACCGGCTGCCCGCGCTTGCCGGAGTGGTCGAGCTGCTCGACGGGCTGGGCGAGGCCGGTGTGTCGACCGGCATCGCCTCCAGTTCCGAGGTCGAGTGGCTGGAACGTCATCTTGGCCGGCTCGGCCTGCTCGAGCGCTTCTCGGTGCTGGCCGGCGTGGACCGGGTGGGCGGCGTGGGCAAGCCCGCCCCGGACTCCTACTTGCTGGCCTGCCGCGAGCTCGGAGTGGTCCCGGCTCGAGCCGTCGCCTTGGAGGACTCGGCCCATGGGGTGGCGGCGGCCCGGGCGGCGGGCCTGGCGGTCGTGGCGGTGCCTTCACGCATCACGCGCTTCACGCTGCTGGAGGACGCCGACCTGGTGGTCGAAAGTCTCCTCGACGTCACCGTCGCCGAGCTCGACAGTCTGATCAGCTGAAACGAGCGAGTGACCGGCTGAGAGCTTGGGTACGGTCGCAGGTCATGCGCCCTTCCGACATCGGCCGCCTCGTCATCGTCTCTGATCCTGCGGTCTCCCCCGACGGCAACACCGTGGCCTTCGTCGTCAGCCGCGTCGACATGGATGCCAACCGGTACCGCAGCGCGGTCTGGCTGGCGGCGGCCGACGGCTCCGACTCGCCCCGCCAGGTCACGTCGGGGGAGGAAGGTGATGGCATCCCCGCCTGGTCGCCCGACGGCCGCACGCTGGCCTTCACCAGCCGCCGCAAGAAGGACGACAAGGGCGACAAGCGCTCGACCCTGCACCTGCTGGCCGTCGACCGGCCCGGGGAGACGGTCACGTTGGTCGACTTGCCGGAGGGGATCGCCAACGTCCAGTGGTCACCCGACGGCATCCGCATCGCGTTCAGTGCCCGCCAGCGCGGCCCGCGCTGGGACGAGGGTGACGACGACGCGGCCCGCCCGCCCCGCCGCATCGACCGGTTCTTCAGCCGGCTCGACTCGGTCGGCTGGATCATCGACCGGCCCAACCAGATCTGGATCGTGCCGACCGACGGATCCTCCCCGGCCGAGCCGGTCACCGAGGGCTCCCACGATCACGGTACGCCGGCTTGGTCGCCGGACGGTTCGAAGCTGGCGTTCACCGCGGCCCGTCACGACCGGTGGGACCTCGACCGGCCGGTGGACGACGTGTGGGTCCTCGACCTGAACGAAGACGGCACGTCCGGCGAGCTGCGCCAGGTCACGGAGTCCTCGGTTGGTTACCAGGAGATGTCCTGGTCGCCCGACGGAGCTCGCCTGGCCGGGCTGGCCAGCGAGGAGATCCTGGCGCCTGGTCTGGCCCAACTCGCCGTGGTCGATCCTGATACGGGCAAGAGCGAGGAGCTGGCCCGTTCCCTGGACCGGAGCTGCGCGCCATATCCGGGTGCCCGGCCCCCGATCTGGGACGGTGACCACCTCTGGTTCGGTGTCGAGGATTCCGGCAACGTCCACCTCTACCGGGTGGCGGCCGATGCCACGGACGAGCAGGGCGATGAGCCGAGCCGTCCCGAGCTGATGGTCGATGGCGAAAGAGTGGTAGGTGGATACGACCTGGCCGGCGGCACGCTGGCCTTCACCGCCGGCACCCCGACCGAGTTGCCCGAGCTGTTCACGGTGATCGACGACACCGAACGCCGCCTCACGTCACTCGGCGCCGGGTTCCACCGTGCCCATCCGTCCTTGGCCCCGGAGCGGTTCAGCGTGCCCTCAGCCGGTGGCGGCGACGTAGACGCGTGGATCATCCGACCGGAAGGCATCGACGAGAACGACGAGAGCGGCGAGAGCGCCGGCGCCCGTCACCCCATGCTGCTCAGCGTCCACGGTGGCCCGATGACCCAGTACAGCAACGGCTGGTTCGAGGAGTTCCAGCTGTGGGCTTCGGCTGGTTACGTCGTGGTCTACGCCAACCCGCACGGCTCTACCGGGTCGACCGAGGAGTGGGTGCGCTCCATCCGGGCTCCCATCGCCGAGGACGTGCCCGGCACGGGCTGGGGCGGGATCGACTACGAGGACCTGATGGCCGTGGTCGACGCCGCGCTCGAGCGATACCCCTTCATCGACCCCGACCGGATCGGAGTCCTGGGCGGGTCCTATGGCGGCTACATGGCGAGCTGGATGGTCGGCCACACCGACCGCTTCGCCGCCGCGTGCTCCGAACGGGCGGTGAACAACCTGTACTCCCTGGAGACCAGCTCGGACGCCGCGGGGTTCTTCCGCTTCCAGATGGGGGCCAGCCACCTCGATGCTCCCGAGGAGTACCTCCGGCAGTCGCCGATCACCTACGTGCGTGACATCGACACGCCAATGTTGATCCTGCACTCCGAGCAGGACCTCCGTTGCCCGATCGAGCAGGCGGACCAGTTGTTCGTCGCGCTGCGGATGCTCGGCAAGGAGGTCGAGTACCACCGGTTCCCCGAGGAGAGCCACGAGCTGTCCCGCGCCGGGTCACCGAAGCACCGAGTCCAGCGGGCCGAGATCATCCTCGACTTCTTCGGCCGACACCTGAAGCCGGAGGTCCCCTTCGGAACCGGAGGTTCCTAGGCGAGCGCGCACCGCGGGCTCGTAGGCTTGTCGCCGATGAGCTTCCCCCAGCGGCGAATGCGCCGCTTCCGTCGCACGCCGGCGCTGCGTCGTCTCGTCGCCGAGACCGCGGTGAGGGTGGACGACCTGATCGCACCGCTGTTCGTGCGCGAGGCGATCACCGAGCCGCAACCGATCGGGTCTCTCCCGGGAGTCGTCCAGCACACCCGCGACTCGCTGCGCGACGAGGTGAAGGAGTTGGTCGCCCTCGGTGTGCCAGGGGTGATCCTGTTCGGTGTGCCGTCCGTGAAGGACGCGATCGGCTCAGGGGCGTCCGATCCGGACGGCATCGTGCAGCTGGCCCTGCGCGACCTGCGTGACTCCTTCGGCGACGAGATCGTCCTGATCGCCGACCTCTGTCTTGACGAGTACACCGATCACGGCCATTGCGGGATCCTCACCCCGGCAGGCGAAGTCGACAACGACGCCACCCTTGACCGCTACGCCGAGGTGGCTGTGGCCCAAGCCGAAGCGGGCGCAGACATCGTCGCCCCCTCGGGGATGATGGACGGTCAGGTGATGGCCATCCGCGACGAGCTCGACGGGGACGACCACACCGATGTGGCGATCTTGGCCTACGCCGCCAAGTACGCCTCCGCCCTATATGGCCCGTTCCGGCACGCAGTGGACGTGGAGATCGTCGGCGGTGGTGACCGCAAGGCCTACCAACAGGATCCGGCCAACGTGCGCGAGGCGCTCGAAGAGGTGCGGATCGACGTGGCCGAGGGGGCCGACATGGTGATGGTGAAGCCGGCACTGGCCTACCTGGACGTGATCGCCAAGGTCCGAGCCGAGCACGATCTGCCTGTGGCCGCCTATCACGTGTCCGGTGAGTACTCGATGATCAAGGCGGCGGCGGCCAATGGCTGGATCGATGGGGACCTCGTGGCCCTCGAGCACCTGACCGCCATCAAGCGCGCCGGTGCCGATGTCATCCTCACTTACCTGGCTCGTGAGATGGCCGAGACCCTGCAGACCGGAGGTTGACCGATGGCCGTACCGATCCAGGTGACGTTCGATTGCGCCGATCCCGAGGCTCTGGCGAAGTTCTGGGCCGACGTTCTCGACTACATCCTCCAGCCTCCGCCGCCTGGCTTCGCGTCGTGGGACGGGTTCCTCGACTCCATCGGTGTCCCAGACGACCAGCGCGACACGATGAGCGCCGTGGTCGATCCCGCCGGCTCCGGTCCTCGGCTCCTCTTCCAGAAGGTGCCCGAGGGTAAGACGGCCAAGAACCGGGTCCACCTCGACGTGAACGTGGGCGGCGGCCGGGACGCCGCGGTGCACGAACGACGAGCCCGAGTGGATGCCAAGGCCGACGCGCTGGGCGCCCGGGGAGCCACTGAGCTGCGCCGAGCCGACCTGAACGGCGAGTACTGGATCGTCATGCAGGATCCCGAGGGCAACGAGTTCTGCCTCCAGTGACCGACGGTCGTCGCCCGCTCACCAACGAGGCACTGTTCGCCCGGGCCGTCGACGTCATCCCCGGCGGCGTGAACTCGCCCGTACGGGCGTTCGGCGCAGTCGGCGGGACCCCCTACTTCGTGGCTCGGGCCAAGGGTGCACACGTGTGGGACGTGGAGGGCCACCGCTACATCGACATGGTCCAGTCCTACGGCGCGGTGATCGCCGGACATGCCCACCCGAAGATCGTGGAAGCCGTTCGCCAGGCGGCGGGCGACGGCACGTCCTATGGCGCGCCGACCGAGCGTGAGGTGCTGCTGGCCGAGGAGATCCGCGCCCGCGTCCCGAGTTGCGAGAAGGTCCGGATGGTGTCGAGCGGCACCGAAGCGACGATGAGCGCGTTGCGCCTCGCGCGAGGCTTCACCGGCCGCGACCGGGTCGTGAAGTTCGCCGGCAACTACCACGGTCACAGCGACGCACTGCTGGCGGACAGCGGGAGCGCAGTGGCGCACATCGCAGCCGGCGCGGCTGGCGTACCCGGGTCCGCCGGGGTGCCGAAGTCGGCGGTGGCCGAGACGATCGTGGCGCCGTTCAACGTGGTGCCCGTGCTCGACGACCGCGTGGCCTGCGTGATCGTCGAACCGGTGGCCGCCAACATGGGTCTCGTCGCGCCGGTCGAAGGTTTCCTGGCCGGCCTGCGCCGCGAATGTGATCGGGTGGGCGCGCTGCTCGTCCTCGACGAGGTGATCACCGGCTTCCGGATCGGTCGAGGTGGCGCCCAGGAACGCTTCGGCGTCAGGCCCGACCTGACCTGTTTCGGGAAGGTGGTCGGCGGAGGCCTGAACGTCGGCGCGTTCGGTGGCCGGGGCGAGATCATGGACAGGCTGGCGCCGGCTGGTCCCGTGTACCAGGCCGGGACGCTGTCGGGGAACCCGCTGGCCACCGCGGCGGGCCTTGCCGCGCTGTCACTCCTGGACGACGACGCCTATGTCACCTTGCGCGACCGGGCAGCCTGGCTCGCCCGGCACCTGCAGGACGCCATCAACGCCGGGGGTCTGACCGTTCGCTGCACCGTGGCCGGGTCGCTGGTCGGCCTGTACTTCGGAGATCGCGAACCGCAGGATTACGACGACGCCCGGCGCGCCGAGGAGTCGACCTACGCCGCGTTCTTCCATGCCATGTTGGATCGCGGTGTTGCCCTGGCCCCAGGGCCCTACGAGATCCTGTTCCCCGGCTTGGCTCATGACGACCCGGTGATGTCACAGATCGTGGATGCGGCAGCCGACGCCGCAGCCACCGTGGCCCGTGCCGCCGGGCTCGCCCCAGCGCAGCCTTCGCCGGCCGGGTCCTGAAGTGACCCCACCGGTCTGCTAGCAAGCGTTACCCGCGACGCCATGGAGGTGGGATGACAGACGACGTGTTCGCTGGCGAGCGGCTCGGGCCTTTGGCCGACGCGACCCAGCGCACGCTCGACCGGTTGATCAGCGACCGTGCCGTGGAGCGCGTCTGGAGCGGTGACCACACGCTCTGGTCGCCGGACCCGACCGAGATCAGCGACCGGCTCGGCTGGTTGGAGGTGGCGTCGGAGGTCCTCGCCGAGCGGGAACGGCTCGAAGGTTTCGCCGGCTCGGCGATCGCCGATGGTCTCACCCACGCGGTCGTGATGGGCATGGGTGGCTCGAGCTTGTTCCCGGAGGTCATGGCCCGCACGTTCCCGGCTCGGGACGGACGCCTGGCCCTCACCGTGCTGGACACGACCGATCCCGCAGCCATCGCCCGGGTCGAGGCCACCAACCCGCTCGAACAGACCCTGTTCGTCGCCTCGTCCAAGTCCGGGTCGACCGTCGAGACCCGTAGCCACTTGGCCCACTTCTGGGAGAAGGTCGGTCGCCCGGAGCAGTTCGCGGTCGTGACCGATCCGGGCTCGGCGTTGGGCGACCTGGCGCGGCAGCGGCATTTCCGCGAGATCTTCGAGAACCGGCCCGACATCGGCGGCCGGTACTCGGCGCTGTCCTACTTCGGCCTCGTGCCCGCCGCGCTGGCCGGCGTGGACTGGACCGGCCTGGTCCAGACCGCGCTCGACCTCGCACCCCAGCTCCGCCCGGGCGACGATCCATCGTCGAACCCCGGCTTGCGCCTCGGCGCCATCTTCGGCGCGGCGGTCAAGGCCGGCCGGGACAAGCTGACGCTCGTCATCGACGGTCGCGTCGCCACGTTCGGGCTGTGGCTCGAGCAGCTCCTGGCCGAGTCGACGGGCAAGCACGGCACCGGCGTCGTTCCGGTGGCCGGGGAACCCCTTGGTCCGGCCACCGTCTATGGCGAGGATCGTCTGTTCGTGGTGATCGGCGACCCACCGTCGCCGATCGGCCTCGATGTGCTGGCCGACGCCGGGCATCCGGTGGTGGAGCTGGCGCTCGGCGATCCGTTGGAGCTCGGCCGCCAGGTGCTGTTGTGGGAGTTCGCCACCGCGGTGTGCGGAGCGGTGCTCGGCATCAACGCGTTCGACCAGCCGAGCGTCGCCGAGGCGAAGGAAGCCACGAAGAAGGTCCTGGCCGCCGGGCCGCCCGACATCCCCATCACCCCGTTGCACGATCTGCTGGCCCAGGCCGGCGACGGCGACTACATCGCCGTGCAGGCCTACGTCGACCCCGGCGACCCGGTGGTCGAACGTCTGCAGGAGGCCCGGGTCCAGTTGCGCGACGAGTTCCACCTGGCCACCACGTTCGGTCTCGGCCCCCGCTTCCTGCACTCCACGGGGCAGCTCCACAAGGGCGGTCCACCCACCGGGGTGTTCGTGCAGGTGGTGGGCACCAACACGACCGATGCGCCGATCCCCGACGAACCCTTCACGTTCGCCGAGCTGGAGCACGCGCAGGCCGACGGCGACTTCTTGACCCTCCGAGACCACGGGCTGCGCGTTGCCCGGGTCACCATCGAAGACCTGGAGAACAGATGAAACTGGGCATGATCGGTCTCGGCAAGATGGGCGGGAACATGGCCGAGCGCCTCCGTCGCCACAGCCATTCGGTCGTCGGCATGGATCCCGGTGTCGCCGATGCCGACGCCCACTCGCTGGAGGAGCTGGTGCCACTGCTGGCCGAGGACGGCCAGCCTCGTCTGGCATGGGTGATGGTGCCCGCCGGGCCGATCACCGATGACACGATCTGCTCTCTCGGTGATCTGCTGGCCAAGGGCGACATCGTGATCGACGGTGGCAACTCGAACTTCGAGGATTCGCTCCGCCATGGGGAGGAGTTGGCGGCCAAGGAGATCGGCTTCATCGACTGCGGCACCAGCGGCGGCGTCTGGGGGCTCGAGAACGGCTACTGCTTGATGGCCGGCGGCTCACCCGAGGACGTGGCGACCGTGCAACCGATCTTCGACGCCCTGGCGCCCGAGAACGGCTTCGCTCACACCGGCCCGATCGGTACCGGTCACTACGTGAAGATGATCCACAACGGCATCGAGTACGGGATGATGCAGTCCTACGCCGAGGGTTACGCCATCATGGAAGCCTGCGGGCTGGACATCGACTCGCACGCCGCGTTCAGCGCCTGGCGGGAGGGCAGCGTCGTCCGGTCCTGGCTGCTCGAGCTGCTGGTCAAGGCGTTGGAGGACAACCCACACCTCAAGGGGATCAAGGGCGTGGCCGCTGACTCGGGTGAGGGTCGGTGGACGGTCCTCGAGGCAGTTCGCCATGGCGTGTCCGCCCCGGTCATCTCGGCTGCCTTGTTCGCCCGCTTCGTGTCCCAGGACGAAGAGGATCCGGCGATGCAGGTGGTCGCCGCCCTGCGCCACCAGTTCGGAGGCCATGCCGTCGAGCTCGACACCCCAGCGGGCGAGGAGCACTGATGGGTCTTCGCTCTCACTCGTCCGCGTCGCTCTCTCCGTTCGAGCGAGTTGTTGGGCACCGCGGAGCGGTTCCCCCCAGACCGCCCTCTTGTTTGCGACCCTCATCGGCTGAAGTCACGGGTGCGGCGGTGGAGCACTGATGGCGCGGGCTTCGGATGCATCCCAACGCTGCGACGCCCTCGTCTTGTTCGGGGCGACCGGTGACCTGGCCCGCAAGAAGATCTTCCCTGCTGTCTATGAGATGCAGAAGGCCGGTCGTCTCGACATCCCCGTCATCGGGGTGGCGTCGTCAGAAGGCGATGACGAGTTCATCCGGCAGCGGGCCAAGGAGGGCCTCGACGAGTACGACGACCACCTCGACGACGACGCCTGGCAGAAGCTCAAGGATCTGATCAGCTACGTCTCCGGCGACTACCGCGAACCCGATGTCTTCAAGGCGCTGGCCGAATCGCTGAAGGGCAAGGAACGCCCGCTGTACTACCTGGCCATCCCGCCCACCCTGTTCGACGATGTGATCAACGGGCTGAGCACCGCCGGCTGCACCGCCAACGCCAGGGTCGTCGTGGAAAAGCCGTTCGGCCGGGACCTCGAATCAGCCCAGGATCTGAACACCTGCCTGCACCAGGCCTTCCCTGAGAACGCCATCTACCGCATCGATCACTACCTCGGGAAGGAGTCGGTGGAGAACCTGCTGGTGTTCCGGTTCGCCAACTCGATGCTCGAGCCGGTGTGGAACCGGAACTTCATCTCCAACATCCAGGTCACGATGGCCGAGGACTTCGGGGTCGGTGGTCGCGGCAAGTTCTACGAGAGTGTCGGCGCGCTGCGCGATGTCGTGCAGAACCACCTGCTGCAGATCGTTGCTCTACTGGCCATGGAGCCGCCGGCCGGGTCCGACGCCGATGCCCTGAGAGACGAGAAGGTCAAGCTGTTCAAGCAGGTCCGCACGATCGAGCCGGCCGATGTGGTTCGTGGCCAGTACCGCCACTACAGCGACGAGGCCGGGGTCGAAGCAGGATCGGATGTCGAGACGTTCGTGGCCCTCAAGTTCGAGATCGACTCCTGGCGCTGGGCCGGCGTGCCGTGGCTGTTGCGCACCGGCAAGGCGCTGGCCGCGACGGCCACCGAAGCGGTGGTGACGTTCAACGACCCACCCCGCCTCCTGTTCACCGCGGAGGGAAGCCCCGACCCGACGCCCAACTACCTTCGCTTCCGGCTGGGCAAGAACGATGGCGTCATGTTGCACCTGCACGCCAAGGCCCCAGGTGACGAGCTCACCACCCAGCCGGTGGACCTCGAGGTCTCCTATGACGAGGTGTTCGGCCGCCGCGAGGAGGCCTATCAGCGGTTGCTCGAAGACGCTCTGGAGGGCGACGCCCGGCGCTTCGGCCGCGAGGACAGCCTCGATCAGCAGTGGCGCATCGTCGAGCAGATCATCGAGGACCACGACGAGGTCCGGCTCTACGCCGAAGGCTCCTGGGGGCCCCGCGACGCGGATGCGTTGGCTGCTCCTTACGGCGGCTGGGTGGAACCGCTGCCACCGATCCCGGACTCGCAAGGCTGACCGAGCCTGTAAGGATGAAGGTCGTGTTGGCTGCTATCCCCTACAAGACGTTCCCGATCATCGAGCTCGGGCCGCTGCATCTGCGGACCTTCGGGCTCATGGTCGGCCTCGGCGTGTTGCTGGGGGCCTGGGTGGCCGGCGCCTACGGCGAGAAGTTCGGCGTGGCCCGCGACGACACGTACCGAGTGGCCACCCGGATGGTCATCGCCGGTGTCATCGGCGCCCGTCTCACCTGGGACATCACCCACTGGGACCAGATCAACAGCCCTCTCGACCTGATCGCCGTCTGGAAGGGCGGGCTGCAGTTCTCCGGCGGCTTCATCACCGCGGTCATCGTCGGGTTCCCAACGTTCCGCAAGTGGAACCGCCTCCTGCGCTGGCACCAGCTGGACGGCTACGCCATGGGCCTCACGATCGGCCTGGCCATCGGTCGCATCGGCTGCACGTCGGTGGGCGAGCACTTCGGCGGCCGATCCAACTTCTTCCTGGCCACGCGCTACGAAGGCGGCAGCCTTCGCGAGCCGACCTTGTACCAGCACGCCCTCTCCACCAAGGCAGTCCACGGCCACCGGGGGCCGATCGACGTCGTCAAAGGGATGACGTTCCACAACACGTCGATCTACGAGTTGATCTTCCTGCTCGTGCTGTTCGGCGGTCTCCAGATTCTCATGCGGCGTAAGCCCCGACCGGCGGCCGGTACGGCGCTCGGGATCTTCTGCCTCTACTACGGCTTGGCTCGCGGCAGCTCGGACTTCCTGCGGGTCAACGACAAGCTCGTGCTCGGCTTGACCGGCGCCCAGTGGATGTGCGCGGCGTTGATCCCGATCTCGTTGTGGATCCTGTTCCGGGTCCGCCGAGCCACGGCCGCCCTCGAGCTCGCCAGCGCCGAAGCCACGGCCGGAGCCGGCCGTCCGGAGCCGGTCATCGACGCGGTCGACGTCGGACCGTCCGTCTCAGGGGACTTCTCCGAGGACGACGTGGTGGACGAGCCGGACGCGGACACGGGCGCGCGGCCGCAGAACGATCGGGAGCCGTCGACCAGCGACCCCACCTAGCGGGCAGCTGGTTCGGGCGCCCGTTCAGCCGAAGTCGACGGAGAGGGTCACGGATCCGCTCGGATCGGCGAGCAGCTCGCCGTTCCCGCTGAGACCGACCAGCTCGCCGGTTCCGGAACCCGGCACAACTGTCACGGTTCCCTTGGCGGCGCCGTCGGCGAACCGGCCCACGTGTTGCAGCACGAAGCTGCCCTTCTTACCGGTCAGGTCGCCCTTCACCCGTTCGAGGCCGACGAAGCTGGCACTGCCGTCCTCGGCATAGATCATCCACACTTGCTTGGCCGCAGTCGACGCGCTTCTTCGTGTCAGGAGGACCTTTTTCTGGTCGCTGGGGCACGAAGAATGGCGTGGGGCGAGCTCGGTGGCTTCTTCGTGCCGGGAGGACCCGAATGTGGTCGGCATGGCACGAAGAACCGGTCATGCTGGTACGGCCGGGGCGGAGTCAGGGCTTCTGCGACGGTTGCGACGACGGCGTGCGGCCGCTGGACGACGTCGTCATAGGTGAAAACGAGCACTCGGTATCCCAGGAGCTGTAGCCGGTTCGCCCGAGCCGCGTCTGCATCTCGTTGCCGCTTTGTGCTGTGAGTGGCGTGGCCGTTCAGCTCCACCACGACCCGCTGACGCTCGAACAGGCAATCGACACGAGCGGCGAACGCACCCTCGACCCGCACTACCTGCTGGACTACCGGGCTGGGTAGCCCGGCCCTGGCGATGAGCGACAGGAACTCCCGCTCCAGCCAGCTCTCGGTGCTCCCGTTGAGCACCCGGCGCTGCAGAACCTCCTCCATCACGGCCACACCTTTGCGCCCGCGGCAACGCAGCTGTTCGAGGCGCCACCACAGCCATCGATCGCTGGCCTTCCCGTCTCGGACCGCGGCATCAACGGCGTCGTGAATCTGCTCGGCGTGAATCTCGGGCACAAGGGCGGCTAGGCCAAGCAGGGTTCGTGCGACGTTCATGGAGGGGACCCCGTCGATCGTGACCAGGTCGTCAGCCCCCAGGTTGGAAGTGCGGTGGACCCTTGCCAGGGACGATCTCGTTCGGCCGTGCCCTTCGAGAATGGTGATCTCGACCATTGAGGGCGGCCGCTCGAAGCCAGCCAGTGAATGAAGGTGGGCGGACGATCGGTGAGAGGCGACTCCGTTCAGGTCCAAGCAGGCGCCCATGACCCTCGTGCGGAAGCTCTGGGGGGCGCCGGGAACCCGGAACGTGCGCAGGCCAACTAGGTCCAGTAGGCCGCTCTGCACCAGCCGGCGTCGCCTTCGTGCGTCCACCCCGATCTCACCTAGCTGCTGTTCAGTGATGAGGCTGAGCTGTTGTTCGGCCCGCTCAGCGATGGACCGTTTGAGTGACGGTTCCATCCCACCATCCAACCCACCCCTGTGACAGGAATCGGCGACGCTTTGACCTGGCCACTCAGCACCGCCTCGGTTCACTTCTTCGTGTCGGGGGGACCGTTCCGTGGTCGCTGGGGCACGAAGAACGGAGCGTCCGGCGGGGGAGCGGTTCTTCGTGCCCGGAGGACCGTTCCGTGGTCGCTGGGGCACGAAGAACAGGCGGGCGGTGGCCAGCCGGACTCGTGATCCGGTGCCTCAGCCCTCGGGGACCAAGCGGACGACTGCGGCTGCCATCTTGTAGGCGATCTCGGCTGGGCCCAGCTCGTCGGCGTTGAGCAGGTTGGCCATGATCCTCAGCACCCACTCCATCAGGCTGCGGGACTGCATGCCGGCGCGGGTGAGCTCGCGCATCAGCGCCGGCTGGCCGATGACCTTGCTGAACAGCCGGGCGACCTTGAAGTACAGCCCGTACTCGTCCTCGAGCAACTTCGGATAGCGCTGCAGCGCGAGCCCGTTTCCGGTGGTCAGCGCCTCGTCCAACAGACCGGCCACCATCCGGCCGGTCTCGTACGCATAGTCGATGCCCTCACCGTTGAACGGATTGGTCGAACCGGCGGCGTCGCCCACCACGGCCCACGTCGGGCCGACCTTGGGGTTGATCGACCCGGCCATCGGGATGCGGCCGCCGGTCGGCGCACACAGCGGGTTGCCAGGATCGATCTCCCAGTACGCCGGCGCGGTGGCGGCCCACTCGGCCATGAGGTGTGACGTGTTCACGTTGCGGAAGTCACGGAAGGTTGACAGCAAGCCGATGCCGACGTTGATCGTTCCGTCACCGACCGGGAAGATCCAGCCGTAGCCCGGCAGCGAGTTGCCGTTGCGATCCCGCACGTCCAGCGCGCTCTCGATCCAGGGTTCGGCATGCAATGGGCTCTCGTAGTAGGTCCGGATGGCCATGCCCTGCGGGTAGCTCTTGTTGCGGGCCGTGCCGAGCGAACGACCGAAACGCGAGTTGGAACCGTCGGCGATGATGACGTAGCGCGCTTGGATCTCGCGGGTCTGACCGTCGTCCTTGTCCTTCACCAACGCGCCGGTGACCACGCCGCCACGCGCCAGTGGCTGCAACGCCTCGGTGCCTTGATGGAGCGTGGCGCCGGCCTTCACCGCCCGCTCGGCCACGAACTGGTCGAGGTCGCGCCGGCGGACGACGAACCCGTGGTCCGGATAGAGGGGGTGCCTGGGCCAGCGCAGCTCCAACGTGATGTCGTGGGCGACCGCTCGAAGACCATCGAAGCGATGGAACTCCGTCAGCCGGTCATAGAGGCCCATGTCGTCGAGCTGCTTGACCGCCCGCGGGGTGAGGCCGTCGCCGCAGGTCTTCTCCCGCGGGAAGCGCTTGCGCTCGACCACCACCACGTCGTGGCCAGCCTCGGCCAACCAGTAGGCGGCTGCCGCACCGGCCGGTCCGCCGCCCACCACCAACACGTCATGGCGGTCAGGCGTGGACATGTGAACAGGGCTGATCGGCAGGCGCGAGCCGGCGGGTCAGCCGCCGCCGCCGGGTGTGCCGCTCGAGCCGGAGCCCGAGTCCGTGCCCGAGCCGCCCGACCCGGCTCCCGATCCACCCGAACCGTTGCCGGTGGAGCCACCGGAGCCCGAACCGGAGCCGGAACCGCTCGATCCCGAACCGCTGGATCCACCGGTACCCGAGCCGCCCGAGGATCCGGTGCCAGATGTGTTCGACCCGCCGGCCGATCCGGCGCCGCCCGATCCACCAGCCGAACCCGTGCCTGATCCAGACGTTCCCTTGCCCTTCTTCTTGGCCGGGGGCTTGGAGCCTGGGACCTTCGGATCGCCCCCTGGGCCCAGATCGATCACCTTGGTCACCACATCGGCGAGGGTCGGGAAGTCGGCCACGTCGAAGCCTTTGTCGGGCTTGCCGCCGGACAGCTTCTGGCGGACGTACATGGTGACCGCGGCGATCTCCTCGGGCGTGAGCTTGTCCTTCTGGGCGGGCATGGCCGAGGGCAGGTCGGCGGTGTTCTGGGGGCCGCCGGGGCGATCCAGGTCGCCGTAGGTACCGTTGTCGCGGGCGCCGCCGTCGGCGCCGTAGGCGATCCAGTGGACCATGGCCAGCGGGTTCTTGAACGTCTTCAGCACCTCGCCGTCTTTGAGCTTGGCGCCGATGCCGCCCGATCCGTCGCTGCCGTGGCAGCCCGAGCACCCACCCTTGCCGGTGTAGATCTGCTGACCCAAGGCGAGGGGGTCATTGGCACCGGCTCCGGGCTTCTGGAGGCTCTGGTAGTAGACGAAGCCCCAGAGCGGGAGGACGGCCAACACCGGTGCCGCCCACATCGGGACCTTCTTGCGGTTCTTGGCGGCCGCCACATAGGGCGGGTCGGGGCGAGGCGGTGGAGCGGGCGCAGCCGGTACTGGCACTTCTGAGCGCGCCGCGGCGGGCGCCACCGCGGGCTTCTCCACCGCCGCGGTCTCGGCTGGCTCACCGCTTGGAGCAGCGTCGGCAGGACCTTCGTTGCCGCCGAGACCCATCGCTTCACGGCGCTCCTTCGAGCGCTTCAGCAGGTGCTCGGGGATCTCGGTCACGAACGTCCTCCGTGGAAAGGATCGGGAGCGGCTGGTGGCCCGCTTGCTCGCCCTCGGCCGGCCACTCTAGGACCGCGATCCCGCCATGGGCCAAGCGGGAACGTGGGGGTCGGGCTCTGGTTGTGTCGCTCTGAGAGGTGCGTGCTAAACCGTGCCCGACACCGGAAAGCCGCCCGCTTCCGGCCGATCCGCCCTATTGTGAGCAGATTCACTAGGAGGTTTCACCGGAGCCGTGGTTGCCTTTGCCGGATCTCTGCTCGTAGCCATCGTGATGGCTCTCGGCGTGATCCGCTACACCAGGCGCCGCCCGGCCGGGACGCCGTTGTCGTGGGGTGAGGCGATGGTGGCCGCCACCTACGTGTTCTTCCTCCTGTTCTGGATGTACGGCGTGGTGCCCCACCAGTGGCTGACCGTCAGCCAGAACGAGTGGAAGTGGCGGACCGACGCCATCATCGTCGGTCACGGATCTCACCCGTGGGGGCCGCTCGGGTTCTTGCGGAAGTCGCCGGTGATCATGAGCAAGTCGACCGTGGGCGACATCGTCGTGGTGGCGATCTACGGCATCGGACTGGCCGGCCATGTGGCGTTGTGGTCGATCTGGCAGAACCGCGGCAAGCAGCGCAGCGCCGAGGTCGAGACCTCCCGCTACGGCCGGCCGCTGGTCAAGGTCTGAGATGGCTCGCACCGACGCCAACCCGCCGATGCCGGAGTTCCGCTCGGACTACGTGCTGCAAGAGGTCGACGCCGACTACCTGGCCAAGGCGGTCAAGCCCAAGCAGTTCATCCACATCGACCAGTCCGAGTGCATCATGTGCGAGGGCTGTGTCGACATCTGTCCGTGGAAGTGCATCTTCATGGTCAGCCCGTCGGCCATCGCCGAAGCCGAAGGGACCGAGCGGCCCGGCGTCGACCCGAGCGACCATGTGATCTTCACCATCGACGACGACGTCTGCACGCGCTGCGCCCTGTGCGTGGATCGCTGCCCCACCGGCGTGATCATCCTCGGCAAGATCGGGCAACCGGCCGCCGACGGCGACTCGCACCAGCGCACGAACAGCCATGGCTACGGCTACGGGATGCGCCTCGGATGACCAGCCGCATGCCCCCCTCGAACTACCCGGCCGCGAAAGCTCGGAGGTAAGCGCCGCATGGCCAAGACGATGGCGAACAAGGGTGGCGTGGGCCAGAAGGCCGGCGAGATGGCCGACAAGGTCCAGGGATCCCAGGCCTGGAACTCGATCTTCCGACCCGGCTCGATCTTCCGCAAGGGGTACACCGACAGCCCCCGCAACCGGTCCTACGTGATCATGAACTCGGTGCTCTACCACCTCCATCCGGTGAAGGTGAAGCGCCATGCGGTGAAGGTCAGCTACACGCTCTGCCTCGGCGGCCTGAGCTTCTTCCTGTTCATCCTGCTCACGGTCACCGGCATCTTCTTGATGTTCTTCTACCGGCCTACGGCGGCACAGGCCTGGAACGACATCTACACGCTGCAGACCTCGGTCACGTTCGGGCTGCTGGTGCGGAACATGCACCGTTGGGCCGCGCACCTGATGGTGCTGTCGGTGTTCCTGCACATGGCCCGCGTCTTCTACCACGGTGCCTACAAGCCCCCGCGGGAGTTCAACTGGGTGATCGGGGTCGTCTTGTTGATGCTGACCCTGTTGTTGTCCTTCACCGGCTACCTGCTGCCGTGGGACCAGCTGGCACTGTGGGCGGTCACGGTGGGCACCAACATGATGGGTTACACGCCGGTGTTCGGGACCCAGGTTCGTTTCGTGCTGCTCGGCGGCGGTGAGATCGGCACCGACACGTTGCTGCGTTGGTATGTGCTCCACGTGCTGATGCTCCCGTTCGTCATCGTCATCTTCATGGCCATCCACTTCTGGAGGGTCCGCAAGGACGGAGGCATCTCAGGGCCTCTCTAGGTCCCGGAGGACATGCGCACATGACTGAGATCCCCGAACACCTCCGCAAGCGGGCCGAAGAGGCCCGCAAGAAGGCGGCCGCGGCCTCCGGTGGCGACGCGCCTGCTGCCGGCGGAGCCACGGCCGGCGCCAGCGCGGACGCCCCGGCCGCCTCCACCCCGGCGCCGACCGAGGCCGAGAGCAAGATCCCGGCCCACCTGCTCGAGCGGGCCAAGAAGGCTCGCGAGAAGTCGGCGGGCGGCGGAGCTGAGGCGGGCGGAGCCGACGTTGGCACCGTCGTCGCTCCCGCGGCAGCGGCCCGAGCCGGCACCGCAGTGGCCACGGCTCCGGCGCCGGTGGCCACCGGCCCCGGTGGGCACACCCAGCGGCTGCTGACGGTCGTGAAGTCCGGATCGATCCAGGACGTGAAGGCCACCCCTCAGGACAAGGTTCACGTGTGGCCGCACCTGCTGGCCATCGAGTTCGTGGCCGCACTGGCCTGCACCGCGTTCCTGCTCGTGTTCTCGATCTTCGTCAACGCGCCCCTGCTGGCCCTGGCCAACTCGAACCAGACGCCGAACCCCTCCAAGGCGCCGTGGTACTTCCTCGGCCTGCAAGAGATGCTCACCATGTTCCACCCCATGGTGGCCGGCGTGATGATCCCGGGGATGGGACTGTTCGGCTTGATCCTCGCCCCCTACATCGACCGCAACCCGAGCAACAAGCCCGAGGATCGCAAGTTCGCCATCTCCCTGTTCACGATCTTCTTGATGTTCTGGGCCGTGCTGGTGATGATCGGCTCGTTCTTCCGTGGTCCCGGGCAGAACTTCGTGTTCCCCTGGAAGACCGGCCTCTTTTTCGATCTGTGATGTTTCGCCCTCACTCGCTTCATGCGGGGGTGCGCCCCACACCCCCTGCGGCTGCGCCGGCCCGGACGTTCTCGGGGCGGCCGATCTGGTCGATCGACGCGGTTAGTAGGTACGCCTCATGATCGTCTTCGTCATCGTCATCCCTGTGCTGCTGCTGGCGGTCGCGCTGATGTTGTTCGCGTCGCTGCGGCGGCGCGAGGCGGAGCGGGCCACCGGCTCACTCAGCGCCGAGACTCGCAAACGCGATCGCAGCAGCCGTGGGGCCACGTCACTGGCCGAGGGCACAACCAGTCGCGAGATCGAGCGCAACGCGCAACTGGCCCGTCGCGGCGGCGACCTGGTGCCGGTCAGCGAAGCCGCCCCTCCTGCTCCGGTCGCTCCACCCGATCCGGAGTCCCTCGGGGTCAGCCGGCGTCAGTTCCTCAACCGGAGCATCGTCGGCGGGTTCGGCTTGGGCATCGCCGGGTTCGGTGGTGCGATGTTGGCGTTCCTGTGGCCTCAGGTCTCAGGCGGGTTCGGTTCGAAGATCACCCTCAAGCTCTCCGACGTCAAGAGCGAGATCCAGAAGGGCAGCGGCTTTGCCTACTACCCCGAAGGCCGCATGTGGGTCACGCCGTTCCCATCGGCGGCGCTCGACAAGGCTCGCAAGGTGTACACGGCGCCCGAGCTGGCCGGCATGGAGGCCGGGGTGGTAGCGCTCTACCAGAAGTGCGTCCACCTCGGCTGCCGAGTCCCGCAATGCCTCACGTCGCAATGGTTCGAGTGCCCCTGCCACGGATCGCAGTACAGCCAGGTCGGCGAGAAGAAGGGCGGTCCCGCGCCCCGCGGCCTCGACCGTTTCGCCATGACGGTCGCCGGCGGCGTGTTGACCGTGAACACCGGCCAGATCATCCTGGGACCGCCGATCGGCACGAACACGACGGGCCAGGAGGCGGAGGGCCCGCACTGCGTCGGCGGTGGTGAGAAGTGATCCTCGCCGCCACCCAGACCGCCATCGGCGGAATCGTCTTCCTCCTCGCCTTGCTCGTCGCGCTGGTCTTCGTGTTCGTCAACATCCGCCAGTCCAAGCGGGAGGTCGGCTCGGAGATCGAGCTGGCTCCCAACCGCAAGCCGTACTTCTCCGACGAGCAGCTCGAAGGCCCCAAGCTGGACAAGACGCTCACCTACGGCATGATCGGGCTGTTCGTGGTGGCCCTCGGCCTGCCGCTCTACTGGCTGAACGAGCCGGGCCGGCAGTCGGGGGCGTCCAAGGACCTGGAGCGCAAGTTCGTCGATCGCGGCGCGGCGATGTTCGCTCCCACCGCCCAAGGCGGGTTCAACTGCGCGTTCTGTCACGGCGACAAAGGGGTCGGCGGCGCGGCGCCGTACACGATCACCAATGCCGACGGGAACTTCGTGGCGTCGGTGACGTGGAAGGCGCCGGCTCTGAACACCGTGCTCCTGCGCTACAGCCGCGAGGAGGTCACCTACATCCTCACCTACGGTCGTCCGTTCTCCCCGATGCCGGCGTGGGGTCTGAAGGGCAACGGTCCTCTGAACGCCCAGCAGATCCAGAACCTCGTCGACTACATCCAGTCGATCCAGCTCACGCCCAAGCAAGCTCAAGCCGAGGTCAAGAAAGAGTTGGCCAAGGCCATGAAGGAGAAGGACCCGACCTGTGTGGAGAACCGCCAGGCGGCGGCCAAGGACAAGCTGGCCCCGGACAAGGTGAAGGACTTCGATGTCACCACCGTCGACACGTCGTCCTGTCCGAACGCCTGGAAGACCGAAGGCGAGGCCCTGTTCAACCTGGGCTACAACGACGGCTTTGCCGGCGGCGCCTATGCGTGTGGGCGCTGCCACACCAAGGGTTGGTCCTACGCCCAGAAGAAGAAAGATGGCAGCGGTGCCATGGGGCCGCCGCTGGTCAACGTCAACAACCAGTTCCCCGGTGAGATCCTCGGCCTGAAGACCCAGACCGAGTTCGTCTGCCTCGGCTCCGAGAACGGCAAGCTCTACGGCTCTCAAGGCCAGGGCAGCGGCCGCATGCCCGGGTTCTGCGTCACCCCTGAGGAGAAGGCCGACCAGCTCGCGTCCGGTGAGGTCGGCACCAAGCAGAAGACCGCCGGCACCCCCGAGCAGGGGGCCATGATGACCCAAGAAGACGTGCGCAAGATCGTGCTGTACGAGCGGAGCTTGTCCAAGTGACCCACCTGGTGCTGAGCGGCATCACGTTCGACCCCGGTTTCCGAGGCGTGTTGGTGGTGCTCACGGGGATCATCGTGCTCTGCGGATCGGTCTTCCTCCTCCTGGCCACCAACACCGGAACGCGGCTGGGCTTCCTCGTGGCCCTCACCGGGCTGTTCGGTTGGATGACGATCATGGGCATCACCTGGTCCATGTACGGCATCGGCTACAAGGGACCCACCCCCACCTGGAAGGTCCTCGACGTAAACGAAGGCAACATCAAGGACACACCCATCGCGATTGCCAGGACGTTGCCCGAACCGAACGAGCTGCCCGACCCAGCCAAGGAGGTAGCCAAGAGCAAGACGCTCCAAAAGGCGGTTGGTCCCAAGACTCCGACCCTCGGAGACATCGTCGTCGACCCGAAGCTGGCGGCGACGATAAAGCGGCGCACGGGCCGGTGGCAGCTGTTGCCAAGCTCCGACAAGGCCAACGGCGAGACGGCGGCAGCCGTCGCGACCGAGCTCGGCCCCGAGAAGCGCAACGTGTTCGCCGCCACCACCGACTACGTGATCCTCGACACGCTCACCACCGGCGGCAAGCCGGGCCGTAACAACTCGTCGATGTTCGGCCGGGTTGCTCACAAGCTGCGCACCGCGGTCATGCTGAAGAACCCGCCGGCCTACGCGGTGGTGCAGCTGCGCAAGGCCATCGTGCAAGAGGCGAAGCCGGGCCAGGCTCCGCCGGTGCCGACCGCCGACCCGAAGGCCGAAGTGATCTCGGTCGTGCTCGAGCGCGACCTCGGCGCCCTGCGCCTGCCCTCGGTCGGCTTCACCGTGGTGTGCGGCACACTGTTCGCCATCCTCGCCAACGCCTTGCACCGCCGGGACCGGGCTGTCATGCGGTCGCGTGCAGCGGTCGCCGGGGCGGCCTGACCATGGGCCAATACCTCCCTGTCGTGGCCCTCCTCGGCCTCACCGTGGTGTTCGCCGCGGTGAGCTTCCTGGCCTCCAGGCTCCTGGCTCCCAGGCGCTCCAGCCTGGCCAAGTCGGCGCCCTATGAGTGCGGCATCGTGCCCAGCCAGGAACCGCCCCACCGGTTTCCGGTGCGCTTCTACCTGATCGCCATGATCTTCATCGTGTTCGACATCGAGATCATCTTCTTGTATCCCTACGCGGTCGTCTATAGGTCCCTCGGTGCGTTTGGCTTGGTGGAGATGGTCGTGTTCGCTGTCGCAGTGTTCGTGTCGTTCGTCTTCCTCATCGCCAACGGTGCCCTCGACTGGGGCCCGGCCAAGCGCTTGTCGAGAGCCGATCCGCTGGTCGACCCGAACCGCACCATCGAGAGCACGATCCGGAGGGTCGGCCTCGAAGGCCGGGAGGAGCCCACTCGGGGGGCGGCGGCCTGATGCCCATGGAACTGGGCAAGGGTCTCGAGGGGCTGGACCACAACTTCCTCACCGGCAAGCTCGAAGATCTCGTGAAGTGGTCGCGCTCGATGAGCAACTGGCCGGCCACGTTCGGGTTGGCCTGCTGCGCCCTCGAGATGATGGCCACCGGAGGCGCCCACTACGACCTCGCCCGGTTCGGCATGGAGGTGTTCCGGGGGTCGCCCCGCCAGGCCGACCTCATGATCGTGGCCGGCCGGGTCTCCCAGAAGATGGCCCCCGTGCTGAGGCAGATCTACGACCAGATGATGGAGCCCAAGTGGGTCATCTCGATGGGCGTGTGCGCTTCCTCCGGAGGCATGTTCAACAACTACGCCATCGTGCAAGGCGTCGACCAGATCGTGCCGGTGGACGTGTACGCACCCGGTTGCCCGCCTGGTCCGGAGACCCTCATGCACTCGATCCTCACCTTGCACGAGCTGATCCGGGCGGGCGAGATCACCCGCCGTCGCAGCGCCACCGGCGCCGGCGCCGCGGTTTCGGTCGACCAGCGCGACGGTCAGCCAGCGCCTGATATCGCCCAGCCGGTCGCCGTCCACGTCGGTCGGAGCTGACCGTTGGCCGCCGATCAGCCGCCCGAGGACGAGGCAGCCGAGAGCCCAGGCGGCTCTCCGCTTGTCGCCGACGACGAACGGATGCATGGCGTAGCTCTGACCCGCTCACGTGGCCAGCAGGTGCTGCATCCGTCTCGTAAGGAGCTCGTCGATCTCGTGCGAGCCCTCCGGGACGAGGGTTGGCTCATGTGCCTTGACGTGACCGCGGTCGATTACCTCGGTTACTCCTTGCCGCGCGACCTTCCTACCGACGTGTCGGCCGAGCGCTTCGAAGTGGTGGTGGTGCTCATCTCTCACGCGGCGCGAGCTCGCCTCCGCTTGCGGGTTCAGGTGCCCGAGGACGATCCGGTCGTGCCGTCTCTCTTCGAGCTGCACCCCGGCACCGAAGCCATGGAGCGTGAGGTTTTCGACATGTTCGGGATCCGGTTCGACGGCCACCCCGACCCTTCGCGCATCCTCATGCCCGAGGACTGGATCGGTCACCCGCTGCGCAAGGACTACGCAGTTGGCCGGATACCGGTGCAGTTCAAGGGTGCGCCGGCCGCCCGATGACCACCACCGATGTCCCGGCCGGCTCGACGCCCGGATCGAGCGCGATCAGAGCAGCTCGCGGCGCAGCTCTCACGTCCGAAGGCGCCCAGGAGATGGCGCCGCGCCAGTTCGAGGGCGGGGTGGAGGTGCTGCGGGAGCTCGGGTCGGTGCTGCGGATGTCCGAGGAGGAGGCCGCCAACCTCGAGCAGTCCGATCCTGACGCGATCGAGACCACGATCATCAACATGGGTCCGCAGCATCCGAGCACCCATGGCGTGCTCCGTCTCATGCTCGAGCTTGATGGCGAGACCGTGCTGCGGACCAAGCCGATCGTCGGTTACCTGCACACCGGCATGGAGAAGACCGGCGAGGTGCTCACCTACCTCCAAGGTCCGACCAACGTGACCCGAATGGACTACGCCTCGCCGTTGTTCAACGAGTTGGTCTTCGCATTGGCCACTGAGGAGCTGCTCGGGATCGAGGTGCCGGAGCGGGCCACGTGGATCCGCATGTTGATGACGGAGATGAACCGCATCTCGTCACATCTGTTGTTCATGGCCACCAACGGCATGGACCTCGGGGCGGTGTCGATGATGATCTACGGCTGGCGGGAGCGGGAGGAGACGCTGCGGTTCTTCGAGAAGGTCACCGGGCTGCGGATGAACCACAACTACATCCGGCCCGGTGGCGTGGCCGCCGATCTGCCCGACGGCTGGCGCGACGACGTGTTGCGCCTCCTGGACGCCCTGCCGCCGCGCCTCGACGAGTACGACGTCTTGATGAGCAACCAGCCGATCTGGCGGGAGCGGTTGCAAGGCGTCGGCGTCATCACCACCGAGGAGGCGCTGGCCCTCGGGGCCACCGGTCCGATCCTGCGTTCCACCGGGTACGCCTGGGATCTGCGCCAGTCGGCGCCGTACCTGTTCTTCGACCAGGTCGACTTCGACGTGATCGTCGGCAGCTACGGCGACTGCTATGACCGCTACGCGATCCGCCTGAACGAGATCCGCGAATCGATCCGGATCATCCACCAGATCCTCGACCGCATCCGGCCTGGCGACTACCGCGTCCAGGACAAGAAGGTCACGCCGCCGCCTCGGGCCCGCATCGACGAGTCGATGGAGGCGCTGATCCACCACTTCAAGATCTTCACCGAGGGCTTCAAGGTGCCCGAGGGCGAGGTCTACGTGGGAATCGAATCGCCGCGCGGCGAGCTCGGCTGCTACCTGGTGAGCGACGGCAGCGCCAACCCGTTCCGAATGCACATCCGTGGTCCGAGCTTCGTGAACCTGCAGACCCTGCCCCACATGATGCGCGGCGGCCTGATCGCCGATGCGGTGGCCGTGATCTCGTCGGTAGATCCGATAATGGGCGAAGTTGATCGATGAGAAACCAGAGGTTTCTCATCGGGGTTGTATCGCACCCCCCTTCGGTCAACTTGCAGAGGTCGGGGGTTCTGTTGTGAGCCGACTCTCCGACGAGAACCTGGTGATCGCTGCGGAGATCATCTCCCGGTACCCGCGGGCCAAGTCGGCGCTTGTCCCTCTCTTGCACTTGGCGCAAGAGCAGGACGGTTGGGTCAGCGAGGATGCGATGGAGCACATCGCCGAACTGGTGGGGATCACGCCGGCCGAGGTCGTCGGCACGTGCTCGTTCTATGAGATGTTCAAACGGGAGCCGATCGGCCGCTACCTGGTCAACGTCTGCACGAACATCTCCTGCCAGCTCATGGGCGGCGCGGAGCTCCTCGACCACGCCCAGGAGTCGCTCGGCATCCGAGCCGGGAGCACCACCGCGGACGGGCTGTTCACGCTGGAGGACGTCGAGTGCATCGCGGCCTGCACAGAGGCGCCGTGCCTGCAGGTCAACTACCGCTACCGGCACCGCATCACCAACGGCGAGTTCGATCAGCTGATCGAGGATCTCCGGGCGGGCAACCTGGCCGACGAGGTGCCGCCCCATGGCACGCTGGCCCGGGTCCGCCAGAACATCCCCGCCGACCGGGCCGCCGGCCCCTCGGACCCGGCAGTCAACGTCGAACCAGTGTGGATCACCAGTCACCAGGCCGACGCAGCATCGACGACGGCTAAATGACGATCACCGACGCTCCCAAGATCATCACCAGTCGCTTCGGCTACGACGACTCACACACTCTCGATCGTTACGAAGCCACCGGCGGCTACGCCGCCCTCCGGTCGGCTCTCGAACGAACTCCCGAAGCGATCATGTCCGAGGTCAAGACGGCCAGCCTGCTCGGCCGAGGCGGCGCCGGGTTCCCAGCCGGGGTGAAGTGGGGGTTCTGCCCGCCTGGCGTGTGGCCCCGCTACCTCGTGGTCAACGGTGACGAAAGTGAGCCGGGCACCTACAAGGACCGGCTCCTCATGGAGCGTGATCCCCACCAGCTCATCGAAGGTGTGCTCCTCGCGTGCTACGCCGTGGGGTGCTCACAGGCTTTCCTCTACGTACGGGGTGAGATGGCGCTGGCGCAGGAGCGGATCGCCGCCGCCCTCAACGAGGCCTACGCCGGCGGTTACGTCGGCCAAGGGATCCTCGGCTCGAACTTCTCGGTCGATGTCGTGCTGCACTGGGGCGCCGGCGCCTACATCGTCGGTGAGGAGACTGCGCTCATCGAGAGCCTCGAAGGCAACCGCGGGATGCCTCGCCTCAAGCCGCCGTTCTTTCCCGCGGCCAAAGGCGTCTACCTCCAACCGACGATCGTGAACAACGTCGAGACGTTGGCCAACCTGCCGTGGATAGTCACCAACGGGGGAGCGGCGTTCGCCGACCTGGGCGCCGAGAACAGCAAGGGCACCCGGATGTTCGCCGTGTCGGGTCACGTCAACAAGCCCGGGGTGTACGAGGTGGAGTTCGGCGTCACCACGTTCCGCGACCTCATCTACGCCCCGGTGTACTGCGGCGGCATCCGCAACGGCCGCGAGCTGAAGGCGTTCATCCCCGGTGGCGCGTCAGCTCCCTGGCTGTACCCGGAGCACGTCGACCTGCCCCTCGAGGCGGGCATCGTCGGCAAGGCGGGCACGATGCTCGGCTCCGGGGCCATCGTCGTGATGGACGACACGACCGACACCGTCAAAGCCTGCCTGCGGCTCGTGCGGTTCTTCGCCCGGGAGTCCTGTGGCAAGTGCACGCCGTGCCGGGAAGGCACGAGCTGGTTGGAGAAGATCCTCGAGCGCATCGTGGAAGGCCAGGGTCGCCCCGCCGATGTCAACCTGCTGCTCGACGTGTGCGACAACATCTCGGTCGGCATGGCCTGGCCGCCCCGGCAGACCACGATCTGCCCACTCGGCCAGTCGGCCACCACCCCGATCGCATCGGCGGTCATGAGGTTCCGTGACGAGTTCGAGGCCTACGTCGGCGGCCCGGCGGAGATCACCGTGGACGTGCAGGGCGCGGCGTTCGTCGGTCCTCCATCCCGATCGGCGGAGCAGGGTCTTGACGGCGCCGATGCAGACGCAGCAGAGGAGGTCCCGGCCGGTGCCTGACCAGGACACCGAGACCGCGGTCACTCTCACCCTCAACGGCGTCGAGGTCCAGGCGGCGAAAGGTGAGCTGCTGATCAACGCCGCCGAGCGCAACGGCGTCTACATCCCGCGGTTCTGCTACCACCCGCGTATGACGTCGGTCGGCATGTGCCGGATGTGCATCGTCGAGGTCGACACCGGACGCGGGCCGGCGATCCAACCGGCCTGCATGCTCCCGGTCGCGCCCGACATGAAGGTCGACACGAACTCGCCGGTCACCAAGAAGGCTCAAGACGGGATCCTCGAGTTCCTGCTCATCAACCACCCGCTCGACTGCCCGGTGTGCGACAAGGGCGGCGAATGCCCGCTGCAGGACCACACCGTCGCCTTCGGACCGGGGGAGAGCCGCTTCATCGAGGAGAAGCGCCACTTCGAAAAGCCGATCCCCATCAGCCCCACCGTCAACCTCGACCGCGAGCGCTGCATTCTGTGCGACCGTTGCACCCGCTTCGCCAGTGAGGTGGCCGGCGACCCTTTGATCTCGTTCCAGGGCCGGGGCAACCACACCGAGGTCAACACGTTCCCTGACCATCCGTTCGCTTCCTACTTCAGCGGTAACACGGTGCAGATCTGCCCGGTCGGCGCGCTCACTGCCACGCCGTACCGGTTCAAAGCGCGCCCGTGGGACCTCGACCAGGTGGAGTCGACGTGCCAGGGCTGTTCGGTGGGTTGCCGCATCGTGATCGACGCATCCCGCGACCACATCCTGCGCTACAACGGCATCGACATCGACCCGGTCAACTGGGGCTGGCTGTGCGACAAGGGTCGGTTCGGTTTCGAAGCGGTCAACCACCACGACCGGCTCAGTGCCCCGCTGCTGCGTTCGGATACCGGCGGCGAGCTGGCCGAGGTTCGGTGGGCCGAGGCGCTCGGCGCGGCGGCCGAAGCGATCTCTGAGGGGATGGAACGTAGTGGCCCGGCAGGGCTCGCCGTGCTGGGCGGGGCCCGGCTCACCAACGAGGACGCCTATGCCTGGGCCAAGCTGGCCAAGGGCGTGCTGGGGACGGACAACGTCGACGCGCAGATGGGCGATGGCCTACCGGCCGAGCTGGTGTTGGGCCTCCCGCGCGCCACCATCGACGAGACGTTCGCCCCGGGCGCCACGGTCCTGGTGATCGGCCCGGACCTGAAAGAGGAGCTGCCGGTCCTGTTCCTCCGGCTGCGCCACGCGGTCCGGTCCGACGGCGTGAAGGTGGTGGAGCTGGCCGAGCACGCCAGCAGCATCACCGAGTTGGCCGCGGTGTCGCTGCGCCACCGGCCCGGCGCGGCGGCCGAGCTGGCCCGGGCGGTCATCGGCGGTGGTGCGCTCCCGGCTGGCGTCGGGGCCGACGACGCGGCGACCGCCCGCGACCTGCTGGCGGCCGGTCCGATCACGGTGATCCTTGGCCGGCCATCGCTGGCCGAGTCGGCCGATGGCGCCGTCGCGGTGGCCAGCTACCTGCTCGACACACTCGACGGAGTCCGCTTCCTGAGCGCTCTGCGCCGGGCCAACGTCCACGGCGCTCTCGACATGGGCCTGACACCTGGCCTGCTGCCGGGCCGGGTCAGCCTCGAAAGCGGGCGCGACTGGTTTGTCGGAACTTGGCCGAACGTGCCGGAGGGTGCGGGACTGGATGCCACCGGGATCCTGGAGGCGGCGGCCGATGGGCGGATCGACACCCTGGTCCTGCTCGGCGCCGACCCGCTGACCGACTTTCCCGACCAGGCTCTCGCGAAGCGAGCCCTGCTCGGCGCCCGCACGGTGATCGCCACGGACCTGTTCCTCACCGCCTCGGCTGCCCAGGCGCACATCGTCCTGCCAGCGGCTGGCTTCGCTGAATGCGCGGGCACCACGACCAACCTGGAGGGACGCATCAGCACGCTCGGCCACAAGGTCACCCCCCCGGGCACCGCCCGAACCGACTGGATGATCGCGGCCGAGCTGGCTTTGCGGCTCGGCGCCGACCTGGGTCTGGAGTCGGCTGAGGACATCTGGGCCGAGATCGAGCGCCTCGCTCCCTCCCACGCCGGCGTCACCCTCGCACTGCTCACCTCGCCGGAGGGGGCTGACGGTGTCGTCGCGCCGCTGGACCGAGGACAGCCCACGGGGTCGACGTCGATCCCGCCGCCTGCCGACACGGCGATCCCGCACGGCGATCCCGACCGGGTGGAGCCAGACCACGGACCACTGCCCGAACCGGAGGCCGGCGAAGCGCACGTCGATGCCGCCGCGGCGGCCACCGCGGCGCAGGGCACCGACGAGCCGCTCGAGGCTCAAGCCCAGGACGCAGCGGCCCAGGACCACACGGCCCGGGCCACAGCCGTTGGAGACGACCACCCGGCCGAGCCCGGATCCGACGACGCGGCCACGGATGGTCGTACCTCCGACGATCCCGCGCCGGACGAACATCCGGCCGCAGATCGCACCCAATCCTCGGCCGGGCGCCCGCCGCTGATCCGGTTCGCACCTTCGGGCGAGCCGGGGTCCGCGCCGGCCGTCGACGCTTACTCGCTTCGACTCGTGGTGGACCGCAAGCTTTACGACCGGGGCACGCTCGCGCAACACTCGCCGTCGATGGCGGCGCTCACCCAGTCATCCAAGTTGCGGGTCAACCCCTATGACCTGGACCGGCTCGGCGTGGCCGGCGAGGGGACCGTGAGGGTCACCTCGGCCCGCACCACGCTCACCATGGCCACCGTGGCTGACCCGTCGGTGCTGCGCGGAACCGCGGCCCTCCTGTTCAACCAGGATGGCCCCTCGCCGTCGGTGCTCATAGACGCCACGGCTCCGGTGACCGACATCCGGGTGGAGACCGCGTGATGTTCGCCGCCGACCCGCTGCTCGCCGGCAAGATCGGTTTCGCGGTCATCGCCATCGTCGTGCTCAAGACGGTGATCACGTTCGTGTTCCTGCTGGTGGCCACCATGTTGATGATTTGGTTCGAGCGCAAGATCATCGGCGACATGCAGAACCGGATCGGCCCCACAAGGGCCGGCCCGTGGGGGATCCTGCAGAGCTTGGCCGACGGCATCAAGGTCTTCTTCAAGGAGGACTCGATGCCGGACCGGGCCGACCGTTCGGTGTTCAAGCTGGCGCCGTACCTGTCGCTCGTGCCGGCGTTCATCACGTTCGCGGTGATCCCGATCGGCGGAGACTTCTCCCATGACCGTGGCGGCATCATCTCGGTGTTCGGCCACAAGACGCTGTTCCAGTTGGCCGACCCACCGATCGGCTTCCTCATCGTGCTGGCCATGTCGTCCATCGCGGTGTACGGCGTGATGCTGGCCGGTTGGTCGTCGGGCTCCAAGTACCCGCTGCTGGGCTCGGTTCGCGCTTCGGCGCAGATGGTGTCCTACGAGGCAGCCCTCGGGCTGTCGACCGCCGCGGTGTTCCTCGTCACCGGCGCTCTCAACACCAACGCCATCGTCGCCGCCCAGCACACGTGGAAGTGGAACTTGTGGATCACCGGTGGCGTGCCGTTCGTGCTGTTCCTCATTGCCGGGACGGCCGAGGCGAACCGTCCGCCGTTCGATCTCGTGGAAGCCGAACAGGAGCTGGTGGCGGGGTTCCACACCGAGTACAGCTCCATCCGCTTCGCCCTCTTCTACCTGGCCGAGTTCATGAACGCCATCACCTTGGCCGCCATCCTGACCACGCTGTTCCTCGGCGGACCGAACGGCCCGCTGTTCCTCGGCCGCTTCGTGTCGCCTCTCTTCTGGTTCTTCCTCAAGTTGGTTGCGCTGTTGTTCTGCTTCGTCTGGATGCGAGCCACCCTGCCGCGCTTCCGCTACGACCAGCTCATGGACCTCGGCTGGAAGGTGCTCATCCCCATCGCCCTCGGCTGGCTGCTCATCCTCATCGCCTTCCGGGTGGGCAACGAGCTCGGCTGGCACTGGTACGTCGTGTTCCCGGCCTGCGTTGCGGTGATCATCGCCGCCTACAGCTTGTTGATGGCGGCCATGGCTGTGGCGCAGCGCAACCACGAGAGCGACCTTCTGAATGAAGGGGTCTTCGACTGATGGGCTATCTCGGTCTTCGCCCTCACTCGTTCGCTTCGCTCAGTCCGTTCGGGCGAGTTGATATACGGGGGTGCCCCCCGCACCTCGTGCGGCTGCGCCGGCCAGCACTTCATCAGCCGGGGCAGCCCTCGGTCCGGGAGAGCTGATGGGCTATCTCGGGGGGTTCGCGGTCACCTTGCGGCAGATCGGGCGGCGCAACCGGGTGACCCGGCCGTACTTCAAGGACAAGGGCGGCAAGCGGGACAAGCCGGTGCGCCTGCACGGACGCCACGTGCTGAACCGCTACGAGGACGGGATGGAGAAGTGCATCGGTTGTGAGCTGTGTGCCGGCGTCTGCCCGGCCCGTTGCATCTACGTCCGAGGCGCTGACAACCCGCCCGACGATCCAGTGAGCCCCGGTGAGCGCTATGGCTTCATCTACGAGATCAACTACCTGCGCTGCATCCACTGCGACCTGTGCGTGGAGGCCTGCCCCACTGAGGCCATCACCGAGTCCAAGCTGTTCGAGTTCTCCTTCACCAACCGGTCGGATGCCATCTACACCCGCGACGAGCTGCTGGTGGATGACGATGGCCGCCCCCAGCAGATGCCCTGGGAGGACTGGACCGATGCCGACGCCGTCGCGCCGCTGGCGTCGGCCTGGATGCGGGCCACGTCTGCGTCGGGCAGCGCAGCCTACGAGGGCAAGGTGGGCTGGTCGGGCGAGCTCGGCTTCGGTGTACGGGACCCCGAGCGGGGCCAGATGGTCGACGCGGTCAGCGGGGAGGACCTGCCGGCCGGCGAATCCGGCAGCGGCCGCACATGGGACCGCGGCCACACCGGCGATGACATCGATCCGAGCGTGATCAACCCTCACGACCAGGTCCACCTCGGCCACGGAGGCGACACCTAGGTGGTCGAGCTGGCGGTCTTCCTGGTGGCCGGCGCCGCAGTCATGATCGGCGCCCTTGGCGTGGTGTTCAATCGCAACCCGGTACACGCCGCGCTCAGCCTGGTCGGCACCCTGTTCGGGGTGGCCGTGCTGTTCGTGGCCCAGGACGCCCAGTTCCTCGCCGCGGTGCAGGTCATCGTGTACGCCGGTGCGATCGTCGTGCTGTTCCTGTTCGTGATCATGCTGCTCGGCGTGGATGAGGCGGAGGACCTGTCGGCCGAACCTCTCACTGGTCAACGTCCGGCCGCGGTGGCCGCGGGCGCCCTGATCGCCGGATCCCTCGTCGCGGTGTTGGTGGCCAGCTCGATCACCGGCGCTCGGTCAAGCGGGGCCAAGATCACCGGCGGCGTCCCCAACGTCAACCAGCTGGCCAAGCTCCTGTTCACCGACTACTTGGTCGCGTTCGAGATCACCTCGGCCCTGTTGGTGATCGCCGTGGTGGGCGCGGTCGTGCTGGCCCGTCAGCGCAAAGGTCCCGTAGCTGACCGCCGCGAGCTCGACTCGCCGGAGCGCGACTCGCTGGTCGAGTCCGAGCAGGGCGCCTGACGATGCTGCTCGCCTCCGCCCTCGGCCCCACGCCTTACCTCGTGCTCGGAGCGCTGCTGTTCACAGTCGGCGCGGTCGGACTGCTCGTGCGACGAAACCCGCTGGTCATGTTCATGTGTGTGGAGCTGATGCTCAACGCGGTCAACCTCACGTTCGTGACGTTCGCCCGTCAGCTGGACGACATCGGCGGACAGGTCGTCGTGTTCTTCGTGCTCGTGGTGGCGGCAACGGAGGTGGTGATCGGCCTCGGGATCATCGTGGCCATCCTGCGCCGCCGCCCCAACGCCACCGCCGACGACATCTCTCTGATGCGCGGATGATCTCGCCCTCATTCGGTCGCTTCGCTCCCTCCGTTCGGCGGGGGGCTCCGGCGGGGGCCTCCGTCCCCCACACCCCCCGCCAGGCAAGCTCGCATCCGCATCTCCCGACGGACCTCCGCAACGGAAGGCCAACCTGAGGTGGAGCACCTGATCTGGGTTGTTCCCGCGTTGCCGCTGGCCGGCTTCTTGTTCTTGGTGGCGTTCGGGCGGCGGATGGGCGAGCCGGCGGCCGGCTGGCTGGCCACTGCCATGGTCAGCGGCTCGTTCCTGGCCAGCGTCGCCCTGTTCCTCACCGCCCGCAGCTCGACCGGCGGGCCCGATCACGTCCTCACCCAGCGACTGTTCACCTGGATCCCGGCCGGCGGCTTCCGAGCCGATGTCGGCTTCCTGGTCGACCCGCTGTCGTTGACCATGTGCTTGTTCGTCACCGGGATCGCCGCCCTGATCCACCTGTACTCGATCGGCTACATGCACCGAGACGTGAAGTACTCCAAGTTCTTCATCTACCTCAACCTGTTCGTCTTCTCGATGCTGATGTTGGTGCTCGGCGACAACCTGCTGATCACGTTCCTCGGCTGGGAGGGCGTCGGGGCCTGCTCCTACTTCCTCGTGTCGTTCTGGTTCTCCCACGAAGCCAACGCGTCAGCGGGGAAGAAGGCGTTCGTCACCAACCGCATCGGCGACGTCGGCTTCATGGCCGCCATCTTCTTCACGTTCGTGTCGGTCGGCTCGCTCCGTTACGCCGACCTGCTGGGCGGCGCAGGCGGTCTGGCCACCAGCACGGCCACCGTCATCGCCGTGCTGCTGTTCGCCGGTGCCATCGGCAAGTCAGCCCAGCTGCCGCTGTTCGTCTGGCTGCCCGACGCCATGGCCGGCCCAACGCCGGTCTCGGCTCTGATCCACGCCGCCACCATGGTCACCGCCGGCGTCTACCTGATGGTCCGCATAAACCCGCTGCTGGCTCAGGCGTCGCCCTGGGTGCCGACGCTCATCGCCGTCGTCGGGGCGGCCACCGCGCTGGTGGCGGCCACCATCGCGGTCGCCCAGAACGACATCAAGCGGGTGCTGGCCTACTCCACGGTCAGCCAACTCGGTTACATGTTCCTGGCCGTGGGGTCGGGCGCCTACGTGGCCGCCATCTTCCACATGATCACCCACGCCTTCTTCAAGGCGCTGCTGTTCCTGGGCTCCGGGTCGGTGATCCACGGCATGGGCGAGGAACAGGACATGCGGCGCATGGGTGCGTTGCGCAAGCTGATGCCCATCACCGCGATCACCTTCATTGTCGGGTGGTTGGCCATCGCCGGCGTCCCGCCGTTCGCCGGCTTCTGGTCGAAAGACGACATCCTGTTGGCTGCGTTCCACAAGAGCCCGGCTCTGTGGGCGGTCGGGCTGGTCACCGCGGTGCTGACCGGCTTCTACATGAGCCGCCAGGTGTTCCTCGTGTTCTTCGGCAAGGCCCGTTGGGGAGAGGCCGACGCCACCACCGGCGAAGCCGCTCAGTCCGCCGCCGGTGTGACCGATGGTGGCGGCGAGACGAGCGACCACGCGGACGACGAGCAGCCGGCACCGGTCGCCGGCGCAGTGGCTTCGTCGGCAACGGCCACGGACCGCCCCTCCGGGCACGGCGACGTGCATCCCCACGAGTCGCCTTGGCAGATGACGCTGCCGCTGGTGGCGTTGGCCGGGCTGGCCACGATCGGCGGCGCGCTGAACCTGCCGTTCCTGCGGCGGTTGCTGTTCCTCGAACACTGGCTCGAACCGGTCGTGCGCTTCGGCGAAGCCGACATCGCCGTGGCCACCACCACCAAGTTCGTCCTGGCCGTGGCCGCCGGGCTCGGCGCCCTGCTCGGCATCGCGTTGGCGGTCGCCGTCTACCTCCGGGGCCGCGGCGACCGATCGAAGGTCGAGCCTCCGGTGTTGGCCAATGGCTGGTACATCGACACCTCGATCGCCGCCTTCGCCGGTGGCCCCGGGCGTCGGTTGTTCGACGCGGTCGCCTGGTTCGACCGCAGGATCATCGACGGTGCGGTCAACGGCGTGGCCACCCTCGTGCGCAGCAGCGGGGGCCGGGTCCGCACGCTGCAGACCGGCTACGTCCGCAACTACGCGCTCGGTGTGGCCCTCGGAGCGATCATCCTGGTCGGCGCCCTCTTGACGCGGGCAGTGTTTTGATGAGCGTGCTCGCCGCGCAGACCCTGGGGTTTCCTCTGCTGTCGTCGGTGGTGGGCGTGCCCGCGGTCGGTGCGGTGCTCACCGCGCTGATGTCTCGCCGTCGGCCTGAGCAGACTCGGCTCGTCGCCTTGCTGTTCGCGGTGGGAACGGGCGCGTTGACCATCGCTGTCCTGGCCGTGTTCAAGAGCCATGACGCCGGGTTCCAACTGGTCGACAAGGGCCGTTGGATCAAGGACCCGGAGATCTCCTGGACCCTCGGCGTCGACGGCATCTCGCTGTGGTTGGTCGTGCTCACCGGCATCCTGTTCCCGCTGGCCCTGTTGGGCGCACCGCCGCACCACGACGAGAAGCCGTTCTACGCCTGGTTGTTGTTGTTGGAGGCGGGGTGCCTGGGCGCGTTCCTCGCCCTCGACCTGTTCCTGTTCTTCGTCATGTTCGAGATCGTGCTGGTGCCGATGTACTTCCTCATCAGCGGATGGGGCTACAGCGAACGCCGTTACGCCGCCCTCAAGTTCTTCCTGTACACGGCGTTCGGTTCGGCGTTCCTGTTGGTCGGCACGATCGCGCTGGCGTTCCTGCACGCCAAGGGTGGACCGGTGACGTTCGACCTCCGGGTGCTGGCCGAACAGCAGGGGATGGTGGCGGCCACCACCGCCCGGTGGCTGTTCCTGTCCTTCGCCATCGCCTTCGCGGTGAAGGTGCCGCTGTTCCCGGTGCACACGTGGCTCCCCGATGCCCACACCCAGGCCCCCACCGCGGGGTCGGTGATCCTGGCCGGTGTGATGCTGAAGCTCGGCACCTACGGCTTCCTGCGGTTCGGGTTGTACCTGTTCCCCGAGGCTTCGGCCTACTTCGCGCCGATGATGGTCACCCTCGGGGTGATCGGGATCATCTATGGCGCCATCTGCGCGGCCATGCAGAAGGACCTGAAACGCCTCGTCGCCTACTCGTCGGTGGCCCACCTGGGGTTCATCGCTCTCGGGACGTTCGCTCTCACCACTCAAGGCGTGCAGGGCGGTGTGCTGCAGATGGTCAACCACGGTGTGTCCACCGGCGCCCTGTTCCTCCTGGTCGGCATGATCTACGAACGCCGCCACACCCGGCAGATCTCTGAGCTCAAAGGGTTGCAGAGGTCTGCGCCGATCATGGCCGGTGTGTTCACGCTGGTGATGCTGTCCTCGCTGGGCCTGCCCGGGCTCAACGGCTTCGTCGGCGAGTTCTTGATCCTGCTCGGCTCGTTCATCACCCGCAGGTGGTGGGCCGTGGTGGCCATCTTCGGCGTGGTGCTGGCCTCGCTGTACCTGCTGTGGGCCTACCAGCGGGTCTTCCACGGCGAGCCGGATGAGGCCAACGCGTCGTTCCGGGAGATCCGCTGGACCGAGGGCTTGGTGATGGCGCCGCTGTGCGCGCTCATCGTGTTCATGGGCGTGTACCCCAAGCCGTTCCTCGACCGCATCCAGCCGAGCGTCGATCGGCTGGTCGCGCACGTCGAGCACCACTCGGACTTCCGCCAGCCCAAGGTGGCCACCGACGGCCCGCGGGCTGCCAAGGCGGGCAGGTGATCGCGCTCCTCGGTCAGGCCGGACCGGTCACCCACATCACCACGCCCCCTGTGGCCTGGTCGGCCCTGCTGCCCGTGCTCGTGCTGCTCGGCGGGGCGCTCGTTCTGCTGGTGGCGGGGGCGCTGCTGCCTCGGCGCACCACGTTCGGCTGGCACGCCACGCTCACCATCACGATCGCTTCCGGCTCGATCGCCGCGGTCGTGCCCCTGTGGTTCCGGGTGCGCGACCATGGTCCGCTGTCCGTGGTGGCCGACGCCGTGCGGATCGACGGCTTCGCCCTGTTCTTCGCCGTGGTCATCGCCGCCTCGGTGATCCTGGCCGCACTGCTGACCGACGGCTATCTGCGACGGGAAGGCCTCGAGGGGTCCGAGCCGTACGTACTTCTGCTGCTGTCGGCGTCCGGCGGTTTGGTGATGGCGTCGGCCAACGACCTCATCGTCATGTTCCTCGGTCTGGAGATCTTGTCGATCGCGGTGTACGTGCTGGCTGGCATGCACTTGCGGCGCCGCCGTTCCGGCGAAGCCGCCCTCAAGTACTTCGTGCTCGGTGCGTTCTCCTCGGCCTTCTTCCTCTACGGCATCGCCATGGTCTACGGCGCCACCGGCACCACGAACCTGACGGCCATCGCCCGGTTCCTCGACGGCAACGTGCTGGCCGAGGACGGTTTGCTGCTGGCCGGCTTCGCACTGCTGCTGGTCGGCTTCGGGTTCAAGATCGCCGCCGTGCCGTTCCACTCGTGGTCACCCGACGTGTACGAGGGTTCGCCCAGCCCGGTCGTGGTGTTCATGGCATCGGGCGTGAAGACCGCGGGCTTCGCCGGGCTCCTGCGGGTGTTCGTCTACGCCTTCTCCAGCTATCGGGTTGACTGGCAGCCGATCGTCTACGGCCTCGCCGTGCTCACGATGCTGGTCGGTGCGGTGCTGGCCATCGTGCAGACCAACGTCAAGCGCATGTTGGCCTACTCCTCGATCAGCCACGCCGGGTTCATCCTGGTCGGCGTGGAGGCGGCCAACGAACGAGGCGTCTCGAGCGCCATGTTCTACCTGGCCGCCTACACGCTGATGGTGGCCGGCAGCTTCGGTGTGGCCACCTTGGTCGGTCGCCGAGGTGACGACCACCACCGCCTCAGCGACTACCGGGGCCTGGCCCGCACCGAGCCGTTGTTGGCGTTCTCGTTCATGGTGTTCCTGCTGGCCCAGGCCGGAGTGCCGTTCACCTCCGGCTTCCTGGCCAAGTTCTACGTGATCGGCGCGGCGGTGGACGCCCACTCGTACTGGCTGGCGCTGGTGGCCATGCTCAGCTCGGTGATCTCGGCCTTCTTGTACCTGCGCATCGCCACCACCATGTATGCCACACCCGACGAGGCGGACGGCGACGGCGATGCCGCAACGGCGGTCGAGCCCGGCCCGCGTCTGCACATCCCGGCCGCGGCACGCATCGCCCTGATCCTCGCCGTCGTCGGCACGATCGGTCTGGGCCTGGTCCCCGGTCCGCTCCACGACGCCAGCCGCCACGCCGTCCCCAAGCTGGCGGCCGGCAGGTAGAGCGGGCGCTCGGCTGTAGACGCGGCGGAGAGTTTGGTTGCGATGCTGGTTGCGTGACGAAACCAGATGGTGCTGAGGGGTGAACGGCCGTGGCTCGGCCCGCTACACCGTGGCGCCGCCCTTTCAGCCTTTTGGTCCGCTCAGGCGTCGTATGTGAGGTAAGGAGCGCGACGATGTCCACCGCCGAGTCGAAGGACCGAGCCGGCGCTGATGATGTCCCGCTGTATGACGCATCGGCCGACTCGTTCGTCCAGCGGGCTGGTCCCCGGTTGTACCAGCAGGCAGTTCTGTTGGAGGGCTCAGTCGAGCGCGGCCAAGATCTCTATCGGGAGATGGTCGCGCGCCTACTCAGCCGTTGGCCCGAGTTGAGCGATGTTTCGTCCATCGACGCGTACGCCTACCGGACCCTCCTCAACACGCACCGTGACTCTTGGAGGCGTTCTCGTCGCATCGACCGCCGATCAGAGGCCGACTCAGGCGCGCAAGACGACGGTTCGGCCCCCGTTCTGGCTCCACGCCGCAGCGCGGCCCGCTCAGGACGCCGGGATGTACAGCCGATCGCCGGGCTGGATGAGGCTCGGATCCCGCAGACCAGGGTTGGCCCGGGCGATGTGCTTCCACCACTGCGGGTCGTTGCGCCGCTCGCCGGCGATTGACCAGAGCGACTCACCCGGCTTGATCACATGCAGCACCGGACGGGGGAGCTGGGGATCGAACCCTGTCCTCGGGATGCCGTTGCCTGCGAGCCGTGGTTGCTGCTTGGCGTCGGCCTTGATCGTGTTGATCTGGTGGTTCACCAGCCCCTTGCCCGGTGCGCCCACCGCGATCTTGCCGAGTCCGTGGATGCTCTCGCCGAGCACCTCGTCGGCCTCGGAGCGCTTCTCGCCGGGTGCTGGGGGCCGGTGGAGGCCGCGGGCCTTCAAGAGGCCCCGGACCGAAGCGCGCCCAGCGGCGCCTCCGGCACCACTGACCGCCCCGGTGTAGGCCAACTGCACCGGGTCGACCTTGCCGTGGAACACGAGTTGGGACGAGACGTTGGTCGCACTGCCGATCAGGACGCCGTTGATCGCCTCGTGGGTGATGGGTCCACCCAGGCGGGCCTTCTGGTACAGCTTGGCCAGCCCGGGGCCGACCTTGTTGCCGAGCACCCCGCCGGCGACCATGGCCACGACGTCCTCGGTCGTCCAGTCCCGAGGGTCTTTGGCCAAGGCAGAGCTGATGACGCTGGCCGCGGTGCCGGTGCCATAGGCCACCGTGAGCGGCTTACCGTCGGCGAACGGGTTGAGCACCTTGTTGGCCCCCCGACCGACCTTGGCTGCCGCACCACCGGCCTTCGTGTCGCGCAGGCCGGCGATCGCCACCTTCGAAGCGCGCACGCCTTTGACCCCGCTGCCGGCGAGCTCGGCCACGCGCACGCCCGCACCGCGCACGCCGGCGATCGCCGTATCCGAGACGCCCGCCTCCTTGGCCAATGCTGCGGCCGCTCGGGCACCCGCCGCCGCCCGCTCGGCCAGCCGAGCGTTCTCCACCACGGTGCGGATCGTGAACCCGATCCGGGAGATCCGGACGGCTTCGGCCACGCGCAACGCCACGAGCGCGGCCTTGGCCGTGCTCACCAGCTCCTTCACCTTGACCACCACGGCGGCCACCCGTTCGCAGCCGAGGAGCAGACCGCCACCTCCCGTGATCAAGCCGAGCACCAACGAGAACGTGATCCAGCCCAACGTCTCGATGACCAGCTCCTGCACCTCGCGATTGAGGTTGTCGATTAGGTCGCCACCCCTGTCGAGCAGTCGCGCCACCTGGTCTGCGCCCTGTTCCACCTCACCCATCGAGGAGGTGAAGGCGCCAAGCCCTTGGAGGAACTGCTCGCCGTTCGCGCCCTTCCAGGTGCGGCCCAGGACAGGCCCCTGGCCATCGAGGCTCTGCGCCTCGGCCCGCAACGCCTCGGCGACGGCTCGCCAGGTCGCGGCTGCGGTCCGCAGGCTGGTCGCATCACCCGCCGGGTTGGAGGCGAAGTCGGCGATGTCTCCGAGCTTGTCGCGAAGCACGGAGAGGCCTCTTTCGACTTCGGCGTAGATCGCCTCGATCGGGTCGGTGGCCAGATCCCACGCCCCCTCAGCGGTCTTGGCCACCACCCCTCCGAGATCGCTCAGCCGATCACCGGCCCAGCCGACCGCGTCGTCCACGAAATCCGGGGTCAGGTCGACCACGTCACCGCACCTCCATGGCAACCCTGAACGCCTCTGCGAACGCTTTGGCCGACCGGTTGAGGTCGCCGCAGCCGCCGCTCAGCCCGGTGAGGGCCGAAAGCACCCGGCGTCGGGCGTCCTCGTGCTGGCGCAGCAGATCGGTGAGGAGGCCAAATCGGTCCGCCGATGGTTGGATGCTCATGCCCTGCAGCCGGCCCCGAACCTGTTCGAGGCCGTCCCCGGAGCGGCTGGCCGTCGCTGCGAACCGTTCGAGGGTCCCTGGATCAGCCGTGTCCAACCCGGTGCTCACAACGACGACGTTACGGATCATGGGTTCGCTTTGGAACGGGAAGCCTTCCCCACCGGGCGGGCTCCGGTCGGCCGCCGACCACGTGAGCGGCCGAACAACCCCTGCTTTGGCCCATTTCCAGGCCGGTCACTAGGGTGAATAGCCGTGTCCGCCTTCCTGCGCGAATACCTCACGGTCGCCATCTTCGGCGCAGTCGCAGTGGGCCTTTTGGGTGGTGTGATGGGGCTCGGATCGCTGATCCGACCCACCCGAGCGCAAGATCAGAAGTACATCAACTACGAGAGCGGCGTCGACCCGGTCGGTACCGGCTGGACCCAGAGCCCGATCCGCTACTACGTCTTCGCCCTGCTGTTCGTCATGTTCGACGTGGAGGCGGTGTTCATCTTCCCCTGGGCCACCCAGCTCGAGGCCTACGGCGCCTTCGGAGCCATCGAGATGGGCATCTTCATCGTGCTCTTGGCTCTCGGTCTCCTCTACGCCTGGCGCAAGGGTGTCCTGCGGTGGGCGTGAGCTTCGCTCTTGCGCGATCGCTTCGCTCGTTCTGTTCGGGCGAGCTCTGATGGGCCTGGTCGAGAGCGGCAAGATGCCGAAGCCGCTGACCTCGCTGCTCAACCTGTCACGCCGCTACTCCATCTGGATCTTCCAATGGGGCCTGGCCTGCTGCGCCATCGAGATGGGCGCAGCCCTCGGATCGCCCCGCTATGACGTGATGCGTCTCGGTGTCATCCCGCTGCCGGCCAGCCCCCGTCAAGCTGATCTCGTGTGCATCTCGGGCACGGTCACCGACAAGATGGTGCCGGCCATCCGCCGCCTGTACGACCAGATGCCCGACCCGAAGTACGTGATCTCCATGGGATCCTGTGCCAACTGCGGCGGGCCGTACTGGGACAGCTACTCGGTCACCAAAGGGGTGGACCAGATCATCCCCGTCGACGTGTACGTCCCGGGTTGCCCCCCTCGCCCTGAGGCGCTGCTCGAAGGGATCGTGTTGCTGCAGGAGCGCATCCAGCACGAGGACATCGCGGCCCGCTGGCGAGGAGATTCCATTGTGGTCTGAGGGTTTCGCCTTCGGAACCGGAGGTTCCTCGGCGAGCGCGGCGCTCGGCTCCGCCTCGCTTGTGAAGGAGCGGCCTCCCGGCCGCGCTCGTCTTGGACCTCGACCGACCAAGTCGGATCGAGGTCCGACCGGGGGCTCCGGCAGAGCCTCTGCCCTCGGACCCCCGCCAGGCCAGTCCGACCGATACGCCGAATCTCAGCGATCCTCGCGGCCGCACGCTGTGGGGTTCTGACATGGCAGTGCAGGACCCGGCGCCGACCGAAGCCACTAATAGTTCTGAGGAGGCCGCGTCCACAGACGAGCTTCGCGAGGGGTTGGTCGAGTCGTTCCGGGCCGAGCTGGGTGAGGGGGTCGTCGGCAGCCACGTCGTTCCGAACGACAGCGTGTGGGTGCGCGTGACGGCCGAGGCATGGCGAGAGGCGGGGTTCGTGGCCCGGGACAAGCTGGCCTGCGGCTTCTTCGGCTTCCTCTCGGCCATCGACTGGATGCCGTCGCCGTTCGGCAAGAGCGAGGACGCCGTCCTCCCTGAACGGCCGACGGGGATCATCGATCCGAACCAGATCGTCACCGGGGTCGCCGGTGGCGACACCCGGTTCCAGATGCTGGCCCGTGTCCAGTCCCTTCCCCGGCGCTACGGCGTCTTCCTCAAGGCCGATCTGCCCGACGACGACCTGACCATCGACTCGTGGCTTCCCGTCTATGCCGGCGCCAACTGGCACGAGCGTGAGGCTCACGAGATGTTCGGCATCGGCTTCCATGGGCACCCGAACCTCGTCCCCCTCTACCTGCCGACCGGTTTCGAAGGACACCCGTTGCGCAAGGACTTCCCGTTGCTGGCAAGGATGGTGAAGCCGTGGCCGGGCATCGTCGACGTCGAGCCGATGCCCGACGAGGCAGGCGATGAAGCCGAAGCAGAGGCCGACGGCGAGGGCGGCGAGCCTGCGGCCGGAGCCATCACAGAGGAAGCTCCGGCATGACCGCGGTGACCGAACGCCAGAAGCTGGCCTACGCCAACGCGCAGGCCGCCGACGGTCGGGTCAACATCGAGTTCGAGACGGCCGAGGGCATGACCCTCAACATGGGCCCCCAACACCCGGCCACCCACGGGACGTTGCGGATCGTGGCCAAGCTCGACGGCGAGCAGGTCATCGCCTGTGAACCGGTCATGGGCTACATGCACCGGGGCTACGAGAAGCTCACCGAGGTTCGCACGTACCCCCAGGTCACCACCCTGATCAACCGGATCGACTGGCTCGGCAGCTTCGCCAACGAGGTCCCGTTCATCCTCGCCGCCGAGAAGCTCATGGGCATCGAGGCCCCGCCCCGAGCTCAGTGGATCCGCACGATCCTCTTCGAGATGTCTCGCCTCGCCAACGTCACGCTCTTCCTCGGCGACATGGCACTTCAGCTCGGCGCACTGACTCCGGCCTTCTACGCCTTCCGGGACCGCGAGTTTCTGCTGAACCAGATCGAGTCGGCCACCGGCGGTCGCTTCCACCCGAACTTCGACCGCATCGGCGGGTTGAAGGACGATCTGCCGAAGGGCTGGTTGGACGAGACCAAGGCGACCATGGAACGCATCCGCTCGTTCTGTGACGAGATCGAGGACCTCATCACCACCAACGAGATCTTCGAGGCACGGACCCGGGGGGTCGGCGTCATCCCGGCCGACGTCGCCCAGGCCTACGGCCTGTCCGGCGCGAACTTGCGGGGCAGCGGTGTGGACTGGGACCTGCGCCGCGACCAGCCAGTGGGGCTGGCCTGGGACAAGGTCGACTGGAAGGTCTGGACCCACCCCGACGGCGACTCCTTCTCCCGCTTCTGGGTGCGCCAGCAGGAGGTGCGGGAATCGACCAAGATCGTCGATCAACTCTGCGAGGGGATCCCGACCGGGCCGGTGATGGCCAAGGTGCCGCGCATCATCAAGGTGCCCGAGGGCGAGGCCTGGGTGGCCACCGAGAACCCGCTGGGTGAGATGGGCTACTACGTCGTGTCCAAGGGCGACCTCGGGCCGTTCCGGGTCAAGATCCGCTCGGCCAGCTTCAACAACGTGTCGATCATCCCCTGGGTCACCCGCGGGGTGTACGTCCCCGACGTCATCACCATCCTGGCCAGCCTCTACTTCATCCTGGGCGACATCGACAGATGAGTCTTCGTCCTCACTCGGTCGCTTCGCTCCCTCCGTTCGGACGAGGTCTTGGTTGGCACCGGCCTTCGGCCGGTTCCCAGGCGTCGTCGACCGGCGGAGCCGGATCGACGCCGCTTCTTGTGGGGGTGCCCCCCGCACCCCCTGCGGCTGCGCCGAGCCGGAGCAGGTGGCCTGACATCAGCGCGGTTGGCCGCCCAGCGAGTCGCGTTGGTCTGTCGCGACTGGCTGTTTGGCGCGAGCGATGATCTTCGCCCTGCACCTGTCTTACTGGCAGCAGAGCATCCTTCGCACCGTCGGGGTCCTGGCCGCGGTGCTGTTGCCCGCCGGCACGTTCGTGTACGTGTTCCTGTTCAAGATGGTCAGCTTCATGCAGAGCCGGCTCGGTCCGATGGAAGCGGGGCCGTACGGCTCGATGCAGCTGTTCGCCGAAGTGGGCAAGTTCCTCCAGAAGGAGGACATCGTCCCCGACCGCGCCGACAAGCGCTTGTTCAAGCTGGCGCCGTACATGGTGGTCGGCACCGTGCTGCTCGTCTACCTCGTCGTGCCGTTCGGGCCCGACATGCGCTTCGCCAACCTGGACATGGGCATCTTCTACGCATTGGCCGTGTCCTCCATCGCATCGCTCGGGGTGCTGATCGCCGGCTGGTCGTCGGCCAACAAGTACTCGTTGATGGGGGGGTTGAGGGCGGCCGGGCAGCTCATCGCCTATGAGCTGCCCTTGGTGCTGGCGGTCATCGGCGTGGTGATCCAGGCCGGGACGATGAACCTGAGCGGCATCGTCGAGGTGCAGGCTCACGGTCACATCTTCGGTTTCGGGGCCATCGGCAACCCGTTCTTCCTCACCCAGATCGTCGGCTTGTTCATCTTCCTCATCGCGGCCCAGGCCGAGCTGACCCAGACGCCGTTCGACATGCCGGTGGCCGAGTCCGAGCTGGTCACCGGCTTCATGACCGAGTACTCGGGGCTGCGCTTCCTGCTGTTCTTCATCGGTGAGTTCGCCTCGGCCGGCGCGCTGGCGGCACTGGCCTCGGTCCTGTTCCTCGGCGGGTGGGCCATCCCGGGCATCAACGCCGACAACAACGCGATGAACGTCATCGGTCCGGTCGTGATGTTGGTGAAGATGTCGCTGATCGGCGCGTTGATCTTCTTCGTGCGCTTCACCTATCCCCGTTTCCGCGAGGATCAGCTACAGCGCTTCGCCTGGACCGTGCTCATCCCGATCTCCCTGGCCAACATCCTGGTCACCACCGTGCTGAAAGTTGCCTTCTGATGCCCAAGGTTCCTGGAGTGGTGAAGGGCCTTGGCGTCACGTTCAAGGAGATGACCAAGACCATCTTCCCCGACGGCTTGCGCAAGCCGATCCCCCGCCCGTCGAAGGGCGCGGCCACGGTGCAGTACCCGCACGTGAAGGAGGACCCCGCCCCGCGGGCCCGCGGCGTCATCGCCCTCAAGGAGGAGAACTGCACGGTCTGCATGCTGTGCGCCCGCAGCTGCCCTGACTGGTGCATCTACATCGAAGGTCACAAGGAGAAGGCGCCGCCTCGTCGGCCGGGCGGCAAGCCGCGCACGGTCAGTGCCCTCGACCGTTTCGACATCGACTACGCGCTCTGCATGTACTGCGGGATCTGTGTCGAGGTGTGCCCCTTCGACGCGCTGTTCTGGAGCCCGGAGTACGAGTACTCAGAACCCCGCATCGCAGACCTCCTGCACGACAAGGAGCGCCTCGGCGAGTGGATGGAGACGGTGCCGGACTTCGAGCCGTATGAGGCCGGGTCAGAGGCCAAGGTGCGGAAGGTGCCGCGTTGACCCCCTGCGTGCTCGCACTCACCCGCAACGCTGAGGCGCCCCTGCTGGTCGCTCAGAACATCGCGTTCGGTGTCATCGCCACGATGATGGTGTATGCCGCCGTCCGGGTCGTCACGACCCGCAACGTCGTCCACGCTGCGCTGTTCCTCGTCCTCGTGCTGGCCGGTGCAGCGGCCCAGTTCATCCTGTTGGGCGCCGAGTTCGTGGCCGTCACCCAGGTGCTCGTCTACATCGGGGCCATCGTCGTGCTGTTCCTGTTCGGGATCATGCTGACCCGTGCCCCCATCGAGGGCGAGCAAAACCACACGCGGGGCGCGTGGGTCGCCGGAGCGTTCACATCTCTCGTCCTCGTGGCGTTGCTGGCCTACGTGCTGTTGGAGCGGTTCGGACGGGACAAGCTTCCCGCGGACCGCCTGCCCACCAACACACGGGCCGTCAGCGACTCCATCTTCTCCACCTACCTGTTGCCGTTCGAGGTCATCTCACTGCTGCTCCTGGCTGCGCTGATCGGGGCGATCGTCATCGCCCGCCGGGAGTAGCCGATGTTGCTCAACGAGTTCCTGTTGCTGGCCGCCGCGCTGTTCTGCATCGGCGTCTACGGCGTGATCGCCCGGCGCAACGGTGTCATGGTGCTCATGTCGATCGAGCTGATCCTCAACGCGGTGAACATCAACTTCGTGGCGTTCAGTGCGATGAACGGCTCGGTGTCAGGCCAGGTCTTCGCTCTGTTCGTCATCGCCGTGGCCGCCGCCGAGGTCGGCGTCGGGTTGGCGATCGTGCTGGCCATCTTCCGCAACCGCCGCAGTGTCGACCTCGACGAAGTCGACATCATGAGGGGATGAGCGCCTTGTACGGCCTCCCTCTCACGGTTTGCCCCGCGTTTCATCGTCCGTGGCCGCCTCTTGTGGCGCGCCTGCGGCGGCGCCAGGTCCAGCACCTCGCCACCGAAGCCCCGCCTTCGGGCTCCGACTTGGCCGAAGGCCTTCCATGCTGACCCACGCCTGGCTCATCCCGGCCATCCCCGCCGTGTCGTTCTTCCTGATCCTCGGGGTCGGCAAGCGCCTACCCCGGGGCGGCTCGGAGATCGGCATCGCCGCAGTGGCCATCGCGTTCGCGTTGGCCTTGGCGGTCGGCGCTGGCTGGATCCAACGGGTCAACCACGCCGAGAAGACTGGTCCGGCCCGCACCGAGGCGACCGGTTCGAGCCAGGCGGGGCACGGCGCGGAGAGCGGAGCGAAAGGCACCAATGCGGGCGAGGAAGAGCGCCACGTCACCGAGCCAGTGGTGCGCCACATCACGTGGCTGCAGAGCAGCACCATCAAGTTCAAGGTCGGCACCCTGGTCGACGGCCTGAGCGCCCTCATGCTGTTCGTGGTGACCACCATCTCGTTGCTGGTCCACATCTATTCGACCGACTACGTCGCCGGTGACCGCCGCTACACCCACTACTTCGCGTTCCTCAGCCTGTTCACGGCCTCGATGCTGTTCTTCGTCCTGGCCGAGAACACGTTGCAGATGATCGTCGGCTGGGAGCTCGTCGGTTTGTGCTCGTTCGTGTTGATCGGCCACTGGTGGGAGGAGAAGCCGAACTCCGACGCCGCGCTCAAGGCGTTCCTCACCAACCGGGTCGGCGACGTCGGCCTGCTGGTCGGGGTGATCATCCTGTTCTTCGCGGCGGGCGGCACGTTCGACACGCTGAAGATCAACACGATGGCCAGCAACGGCCAGATCCGCCACCTGCTCCTCCTGGTGGCCGCCTGCTCGCTGATGAGCGCGGTCATGTCCAAGTCGGGTCAGTTCATCCTCCACACGTGGCTCCCTGACGCGATGGCCGGCCCGACACCTGTCTCGGCCCTGATCCACGCGGCGACGATGGTGGTGGCCGGCATCTACATGATCGCCCGGCTGTACGGCGTCTTCTTCAACGGTCTGTCGATCGGCACCGCCAACATCAACCTCATGGCGGTGATCGGTGCGGTCACGCTCGTGTTCGGCGCGCTGTTGGCGTTCGTGCAGAGCGACATCAAGAAGGTTCTGGCTTATTCGACGGTGAGCCAGCTCGGCTACATGGTGATGGCGCTGGGGGTCGGTGCCTGGACGGCTGCGCTGTTCCACCTCTTCACCCACGCGTTCTTCAAGGCCTGCCTGTTCCTCGGATCGGGGTCGGTCGCCCACTCCGTCCACTCCTTCGACATGAAGAAGGACATGGGCGGCATGAAGAAGTACATGCCGACGACCTACAAGACGTTCGTGGTAGCCGCGGTGGCCCTCATGGGCATACCGCCGCTGGCCGGCTTCTGGTCCAAAGACGAGATCCTGGCCGGAGCCAACCAGCTCGGTGGGCCGGGCGGGTACAAGCTCATGCTGGTCATGGGCACGGTCGGAGCGTTCATGACCTGTGCGTACATGGTGCGCTGCATCTGGCTCACGTTCCACGGCGAGCCACGCGGGGCGGCCAAGGAGCACCCACCCCACGAGTCCGGCCCACGGATCGTGGTGCCGCTGGTGATCCTGGCGGTCATGGCCGTGGTCGCCGGCTTCGCCAACTTCCCCGACACCGGGGTCTTCTCATGGGTGCCGAACGGGTTCGCCCTGCGGTTCGAGCACTTCGTCGAGCCGACCGGCGCCTACTTCCCGGCCATCGCCCATGGCGACTTCCAGATCACGGTCGCCCTCATCTCCACCCTCGTGGCCGCCTTGGGCGTCGCCGCCGGCTACCTCTGGTACTTCCAGAACAAGGGACCCCACGGCATCACCGAACGCAACAAGCTGGCCCATGCCGGCCACACCCTGCTGGTGAACAAGTACTACCTGGACCACCTCTACACCGACATCGTGGCCGGCGGCACCAAGGGCCCGGTGGCCAGAGCGTCGTACTGGTTCAACCAGAACGTCATCGACGGCATCGTGAACGGCGCGGCACAGTCCGCAAGGGCGAGCGGCCGATGGGTCTACGACAAGATCGATCAGGGCATCGTCGACAACGTCGTCAAGGGATCTGGCATGGCTGCGGAGGGCGGCGGCCAGATCCTGCGCAAGAGCCAGACCGGCAAGGTGCAGCAGTACGGCGCCTACCTGTTCCTAGGGGCCACGATTTTGGCTGCCGTGTTCGTGATCGCAAGCTGATGATCGAGGGAGATCACCTGTGAAGGACCTGCTCAACGGCTGGGGCATCAGCGCCGCCGTGTTCCTGCCTCTGGTGGGAGCGGCGGTGATGCTGGCAATACCCAGGGCCGAGGAGGCGCTCCACAAGCTCGTGGCCCTGGCCACCAGCCTGGCCGTGTTCGCGGTCGGCGTGGCTCTCATCGCCAACTTCGACTTCGACCGCACGAGGCGCCTGCAGTTCGGTCAGAACAAGGCCTGGATCTCGCTGATCAACAGCCGCTACATCGTGGGGCTCGACGGCATCTCGTTGCCGTTGTTCGCGCTGACCATCCTCATCGTGCCCCTGGTGATCGTCTACTCCTGGAACCACTTCCCGGAGCCGCACAACCCGAAGGGGTTCCTGATCCTGATCCTCGTCCTGGAGACGGGGATGGTCGGGACGTTCGTGGCCCAGGACCTGATCTTGTTCTTCGTGTTCTTCGAGCTCGTGCTCCTGCCGATGTACTTCATGATCGGCGTGTGGGGCGGCGAGCAACGCCAGTACGCGTCGATCAAGTTCTTCCTGTACACGCTGTTCGGATCGGCGCTGATGCTGGTCAGCTTCCTGGCGCTGTACTTCCTGTCGAACAAGGTGAACGTCGGCGGCGAGATGATGCACACGTTCGACATGCGTCGCCTTCCGCCGGCTGCCGCGGGCATCGCGGTCGGCACGCAGGTGTGGTTGTTCGCCGGCATGTTCCTCGGCTTCGGCATCAAGGTGCCGATGTTCCCGTTCCACACCTGGTTGCCCGACGCGCACACCGAGGCGCCCACTGTGGGCTCGGTGATCCTGGCCGCCGTGCTGCTGAAGCTCGGCACCTACGGCTTCATCCGCATAGCCATCCCGATCCTGCCCAAGGCCGCGGTGCGCTGGGCGCCCTACATCGGCGTGCTGGCGGTGATCGGCATCATCTACGGGGCGCTCGGCTGCCTGGCCCAGACCGACATGAAGCGGCTCATCGCGTTCTCCTCGGTGGCCCACATGGGCTATGTCATGCTCGGCATCGCCACCCTCACGCCGTTCGGGATCAACGCCGCCATCTTCGGCATGGTCGCCCACGGGCTCATCACCGGCATGCTGTTCTTCATCGCCGGATCGGTGAAGGACCGGTACCACACGCTGGAGATCAAGCGGCTGGGCGGTCTGTTGTTGCAGGCCCCACACATGGGATGGATCCTCGGCTTCTCGTGCATGGCGTCGCTCGGCCTGCCCGGGCTGGCCGGGTTCTGGGGGGAGTTCCCGGCGATCCTGTCGGCCTACAACCCGGCGGCCGGTCTCAGCGTCGTGCTGTTCCGGACGTTCATGGTGATCGCCGCAATCGGCACGATCTTCGCCGCCGGTTATCTGTTGTGGCTGCTGCAACGGGTGGCTTTCGGGACGCCGAAGGAGGAGTTCGCCGAGGCCCCCATCCACGACATGCATGTCACCGACTTCATCGCCTGGACACCGATGCTGTTGCTGATCCTGGTGCTCGGGGTGTACCCCAACATCATCTTCCGGGTCACCGACGGTTCGGTGGTGCACAGCCTCGCCGCGATGGTGAAGTGATGTTTCGCCCTCACTCGTATCGCTCGCTGCGCTCGCTGACTCCGTTCGGGCGAGATCGTGACGGTGCGGCCTCCCGGCCGCGCTCGTCTTGGACCTCGACCGGCCAAGCCGGATCGAGCTCCGGGCGAGGGGGAACGCGGAGCTTTCCCCCTCCCGCACCCCCTCCGCCGGCGGGGACAGGGCGCAGGCCGGTAGGCGCGGATTTGTTCCGGTGCTCGTCCGGCGGAGGTCTGCGGTGACCGCCGGTTTGGTGGGAGCAGTCGGCTTGGTCAGCGGGTTCGTGCGGCCGGCGGTGGACTGGCACGGGCTCGCTCCCGAGGTGATCCTCACGGCCACGATCGTCGTCCTGTTGCTGGTGGACGTGGCTTCGGGGGAGCGGGGCAAGTGGGCCACCTCGTCCATCGCCGGGATCGGTCTGCTGGCCGCCCTCGTGCCACTGCTCACCTTGGCGGTGAACGGTGACGACCGTTCGATGTTCGGCGGCGCGTATGTCGTCGACAACTTCGCCCTGCTGCTGAAGGGTGTGTTCATCGTCGCCGGCTACCTCACCGTGCTGCTGTCGACCAACCACGTGGCCGAAGGCGACTACTGGGAAGGCGAGTACTACGTCCTGCTCGTCTCGTCGATACTCGGCATGACGTTCATGGCCTCGGCGCGGGACCTGATCTCGATCTTCGTGGCCTTGGAGATGCTGTCCATCCCGGCCTACCTGCTGGCCGGCTGGCGCAAGCGGGAGCTCACCGGCAACGAGGCTGGCCTCAAGTACTACCTGATGGGCGTGTTCGCCACGGCGGTGATGCTCTACGGCATGTCGCTCATCTATGGCGGCACGAACTCCACCCGGTTGGCCGACATCGGTGCTCAGATCGGCGGTGACTTCGGGAAGTCGCCGGTCGCCGCGCTGGGCATCGTGTTCGTCCTGGTCGGCTTCGGGTTCAAGGTGTCGGCGGTGCCGTTCCACAACTGGGCCCCCGACACCTACGAGGGCGCGCCGACGCCGATCACCGCGTTCTTGTCAGTGGCGTCCAAGGCTGCCGGGTTCGTGGCCATCCTCGAGCTGATCTTCATCGCGTTCTACGGCCGCGACGACGTGTTCGGACCGATGATGTGGGTGCTCGCTGCGCTCACCATGACCGTCGGCAACCTGATCGCTCTGCGCCAGACCAACGTCGTGCGGCTGCTCGCCTACTCCTCGGTGGCCCAGGCCGGCTTCATGCTGGCCCCTTTGGCGGTGGCCGGCCACAGCGGCGCCGTCGGCCGCGACGCGTTGATCGCGGTCATCGGCTACTTGGCCATCTACACCGCGATGAACATGGGTGCTTTCGGCGTGGTGCTCGCGGTTTCACGCAAGACCCGGTCGGGAGAGATCGCGTCCTGGGGCGGGCTGGTGCAGTACGCCCCCGGGTTGGCCGTGTCGATGGCGGTGTTCCTGTTCGCGTTGGCCGGCATCCCGCCGTTCGGCGGCTGGTTCGCCAAGTTCCAAGTGTTCAAGGCGGTGCTCGGCACCGGCACGTTCAGCGGCGCGGCGCTGGGCGTGGTGGTGGCCGTGAACTCGGTCATCGCCCTCTTCTATTACGCCAACCTGGCTCGCATCATGATCATGGAGGACACACCGGACGGTGACCTTGCCCCGATCAAGGTGCCGGTGGCCATCACCGCGGCCATCGCCATCTCGGTCGTGGCCACCGTGGCGATCGGGTTTGCGCCGGGCCTGATCGGCCGACTGGCCGAGCACGCCACGTTCGCCGTCGGGCGCTAGGCCATCGATCCCGCCCCCCAGATCTTCTGGGGACTGATGACGGCGCATGTGCAGCCGATGCTCCCCAGAACTTCTGGGGATGGCACGAGCAGGAACCAGAGCCGAGCAAGCCCTTGACGTCGCCCCAGTCGGTGATCGCCGAGCGGATCCGAGCGGCCGGATCGATCGGGTTCGATGAGCTGGTCGACTTCGCGCTGTACCACCCGGAGCACGGCTTCTACATGCGGGGCGGCGGCGCAGGCCGCCGACGCGACTTCATCACCAGTCCTGAGGTCGGGCCGCTGTTCGGAGCCGTGCTGGCCAAGGCTCTCGACGCCTGGTGGGGCGAGCTGGGCAATCCAGACCATCTCTGGGTGGTGGACGCCGGGGCCGGCCCGGGCACATTGGCTCGATCCGTGCAGGCGGCTAGGCCGGCCTGCGCGCCGGCTCCCCGATTCGTGCTGGTCGAGCTCTCGCCCGCCCTGCGGACCACCCACCCCACCGGTGTCGACAGCCGCGCCGATCTGCCAGCGGCCGGCGAGCTCGGCGATTCGCCGGTCGTCGTCCTGGCCAACGAGCTGTTGGACAACGTGGCGTTCCGCCTCGTCGAGCGCCAGGACGATGGCTGGGCCGAGGTACGGATCGCCGTCGAGGGCGACCGGCTGGTCGAGACGCTCGGTCCGCTCCCGCCCTGGGACGTCGAACGCTGCACCCGGCTCGCCCCGGCGGCCCCGCTCGGCGGCCGCCTTCCCCTGCAGGATCGGACGGCCATGTGGCTGGCCGACGCGTTGGCCCTCGCCGGATCAGGTCGTGTGGTGGTCTTCGACTATGCGGCGTCGACCACTTCAGCGATGGCCGCGCGGCCGTGGACCGAATGGGTCCGGACCTATGCCGTGCACAGTCGCGGTGGTGTTCCGTGGGACCGTCCCGGGGAACAGGACATCACCTGTGAGGTAGCGCTCGACCAGCTCGCCGCGGTGCGACCGCCGACCGAGAACCGCGCCCAGGCCGACTTCCTCCGTGCCCATGGCCTCGATGAGCTCGTGGCTGAAGGCCGGCGCACCTGGGCCGAGCGGGCCCACGTCGGCGATCTTGCCGCGGTCCGGGCCAAGAGTCGGGAAGGCGAGGCCCGGGCGCTCACCGACCCGGCCGGCCTCGGTGCGTTCCGGGTACTGGAGTGGGTCGGCGGCGAGCCGCCGAACCTGCCTGGGTAGGGTGGCCGTCGCCCCATCCGGCCCAGCAAGGAGCGGCGCGCATGGCCGAGTCCAGCAGCCCCACCATCGAGGACTACCTGCTCGAGGACCGGACGTTTCCGCCCCCCGAACCGTTCAAGAAGGACGCCCTGGCCGTCGGCACGTTCCTCTACGACGAAGCCGATCAGGATTGGCAGGGCTTCTGGGCCAGGCAAGCGGCTGACCTGCTCGATTGGCAGCAGGACTGGGACACGATCTGTGAGTGGAACCTGCCGTTCGCCAAGTGGTTCGTCGGTGGGAAGCTCAACGTCTCGGAGAACTGCCTCGACCGCCATATAGCGGCCGGTCACGGCGAGCGCGTCGCGTTCCACTGGGAGGGCGAGCCGGGCGACACCCGCACCATCACCTACGCCGACCTGCTGGCCGAGGTGCAGCGCTTCGCCAACGTGCTCAAGGGCCTCGGCGTGCAGAAGGGGGATCGGGTCGCCGTCTACATGCCGATGATCCCCGAGCTTCCCGTCGCCCTCCTCGCCTGTGCCCGGATCGGGGCGCCGCACTCGGTGGTGTTCGGTGGGTTCTCCGCCGACGCCCTCGCTGATCGCATCAACGACGCCGAGTGCAAGTTGCTCGTCACCGCAGATGGCGGTTGGCGTCGAGGCCAGCCCGCACCGCTGAAGCCGGCGGCCGACGTGGCGGTGGCCAACACGTCCACCATCGAACGCGTCGTGGTGGTCCAGCGGCTGGGGTCATCAGGGGCTGACGTGGACACCTCGATGACCGACGGGCGCGACCACTGGTACCACGAGCTGATGGCCGAAGCCGACGGCACCTGCCCGGCCGAGCCGATGGACAGCGAGGACCTGCTCTACCTGCTGTACACGTCGGGCACCACGGGCAAGCCCAAGGGCATCATGCACACCAGCGGCGGATACCTGACCCAGGTGGCGTTCACCCACAAGTACGTGTTCGACCTGCACCCCGAGACCGACGTGTACTGGTGTGCGGCAGATATCGGTTGGGTCACCGGCCACAGCTACATCGTGTACGGACCGTTGGCCAACGGAGCAACGTCGGTGATGTACGAGGGCACTCCGGACACGCCGGGCCGGGATCGCTGGTGGTCGATCATCGAGAAGTACGGCGTCACGACGCTGTACACCGCGCCCACTGCCATCAGGACGTTCATGAAATGGGGAACGGAGGAGCCGGGCAAGCACGACCTGTCCTCTTTGCGGCTCCTCGGCTCGGTCGGCGAGCCCATCAACCCCGAGGCCTGGATCTGGTACCGGGAGACGATCGGCGGCGGTCGCTGCCCCATCGTCGACACGTGGTGGCAGACCGAGACGGGCGCCATCATGATCTCACCTCTGCCCGGGGCCACAACGACCAAGCCAGGCTCGGCGACCTTCCCGTTGCCCGGCATCGCCGCCGAACTGGTCGACGACCAAGGCAAGGCGGTTCCCAAGGGCGGGGGGTATCTCACGCTCACCCGACCGTGGCCGGCCATGCTGCGCGGCCTGTACGGGGATCCGGAGCGCTATCGGGAGACGTACTGGAGCCGGTTCGAGGGCAGGTACTTCGCCGGCGACGGTGCCAAGGTCGATGAGGACGGCTACTTCTGGGTGCTCGGTCGGGTCGATGACGTGATGAACATCTCCGGCCATCGCATCTCGACCACCGAGGTGGAGTCGGCTCTGGTCGACAACCCGAAGGTGGCCGAGGCCGCAGTGATCGGCGCCAAGGACGACATGACCGGCCAAGCCATCATCGCCTTCGTCACCGTGAAGGGCGACACCGAGATGACCGATGAGCTGGGCGAGGAGCTTCGCGGCCACGTGGCAACGAAGATCGGCAAGATCAGCCGGCCGAAGACGATCATCTTCACCGACGACCTTCCCAAGACCCGTTCCGGCAAGATCATGCGTCGGCTGCTGCGCGACGTGGCCGAGGGCCGGGAGCTGGGCGACGTCACCACGTTGGCCGACCCCGCCGTGGTCGAGGAGATCCGCAAGCGTGCATCCAGTGCTCCCCAAGAGGAGTGAACACCACCGACTCTGGCTCAGCCAATGCGTCGCCGGGCTGATGACGACGGGCCGGTGGCCCGCCTGATCCCCGACAACTGGCGATGGCGGGCCGGGCCGGTTGGCCCTGGGGACGCGGTGGTCTTCGATCTCGACGGCGTCCTGTCAGACGCCGCCGGGCGGCAGCACCTTCTCGATCGGCCGTGGCGCGACTGGGATGCGTTCTTCGACGCGTGCGGGGAGGATCCGTTGATCGATGAGGTGGCCACGCTCCTCCACCACCTCGACACCCGGGCTCACGTGGTGTTGCTCACCGCTCGCCCGATCAGGGTGCAACGCGAGACGCTGACCTGGCTGGAGCGCAACGATCTTCGTTGGGACCTGCTCATCATGCGGGACTACGGCGACTACGAGGCGGCTCGCGACTTCAAGGAGCGAACGGTGTTCGAGCTGCGGGCCAGTGGCCTCCGCCCCACCCTCGCCTTCGAGGACGACCGCCGCAACGTCGAGATGTTCCATCGTGCCGGCGTGCCGTGTGTGTACATCCACTCCGGCTACTTCGGCTGAGCGTCAGCGCAGTTCGTTGGGTAGGCCATGCGGCGTTCGAAACCTACGCCGTGCTGACCCGGTTGCCGGCTCGGGCGCGGGTCACCCCAGCCGACGCGCTCGTTCTCCTCGACGCGAACTTCGCCGACACGTTGGGTCTTCCCGAGAAAGGCCACCATCCGCTCCTCAGAGAGCTCGCCTCGATCGGGATCGCCGGTGGCTCGATGTACGACGGTCTCGTGGGTGCCGCAGCTCGCTCTGCTGGCCTACCGTTGCTCACCCGGGATCGACGAGCTTTGGCGACCTATGCGGCACTCGGCGTCGAGGTCGAGGTCATCTCTTCGGACGGGTGACCTCGGGGCGGAACGTCAGTCCCGGAAGTTGTTGAACTGCAGGGGAACGCCGAAGTCTTCTTCTCGCAACGAGGCGATCACCGCTTGGAGGTCGTCGCGCTTCTTGCCGGTCACCCGCAGCTGATCACCCTGGGTCTGAGACTGGATGCCCTTGCGGCCGAGACCTTTGATGAACTTGTTCAGTTCCCGCGCCTTGTCCGAGGAGATCCCGGCCTGGATGGTCGCCACCTGTCGCACCGTCGCCCCCGAGGCCTCTTCGACCTTGCCGTAGTCGAGCGACTTGAGCGACACCTTGCGCCTCACCAGCTTCTCCTCGAGCACGGTCCGGAGGGCGTCGAGACGATCCTCGGACGAGGTGTGCATGCGGATCTCGCCCTCGCCCAGCTCGATCGAGGATCCGGTTCCCTTGAAGTCGTAGCGGGTGGTGATCTCGCGAGCGGCTTGGTCGACGGCGTTGCGGACCTCCTGCTCGTCTACCTCGGACACCACATCGAAGCTCGGCATGCGAGGAATCTACCGCTGCGTTGAGCGACGACTTGTAACGACAGGCCGAGCCTTGGTCGCTGCGGCGCCGCGGTCATCAGGCGCTAGTCTCCGACGTTCCTGGGTCGGTGCCCGAGTGGCCAAAGGGAGCGGGCTGTAAACCCGTCGGCAACGCCTACGGAGGTTCAAATCCTCCCCGGCCCACGCAGTCGTCAGGCCAGGCCCGGTCACGTCACAACAGGCGTTGCATGACCACGACGTCGATCCAGCGGTGGAACTTGCGGCCGACCTCCCGCTCCGTGCCGACCTCATCGAAGCCCAGCGAGCGGTGCAGCGCCACAGAGGCCTCGTTGTGGTCGGCGATCCTCCCGATCACCGAGTGGAAGCCATGCGCAGTGGCCAGGTCGAGCAGTTCGGCGAGGATCGCCTTGCCGGCCCCGGCTCCCTGGCGATCCGGGTGCACGTAGACCGAGTCCTCGACCGTGGTGCTGTAGGCCGGTCGAGGACGGTAGGGCGACAACGACCCGAACCCGACAACCACCCCGTCGTCGTCCACCGCCACGACCGCGGCGTGCGCACCGGAACGGTCCCGGATCCAGCGTTCCTGCTGTTCAAGGGTGTGGGGCACCAGCTCGAACACGTGGGTCGACGTGGTGACCTCGACGTTGTAGATCGAACGGATCGCCTCGGCGTCGGTCAACTCGGCCCGTCGAAGCAGCACTCCGCCGACGGTAATGGGCGACGACACTCGGCCGGCAGAGTTCGGGAACGATCAGGCCCGCTACACATGAGCCGGAGGGCGAGATGTCCGAAGCTGTCGCTGGAGGCGGCCCGCTATGCTCGCCGATCGTGGCCTCCAGCCCCGGGAAGGTCGCCAGCCTCCTTAGCTCAGTCGGCAGAGCGTTTCCATGGTAAGGAAAAGGTCGTGGGTTCGATTCCCACAGGAGGCTCGTTCCCGGTACCTGGCGGCGTAGCTCAGTCGGTCAGAGCACTCGGCTCATAATCGAGGTGTCGCCGGTTCGATCCCGGCCGCCGCCACCAAGATCAGCAAGTAGGGAGAACGACACGGATCCCGACCTGGCTCCACCGAAGGTAACGGCCACGGCCCACTCCGGGTCCAACCCGCCGATGCCGAGTGAGTTGGCCGACTTGGTCGCTCTGGCCCAAGGGGGAGATCGGGCCGCCTTCGACGAGGTGGTGCGAGCCACCTACGTGGACACCTACACCCTGGCCTACCGGCTCACCGGTGACGAGGAGGATGCGAGGGACGTGGTGCAGGACGCCTATCTCAGAGCGTTCCGGGGCATCCGGCGGTTCCGCGGCGATGCTCAGTTCTCGACCTGGATGTACCGGATCACCGCCAACTGCGCCGCCACCCATCTCGGTCGTCGGACCCGGCACCGCCACGATGAGCTGACCGACGATGCCCCCTTCGCCGAGGAACGGCCCGAAGCGGACCCTCAGATGTCGGCCGACGCTGGGATGCTGCGCCGGCAGGTGCGAGACGCCATCGCCGACCTGCCGCCTCGGCTCCGATCAGTGGTCGTGCTGCGAGATGTTTATGACCTCGCGCATGCCGACATCGCCACCGAGTTGGGCATCTCCGAATCGGCGGCCAAGGTTCGGCTGTACCGAGCCAGACACAAGTTGCGCGAACGGTTGTTCCCGTTCCCGGAGGAGGCAAGGGATGAGTCCGACGAGGGGCGCGCTCGTGCAGTGTGAGGATCTGCGGCCGGACCTGGCCGGGGTATCAGACGGCACAGCGGAACTCGACCGGTCCCAGCGACGACACGTCGAGCAGTGCTTGAGGTGCCAGGCCGAGGTGGCCCAGTACCGCAAGCTGCTGCGGATCATGCACAACCTACGAGTCGACGTGCTCGAGCCGGCTCCCGGCCTGCTGGCCGACATCCTGGCCACGATCGAGCAGGCGGGGGAGCGTCACGCGGTGCGATCGATCCTGAACGGTCGCCGAGCGGCCTATCTGGGCGGGATCGCGGCCGCCACCGCAGCCGGAGCGGCAGGAGCGATCGTGTTCGCTTCCCGCTCCCGGCGGTCCCGGTTGCCCCTGGCCGGCTGAGAACCGCGCGCCCGGTCAACCCGCTTGGAGACTCCTCGGGAGCCTGGGGTATCCTGACAGGCCCGCGTGGGCGAACCCCCCAAGGGCAGTAGCTCAACTGGAAGAGCTCCGGTCTCCAAAACCGGCGGTTGGGGGTTCGAGTCCCTCCTGCCCTGCTCATCTCAACCCTGTCCGACATCCCCTCGCTCCGAGGCGCTCCATGGCGATGAACCGAGAAACCAAGCGACTGCTGCAGCGCCAAGGTGCGCTCGACGAAGAGGGCGCCCCCAAGGCCACACGGCGGGCTGCCCCCTCACCCGCGGCGCCCAAAGAAGCCCGTACGCCGCCCAAGCAGTTCGTGTCGGAGATGCGGGCCGAGATGCGCAAGGTCGCCTGGCCTACTCGTCAGGAGACCGTCAACTACTCGATCATCGTCTTCTTCACGCTGATCGTCCTCACCGCGTTCATCGCTGCGCTGGACCTCGGGTTCAGCAAGTCCATCCTCTGGATCGTGAGCTCATGACCGACCTGACCAACCTGACAGCGGCTGAAGCCGAACCCGAACTCGTGCCTGAACCTCCTGTGCTGGGCGACGCCCTCGCCCCTTCCGCGGTCGACCCCGAGACCGGCGAGATCCTGGACGAGGACGACCTCCTGGCGCCCGCGGTGGAGAGCCCCTTCGACCGGCCCGGCCGCTGGTATGTCGTGCACACCCAGTCGGGATACGAGAAGAAGGTCAAGCAGAACCTCGAAGCCCGCACGCAGTCCATGAACATGGAGGGGCGGATCCACGAGGTCGTCATCCCCATGGAAGATGTCATCGAGTTCAAGAACGGCAAGAAGGTGGTCGTCCAGAAGAAGGTGTTCCCGGGCTACCTCCTGGTCCGCTGTGAGCTCGACGACGACTCGTGGTACGTCATCCGCAACACGCCGGGAGTGACCGGCTTCGTCGGACAGGGCACCAAGCCGTCGCCGCTGCCCCGTAAGGACGTCGAGTCGTTCCTCCAGGTCAAGACGGAGAACGAGGAGCAGCAGATCCGCCGCAGCCGGCCTCGTCTCGAGTACGAGATGGGCGAGACCGTCCGTGTCCGCGAGGGGCCGTTCGCCGACTTCTCCGGCGAGATCGTCGAGATCAACGAGGACCAGCTCAAGGTCAAGGTGCTCGTCAACATCTTCGGCCGGGAAACCCCAGTCGAGCTCGAGTTCTCCCAGGTGGCGAAGCTGTAGGCGTCCCGCCTACTCTCGCCCGTCCCCACCGTCGCTAGGAGCGCAAATGGCCAAGAAGAAGGTCGCGGCCGTCGTCAAGATCCAGATCCCGGCAGGCGCCGCCACGCCTGCGCCGCCGGTCGGCACCGCGCTCGGTCCCCATGGCGTGGCCATCATGGATTTCTGCAAGGCCTACAACGCCCAGACCGAAGCTCAGCGGGGAACGATCGTGCCGGTCGAGATCACCGTGTTCGAAGACCGCTCGTTCACGTTCATCACCAAGACGCCCCCGACGCCGGTGCTCCTGCGGGAGGCGGCCGGCATCGCCAAGGGCTCCGAGACACCCGGCAAGACCGACGCCGGCTCGGTGACCGCGGCTCAAGTGGCCGAGATCGCCGAGACGAAGATGCCCGACCTCAACGCCAACGACCTCGACGCAGCCAAGAAGCAGGTCGAGGGAACAGCCCGTTCGATGGGCTTGCGAGTCACATAGTCCACCCACGGCTCGACCGGGACGACCTCGCCCGGCGGCCACGACACCTGAGGGAGCCGAGATGGCGAAAGGCAAGAAGTTCCAAGACGCGAGTCGACGGTTCGACCGCGATCACATGCACAGCGCGGTCGAGGCGATCGACGTCGTCAAGAGCCTGGCCTCGGCCGGCTTCGACGAGACGATCGAGCTGGCCGTTCGGCTGGGCATCGATCCCCGCAAAGCGGACCAGATGGTGCGCGGAACCGTCGGATTGCCCTCGGGCACGGGCAAGGACGTGCGGGTGGCGGTGTTCGCATCGGGCGCGGCAGCCAACGCAGCCCGGGAGGCAGGAGCGGATCATGTCGGCGCCGACGAGCTGGCTGCACTGGTGGAGGGGGGCATGTTCGATTTCGACGTGGCCATCGCCACCCCTGACCTGATGCCGCTGGTGGGCCGTCTCGGCCGGGCGCTCGGCCCTCGCGGGCTGATGCCGAACCCCAAGACCGGAACCGTCACCACCGACGTGGCCCGGGCGGTCAGCGAGTTCAAGGGCGGCAAGGTCGAGTACCGCTCCGACCGCTATGGCAACATCCACGTGCCGATCGGCAAGGCCAGCTTCGAGTCTCCGGCCCTCTTGGCCAACTTCCGAGCGGTCTTGGACGAGCTCCAGCGGGCCAAGCCGGCTTCGGCGAAGGGCCGGTACCTGCGCCGCATCACCGTCTCACCCACCATGGGTCCCGGCGTCCACGTCGACCCCACCCGCCTCCGCCCCACCGAGGACGAAGCCGCCTAGTCATCGCCTGCGGCGGACAGCCGATTTCGTGGTGGCTGGCCGGTTCCGGTACCGTCACCGGCCACAACTTCATCGCATCGCTTCTCGCCGAAGACTTCCGGTGCGCCTTCGGGCGCTGAAAGGGCCTCTTTCGAGGTCCGCCTGATGAGGCAGGACGAACATCGTCTCCTCTCACCGGGTGCTCCGCGCGACCAGCGGGCACCCGTTTTGTCTTTCAACGATCGAGAGGAGGAGCACATGGACAACCCGAGGCCTGAGAAGGTCGCCGTGGTGGAAGAGGTCCGAGCCCGGCTGGATGCCAGCCAGGCTGCGCTGCTCACCGAGTACCGGGGCCTGAACGTCTCAGCCACCGCCACCCTCCGCCGCGCCCTGCACGACGCGGGGGGCGAGTACAAGGTCTACAAGAACACCCTTGTGCGTTTCGCGGCGCGAGATCTTGGCTTGGAGATCGACGACCTGCTCACCGGGCCCACGGCGATCGCCTTCGTCAACGGTGATCCGGTGCTCGTGGCCAAGGCCCTTCGCGACTTCGCCCGAACCAACCCGTCGTTGGTGGTCAAGGGTGGTCTGCTCGGCAGCAAGGCGCTTGATGCCGATGCCGTGCGCGCTTTGGCCGACGTCGAGCCCCGCGAGGTTCTGCTGGCCCGTCTGGCCGGTGCGCTGGCCGCGCCGATGCAACAGTTCGCTGGCCTGCTCCAAGCCCTTCCTCGCAACTTCGCCTATGGGCTCAGGGCGTTGATCGACCAACGTGGCCCCGAGGACCCCTCCACCGAGGACCCCTCCACCGAGGACCCCTCCACCGAGGACCCCTCCACCGAGGACCCCTCCACCGAGGACCCCTCCACCGAGGACCCCTCCACCGAGGACCCCTCCACCGAGGAACCCCCGGCGGTCGTCACCGGCGAGCCCGCGCCATCTGCAGACCTGACCGCCGACGACTCATCCGAGCCGGCGGCACCATCATCAGATTCCCCGGTCGCCGACGCGGCCGATACCACCCAGGAGAGTTGAACCATGGCCACCAAGGAAGAGATCCTCGACGCCATCGCCGGCATGACGGTGCTCGAGCTGAGCGAGCTGCTGTCAGACTTCGAAGAGAAGTTCGGCGTCACGGCTGCTGCGCCCGCCGCCGTCGCTGCGGCCGCGCCGACCGGCGCCGACGCCGGTGCTCCTGCCGAGGAGGAGAAGGACGAGTTCGACGTCGTGCTCACCGCCGCCGGTGACAAGAAGATCAACGTGATCAAGGAGGTGCGCTCGCTGACCAGCCTCGGCCTGAAGGAGGCCAAGGACCTGGTCGACAACGCGCCCAAGGCCGTGCTGGAGAAGGTCAACAAGGACGACGCCGAGAAGGCCAGGGCCGCCCTGGAAGGTGCAGGCGCCAGCGTCGAGCTGAAGTAGTGCCGACGCGGGCCCGGGCCCGCGTCACGTGTTGAATGGCTGACGTGATCGTTGCCACCGACGAGGTCATCCGAACCGAGCACCTGACCAAGGTGTACCCGGGCGACGTCCGCGCCGTCGATGATCTCTGCCTTGAGGTGGGGCGGGGCGAGATCTTCGGCCTCCTCGCGCCGAACGGCGCAGGAAAGACCACCACGGCCGGCATGTTGACCACTCGCGTCGTGCCGACCAAGGACGACTCATTACATGGAGGAAGCCGACCAGCTCTGCAACAGCGTGGCCATCATCGACGAGGGCAAGGTGATGGCTTTGGACACACCGGCTCGCCTCAAGGTGTCCACCGGGATCCAAACGATGGTCACAGTTTCAGCAGACGGAGATCTGGCCCGGTTGGCCGAGCGCCTCCGCGCCACCATCGAAGGCGCCACTGAGGCGACCGTGGGCGACGGCACCATCCTGCTCGGTGTCTCAGGCGCAAAGGGCGTGCTTCCTCAGGTCGTGCGGGTGGCCGAGGAGGCCAATCAAACGGTCAGCGATCTCTCGATCAGCGAACCGACCCTGGAGACCGTCTTCATCAAGCTCACAGGGAAGGATCTCCGCGAATGAATCCGACCGCGGCCGCAACCAAGAGGTCGGCGGTGACGTTCGAGGAGCAGGCCCGCGGCAGCAGCGGCGTCGCTTTCCGCGCGCTGTTGCTGCGCGACCTCACCGTGCTGCGCAAGAGCCTCAGCCAGTCCATTCCCCGCACTCTCATCCAACCTTTGCTGCTGGTGTTCGTGTTCACCTACGTGTTTCCCAAGATCGGGCAGGGTGTCGGCGTTGGACGAGGCGGCGACGCCGGGTACTTCTCCACGCTGCTGACCGCCGGCGTCGTCGCCATCGCCATTTTGTTCCAGGGCATCCAGGCGGTGGCCCTACCTCTGGTCCAGGAGTTCGGCTACACCAAGGAGATCGAGGACCGGGTGCTCGCCACCAACGCGACCGGCAACGGGGCGATGGAGAAGGTGGTGGCCGCCGCCCTGCAGTGCCTCTTGGCCGCTCTGCTGGTGTTCCCCATCGCCGCGGTGGTGCCGGCCACCCCGGTGCACCTGACGATCGACTGGCCGGTCCTGCTCACCCTCGCACCTCTGGCCTGCGTCATGGCCGCCGCGCTCGGCCTCACGTTCGGCACGCTGTTCGAACCCCGTACCGTGCCACTGCTGTTCGGGGTGATCATCGTGCCGATCACGTTCCTCGGGTGCGTCTACTACTCGTGGTCGGCGCTCAAACCCATCCACTGGTTGCAGGTGCTCGTGCTCGTGAACCCGCTCGTGTACATCAGTGAGGGCTTCCGCGCCGCCCTCACCAACAGCTCACACATGAACCTGGCCGCCATCTACGCGGTGATGCTCACATTCACGGCCTTGTTCCTATGGCGAGGGATCGCCGGGTTCAAGAAGCGAGTGCTCTCCTGATAACGAAAAAGGGGCGTGGTCGGCTCCGAGCGTGTATGCCGACTCGCCGAACCAGGAGGGGTCAACCCTTGACCATTTCCGGCTGTGCGCTTACCCTCTCGGCAACTTGAACGGGGGGTCCCCCCCGGGTCGCCATCTGCGCCCCAACTAGCGGGTTGCTCTTGGGCGCGTGCGCCCTCTAGCATGGCGGACTGCCGTGCCCGCTCGTTTCGCCCTGAAAGTCGCTCGCGAGGTGCTGACGCGCCCGTGCCCGGCTCTCCACGCGTGACCATTGCTCCCGAGGAGTCGTCCTTGTCCTCCCGCTCCACCATCCGGGACCGCTATTCGTTCGCGAACCTCGACGAGGCGTTGTCTCTGCCCGATCTGATCGCCATCCAGCGAGAGTCGTTCGACTGGTTCCTCGCTCACGGCTTGGCCGACACCTTCCGCGACATCAGCCCGATCAAGGACTTCACCGAGACCCTTCAGCTCGAGTTGGAGTTCGACCCCGACGACGAGGACCTCAGGCCTCCGCCGAAGTTCACGGTGGAGGAGTGCAAGGAGAAGGACATGACCTTCTCCGCGCCGATCTTCGTGCGGGCCCGCTTCATCAACGCCTCGACCGGTGAGATCAAGGAGCAGACGGTCTTCATGGGCGACTTCCCCATGATGACCGACAAGGGCACGTTCGTGATCAACGGCACCGAGCGGGTCGTGGTGTCCCAGCTCGTGCGTTCGCCTGGCGTGATCTTCCAGCCGGGTGAGCGGTTCCGGCTCCGCAACCTGGCCAAGCACCAGCTCGTCACCGGCACCATCCACCCCTACCGCGGTGAGTGGATCGAGTTCGATGTCGAGCAGAAGCCCGGCAAGGATCCGACCGCCGGCACCCGCGTCGCCCGCAAGCGCCGCCTCGGCATCTTCGTGTTGCTCCGGGCGCTCGGTTACGACGAGGAGAACGCGCCGGGCTTCCTGGAGGCGTTCGTCCGCCACTTCGAGTTCCTCGAAGGGCAGTGGGAGAAGGAGCGCGACATCGCGCCCACCCAGGACGAAGCTCTGGTGGAGATCTACAAGCGGGCGCGGCCCGGCGAGCCACCGTCGGTGGAGTCGGCCAAGGCGTACTTCCGCAACGCGTTCTTCGAGTCCCGCCGCTACGACCTCAGCCGGGTTGGTCGCTACAAGCTCGACCGCAAGCTCGGCCACGAGATCGACAAGTTGGCCGACCTGTTCCCCATGATCGAGCTCGACCGGCCCGAGGCGAACCCGGACGGTACCGGCCAAGCGGTGCTCAGCCGGTGTGAGGTCCTGGCCGCGTGCACGTACCTCCTGCACCTGGTGCAAGCCACGCCCGGCTACCGGCTCGACGACCAGGACCACTTCGCCAACCGGCGCATCCGCTCGGTCGGGGAGCTGATCCAGAACCAGGTCCGCATCGGCCTCTCGCGCATGGAGCGGGTAGTTCGAGAGCGCATGACCACCCAGGACGTCGAGGCCATCACCCCGCAGACGTTGATCAACATCCGGCCGGTGGTGGCAGCCATCAAGGAGTTCTTCGGCACCAGCCAGCTGTCCCAGTTCATGGACCAGGTGAACCCCTTGTCAGGGTTGACCCACCGGCGGCGCCTGTCCGCTCTCGGCCCGGGCGGCCTGTCGCGAGAGCGAGCCGGCTTCGAGGTGCGAGACGTCCACTTCTCCCACTACGGCCGCATGTGCCCGATCGAGACGCCGGAAGGTCCGAACATCGGTCTCATCGGCGCGCTGTCCACGTTCGCCCGGGTCAATGCGTTCGGCTTCATCGAATCCCCCTACCGCAAGGTCAACCAGGGCAAGGTCACCGACGAGATCGTGTACCTGGCGGCCGACGAGGAGGAGGAGTACGTCGTCGCCCAGGCCAACACGCCGCTGAACGCCGACGGCACTTTCGCTGACGAACGTGTGCTCGTGCGACGCTCCCCGCAGTCCGCATCGCTCGAGGACCTGCGGCTCCAGCTGGAGCGCGACATCTTCTTCGGCGCCACGACCGACATCGGCTACGTGCCAGCGGCCGAGGTCCAGCTCATGGACGTGTCGCCCAAACAGATCGTGTCGGTGGCGACCGCTCTCATCCCGTTCCTCGAACACGACGACGCCAACCGGGCGCTGATGGGCGCCAACATGCAGCGTCAGGCCGTTCCGCTCGTGCGGGCTGAAGCTCCTTACATCGGCACCGGCATCGAGTCCCGGGCCGCCCGTGACGCGGCCGACATGATCATCGCCGATGACGACGGCGTGGTCACCGACGTCGACGGCAACGTCATCACCGTGGAGTACAAGACCCTCGGCCGCAAGGTCTACAAGCTGCTCAAGTTCGAGCGGTCCAATCAGGACACCTGCATCAACCAGAAGCCGATCGTGGCCGAGGGCCAGAAGGTCAAAGCGGGAGACATCCTGGCCAACGGCCCCTCCACCGACAACGGTGAACTGGCCCTCGGGAAGAACCTGCTCGTGGCGTTCATGCCGTGGGAGGGCTACAACTTCGAAGACGCCATCATCCTGAGCGAGCGCCTCGTCAAAGACGACGTGCTCACGTCGATCCACATCCACGAGCACGAGATCGACGCCCGCGATACCAAGCTCGGTCCCGAGGAGATCACCCGGGACATCCCGAACCTGTCCGATGAGATCCTCGCCGACCTCGACGAACGCGGCATCATCCGCGTCGGCGCCGAGGTGGGCCCGGGGGACGTGCTGGTCGGCAAAGTCACCCCCAAGGGTGAGACCGAGCTGACCCCGGAAGAGCGGCTGCTCCGAGCCATCTTCGGCGAGAAAGCCCGCGAGGTGCGCGACACCAGCCTCAAGGTGCCCCACGGCGAAACCGGCAAGGTCATCGACGTGAAGGTGTTCAGCCGCGATGAGCAGCACGAGCTGCCGCCCGGCGTCAACCAGCTGGTCCGGGTCTACGTCGGCCAGAAGCGCAAGATCAGCGTCGGCGACAAGCTGGCCGGCCGCCACGGCAACAAGGGCGTGATCTCCAAGATCCTGCCGATCGAGGACATGCCGTTCATGGCCGACGGAACCCCGGTCGACATCATCTTGAACCCGCTCGGCGTGCCGTCCCGCATGAACGTCGGTCAGGTGCTCGAAGCCCACCTCGGCTACGCCGCCCGGTGGGGCTGGAGCGCCTCGGGCGATGCCGAAGAGGTCGGCGAGGAGCCGATCCGGGGCACCGAGGGCAAGACCCGCACCAACACCTCGCCTTCGACGCTCATCGCCACGCCGGTGTTCGACGGTGCGCACTGGGACGAGACGGTCCAGGCCGGCAGGCACCCCACGATCAAGCGAATCCTCGAGAACCTGCACCCGGAGTCCGCCCACGCCGAGTACGGCGACGGGGGCCGACTGGTGGGGACCGACGGCAAGGCCACGCTGTACAACGGCCGCACCGGTGAGACCTACGACAACCAGATCACCGTCGGTTACGTCTACATCTTGAAGCTGGCCCACCTGGTCGACGACAAGATCCACGCCCGTTCGACCGGGCCGTACTCCATGATCACCCAGCAGCCACTGGGCGGTAAGGCGCAGTTCGGTGGCCAGCGCTTCGGAGAGATGGAGGTGTGGGCCCTCGAGGCCTACGGCGCGGCGTACTGCCTGCAGGAGCTGCTGACCATCAAGTCCGACGACGTCCTCGGCCGCGTCAAGGTCTATGAGGCCATCGTCAAGGGCGAGAACATCCCCGAGCCGGGCATCCCAGAGAGCTTCAAGGTGCTCATCAAGGAGATGCAGGCCCTGTGCCTGAACGTCGAGGTCCTGGCCAAGACCGGCGAGGAGATCGAGATGCGTGAACTGGACGAGGACGTGTTCCGGACCGCGGAGGAGTTGGGCATCGACCTGTCCCGCCCCGAGCGCGGCTCGGATGAAGAAGACGAACGCCGCCGCGAACGGTCGAACTTCTAAGTGGAGGCGGCGCTCGTGGCTTCGCCACTCCTGGTCACATCACACGCGTGCGTTCACCCGTTTCGCGACTCCCGTCCCTTGGACGGCCTCCGGCCGACGACTCCTGTTCGCCAACGGTGGCTCCGCCACCTCGACGAACGGGACCGAAGCCGTCAGGCCAGGTGTTACCTCAGTGAAGGGCAAAGAGAACAGAACGATGAACCGTCGAGCGAAGCGAGCTTGGTTCGTCGGAAGATGATGGCAGCGGCGCCGAAGGCGCCACGTCGCAGTTCACACAGCTGCGACCGAAGGGAGCAGCTGTGCTGGATGTAAACAACTTCGACCAGATCCGGATCGGGCTGGCCACCGCGGACTCGATCCGCACGTGGTCCAACGGCGAGGTGAAGAAGCCGGAGACGATCAACTACCGCACGCTCAAGCCCGAGAAGGATGGCTTGTTCTGCGAGAAGATCTTCGGTCCCACCAAGGACTGGGAGTGCTACTGCGGCAAGTACAAGCGCGTCCGGTTCAAGGGCATCATCTGTGAGCGCTGCGGGGTCGAGGTCACTCGGTCCAAGGTGCGGCGCGAGCGCATGGGCCACATCGAGCTGGCCGCGCCGGTCGTGCACATCTGGTACCTCCGGGGCACCCGTTCCTGGTTGGCCTACCTGTTGATGGGCACCGAGGTCCGTGAGGAGCTCAAGGCCAAGCAGCTGGAGAAGGTCATCTACTTCGCGGCCAACATCGTCACCTACGTGGACGAGGACAAGCGAGACGCGGACCTGCCCAACCTGGAGGCCGAGGTCGCCGCCGAGCGGGAGGCCATCGAGAAGGAGCGCGAGCTCGAGTTGGCTCGCCGGATGGAGGAGTTGGAGCGCGAGATCGGCCAGCTCGAGACCGAAGGGGCCAAGGAGGCGGACCTGCGGGCTCGCCAGAAGCAGGCCGACAAGGACCTCACGCTGATCCGTGAGCGCTACGAGATGGAGCTGGATGTCCTCCAGCGGTCCTTCGACGAGTTCAAGGGCCTGTTCGCTCGGCAGATCCTCGAAGACGAGATGCTGTGGCGCGAGCTGTATGACCGCTACGGGGAGTACTTCGAGGGCGGCATGGGAGCCGATGCCATCAAGTCGTTGATCGACCGCATCGACTTCGACGAGGAGGAGATCAAGCTCCGCAACGCCATCGATCCCCAAGAGGGTCAGCGGCCATTGTCCGCGCAGCGCAAGCAGAAGGCCATCAAGCGGTTGAAGATCGTCACGTCGTTCAACCAGCGGGACGATCACGGCCGCCGGGTGAACGACCCGCGAGCGATGATCCTCGACGTGGTGCCGGTGATCCCGCCGGAGCTGCGCCCGATGGTGCAGCTCGACGGTGGCCGGTTCGCCACCTCGGACCTCAACGACCTCTACCGCCGGGTCATCAACCGCAACAACCGGCTCAAGCGCCTGCTCGACCTCGGCGCACCGGAGATCATCGTCAACAACGAGAAGCGGATGCTGCAGGAGGCCGTCGACGCGCTGTTCGACAACGGCCGTCGCGGCCGACCGGTCACCGGGCCGGGCAACCGCCCGCTCAAGTCCCTGTCGGACATGTTGAAGGGCAAGCAGGGCCGGTTCCGCCAGAACCTGCTCGGCAAGCGGGTCGACTACTCGGGCCGTTCGGTCATCGTGGTCGGCCCCACCCTCAAGCTGCACCAGTGCGGGCTGCCCAAGCTGATGGCGCTGGAGCTGTTCAAGCCGTTCGTCATGAAGAAGCTGGTGGACGCCGAACTGGCCCAGAACATCAAGTCGGCCAAGCGCATGGTCGAACGGCGCCGCCCGCAGGTCTGGGATGTGCTGGAGGAGGCGATCAAGGAGCACCCGGTGCTGCTGAACCGGGCGCCCACCTTGCACCGCCTCGGCATCCAGGCGTTCGAGCCGGTGCTGGTGGAAGGCAAGGCCATCCAGATCCACCCGTTGGTCTGCACCGCGTTCAATGCCGACTTCGACGGCGACCAGATGGCCGTCCACCTCCCGCTGTCAGCCGAAGCCCAGGCCGAGAGCCGGGTGCTGATGCTGTCGGCCAACAACGTGCTGTCGCCGGCCAACGGCCGCCCACTGGTCACGCCCACCCAGGACATGATCATCGGTGCCTTCTACCTCACCGAGGAGGTCGACGCGGCTAAGGGCGAGGGGCGGGTTTTCAAGCACCTCCATCAGGTCGAGCGGGCCTACGAGGCCGGCGATCTCGATCTGCACGCCCGGATCAACTTCATCGAGCCCGGTTCGACCGACGATGACGGGAAGTCCACCCGGTATGAGACGACCGCAGGGCGGCTGTTCTTCAACCGGACGCTCCCCGATGGCTTCGAGCGGATCGAGCGACGGGTCGACAAACGGGTCATGAGCACCATCGTGGACACGCTGGCCAGCGACTACCCCAAGGCCGTCGTATCGGCGAGCCTCGACGGCATCAAGAACCTGTGCTTCCGGTTCGCCGCCCAGTCCGGCATCACCATCTCCATCGAGGACGTCAAGACGCCGGTGGAGAAGGCCGCCATCTTGGAGGATCACGAAGCTCAGGCTCAGAAGGTCGAAGACCAGTTCCGTCGAGGCATCATCACCGACGGCGAACGGCGCCAGAAAGAGGTGGAGATCTGGACCGACGCCACTGACCAGGTCCGTACCGCCATGGAGCGGAGCCTGAAGCAGGAGCAGTTCAACCCCATCGAGATGATGGTGGGCTCGGGTGCTCGCGGGAACATGATGCAGGTCCGCCAGATCGCCGGCATGCGCGGGCTGGTGGCCAACCCACGCGGTGACATGATCCCCCGGCCCATCAAGGCCAACTTCCGCGAAGGCCTGGCCATGTTGGAGTACTTCATCGCTACGCCGGGAGCCCGCAAGGGTCTGGTCGACACCGCTCTGCGCACCGCCGACTCCGGTTATCTGACCCGTCGGCTGGTGGACGTGGCCCAAGAGCTGATCATCAACAACGAGGATCCCTTCGTGCGGGCCGAAGAGACCGGCTCGCCGATCCGCGGCATGTGGATCGAAGATGTCGGTCCTGATAGCCCCCAGAAGCGGACCTACCTCGAGACTCGGCTGTTCAGCCGGACGCTGGCCAACGACGTGACCTGCTCCGAGGGCACTGTGTTCGAGCGGGGCACGGTCGTGTCCGAGGAGATCATGGAGAAGATGCGCGACGATCCCGACGTCACTCGCGTTCGGGTCCTGTCACCGCTGACCGACGACTCCTCGGCCGGCATCTCCGGGGCCAGCTACGGCATGTCGCTGGCCACCGGCAAGGCCATCGAGGTCGGCGAGGCGGTCGGCGTCATCGCCGCCCAGTCGATCGGCGAGCCCGGTACGCAGCTCACCATGCGGACGTTCCACACCGGCGGCATCGCCGGCAGCGACATCGCCGGCGGCCTCCCCCGCGTGGTCGAGCTGTTCGAGGCCCGCAGCCCGAAGGGCAAGGCCACGCTGGCCCGCACGACCGGTGTGGTCCGGGTGGGTGAGGACGAAGGCAAGGGTCGGGTCATCACGATCGTCGGTGACGACGGCACGGAGGACGCTTACACCGTGCCGGGGGTCTCGCGGCTCGAAGTCTCCGATGGCAACGAGGTCGAGGCCGGCGATCCCATCGTGGAAGGCCCCCGCGATCCGAAGGAGCTATTGGAGATCCGCGGCGTGCGGGAGACCCAGCAGTATCTGGTCGAACAGGTCCAGAAGGTGTACCGCGAGCAGGGCGTCTCGATCCACGACAAGCACATCGAGCTCATCGTGCGGCAGATGACTCGCCGGGTGATCGTGTTGGAGCCGAACGAGTCGGAGTTCCTGCCGGGTGAGCGGGTCGACCAGAAGGTCTTCGCGGACACCAACAAGCTCCTGGTCGAGGAAGGCAAGAAGCCGGCCGAGGGCCGCGTCGAGCTGATGGGCATCACCAAGGCATCCTTGGCCACCGACTCGTGGTTGTCGGCGGCTTCGTTCCAGGAGACCACCAGGGTGCTCACCGAGGCGGCCATCGACTCGAGGTCGGACTCGTTGCTCGGGCTGAAGGAGAACATCATCATCGGCAAGCTCATCCCGGCCGGGACGGGCATGCAGGTGTACCGGAACATCGACACCCACGCGCCGGATTACCAGCCCATGGCCTACTACTCGTCGGATTCCGAGCTGGACCCGGCCGAGTGGCTGGCCAACATCGGCGGCGACGGCAACGGGAGCGGGAACGGCTCGGTGCCGACAGCCGCAGGTCCCTCGGGTTCAGGCGAATCGGTGGCCGACGTGATCGGCCTGCCGGCGGAGCCAGTGGGCGCAGAGGGCGAAGCGTCACAAGCCTGAGCGCGGCCATGCCGGCCGCCTCCTCCACATCTACCGAATGCGAATGTTGGGTCAGACATGGGCGCCCGCGTCCGGCTTCGACCCACCCTCATGACGAGTCCAGCCCGTTGCCCTTGATCCGTCTTGCCGCATAAGGGCAGGCGCCCGTAGCATGGCAACTCGGCCCAGCGGCGGATCCCGCCCGGGTCGTCCCGCCGGAGAAGCAGTCGAGAGGTTCGTCGTGCCCACGATCCAACAGCTGGTCCGCAAGGGCCGCCAGGACAAGCCCACCAAGGGCAAGACCCCGGCCCTCCGGGGCGCGCCCCAGCGGCGCGGCGTGTGCACCCGCGTCTACACGAACACCCCCAAGAAGCCGAACTCCGCCCTGCGCAAGGTGGCGCGTGTGCGCCTCACCAGCGGCATCGAGATCACCGCTTACATCCCCGGTGAGGGTCACAACCTGCAAGAGCACTCCATCGTGCTCGTCCGTGGAGGGCGGGTGAAGGATCTGCCCGGCGTGCGCTACAAGATCATCCGCGGCACCCTCGACACGTCCGGCGTGCGGGACCGCAAGCAAGCTCGCAGCCGCTACGGCGCGAAGAAGGGCTGATCCATGTTTCGGCCTCGTTCGTTCGCTTCGCTCACTCCACTCGGCCGAGTTGAGGTGCCCCCCACACCCCCTGCGGCTGCGCCGGCGCATCGCTCCTCCGCCACGTTCGACCTATGTCGATCGGAGTCCTGAGATGCCTCGCAAAGGACCGGCTCCTCGCCGCCAGCTCATGCCCGACCCGATCTATCGGTCGCTGGCGGTGACCCAGTTCGTGAACAAGATCCTGCAGCGGGGAAAGCGGTCCACTGCCGAGCGGATCGTGTACGACGCGCTCGACATCGTGAAGGAGAAGACCGGAACGGACGATCCGGCCGGCGCCCTCAAGCGGGCGGTCGACAACGTCAAGCCGCAGCTCGAGGTGAAGAGCCGGAGGGTCGGTGGCGCCACCTATCAGGTGCCGGTCGAAGTGCGCGCTCCACGCGCCAACACGTTGGCCATCCGCTGGATCGTCGGTTACTCCCGGCAGCGGCGGGAGAAGACGATGGCCGAACGTCTCGCCAACGAGCTGCTGGACGCCAGCAACAGCATCGGCGCCTCGGTGAAGCGCCGGGAGGACATGCACAAGATGGCCGAATCGAACAAGGCCTTCGCCCACTACCGCTGGTAATCAGCCCCCGAACCGAATCCGGGGGCCACGCCTCCGGGCGTGTCCCTCGCGACCGGGCCCGCTCTTCGGAGCTTCGCCCGGTCGTCGCATGTGGAACCGCACTACGAAGCACTACCTGAACTGAGATGGAACAGATGGCCCAGACCTTGCCCCTCGAGCGTTACCGCAACATCGGGATCATGGCTCACATCGACGCGGGCAAGACCACGACCACCGAGCGCATCCTCTACTACACCGGCAAGACCTACAAGATCGGTGAGGTCCACGAGGGCGCGGCGGTCATGGACCACATGATCCAGGAGCAGGAGCGCGGCATCACGATCACGTCGGCCGCCACCACCACGTACTGGCGCGACCACCGCATCAACATCATCGACACTCCGGGCCACGTCGACTTCACGGTCGAGGTCGAGCGGTCCCTCCGGGTGCTCGATGCTGCCGTCGCCATCTTCGACGGGGTGGCCGGCGTCGAGCCGCAGACCGAGACGGTGTGGCGCCAAGCCGACAAGTACGGCGTGCCTCGCATGTGCTTCGTCAACAAGCTCGATCGCATGGGCGCCGACTTCTTCAAGTCGGTCGATTCGATCAAGGACCGCCTCGGGGCCACCGTCGTCATCCTCCAACTGCCGATCGGGTCCGAAGCTGCTTTCACCGGCGTGGTGGACCTGCTCAAGATGAAGGCCCTGGTGTGGTCAGGTGAGGAGCTGGGTGCGACGTTCGACATCACCGACATCCCGGCGGGCCTCCAAGCTCAGGCCGAGGAGTACCGCCACGAGTTGGTGGACGTCGTCTCTCGTTACGACGACAACATCCTCGAGAAGTACCTGGGCGACGAGGAGATCACCGAAGCTGACCTGAAGAAGGCCATCCGCCAAGGCACCATCCACGACGGCTTGGTGCCAGTTCTGACCGGTTCAGCGTTCAAGAACAAGGGCGTGCAGCCGTTGCTCGATGCGGTGGTCGACTACCTACCTGCACCGACCGAGCTCCCGCCGGTGCGGGGCATGAGCCTGAAGGGCAACGAGGAGCTGGAGCGCAGCCCGAGCCCGGGCGAGCCATTTTCCGCCCTGGCGTTCAAGATCGTCGCCGATCCGCACGGCAAGCTCACCTACTTCCGGGTCTACTCGGGCAGCCTCGACAAGGGCGGGTCAGTGCTCAACGCCCGCTCCGGCCAGAAGGAGCGGATCGGCCGCCTGCTGCTGATGCACGCCAACCAGCGGGAGGATCTGGACTCGGTCAACGCCGGCGACATCGTCGCGGGCATCGGCCTCAAGAACACCCGCACCGGTGACACGTTGTGTGCAGAGAAGGCGCCGATCATCCTCGAGGCGCTGGAGTTCCCCGAACCGGTGATCCACGTAGCCGTCGAGCCCAAGACCAAGAACGACCAGGACAAGATGGGCAAGGCGCTGTTCTCCCTGTCAGAGGAAGACCCGACGTTCCAGGTCCGCACCGACGAAGAGACAGGCCAGACCGTCATCTCCGGCATGGGCGAGCTGCACCTCGAGGTGATCGTCGACCGGATGCTGCGCGAGTTCGCGGTCGACGCCACCGTCGGCAAGCCGCAGGTCGCCTACCGGGAGACCATCACCCAACCGGTCGAGAAGTACCGCTACACCCACAAGAAGCAGACCGGTGGGTCGGGTCAGTACGCCGACATCATCATCACCATCGAGCCATCAGGGCCCGGTGGCGGCTATTCGTTCGAAGACAAGATCACCGGCGGCAAGATCCCCAAGGAGTACATCCCCGCGGTGGATCAGGGCATCCAGGCCGCGCTCGTGCAGGGCACCCTTGCCGGCTACCCGCTGGTCGACGTCAAGGCGACGCTGGTCGACGGCTCCTACCACGACGTCGACTCCTCGGAGATGGCGTTCAAGATCGCCGGGACGATGGGCATGCGAGAAGCGGCCCGCCGAGCCAAGCCAGTGCTCCTCGAACCGATCATGGCCGTCGAGGTCGTGACCCCCGAGGACTACATGGGTGACGTCATGGGGGATCTGTCGTCCCGCCGAGGCAGGGTCGGTGGGATGGACCAACGAGGCAATGCCCAGGTCGTCCGGGCCCAGGTGCCGCTCTCGGAGATGTTCGGTTACTCTACCGACCTCCGTTCGCGCACCCAGGGCCGCGCCACCTACAGCATGCAGTTCGAGTCGTATCAACCGATGCCCGGCTCGATCCAGGAAGAGATCGTCGCCCGCGTGCGCGGCGAGTAACACCAAGATCCCAGTCACAGAGACCACAGTCAGAACGAGGAAAGGTTCCAGGGCACCAATATGGCCAAGGCGAAGTTCGAGCGGAACAAGCCGCACCTGAACATTGGAACGATGGGTCATATTGATCATGGGAAGACGACGCTGACCGCGGCGATCACCAAGGTGTTGCACGAGGCGGATCCGTCGACGGCCTTCACGCCGTTCGACATGATCGACAAGGCCCCGGAGGAGCGGCAGCGGGGGATCACCATCAACATCGCCCACGTGGAGTACGAGACGGCAAATCGCCACTACGCCCACGTCGACATGCCGGGTCACGCTGACTACATCAAGAACATGATCACCGGCGCAGCCCAGGTGGATGGGGCGATCCTGGTGGTGGCGGCGACCGACGGTCCGATGCCTCAGACGCGTGAGCACGTGTTGCTGGCCCGCCAGGTCGGGGTCCCTTCGATCGTGGTGGCTCTGAACAAGGTCGACATGGTCGACGACGAGGAGCTCCTGGAACTGGTGGAGATGGAGGTGCGCGAGCTTCTGTCCGAGTACGAGTTCCCCGGTGACGACACTCCGGTGGTGAAGGTCTCCGCCCTGAAAGCGTTGGAAGGTGATGGGGATGCCTCGGCGCAGGTCTTGGAGCTCATGGAGGCCGTCGACACGTTCGTGCCCGAGCCGGTGCGGGAGTTCGACAAGCCGTTCCTGATGCCGATCGAGGACGTGTTCACGATCACCGGGCGGGGCACGGTGGTGACCGGCAAGGTGGAACAGGGCGTGGTCCACACCGGTGATGAGGTCGAGATCGTGGGGATCCGGGCCACCCAGAAGACCACTTGCACCGGGGTGGAGATGTTCCGGAAGTTGTTGGACCAGGGCCAGGCTGGCGACAACATCGGGGCGTTGCTGCGGGGCACGAAGAAAGAGGATGTGGAGCGTGGTCAAGTGCTGGCCAAGCCAGGTTCGATAACCCCGCACACCACCTTCGAGGGTCAGGTCTACGTGCTGACCAAGGAGGAGGGCGGCCGGCACAAGCCGTTCTTCGCCAACTACCGGCCGCAGTTCTACTTCCGGACCACCGACGTGACCGGATCGATCAGCTTGCCCGAGGGCACCGAGATGTGCATGCCCGGGGACAACACGGCCATGAGCGTCGAGTTGATCCACCCGATCGCCATGGACGAAGGCCTTCGCTTCGCCATTCGCGAAGGCGGTCGAACCGTCGGCGCCGGTCGCGTCACCAAGATCAACAAGTAGGACTCGCTTCCCATGGCTGACAAGCAGAAGATCCGCATCAGGCTCAAGGCCTATGACCACGAGATCATCGACCAGTCGACGAAGAAGATCGTCGAGACGGTGATCCGGACCCAAGCCACGATCCGGGGCCCGATCCCGCTGCCCACCGAGAAGCACCGCTACACGGTGATCCGCTCACCTCACAAGGACAAGGACTCCCGCGAGCACTTCGAGATGCGGATCCACAAGCGCCTGCTCGACATCCTCGAGCCCACGCCCAAGACGGTCGACTCGCTCCAGCGCCTTGACCTCCCCGCCGGCGTGGACATCGAGATCAAGATCCAACAGGCCTAACCCGCGTCAACCCCAGCGGCGCAGATCCTCCGCGGTGTCGATGTCGACCGGCTGACCAGGGCACGGCACGTCCTCCACGAAGTCGGGATGGTCAGCGATCAACTGCCGTGCACCGACGTCGCCGGTTGCTGGCAGCAGGTCCCAGACCTCCGAGCTCAAGCGGACCGGGTTGCGACGGCGACCGTGGTAGGTGGCGACGGAGATGGGAGAATTATCAGCTGCGGCCACGAGTCGCCAGGCCCCGGCGGTGACCATCGGCTGATCACCGAGCCCCACCACCACCGCGGCGTGGCCCTGCCAGCGGGCATGGTCGATGGCCACCGCCAACGAGCCGGCCTGGCCCTCGGACCACCGCGGGTTCGACAGCAGGGTCACGCTCGCGGGCGGATCGATCTCAACGGCGCCGACCACGATCACCGTCTCGTCCAACGCCGCGCCCAGCGCGGCATCTACCGCCCAACGCACGACCGTCTTGCCTCGGAACGGGGCGAGCAGCTTGTGGGGCGCGTCGGGTCCGGCGACGAACCGTCGTCCGCCGCCGGCGGCGAGGACCACCGCGGCGATCGTCATCGGCCGGTCAGCCGTGGATCGGGCCCGCCGTGTCCCGCAACGAGCCGCCGGCCCGGCCGGTGCGCAGCGAGATGATCTCGGCGCACACTGCGATGGCGGTCTCCTCGGGCGTGCGGGCGCCGATGTCGAGGCCGATGGGAGCCATGATGCGACCGAGATCGCGAGGATCGGTGATCCCCTCCTCGGCCAGGCGCTTCATCCGCCGAGCGTGGGTGGCTCGACTCCCCATCACCCCGAGGTAGCCGACGTCGGTCTCCAGGGCAGCCATGATGGCCGGGACGTCGAACTTCGGGTCGTGGGTGAGCACGCAAACCGCGTCGGCCGGGCCGAGCTGACCGCCCACCCGGCCCAACAGACGGTTGGGCCAATCGACGACCACGTCATCGGCCAGTGGGAACCGGCTGCGGGTGGCGAACACCTCACGGGCGTCGCACACCGTGACCCGATAGCCGAGCCCCTTGGCCGCGGCGCACAGCGCGGCGGTGAAGTCGACGGCGCCGAAGATCAACATCTCCGGCGGCGAAGCGTAGGACTCGATGAAGACCTTGAGCCGTTCGTCGTTGGCTTGTCCTTGCGGCCCGTAATGGCGGACGCCGGTCCGTCCGGCGGCCAACTCGCCGGCCATGTCGCGAGCGACCACGCGATCGAGGTCGGGGTCGCCGAGCGATCCCTGCGGAGGACGACCGGGTTCGAGGAGGAGCTTGGCACCGAGGTTCGGACCGTCGATCACGGTGGCCAGCGCCGCCGGCCGCCGCTCGCGCAGCGCGTCGCGCACCACCTCGAACAGCACAGCCACTACCAGTCGACCGGCTCTACGAAAAGGTGGATCGTTCCGCCGCAGGTCAGCCCGACGGCGAACGCCTCCTCGTCGCTGTAGCCGAACGTGACGAGGCGGGGTGTCCCATCGCCACCCAACACCTCCAGCGCCTCGGTGACCACGGCACCCTCGACGCAACCGCCCGAGACCGAGCCGACGACCTCCCCGGTGTCGTTGACGGCCATGGCCGCCCCCGGGTCGCGCGGGCCCGAGCCCTCGAGATCCACCACTCGGGCCAGTGCGACGCGGTGCCCCTCGGTCTGCCAGCGGGCGATGTCTTCGATGATGTCCCTCATCTGTGGCTCCTGTCCCCGGGCAGCGGTCCTGGGCGACGTTCCGGCCGGCCGACTTCGTCGAGCACGTCGATCAGGTGCTCCAAGGATGCCAGCGCATGACCCTCGATGAACTGGTCGACGTGCGGAAGGGCGGCGGCCATGCCCTGGGCCAACGGCTCGTATCCCGGTGCCCCCTTGAGCGGGTTGACCCAGACGATCCGGCGAGCGGCCCGGTGGAGGCGAGCCATCTCTGCGCCCAGCAGTTCGGGATCTCCCCGGTCCCATCCGTCGGACAGGATGACCACATCCGCACCCCGAGCGAGCCCGGTGGCGCCCCAACGATCGTTGAACGCGCGAAGGTCGTCGCCGAGGCGGGTGCCGCCCGACCAGTCAGTTACCGCGGCGGCCGCTGCGTCCAGTGCGCCGTCGGGGTCGCGCCATGACAGCTCACGGGTTATCCGGCTCACCCGGGTGCCAAGGGTGAACACCTCCACCGCCCGCCGCCCGACAACTGCGGCGTGGGCGAAGCGGACGAGGGCCCGTGCATAGGGCTCCATGCTGCCGCTGACGTCGATCAGCAGCACCAACCGGCGCGGCCGTTCGACCGGGGCTCGGCACTTGCGCTGGATCGGCTCGCCGCCGGTCCGTAGGGCCGCCCTGACGGTACGGCGGAGGTCGGGTCGATTGGTCGGACGGTGGGTGGGACGAAGCCTTCGCGCCCGACGGTTCGCTCCGCTGAGACGGAGTCGGCTGAGGGCCCGGTGCAGCTCCGCCAGCTCAGCGGCGTCACAGGCGGCGAAGTCCTTGTCCCGCAAGGTCTCCAGGCGGCTGAAGCGCACCGAGATCACCGGCTGGTCCGGGAGGTCATCATCGAGCTCCTGGCTCTCACCGGCTCCGTCATCGAGGGCGAGGATCGCCGCCTCGACCGCCGCGCTCTGTTCAGGTTCGACCTCGTGCCGATCCCAGAACTCGACGAACGCCCGATGAAAGACCTCGATGTCTTCGGGCCGGTGCACGAGCGAAGCGCGAGCCGTCCAGTACACCGCGGACCGGCTGGTCAGGTCCACCTCGCGCAACGCCTCCATGAACGTCAGCGTGGAGTGCATCGCCACGTCAAGGCCACGCCGACGCAGCAACCGCACGAACGCCACCGGCAACTCCGGGAGGCCCACATCGATAGGAACCTCAACCACGGTTGGCCCTACCGCGGCGGCGAGCCCGTCAGCCGGCACGAGCCATGGCTGCCTCGACGAGGTGCCGGATCCCCAGGTTGCGTACTCGTTCGGTGTCTTCGTGGTGCTTGACCACCGAGCCGAGCGTGACATCGACCGAAGCGTCATCGAGGGACGTGCGGCCCAGCGCCACCAACGAGCGGACCCAGTCGATGGTCTCGGCCACACCGGGCGGCTTGTAGAGCCCGCCGTCGCGCAGCTCGGCCACCGCGCCCGCGACCTGACGGGCCAGAGCTTCGCCCACGCCGGGTACGCGGAGCCGGACGATGTCGACCTCGCGCTCGAATGACGGGTGCTCGACCCAGTGGTAGAGACAGCGGCGCTTCAGCGCATCGTGGACGTCGCGGGTTCGGTTGGACGTGATGACCACCACCGGAGGCACCTCGGCCCGGAACGTGCCCAGCTCTGGGATGGTCACCGCGTCATCGGACAGCATCTCGAGCAGGAACGCTTCGAACTCGTCGTCGGCTCGATCGAGCTCATCGACCAGGAGGATGGGCCGCGGACCATCGCCGGTGTGGGCGATGGCCCGTAGCAACGGCCGACGCACGAGGAACCGTTCGCCGTACAGCTCATCTTCGATCGCCGTCGTATCCCGCCCGCCGGCCAGCAAGCCTGCGGCCTCGGCCGCCCGCAGGTGCAGGAGCTGGCGGCTGTAGTCCCACTCGTAGACCGCCTGGCTCACGTCGATGCCCTCGTAGCACTGAAGCCTGAGCAGCTCCCCGCCGGTCCAGCGGGCCAAGGCCTTGGCCACCTCGGTCTTGCCGACTCCCGGCTCGCCTTCCAACAGCAGCGGCCTCCGCAGCCGCAGGGCGAGGAAGATGGCGGTGGCCAACCCTTCGTCGGCCAGGTACTCGTGACGGCCCAGCGCGCCCTGGACGTCGGTGACCGATCCCGGATCGTCGTTCGTCAAGCGGCCGCTTCCTCCAGCGCCCGCCGGACAAGGACCTGAGCGAGGTGCGTGCGGAACTCGACCGACGCGTTGATGTCGGCCTGCGGCGCCGCGCCTACCGCGGCCTGCATCGCCGCGTCAGCGTCGGATGCACCTCCGGCCAACGCTTCCTCTACTGCGGTGGCCCGCAGCGGGGTGGAACCCATGTTGACCAAGCCGATGCCGGTGGCGCCGTTGCGGACTGCGGCCACCCCGACAATGGCCCAGTCCTGAGCCCGACGGTTGAACTTCTGGAACGACCAGCCGGCGCCTGGGACCTTCGGCACGCGTATCTCGGTGAGCAGCTCGTCGGCTTCGAGGGCCGACTCGAGGAACCCGGTGAAGAAATCCGCTGAGTCGATGACCCGTTCGCCACGCGCCGCCGAGCGGGCGACGAGGCGGCCGCCGAGCGCGAGTAGTACGGCAGGCAGGTCCGACGCAGGATCAGCATGGGCGATCGAGCCGCCGATGGTGCCCCGATGGCGGACCTGCGGATCACCGACCTGGCTGGTGGCGGCCGGCAGGATCGGCACCTGCTCGGTCAGCAGGTCCGACGTCTCGACGTCGCGGTGGCGAGTGAGCGCTCCGATGGCGATGTGATCCCCGGCGTCACGGATGCCGCGGAGGTCTTCGATGCGGCCGACGTCGATGAGCATGGCCGGCTGAGCCAGGCGCAGCTTCATCAGCGGGAGGAGGGAGTGACCGCCGGCCAACAGCTTGGCGTCCTCGCCATGCTCGGCCAGCAAGCTCAAGGCTTCCTCGGCCGAGGAAGCCCGGGCGTAGTCGAACGCCGCGGGGATCATGACGCGCCTCCTGGGTCGGCACCGGCGGCTGGTCGCTCGGGGCTGCCGCCAGCGCCGGCGCGTTCGCCTCGGGTCGCCTGGATCGCCGACCAGACCTTCATCGGGGCCGCCGGCATGGCCACATCGGTGACGCCCAGGGGCCTGAGCGCGTCGACCACGGCGTTCATCACCGCGGGCGCAGCACCGATCGTGCCGGCTTCTCCTATGCCTTTGACCCCGAGGGGGTTGGTGGGGCTCGGGGTCACGGTGCTCTGCAGCTTCATGGCCGGTACGTCCGGCGCGCCTGGGACCATGTAGTCGGCCAGCGTCGACGTTTGGAGGTTGCCGTCGCCGTCGTAGATGACCTCTTCGAACAGCGCCTGAGCCAGGCCCTGGATGATGCCCCCGTGGATCTGACCTTCCACGATCATCGGGTTGATCTGGTTGCCGCAGTCGTCGACCGCGGCGTACTGCAACACGTCGACCTGACCGGTCTCCTCATCTACCTCGACGACGCAGATGTGGGTGCCGAACGGCCACGAGAAGTTCGGCGGGTCATAGGTGACGTGCGCCTCGAGGTTCGGTTCTTCGTCATCAGGCAGGTTGTGGGCGGTAAACGCTTCGAACGCCACGGCGGCGAGCGGCATCGTGCGGTCGGGCGAGCCTCGCACTGCGAACTGACCGTTCTCGAACTCGAGGTCTTCGGTGCTGCACTCCATCTGGTGAGCGGCGATGCGTCGGGCCTTGTCGATCACCTTGTCGCAAGCCATGGTGATGGCCACTCCACCTACCGCCAGGGACCGTGAGCCGTACGTGTCGAGGCCAAGCGGGCTGATGGCGGTGTCGGAGTGCAACACGTCGACATCTTCGGGGGCCACACCGAGCCGATCGGCCACGATCATCGACCACGACGTCTCATGACCCTGTCCGTGGGGGGTCGCGCCGGTGACCACTTGCACCTTGTTGGTCGGCAGGATGCGGACGGTGGCCGCTTCCCATCCGCCGGCGGAGTAGTTGAGCGAGGCAAGGACCCGGCTGGGGGCGAGGCCGCACATCTCGAAGTATGACGACACGCCGATACCGAGGTGTTTCGTGCCGCCCGACGACCGGCGCGAGGCCTGCTCGGACCGCAGACCGTCGTAGCCGACGAGCGCCTTGCAGGTCTGGAGGCCCTTGTCGTAGTCCCCCGAGTCATAGGTCAGCCCGGTGACCGCGGTGTACGGGAAGGCGTCGGACGGGATGAAGTTCCGGTTCCGCAGCTCGGCTGGGTCCACGCCCACCTCTCGGGCCAACGAGTCCATCGCCCGTTCGATGGCATAGGTGGCCTCGGGTCGGCCCGCGCCGCGGTAGGCGTCGGTCGGTGTGGCGTTCGTGAACACGCCGGTGCACCCGAACGAGAACGCCGGCACGTCGTACACGCCGCAGTACAGGAAGGCGCCGAGCAGAGGGATGCCGGGTGTGATCAGTTGCAGGTAGGCGCCCATGTCGGCCACCAGATCGACGCGTACCGCGGTGACCTTGCCGTCCGCGTCAGCAGCCAGCTCGATGTCCTGGATCTGGCCGCGTCCATGGATGGTGCCCATCGTGTTCTCGGTGCGTTCCTCCACCCATCGGACTGGCACGTTCAGCTTGCGGGCCAGCGCGGTGACGAGCAGCTCGTCGGCGTAGACGTTGAGCTTGCCGCCGAAGCCGCCGCCGACCGACGGTGAGATCACGCGGAGTTGCTGCTCCGGGATGCCGAGCGTGATGGCCGTCATGATCTTCAGGATGTGGGGGATCTGGGTGGACGAGTACAGCGTTATGTCGCCGCCGAACGGCTGGGGGACCGCGGCGCAGGCCCGCGGTTCCATGGACATCGGGAGCAGGCGCTGCTGGACGTAGCGCTCCTTCACCGTGTGCGCCGCTTCGGCGAATGCCCGGTCGACCGCTTCGTCATCGAGGTGGAGCTCCCAGCGGTAACAGTGGTTCGTGCCGAGATCGCCGTGGACCAGCACCCGGTCGGCGTGCGCTTCCTCCAGGTCGATCACCACGTCGAGCGGGTCGTAATCGACCTCGATGACGTCGAGCGCGTCACGAGCCTGGCTGTCCGAGCGGGCCAGCACGACCGCGACACCGTCACCGACGTAGTGCACCGTGTCGCTGGCCAGCGGGTAGTGCGCCGGGTTCTTCATGTCCTCGGTGACCGGCCACGCGCAGGGCATCGGCGTGGCCCAGAGGTCGGCGAGATCGGCGCCGGTGAACACCTCGACCACCCCGGGAAGGTCCTTGGCCGCTGACGCATCGATCGACGTGATGCGGGCGTGGGCGAACGGGCTGCGCAGGATCGCCATGTGCAGGGCGCCGGGCAGGTCGAGGTCGTCGGTGAAGCGAGCCTCGCCGGTCAGCAGCGCCGGGTCCTCCCGACGCAGCATGCGGGTGCCGATGAACGGAGCTGGTGGCGGAGCGGGGGCTTCGGGTGCTGCTTCGGTCGTGGTCATGCCCCCACCTCCTCACGGGAACCGGCACACGACAGCACCGCGGCGACGATGTTCTGGTAGCCGGTGCAGCGGCAGAGGTTGCCTTCCAGCCCCTCCCGCACCTCGTCCTCTTTGGGATCGGGGTTCTCGTCGAGCAGCGAGATGGCGGCCATCACCATCCCTGGCGTGCAGTAGCCGCATTGCAGGGCATGGCACTGGCGGAACGCCTCCTGCATCGGGTGGAGCTCACCGTCATGGGCGAGCCCCTCGATCGTGGTGATCTCGGACCCGTCGGCCTGCACCGCCAACACGGTGCAGGACTTCACCGCCTCGCCGTCGAGGTGGATGGTGCAGGCGCCACACGACGAGGTGTCACAACCGACGTTGGTGCCGGTGAGGCCCAAGACGTCTCGCAGGTAGTGAACGAGCAACAACCTCGGCTCCACGTCGTGCTCGTGATCGGCACCGTTGACCGTTACGTGAACCTGCATGAGCAGATCACCCCCTTGACGATGGGCGAGGGACCCATCATGCCCCCGCTCGCCGACCCATGCGCCGGGGAAGCGGTGGTTCGGCTTTGTCTGGCTAGATGACCTGGCGCTTGGACGGCCCCGCGCCCTGCCGCTAGGGTTTCACCTTCGTGTGTTCGGCCTTGGGGCTCGAGCGCGCTTCGCAACAACCGCCAGCAATCGACGTCCGTGCCGGCCTGCCCGCAGGTACCCCACGGCAGAACCGAATTGGCGCTCCGCCGGGTCCGATCCCGAGCGGAGCGTCCGCGTGAACGGCGCACCACCGTTCCTCCGCATGAGAGAGATCATCCTGATGGCAACGAAAGCGATCGTCGGCGAGAAGGTCGGCATGACCCAGATCTGGGACGACCAGAACCGGGTCGTCCCCGTGACCGTCCTTTCGATCGCGCCCTGTCGCGTGGTGAACGTCAAGACCCCGGAACGCGACGGCTACAGCGCCCTGCAAGTCACGTTCGGGCAGAAGAAGGCCACGAAGCTCTCCAAGCCGGTGGCCGGCCAGTACGGCAAAGCGGGCGTGGAGCCTGGAAACCGGCTGGTCGAGCTGCGACTCGAGGACGTGTCGGGATACGAGGTCGGCCAGGAGCTCAAGGTCGACCTGCTGGCTGACGGAGACCGGATCGACGTCACGGCCGTGAGCAAGGGCAAGGGGTTCGCCGGAACGATGAAGCGCCACGGTTTCTCGGGCCAGAAGGCCAGCCACGGCACCCATCGGGTGCACCGCAAGCCCGGTGCGGTCGGCTCGTGTGCCACGCCGGCCCGGGTGTTCCAGGGCCAGCGCATGGCCGGCCGCATGGGCGGCGAGAAGGTCACCACGCTGAACCTCACCGTTGTGCAGGCTGACGCGGAGCGGAACCTGCTGCTGATCAAAGGTGCGGTCCCCGGCCCCAAAGGCGGCCTGGTCCTCATCCGCGATGCGGTGAAGAGCGCCGTGAAGGGCGGAGCGTGATGGCCAGCGTCGACGTCCTCGACCCGTCCGGCAACAAACAGGGATCGATCGACCTGGACGAGACCTGGTTCGGCATCGAGCCGAACACCCAGGTCATGCATCAGGTGGTGACGGCCCAGCTCGCCGCCCGTCGGTCCGGCACGCAGAGCACCAAGACCCGGTCCGAGGTGCGGGGCGGCGGGGCCAAGCCTTGGAAGCAGAAGGGCACGGGTCGCGCCCGTCAGGGGTCGATCCGGTCGCCACAGTGGCGGGGTGGTGGCGTCGCCCTCGGGCCGAAGCCCCGCAGCTACAAGCAACGCACGCCGAAGAAGATGATCCGCCTGGCCCTGCGTTCGGCCCTCTCGGACAGGGCGGCCGAGGGCAAGGTCATGGTCGTCGACTCCTGGGGCTGGGACGCGCCCCGCACCCATGACGCCGTCGCGGCGCTGGCGGCGCTGGCCGTCGAGGGTCGCGTCCTGGTCGTGCTCGGCCCGGAAGACGAAGCCGCCTGGAAGTCGTTCCGGAACCTCGGTCAGGTCGCCCTGCTCGAACAACGTGAGCTCAACGCCTACGACGTGCTGTGCAGCGACGTCGTGATCTTCACCCGCCAGACGCTCCCGACCGGCCCCGCCGCCCGCTCCGCCTCGCGAGAGTCAGACTCGGCGACCGAAGTGGCTGCGCCAACACCGCGGACCAACCAACGCGACGAGGCCGACGGTGAGGCTGCGAAGTCCGCAAGGCGGAGCAGCGGGACCGATGAGACCCGGATGGGCGAAGCCCCGACCGAGGAGCAACGCGACGAGGGAGAAGAGTAATGGATCCGCGCGACGTCGTGATCCGCCCAGTGGTGAGCGAGAAGTCCTACGCCCTGCTGGAGCGCAACGCCTACACCTTTGTGGTGCACCCGGATGCCGGGAAACCTGAGATCAGCGCGGCCATCGAGGAGATCTTCGGTGTGCAGGTGGTCAAGGTGAACACGCTGAACCGCAAGGGCAAGTCCATCCGCAACCGCCGGACCGGCCAGCTCGGCAAGCGGGCCGATCGCAAGCGGGCCATCGTCACGTTGGCCGCCGGCGACAAGATCGACCTGTTCGAGGGATAGGACCATGGCTCTCCGCAAACGCAAGCCCACCAGCCCCGGTCGTCGGTTCCAGACCGTCTCGGACTTCGCCGAGATCACCAAGACCCGGCCCGAGAAGACCCTCCTCGCCCCCAAGCCGAAGACCGGCGGTCGCAACAGCTACGGCCGCAAGACGGCCCGCCACAAGGGCGGCGGCCACAAGCGCCAGTACCGCCTGGTCGACTTCCGCCGAACCAAGGACGGTGTCCCGGCCAAGGTGGCGGCGGTCGAATACGACCCGAACCGCAACTGCCGGATCCTTTTGCTGCACTACCTGGACGGCGAGAAGCGCTACATCCTCGCTCCTCGCAACGTCAAGGTCGGCGACCTGTTGCAGTCCGGGCAGGGCTCGGAGATCCGGGCCGGCAACGCACTCGCCCTGCGCTACATCCCGGTCGGCACGACTGTTCACAACGTGGAGCTGAAGCCGGGCGGCGGCGGCAAGATGGCCCGCTCAGCCGGGTCCAGCGTCCAGCTCGTGGCCAAGGAGGGCGACTTCGCCACCCTGCGCCTGCCCAGCACCGAGATGCGCCGGGTGCCGATCGACTGTCGGGCCACCGTCGGCGAGGTCGGCAACGCCGAGGCCGAGTTGGTCAAGATCGGCAAGGCCGGCCGCAACCGTTGGAAGGGCGTTCGCCCCCAGACCCGCGGCGTGGCCATGAACCCGGTCGACCACCCTCATGGCGGCGGTGAGGGCAAGACCTCCGGCGGCCGCCATCCTGTGTCGCCCTGGGGCCAAGCCGAAGGCCGGACACGCGACAAGACCAAGCCGTCACAGCAGCTGATCGTCCGACGCCGCCGCACCCGCGGCTCGCGCCGGTAGGAGAAGGACTGATGCCTCGTTCATTGAAGAAGGGCCCTTTCGGGTCTCGCCCTCACTCGTTCGCTCCGCTCACTCCGTTCGGGCGAGGGTTGCTGGACCCGGCCTTCGGCCGGGGCTCAGGCGACGCCGACCGGCGGAGCCGGATCGGCATCGCTCATGTGGGGGTGCCCCCCACACCCCCTGCGGCTGCGCCGGTGTCAGGCGGCTCGGACCACAAGACGTTGGAGTTCTGATGCCTCGTTCATTGAAGAAGGGCCCTTTCGTTGACGACCATCTCTTGAAGAAGGTCGACGACCTGAACACCAAGGGCGAGAAGAAGGTCATCAAGACCTGGTCACGTCGCTCCACCGTCATCCCCGACATGGTCGGGCACACCATCGCAGTGCACGACGGACGAAAGCACGTGCCGGTCTACGTCACCGAGTCGATGGTCGGCCACAAACTTGGTGAGTTCGCGCCGACCCGCACGTTCCGGTTCCACGCCGGCCAGGAGAAGAACGTGCGAGCCCGACGATGACGGTCACCCGGAGCGGCAAGGACCTGGCCGCCGTCCGCGTAACGCGGAAGGGCGCCACGATCCACAAGACCAACGAACGGCCGGGCACCCGAGCCCAGGCGCGCTACATCCGGATCTCGTCGTACAAGGCCCGTGAGGTGCTCGACCTGATCCGCGGCAAGCACGTCGAAGACGCGGACCAGATCCTGCAGTTCGTCGAACGCGATGTGGCCCAAGTCGTTCGCAAGGTGCTCGCGTCGGCGGTGGCCAACGCCGAGAACAACGATGCCCAGGACCCCGAGGCGCTCTACGTGTCGGCCTGCTTCGCCGACGAAGGCCCCACGCTCAAGCGCTGGCGGCCCAGGGCCCGAGGTCGGGCCACCCGCATTCGCAAACGGACCTGTCACATCACGATCATCGTGAGCCGGTTGTCCGAAACCGACATCCGACGGCGCACCGATCGGGAGACCGCAGCCCAAGCCGCCACGGGTGGCCGCCGGCCGACCCAGTCCCAGGCCGCAACCCGCCGGGCCCGGGTGGCCAAGAGCCGCCAGCAGGAACGCCAGGAGGTCGAAGCGCCCGACGTCGACCATGGTCAGAGCGACGAGGGCGGAAGGGTGAAGGGCAACGCGGACTCCATGAAGTACCACGTTCCAGGAAGCCGCTGGTATGACCAGACCGAGGCAGAGGAGTGGTTCGACACGCCGGAGGCGGCCCTCGCCGCTGGTTACGAGCCGGCCGGCGGTCCCGACGAGCAACGGGTTGCTCCCTATGGCGAGGGAAGTGCCGCTTCGTTCGAGGACGGGTCAGTGCCCGACGGTTTCGCGGTCAAGGGCAACGCGGATTCGATGAAGTACCACGTGCCGGGCAGTCGCTGGTACGACCAGACCATCGCCGAGGTGTGGTTCGACGGCCCCGAGTCTGCCGAGGGGGCTGGCTTCGTGCCGGCCGGTGGACCTGACGAGCAGGGCGTCGAGGACGAACACGACGACGACGACCAGGAGCACGACGAGACGGCGGCCGAGCCCGATGAGATCGTCGAAGCCGCGCAGGTGGCGATGCCCGCGGAAGCTGAGATCGCCGAACAGGACGCCGAAGCCGAGGCCGCGGAGCAACGCGACGAGGGAGATGGTGACGCTGCGCAGTCCGCCAGGCGGAGCAGCGGGACCGATGAGACCCGGGTGGGCGAAGCCCCGACCGAGGAGCAACGCGACGAGGGAGATAGCTGATGGGCCAGAAGGTCAATCCCTACGGGTTCCGGCTTGGCGTCACGACCGACTGGAAGTCGCGCTGGTTCGCGGGCCGCAAGGAGTACGGGCACTACATCATCGAGGACTGGAAGATCCGCAACCTGTTGATGTCGGATCTGCCGCACGCTGCGATCAGCCGGGTCGAGGTGGAGCGCACTCGTGACCGGCTCCGGATCGACGTGCACACGGCCCGTCCCGGCATCGTCATCGGCCGGCGCGGCTCAGAAGCCGACCGGCTCCGTTCGGAGCTGACCAAGATCACCGGCAACAACAAGGTCCAGCTCAACATCCAGGAGATCAAGCAGCCGGAGCTCGACGCCGCGCTGATCGCCCAAGGTGTCGCTGACCAGCTGGCCGGGCGCGTGGCGTTCCGGCGGGCCATGAAGCGGGCGGTGCAGAACGCCCAGAAGGCCGGCGCGCTAGGCATCCGGGTTCAGTGCTCCGGCCGCCTCGGCGGGTCGGAGATGTCTCGCACCGAGTGGTATCGAGAAGGCCGGGTGCCGTTGCACACGCTGCGGGCCGACATCGACTACGGGTTCCGCGAGGCGAAGACCACAGCCGGTCGAATCGGCGTGAAGGTCTGGATCTACAAGGGCGACATCCTCCCGTACAAGACCGTGGCCGAAGACAAGATCTCCCGCGAAGCGGCGATGGCGGTCGGTGAGACCTCAGGCGACGCACGGCCTCGCAAGGTCGTGTCCGCTTCTCGGCGCAGGATCGAGTCGACGCCGGTGGATCAGGCCGCGGCCGGCGAGGGCGAAGAAGCCAAGCCGTTGTTGCAAGAGGCCGATCCCGAGATCGAGAAGCTCCTCGAAGAGGAAGAGGCCATCGAGCGCTCGGTGCGCGAGCACCACGAGACGCCGCACTTCCGGCCGGGAGACTCCGACTGATGTTGATGCCCCGCAAGGTCAAGCATCGCAAGCAGCACCGCGGCCGCATGAGCGGTCCGGCCAAGGGCGGCACCTCGGTGACCTTCGGCGACTTCGGTGTCCAGGCCCTCGAACCGGGTTGGGTGACCGCCCGCCAGATCGAGGCCGCTCGTATCGCCATGACCCGCCACATCAAGCGCGGCGGCAAGGTCTGGATCAACGTGTTCCCGGACAAGCCGGTGACCGAGAAGCCGGCCGAGACGCGCATGGGTTCCGGCAAGGGCAACCCCGAACGGTGGGTGGCGGTGATCAAGCCCGGACGGATCCTGTTCGAGCTGAGCTACCACGATCACGTGGTCGCCCGGGAAGCGATCGATCGCGCCATCCAGAAGTTGCCGATCAAGGCACGATTCGTCACGCGCAGCGAGGGACTCTGATGCCCGAGGAGATCTCAGTCAGCGAGCTCGACGTCGGCAGCCTCGAAGAGCGGTTGGCCGAGACCAAGCAGGCGCTGTTCAACCTCCGGTTCCAGAACGCCACCGGCTCCCTGGACAACACCGCAGCCCTGAAGCACAACCGGCGCCAGGTCGCCCGGATCACCACCGAGCTGCGAGCTCGGGAGATCGAGGCCGCCGAGGCGCTGGCCGCCAAGAAGGAGCACGCCTGATGGCAGACGACGACACCGACACGACCGCTGAAGCCCGTCCCAACGCCCGCAAGGTGCGCGAAGGCGTCGTGAAGTCGGCCGCCATGGACAAGACCGCAGTGGTGCTGGTGACCAACCGGGTCCGTCACCCGCGGTACCAGAAGACGATGGCTCGCACCACCCGGCTCTATGTCCATGACGAGGCCAACAACCTCAAGGCCGGCGACCGCGTCCGCGTCCAGGAGACCCGCCCGTTGTCGAAGCAGAAGCGCTGGCGCCTGATCGAAGTGCTGGAAAGGGCCAAGTAGACCGATGATCCAGCAGGAATCGCGGCTCAGGGTGGCCGACAACAGCGGCGCCATCGCGAGCCGCAGGCTCGCCATAAGCACGGGTCAGCTCGATTCGGCGCAGCCGAGTCGCTTCTTTGGCGCCGCCGCCGGCGAGGAGGACCCCTCATGATCCAGCAGGAGAGCCGGCTCAGGGTGGCCGACAACAGCGGCGCCATCGCGAGCCGCAGGCTCGCCATGAGCACGG